>JACCDO010138060.1_pt1 | contig 380215 bp, 355 predicted proteins | sample 7446101 | NCBI WGS metagenome assembly JACCDO01 (sample SAMN15323440, study PRJNA562643) | freshwater metagenome | isolation source: river surface water | place: USA:Blue River Watershed | collected 2017-08-16
GGGAAACCCCTTAGAGCCTATTGTACTAAGGTCTTGTGACGAAAGTCCTCGACTGGCTGAGAATAAAAACTCAGGTATAGTAAAAATCAATAGGATTGGGCAATCCGCTTGCTTACTACCTAAAAGTTATTTAATAACTCATGGTAGGGCGTCAGAGACTGAACGGGTGACGGTTGATAGTTTAGTAATAGACTATTGGCTTAAGATACAGTCCACTCCCCTAGAGAAATTTAGGGGTATAAAGGAGCCTATGCCAACTAAACGTCATATATATTTATGTTATTCATATCTATATTATGGTTTTTATTCTAAATATTTAAATAATAAATTAATTATTATTTAATAAAAAAATTACTTGTTTAATTTATTTCGAATATCTTTGTATTTTTGATATAATCTATCATATTCTTCTAGATCACCTCTTTGTCTAGCTCTTTTATATTGGTTTTTAATTCTAGTTATTTTTTCGTGCTCATTGTCATGAATAAAACATATATCTTTATTTTCTTTCATATTAGATAATTTTGATGAAATATTATTTCTTTGCGTGTTAATATTTTTTATAATCTGGTTTTTAACTCCATCTTTATCAGCTAAAAAAAATGTATCTTGATTTAAATTATGATTATTAATTAATATAAATTTTAATAATAATTTTTCGAGTGGAAAATCGCTTTTCATAATATTACAATCACCACAACATGACAATATATTATTTATGTCATAATCTTTCAAACTGTCAATTCGATCTACTCCATTTTTATGAAGCTCGTCAGTTTTCTTATTACAAAGATAACAGTTCATACTTATAATTTCATTAAACATTAATTCGTTTATATTAAAATTAATTGATCTATCCTTGGCACATTTTTTATATTTCGCAAAACTAGAAGATTGATGATTTTTAAAAAGTGCAGGATAGTTGAAATTTCCATAACCTAAATTACTGATAATATGTTTTATTTTATTAAGGAAATCTTCCTTAGATAAAGATCTTTTTAAATAATTACACATGCTACAACAAGATACACAATTATCCATTTTATAACCAATATTACTATTAATCCTATCAATGCCATTCAAAATTATTTCATCTTTCTCGCCACAATAATGGCATTTTTCAACAATAAACTTTTCAAATTCCTCTTTTTCTAGTTCAAAATCTAAATCTCTAACTCTTGCACCTTTTTTATATCTACTTAATTTAACCTTCGGAGTCTTTTCTAATTCTTGCTTATATTCTTTGCGTTCTTGTTTTGAATCTCTTAGTGAATCTTTTTCGCGACACTTGTTACAAGTGCTAAATAATTTACTTTTAATATCATTTACATCTTCTAAAAACTTAGTTATTGATAATTTAGTATTCGAACAAGCACAAATTATAGTATCTTCAAGACTCCTTTCTTGTTTTCCCATAACTAGCACATTATTATTTTCCCTCTTCACTTTACTCATAGTATGCCTTTCCTTATCTTTTAGTCTATCTTTCATTCTGCAATCAAGACATCTAGAAAATTCCTCATCTTTTTTAAAAATATTTCTGCAACCACGAATAAAATTAACACACACTTTACTTTCTCCATCTTTTTCTTTATCTTCTTTCCAAAAATATACTTGATGTTTTCCACAAAATCCATTATTTAGTTTCGGTTCTTGTTTAAAAGTACATTCCTCATCTTTTTCATTTTTATATTTGCACTTAATTATATTTTCCTTATCTTTTTCTCTATTCGCTTTTGCACGTTCTTTACAAATATCACAAGTTTTTCCATTAGGTAAATATTTTGGATTATCGCATCCTGAACAAAAAGTTAGATTTTTTAGCATTTCATCAGTATAGTCTTCTAAATATTCATGAAATGTACAATATTTCTTCTCACCAGATTTGCGACCACATGGTTTACCTTTCTTAGTTTCTATGCTACAATTATTCATTTTATGTTAATTAATACTATTTTATTTAACATAATAATTATATCAACTTTTTACGTAAATAAAAATTGAATAAATATAATTTGTAATTATAATATAAATATTTACTATAATGAGTATACTAGTACATATAGAACTATATAATGAAAAAAATTGGTATATATATAAAACATTTAGAATTGATGCACATCCAGAAAGAAATAATATGCTAAAATACATATTAGGAATTACAGATGTACAAAAAGAAATATTTTATAAGAATGAAAAATGGACATATAATGAAAAAATAGAACAAATTATAACAAAAAAAATTATTCCAGAAGATTCACAACATCATAAAAATATTCATGATATTTTTGAATTATTAGAAAATTATGTGGTTGTACCTGAAACAAAAACAGCTTGGGATACATTGGAGAATATTTTAAAATATGACTGGTCACAACAAATAGAAATTAATGGAGAAAAAACTTCTATTAAATCATTATTTACAAGTTTGTATCATTTAATTAAGTCAATTGAAAGTGATACATGTATGTTAAAATCTAACTATGTAAGAATATTTATTTTTTAGTTAGGTAAAGAAACTACGCCACCTGGACCTAAATAACCATCTGTTTTAGTCCATTGTCCAGTACAAGGAGATGATTTAGTATGAGGGCATGAAAATACATTACCATCATCATTTACACCATAAACAGTATGTTTACCAACAAAAACTTGAGCTAAAGAACCAGGAACAGATTTCCATGCACCAGTACAAGGTTTATCGCATTTCCAAATTGGAGCCCATGTGCCAGGACCAGTTCCCCAAATATCAAATTCACCTACTGATATATTTTTTAATGCGCCTGGAATTTGTGTCCATGCACATTGTCCATTAGCACACGGTATAGGAGTTTTCCAAATTGTATGATTTATGCCCCCAATTGCCCATAATTCATCATTTTGTGGAGGTTGTGGTAAAGTATTATGTATTGCGTGTTGATGATGTGATTCTTTATGATGCATGTGTTCATGATGTTTTTTATGTTCATTTTCATAATTTTCCATTAAAAAGTATTTATATAAAATAAATGCAAATAAAATAGTAATTATTAATAATACTGTATTTTTAGTATTAAACATTATATATAATTTATATTTATATAAAATTTTTTTATAATTATATAAATATATGAGTCACCATAAAACTCCCAATCATAAATTTTTACATAATAAAACAGAACATGAAAAAAACAAAATAAATCATGATTCTGAATTAAATCCAATACTAAATATATCTAATAATGATTTTATAAAAAATATTACTAGTAAAATAACAAGTAGTAATATACTATCATTAATAAATTCAAAATCACAAATAGTACAAATTATAATAATATATATAATTTATATTTTAACAAAAGATATAATTAAAGGATTAATATCTGCAATATTGTATACTATAGCAATAACTGTAACATTTTTTTATATAAACAAATATCTTAATAATCACTCTTCTAATTGATTAAAAAAATCGATTAATTGGTTATATTTATCAATTATATTAATTTTTTTAGAATGTTCTGTTTTCCAAATATAATCTAATTTGGGATGACCTTCAATTTTAAAATAATCTCCTCTATTATTATTTTCAGGTACATAAAAGGAATATTCTGGTAAATCTGAATTTTTTAATCCTGAATTTTTTGGTAATTGATTATATAATTGCTTAGATCTTTTTTGACCATAAAAAGTACTATTTTTTAATAATTCTTTTTCAAAAGAATTTAAGCCCTTTAAATTTTCTTTTAAATAAATATTAGTTAAATTATCAGTAGTAATTTTTCTAAGATTTGTAAAACCAGATTCTTTAGAGATTTCAAAAAAAGATTTTAATAATTTTTTTCCTTCTAAATTAAATTCACCATTCATTGAATATTCGTCAAAAATTTCAGGTCGTGCTTCTTTTAGTTCTCTTAAAAATTTTTTTCCTTCTTCTAATTTATATTTTAAAGATAATTTAGAAGAACTAGTGGTTTTCCATTTAATATCTCCAATTTCTATAATAAATCTTTCATCGTGAGTGTCATTTGGTTTTAAATACCACATAAAACTTGGGATATTATCTGCATTTATACCAGATTCTTTAGTAAATTCGATAATTCTTTTTTTTTTTTTTAAATTTTTTCCAGTTTCTTTATCTCTTGTATCGTATAATAAATTTTCTTTTCGATTATCAATACCTAATTTATTTAAATGAATAATATTATGATTTTGTTTTTGTAAATTATGTTGTTTATTATAAAAAGCCATAACAACTTCATGTAAATTTATTTCTATATCTTGATTATTAATAGTATGAGTACTGACAACAAATCCAGAATCATTAATTTTCCAAGATTTATCTAATTTTTTTATTTGTTCAAAATATATATCATCTAAAATAACAGGTACTTTTTTATTTTTAAAAGTAAAAGGAATAATAACAAATGAATTATTTTGATATACTATTTTTTTAAAATTATTAAATTTGACCATTATAATATATTATATTAAGAAAAAATTTTACTAATAAGTAAAAGCTAAACCAGCCATACCAGAAAAAATTCTTAATATATTATATTGCAAAGCATAACATGAAACTTTAAATTTAAAATTATTATTTTCAACTAAATTTGTAAGTTTATTATTTAGATGTAAATTAAAACTTGCTTCTGATAATTTACCAAAGTTAGCACACCCTGAAGGTTGTAACATTTGTGGATACAATGCGAAATTATATAAAAATAAATTATCAACTAGACTTGAACAATGATGTTTATATGGTTGCCAATATTGGTAAAAATTAAAATCATGTAATGTTTCTCTATCTCTTCCATTAAATTTAATTTTCATATTACTAATAGGATTAAATGGTTTATTATTAATATCATAAAAAGTATAATCAAATTTATCAAAATTATTATTATTTTTATATGGTTTAACAATCCAAAATAATTGTTTTGTTGTATAATGAAAATGAAGTTTATAATCAACTTTACTTTCTTTAAATGTAAAATTATTATTTTTATCTTCAATTGTTTCTTTTGTTTCAATTAAGTCTTTTGCACCATAAATTTCTTCATAACTTGTTTCAAATTTTTCAATTAAATATTCTTGTTTATTTTCACAAATTCTTTTTCTTTCTTGTTCTTCAATATAAACATAATGTGCAATTAAACTTGCATTTAATTTTGGTTGAGTTTTAAATTTAACATTTGGACAATATGTTACTTCATTAAAATCTCTAAATTTTACAATAATATCTATATTAGAATGAGGCATTGCAACAAGAGGAATTGCAGAAGAAATATGTCTACAAAACCAAAATCCCAAAGGTAAATATAATTTTTTAGCATGTTTAATATTAGAATTATATGAATATAATTCTTCTAAATTGCCAATCATTTCATTATAACCTCTTAATTTTTCATTTTCCAAATTAATTATTTTATCGGATCTTATAATTTCTGAATTATGAGTATCAATATTAACACCATCGATATTTATTTCAATATATTCAATTAAATAATGCGCAAGTTCTTTAATCCAAGCAAATTTTGGTTTTTCATTAAATAAGACATATATTTTTTCTGTTAATTCATTATGTTTAAAAGTAGATTTTAAAAAATTACATGAATCTGGAAAATACCAATTATTATTATTGCAAAAACCAATTTTTTTTAGTTTATTTAAAAGTGAATTTTTATTTTTTTTATTATTTTCCAATAAATAATTATTATAAAGTATATTAATATTATCTCTTATTATTGGAATAATATTATCTAAAAATGATATTTCTAAATTTGTATTAATATTATAATTTCCGATAAATATATCATATGATTTTAATAGATTAACTAAATCATTTACTGTATAATAGTTGTTAGTAATATCTATTTCTGGAATATCTATAACTAAATACATTTTATATAGTAAATCTCCTAAATATTTAATTCTACATTTTCCGATTTTTCCAAAATTTAAATTTTCTGAAAAATTAAGAAGTTTTGGAAATGTGGAAAAATTAGTATGTCTTCTATATACAATTTTAAAATATGTTATTTCTGGTTCTTTTATTATAAAAGTATCATCGTAGCCTCTTGCTACTAATTGAAGTATACCGCCAGTCATTATTATAATTATATTATTAAGTCTTTATAATATAATTTAATATAAATTATTTAAGTAAATGCTAATGATCCCATGCCTCCTAATATTCTTAAAATATTTTGTGAAATAGAAAATACTTTTACAATAGTTATTTCAGGTTCTTCAGTATTTTTATTATTATTATCTATTTCAAACATCATTTTACTATTTATATCTATAAGTAATTGAGTTAAACTAATTCTTGATAAATTGCATGAACCACTTGGTTGATTTTCTTCTGGCATTAATGCAAATGAATAAGAATTAACACCGTCTGCAGGTATTCTAGTATGATTATAATATGGATTCAAATAATTAAAAAAATCAAAAGTTTGTTTATTTAAAAGCTTTGTACCATTAATAAATAATTGTGATTTTTTGCAAGGATTTCCTATTCCAGTTAAATCAATACTATAATTAGTCCATTGGCATTCTTTAGTTCCATTTGGATTATTTAATAATGAATTTCTTTGAATAACCCAAATTATTTCTTTAGATGGATTTGAGAAATCAAGTCTTGTTTTATATTCTTCAATATCATTATCCTCAAACTGACTTTGAATTATATCTATTAAATATTCGTGCCCTGATTGTGCGAATTTTCTTCTTTCAGGAGAATCAAGATAAACAAAATCGGTTAGTAAATTAACATTTAATTGAAAACCAGCATCTTCATATTCATCATCTAAATTAAAATTTATCCCAACATTTTCTATATAAGCAACTTGACTAAACTTTCGCAATTTAACTCCTATTTGTACATCATGATATTGTAAAGAAACTAATGGTAACGCTTGCCCATTAAATCTATTAAACCAGAATATTAATGGTATATATAAAATAGTTTTGGGTTTTGTAGTACGGTCAAAATTTGTTAATTCTTTTGTATCACCAATCATTTTTAAATAAATATCATCCATATTTTTATTACTTGTTAATTCATAAAATATATCAATCCATTCTCCATAATGTTTATCTATAATATCACCTCCAATATATATATTAACATATTCAATTATAGAATGACCTAATCTTTTAACCCATGCGAATTTATAATTATTATTTTTTGCATCTTGTAATTCTAAATTCGTTTGGTTTATTAACCATTGAAAATATTCAATTATATAATTATTTAATTTAATAGCATGATCTAATTTAGATTTTAAATTTTGTGCATTTAAATCTGTATCAATGTTATTTATTAATGATCCGCACGATATTGAAGATTCCGGTGTAATATTTTTTGTTACTTCAAATAAATTAATACAATCATAAAAAAATTTACAAAGTATATATTTGTTACTAATTGGAGAATTTAAATCTATTATTGTTGTATTTAGAATATTTTCAAATTCAATTAATATATTATTTGTATTTTCATTACAATTACTACTATTATTTTGACTAAAAGTTTCACTAATAATATTAATCATTTCTAATTCCTTATTACAAATATTATCATATGTAAAAATTTCAAGTGCTTTTCTATAAGCTTCTGTATTAATTTTTGTAAAACATAAAATAATATTATATTGTTTAATTAAATTATTATATTTATTTTGAATTATTTTTATTTCATTTTGATTTATTGGTCTTTTAAAATTAATTTCTGGTAATATAATTTCAAGATACATTTTATGTATTAAATCGCCGCTTTTTGGTAATGTTACCGTTGAATATTTATTAAACGTGAGAGAATCATCAAATTTTAATCTTACAGATTCCATTGCAAAATTGGTATGTCTTCTATATACAATCTTAAAATAAGTTATTTCCGGGGTACCTGTCAAAAATAAATCTTGACTACCATATGTTGCTATATTTATTAAACCTCCAGGCATATTTATAAAATAGTAATATATAAGATTTTTTAAATTAAATTAATAAAAAAATATTTATTTTGTGGGATTTTTAGTTTTAACTTTATTTTTAATTGGTTTTTTACCAACTTTAATCCATTCTCCTCCATTTTGTTCATCATCTAGTTTTTTTTCCTTTTTTCCTTTAGAAAATTGTTTTTTTTCTTCATGAACTTTTTGTTCAGTTGGTTGAACTGGAGTTTCTGATTCTTTTTCTTTAGCTTTTTCCACAATTTTAATTACTTTTTCTTCAGTATCTTGAATTTGTTTTTGTAGTTTATTTGCCCATGCACCTTGAGTTTTATTAAGCATTGTTTTGAAAAAATCCAGTTTTTTTTCTTCAGGAGATTTTTGTGTTTTTGAATATTCAACTACACTTGCAATATATTCTTTAGTAAAAAGATTCCAATAAGAAAGTAGAAGTTCTCCATATTTATTACGAGGGATCCATTCTACACGTTTATCAGTATGAAAATATTTGATACAAATATCATCTAGACGGTGAGCGATAAGTTTAACAGTTAGAGATGGTTTAATAGCATCAAGAGGAATTTTTCCGGTATTTAGAGGAGCTTCAATGGTAGACATTCTCATATTAAATCTATTGGATTTATCATTATTAATAAAATTCATAAGTTCATTAAGTTTATTATATTCTGGAAAATTATCGTACATTTCACGTTCAATTCCATAAAATAGTGCATTCATTACTTCCCGTGCACTTGCTTTTCCACACCAAAGCTTATCAGCATTAAGTTCTTTTAGATTATTTAGATAGACCGAAGACATTTTTAACTTTAAATTAATAGTTAACTATAATATACTATAAATGTACATTATAGGCTTAAATAAATTCAATTTTTTTTATCTAACAAATACCAATCCTCCTAATCCATCAATAATTCTAAATATATTTTGTCCTAAAGAATATCCACTAAATATAGCAGGATTATTATCATTAATTTTGTGACTTAAATTAATTTTAAGTTCAGTATTACCAATATAACTCATATTACATGATCCGCTAGGTTGAAATTCATAAGGATTTAATGAAAATGAATACATTCCAATTCCTTCAGATGGATTATTTTTAAAATGCTGCAATGGTTGCAAATAATTATAATATTTAAAACTTCTATTAGAAATTCTATCAAAACCGTTAAATAGAAGAGATACATCATTTATTAAACTATTACCAGCTTGTTTATTGTTATCAAAATATAAATAATCATCAGTATAATTAAAAAAATCATTATTATTTCTATCTAATAAATATTGTTGTTGTAAATGCCATATTAAAAATCGTGATGGATTAATTGTATCTGCTTTTGCAACAAAATTAGATGAATTTATTATTTGTGGATTAAATATATGTAATTGTTCAATTAAATATTCATGTTTCATTTGAACAAATCTATTTCTTTCTTCAGAATCCAAGTAGATATAATTAACTAATAAGTGACATTCTTGAATATTTATATTATCAACTTCTCGTGAATAATATATTTTTGTTTTTGAATTATTTTTAGGAAAACAAAAATTTGTAGTAGTTCTACTAGTGATTTTATATTCTGCATATTTTTCCATTAAATCTAAATAAGATGGTTCTGATTCAAATTCTTCTGTTTGATAAGATAAAAATTTATTTCTTGAAATTTTTGAATAATACATTTTTTTATCAATCGGATCAAAAAAAGTAAAAAAACCAGAAGCAGTAACACCATTAACTGTTTGTTCAATATATTCGCCAAATTTAAAACTTACTAAATCATCTTCTAATTGGATATAGTTAGTTGGTGTTTGCAAATAACAATTTTCAATATCATTTAATTCAATATTAATTTTAATTTCACTATGATGAAGACATAATATAGGAATCGCTAAACTTGGATTTTTACAAAACCAGAATTGTAATGGAATATATAATGTATATTTGTCTTTAGTTGCACTATATGAATACAATTTATCTATATTTCCAATCATTTTATTATTACCACGTTCATGTTCTTTTGGCGAAAAAATTTCATTTGCAATATTTAACCAATCTCCATAATGTCTATCTATTAATTGTCCTCCTATTTCAATTTCAACTGTTTTAATTATTGCATAACCAATTTTTTTTACCCATGCAAATTTAGTAAGAGGATCAATCGTACCGTCTTCTAAAAAAAAAGGTTTAATACGTGGCAATGTAAGAACTAAATATGTTTTACCTATTAAATCCCCATTTGGAGTAATAACACAACTGTATTTTTTTCCAAAATTTGGTGTATGATTAAAATATTGGGGTATTTCTTCAATACTAAAATTAGTATGTCTTCTATATACAATTTTAAAATATGTTATTTGTGGGTCTTTTGATATAAATATATCTTGTACACCTTTAGCAACAAGTTGTATTAAAGCACCTGTCATATAATATATTTATTATAAAACAATTTTTAAATTAAAATTTAATTATACTTAAATAAAAAATTATGTTTTGGATATTTTTTTATAAATTCATCTTGTAAAAATATCAAATAATTTTTTAATTTAATAAATTCTTCAACTTCTGTTTTTATTTGATCAAGATTATATGTTCCTAAATTATTCGATTTATTTGCGATTAGTGAATAATTTAAAATATTTGTTAATATATCTATAATTTTTTCTTCATTTAGTTTAATATTTCTAATAAGAGAACCAATTATTGTATATATATTTTTTATACTACCAAAACTATCAATAAGATTAATATCTTTTAATGAAAAATTTTTATTATTTAATTCTTTATTATCATTATACAATAAAATCAAAAAATCTTTCCATAATTTATTAATTTCAATAAATTGATTGTGTAAATCTTGTGCAAAATTTTTAATAATTGGATTATCTATTTTGGATAATAAAATTTCATTATATAATGCATTTTTATTGTAAATATTTTCTAATAATTCAGTATAGTTTTTTAAATAATATAATTGACTATGGAATTCATTTAAATTAGTATTTAATATTGAAGGATTTGAATTTATAAAATCAACTAATAATTGTAAATAATTATGGAATAAAGGTATTTTTAAAATTATTTTTTTATTTTCAATTCCTAATTTAGATATCCATTCTGTAACAGATTCAATAACAATTAAATTAGTATTATAATAATTATTATAAATATTTTTTTCCTTAAAATTTAGATTTTTTAATAAAGATAATACAATATTAAAATCTAAATTATTAATTTCATCTTTCGCAACATCAAAAAAATCTTTATTCGATAATGCAATTTTATTTATATTTTTAATAATATTTTTAAATTTATTACTATTAAAATTTAAAATAGAATTGAATAGAAAATTGTGGCAATTTTTTAAATTATTTTCCCTAACATATATTTTTTTGCACGTATCAATTAATAATTCATTAACTTCAGATTTTATGTAATTTTTAATTAAATTATTACTAATATCTGTTTCATACTTATAAAGTCCATTATTATCTCTAAAAATAAATTCTTTTAAAGTTTCTCTTTGTGGATTTAAATACGAAATTAATAATTGAGTTAAACTATTATCATAGATTATTGACATTATAATTTATAATAATAAAAAAAAATTAATTTAATTAATCAAATGCAGCGGTGATTTCATTGGGATTTAATTCTTTTTTTGCGAGTGCTTCAATAAGTTGAGCAATTTTTAATTCTTTTTCTTTATATTCTGTTACAAGTGCTGCTAAATTATTTTCTAATTCTGTTATATCTTTGCCATCTAATTTTACTTTAGTAGGTGCATATTTAAATAAATTATATGCTTGTTTTACTTTTTCAACAAATTCGAAATATTTAACTAATTGATCTTGTTGTCCTTCTAAATCAACAAATACTTTGTCAATTTCTGCTTTGGTTGCACCTTCAATAGATACATTGCTAACAGATGCTAATAAATTATCATAGATGTTTTTTAAATATTTAGCACCAGTTTCTCCATTATCTAATCTTGCTTTTAATGTAGAAACAGCGGAACCTCCATTTTGTAAATAACTAGGTACAACAAAATTATATTTTTCGTATAAATCAGTTATAAAATTTCTGGAATTTTTTGGTAATACACCTTCTGCTCTTTTTGATTCATAAAATCTGGTTAATCCTTCAATTGCAATTTTATTAGTTTTATCAGAAACAACTCTACCAAATCTATCTTTATTAGTAACACTATCATAAATATCTTTTACATTAGTTCCATTTAATATTTCATCGTGAAAATTTACATATGCTACTAATTTTTCTAAATAAGCTTTAACATCTGTAGAAACTGCTGAACTATCTATTTTTAAATATGGTAAAATTTTAGTAGTCCAATAATCAACAGAAACAATATATTTTTTATTATTTGTTAAATCTTTTGCAGCTTTAAATCCAAATCTATGTAAAATTGTTAAAACTAATTCAGGATGCATATTTTTTAAATTACTATCATCAAAACCTTTTGAAACATTACTACTTAAAGTCTTTAAACATGATTTCATACTTTCTTCAGTACCTTCTAATAAACATTTGTATAATACTTTTTGACATTCTCCATCTACAAAACCAAAACTAGCGCATTTATTATTATCACCATAAGTTATTTCTACTAAAGAACCAGTTGAATCTGTTTTAAAGTATTTATCACCAATTTTTACAAAATTATCAGTTTTAGAACCAGTAAATGGTCCAGTTAAAGTTTTTTTTGAATCAACAGGGTCAATTGTTTTTACGTTAGCTAAATATGTGGTTTCTTTTATTTTATAATTTTTCCATGCATCTTTAAGATAACTTGCAACAAATTTATCTAATGCATCAATAGTATCTCTTGATGAACTACTGGGGGTATCTTTTGCAACAATAGTAGGCTCGGTTGCGCTTAGTTTTGTCATAAAATCAGTTAATGTATTTTTTGAAGCTATATTTAGATCACCAATTAAAGCATCCATATTTGTACGGTATGCGGATGCATCTGATTTTTCTAAATAAAATTTAAAATTTGCAACTGCATTATTTTTAATTTCTTCATATTCAGGGTCACTTAATAAGTTAGTTCTGATAGTATTATATAAAGAAGTTGGATCTAAAACTAAATCAAATTTAGTTAAACCATCAGTATTAATTAAAAAAAATTGTTTTCCTCTTTTATCACCGTTAAATAATGTGTCTATATCATCTATGGTAAAATTTCTACTTGCCATTTAAATTATATATTATTTAATAGATAAAAAATATTTTAATTTATATAATACAAAATTTTATAATTTTATATTATATAGAAAAATATGGATTACAAAATCTATATAGTAATTATTTTAGTGTTAATTATATTATATTATTACACTAAAAAATCAAATGAAAATTTTGGAACATCTTATCAAGGTACATTAAAATTGTATTATACAAATTGGTGCGGATGGTCAAAGAAATTTTTACCAGTTTGGGAAGAATTAGAAAAAAAAGCAGCAAATGGTGAATTAAGTGTAAAATTACAAAAAATAGATTGTGAAAAAGATAAAGAAATGTGTCAGGGTATTCCAGGGTTCCCATATATAGTATTAGAAAAAAATACTAGAAAAATTGATTATAAAGGGAATAGACAAATAGATGATGTTTTAACTTTTTTAAGCAAACATCATTAAAAATACTTAAGGCATAATTATTAATTTTATTTATAATAATGACAGAAAAAACAAATTTTACAATAAATTTTTATGAAGTATTAGGTGTTGAATATAATGCATCTTTAAAAGAAATTAAAAAACAATATACACAATTAGTAATTAAATACCATCCAGATAAAACTAAAGACCCATTTGAAGCAAGTTTATTTGAATTAATTCAAAGAGCTTATGAAACATTAGGTAATGAAAAAAAAAGACAAGAATATGATTTTTTTTTAAAAAATTTAGAAATTGCAAAAAATAATGATCATATAGGATTAAAAAATAATTTTGATAAATTTAAAAATCTTGAAAATGAACAACCAAAATCAAAAGAATCATCTCAAATAGAATTTGATAAAGTATTTAGTGATTTAGATATGAAACATGGTATAGATCGAAATATACTTGATGAAAAAATAGATGCTGAACTTATAAGTAATAGAATTGATGATTTATTATTACAACGTGAACAAGATGAAATTGAATTTAGTCAAAATAATATTTTTAGAGAAGGAGAAAATTTTGATATATCAAAATTTAATGCTGCATTTGATTTATATAAAAACACATCAGATAAACAAATGATAAAAAAATCAAATATTCAAGCATTTAATTTTGAAAATTCTGGAAATTTTAGTGGTTTAAATGTATATGAAAAAACATATGACGAAGATAATTTTGAAGGCAATAATATTCACGGTACTATAAATTTTGGAAAAACTAATAAATTAGATAGTGAAAAAATAAAAAATATTAATCAAGCAGATTATACATATAATCATAATTTAAAAGAAAATAATTATGAACAGGAATTAAAAAAACGACTAGAAGAACGTGAATTAGAAACTACAAAATTTAATACAATGAATTATAATGATTTTAATACTGAAGATAAAACATTCCAATTTTCACAAGAAATTGGAATAACAGAAAACATGTTAGATTGGGGTGATAATAATGACGATTTATTAAAGGCATGTAAAAAATTAATAGAATTAGAAAAGAAGAAATAATTTAAATATATTCATTTATAGAATTATAACCATAATTTATAAAATGAATTATTTTTTCTTTTGAAAAATTAGTATCTAAAATATTTTTATTTAGAGATTTGATAATTATAGTATTATTTTCAAATCCATAAATTGATTTTTGAGCAATACCTTCTGCTAATGAAGATATTATCGATATAAAATAATCTTCTAAATTAGTTATTTCTGAAATAGAATTTTCTTCACTTAAATAAATACCTAAAACATTATTAATTGTATTTTTAAAAATGGATATTGGATAATTATCTATTAGCCCCCCATCAACCCATAATTTAGATTCATATATTACTGGATTAAAATATAATGGAACAGAAGTTGAAATTCGAATACTTTTAATAACATTCATATTTGGTGTATTTTCATGTGAAAAATAATGGCATTTTTTTTCATTTATACATACACCAGTAATTACTAAATTTATTTTTGTTTTTTCATATAATTCTTTAAAAGTAGTATTTTTAGTAAATCCTTTTAAAATAAACATATTTTCCAAAATTATTTCAAAATTATTACCATCATCAATTCCAAAAAAAGAAAAAAAATTTTTAATATTTGGATGTTTTATTTTGGAAAGATTAAATAATAATACAAAATCTGCTAAATCTTTTGATGTAAACCCAATTGATAAAAGAGCTCCAAAAAATGCTCCAATTGATGTTCCTGATATATTTTTAATATTATTAATAATATTAAGTTCTTCTAATTTTTTAAATATTCCAATATAATATAATCCTTTAATTCCTCCTCCACTTAATACTAATGTATTAATATTATTAATATTAATTTTTTTATGAGTATTAATGTTAAGTATTTTATTTAATTTTAATTTAATAGACGATTCGATATCCATAATATATAAAATTAAAATAATTATTTAAGTAGAATATTTATTTTTTTTTTATTTTTAAATATTAATAATGGATAATTTATCTATTAAAAATTTAGTACCTGATTTAAAAGTAAGTAACTCTAAATCATCTGTTCTTGATATAAATTCAATAATGACCATAAATAATTCAGTTGAAGATTCTATTAAAAATTTTAATGCAGAATATTTATTAAAATCAAATAAAGAAAAAAGAGAAAAATTACTTAAAATCTATAATAAATACTATGCAAATTGTATTGAAAAAATAAAATTATTTCATAATGCTGGTAGACTTGATCTAATATATGAAGTTCCTGATAAAATATTGGAAAATTTGGACTATATTGCAAAATATTGTATGGATTTTATAGAAATAAAATTAAAACAAAATTTTATGGATACATATAGAATAGATAATAAAACTATTTTTATTACTTGGAAATATATTGAAAGTTCCAAAAAATAAATTATTTTAATTTAAAAAAAATATATAAAATTAATAAAATTAAAAATAGTAATAATACTAAAATTAAATATTCTTTAAGATTGCTAAAATTAATAGTTAATGTTTTTATATTATCATTATTTTTTTTATCAATTTTATGATTATCATCAAAAACTAATTTAATTTTTGATTTACATTTTGAACATTTTTTTAAATGTTTTATAATACTTTCTTGACTATTTGAATTTATTGATTCATTTTCACTAAATATATGCGAATTATGTTCTTTTTTCAAATGATCTATTAATACAGACAAATTATCATCAATATTTGATGAAGACTTGTTTTTTTTATATTTATTTAAACTTTTTAAAAAACTATCATTAAAAGTATTTTGTGTTTCTTTGGTGAAATTACTATCTTTAGTGTCTTTTGAATTATTTGAAATAGTATCATTTATTGTATTATTTTTTTCAGATTCATTATAAATATTTCCTTGTGTTGAAAAATATCTAAAATTATCATTTTGTAATGCAGAATCAAGATGTTTTTTATTTTTTTGAGTTTCTTCAAAAAAATCATTATGAACATTTTTTATTAATTCAAAATCTTTTTTTTTTTTTTCATTTATTTCTCTTGCCATTTTGTCTAATTGGTCCATTTCATCGTTTCCATCATTATTATTAAAATAAGAAAAATTATAATTTGACATATTTATTTATATGTTATATTATTAATTCATATTAAAAAACTAGAAAAAAAATTCAAATAATAAAAAAAATTGCGTAAGTATATAAGAATTAGTTTCTAATAAAAATATATAAATATGAGTAATTCAGAATATCATTGTAATTCAACTCAATATCAAAATACTGATACTAATATGTTAGTACATTTATTAGCAAATAGTGATAAATTAAAGTCTGAAGAGAAAAGATGGCAATATAATGGAGAAAAAAATCCAGAACTAGATGATGATCATACTAATTATACTAAAAATAATAATGAATCCGAAAAAAAAATGGAATATAATCATAGTGAAACTTATAATAATACGCAAACAGATAATAAAACGGATAATAAAACAGAAAATAAAACTGCAAACAGTGATTCTTATAAAGAAAATAAAAAAAATACCGATGATGAAAATTTAACTCAAGAAGAATTATTTTTAAGAAAACTAGATATGTTAAGAAAATTAAGTGAATTAGCTCAAGCTGGAGTTAAATTATCACAAAATTATAACATGAATTCAGATTATAAAATTATGAAATATGAATATGAATTACATAAAGGTATACGTGCAAAACAAAATGGTATTAATTGGATGAGCAGTATGACATTAAATATGATATATGGTATTGAAATGTTAAATGAGAAATATAATCCATTTGATTTAAAATTAAAAAATTGGTCTGAACAAATGAGTGCAGATATTAATAATTATTATGATGTTTTTGGAGAATTATATGAAAAATATAATCAACCTGGAAAAAATATGGCTCCTGAATTAAAAATATTATTAATGGTATCTGGATCTGCATTAAAATTTCATTTATTAAATACTACTATAGGTAATTTACCTAAATTAAATACGGATTTAGAAGAGGATCCTGTTTTAGCAGAACAACTTAGACAAAAAGCAATTGCACAAAAATTAAAAGAACAAACAATTAAAAATAATGAAACATTAAAATCAACAATTAATAAAGAACACGAACAAGCTACACAAAAAGCACAAGATTTAAATTTAATTAGACAAAAAGAATTAGAATATCAAAATCTTAAAAGAGAAAATGCACAAAAAAGTGCAGAAGTTGAATCATTGCGAGAAAAATTATTAATGACAAAAACACAACAAAATACACAAATAAATAGTCAATATACTAATTCAAATATTGCACAATCAAATACAAATCAAAATATACCACAACAAAATTTAATGAAAATGCCTGCAACTGTTCAGAGAATGATGATGGCTAGGCAAATGCAACAACAAAACCAACAACAAAACCAAGAACAATTTAAAGAACAACTTAATCAACAATATGGATTAGCAAATAATAATTTAGTTAGTAATCAAATTAATAAATTAAAAGCACAAACAGATTATATGGAAGAATTAGAAAGAATTAAAAATATTAGATTACAAGAAGAAAAAAAATTACAAACAATTAATGAAAAAAACCAAGATTCTGAATCATTTACCGAATCAAGCAATACTAGTAAATCAAGTGTTGAATATAATGTAAATTTAAGAACAATTTTATCTGATAGTAAAAAAAAACTTCAAGATGAAACAAGTAGTTCAAGTGATAAAATAACTAGTTTAGGGTTAGTAGAGAAAGATGAAATAAGTAGATCTAATATTTCATTAGGTAAAAAAAGACAAAAAAAAGATAAAGAATCAAAAGATTCTAAAGAAACAAATAAATCAGAAAAATCAAAAACTGTTCGGCAAAAAAAAACCGGAATTACACTTAATTAATATGTTCTAAATTTTTTAGTGTTTTATTTAATATTGCTAATGATTTTTTGTAAGGATTTTCTTTTGATATATTTTCAGGATCAGTATTATTAATTATTGTACTTATAAAATTATCTTGTGATTGTTCTATAGTATTTTTTATATTATTTAATAAATTTTTATTATTAATTTTTTGTAAATTTTCTATTTTCTCAGAAATAATATTATTAAAACTATTAATAATATCTTCTTTTATTTGATTCATATTATCTTGTCCTATTATATTTTGAGTTTCTGGTGTAAATTCATTTATTACATTTTGCATTTTTTTGGCATTTTTATTTACAATCGTTTTAATATTATTATCGTTATTCATATTTTTTGGAATATTCATTTTTAGTTTTTTTAATTTTTCACTATCTAATGATACATCACTATCTTCTTCATTATTTGGTTCTGAATCTGATAATATTTGTTTTTTTTTTGATATTTTTTTCTTTTTTTTTCTAATTTTTGTTTTTTCACTATCATCTGGTTGTATAGAAGATATTGTATCAGATATTTGTGATTCTGGAGTTTCAATTGGTTGTATTTCTGTACTTTTTAATTTTTCTTTTTTTGCTTTTTTTTTTAATTTGCGTTCTTTTCTTTTTTGACGTCTTTTTTGTTTTTTTTCTAATTTTAGTCTTTTTGTTTCTTCGCTATCTTCAGGTTTTATTGAGGATTCTATTGAAGAATTTGACATTTTTTTTGATATTTTTTTCTTTTTTTTTCTAATTTTTGTTTTTTCACTATCATTCGGTTGTATAGAAGATATTGTATCAGATATTTGAGATTCTGGGGTTTCTGTTAAAGCTATTCCAGTACTTTTTAATTGTTCTTTTTTTGCTTTTTTTTTTAATTTGCGTTCTTTTCTTTTTTGACGCCTTTTATGTTTTTTTTCTAATTTTAGTTTTTTTGTTTCTTCGCTATCTGCAGTATTTATTGAGGATTCCGTAGATGTAGATGATATATTTGAATGTTTTTTTTTGGAATGTTTTCTTTTTTTTTTTAATTTTTTTGAACCTTTTCTTTTAAATTTTGCACCTCCGTTTACTGATAAATTATATCTAATATAAATATCTATTAAATCTTTTTGCATTGTATCTCCAAATTCCATTTTTAAATCATTAAATAAATCTTTTTCTGATAAACTATTCATATTGTATTTTAATAAAATATCAGACAATGAATATTTTTTACATAGTCCAATATAGTTTCTTATAATTTGTTTATTCATTATATATATTATATATATACTAAAAATATTGAATAAAAAAAACATTAGATTTAGAGGTTAAATATCCGTCTATATTTAAAAGAATACTATTATAATTTAATATAATGAATAATTCAAGTGATAGTGAAAATAATAATGATTATAATAAAATAAAAATTGACTCACAAAAAAAAAGAGGTAGACCTAAAAAAAATTTGTTCTTAGATAAATCAACAAAATCATCTGAAAAAAAAGAAATAACAAATGATGAAAAGGATATTATTTTACATTTACCCGTTTTTATGCCAAAAAATAATAAAAAACATGTTGAAACAAAAAATAATTCTGATTATGAGTCAGAATCAGATAATAAAAATGATGATACGATGTTATCTGTATCAGATTCAGATGAGTCTGATATATCTGAAACAGATGAATCAATAAGTCAATATAAAAAATTATATAAAAAAGAATTAGAAGAAAATAAAAAAAAAGATTTAATAATTAAAAATCTTAGAGAAAATAAAAACAATTCTAATATTTTTGATTCAGATATTCAAAAAGATTTATCTACTCATGTAATTAATTTAAATTTAATCGATAACAATACAAATAAACCAATTGAACAAAAAAAAAATGATATTCATTGTTGGTGGTGTACATATTCTTTTGAGAATACCCCGTGTTTCATTCCGGAAAAATATTATTTAGATAAATATTATGTTTTTGGATGTTTTTGTAGTTTTAATTGCGCAGCATCATATAATTTAAATTTAAATGATTATAAAATAATGGAAAGATATGCTTTATTAAAAAAATTATATAATGTTAATAATAATGATAATTATAAATTATCTCCACCAAAAGAAATACTAAAAAAATATGGAGGTATTATTTCTATAGAAGATTATAGAAAAAATTTTATAACATGTGATAAAGAATTTAGATTAAATTTACCCCCATTAGTTGCATTACATCATATTATAGAAGAAATTACAATTGAAAAAAATGAAAATAAAGATAATAAAATTAATTTGTCAGGTATAAAAAAAAAATTACCGATGGTAAAAAATAATTTATTTAATACAATGGGTATTAAAAATAAATAAATTTATAAAACAATATCTATAGATTTTGTATTTTTTTTTAATTTTGATATTATTTTCTTTTTTTCTTTATCTTGTTCTGATTTTTTACACTCATCAGAAATATTATCAAGCATTTTTTTATATTCATCGGGGAAATTACCATCTTTAAAAAATAAATAATAAAAACCCTGTAAAAAACTATCACATAAATCATCATTTTTTTTATGTGAATCCAAAATATCTGTATATTTTTTTTCTTTTTGAATTAAACATTTGCAATACTTTTTCCCTAAGTCTTTTGTCAATATATATTCTTCTCTTTTTTTTAAATTTTTATCATTTAATGTTTTTTCCGTTACAGGATTATTTATTTTTAATTTATTTTGTGGAGATATAAAATTTACAGATGTTATTTTACTTTTTGTTTCTTCTTTATCTATAATACCTCTTATAGTAAAATACGAAAATAATAATGCAGATATTGTTTTCATTGTTGGATTTAATAAACTAGGTTGGTTTTCTATTAAAACCTCATCTACTTGTAAAAAATCAGTTTTTAATTTATCTAATTTAATAAATAAATGATTTGATAAATTATTTATTGATTTATAATTAGAATTTTGACTTTTTATTTTTTTTGGCGTATTAATATTTAAAAATTCTTTTTTTACTTTTTCATAATGTTTTTCACAATAATATTTCCCATCAATATTATAATCGCTAATATTTTTACATTTATTTTCATTACATTTATTTTTTTCATCAACTATTTTTATAGGCTCTAATATATTTTTATGTTTTTTGTTAAAATTTTTAATAAAAGTTTTATAATGAGATGTACAATAATATTCTTGATTTAAATCAATTATATTCGAAAATTTTGCATTTTGACCACATAATTTTTCATCTTTACCTATTTTATGATTACAAGTTATTTTATTATCATCAATATTTATTAAATCCCATTTTAAAATTTCAAATTTATTATTTTCTTTTTTTATAATACAATAGGCTAAATTAACTATACCTACATCAAAAGATAATATAATTTTGGACATTATTAATATAAATAAATATTATTTTTTTCTATTATAAACTCATATAATTTTTGGATGATATATTGAAATAATTTGATAATAGAAATACATTTATAAAATTATAAGCATCTCTTATTTGACGACATGATTTTCCCAAAATAATTATAGAACCACTTTCAAAAACAAAAATAGTAATTGTTTTTATTGGATGATTTAATTTAATATTAACACATGCATGACGAATTGGATCATATGTACAATCCATATATTTTTGTGGACAATTAATATCTAAAACTAAATTTTTATTATTTTTTTTAATTTCCAATACACTCGCATTTTTTTTGTTACTTATAATTTCATATAATTTATCCCTATTTATTTCAAAACCAATATTAAAATTACAATTAATTAATACAACATTCCCAGTATTTATATCTTCTATAGTTAATTTTTTATTATTTTTAATTTCAATAAAATTTATAATATTTATTTTTTTTTTAATTATATCTAAATTATATCTTGGTTCATTTAAAATTTCAAATAGTTTTTCTATTGACATTTTCGCATTCTCTATAGAATCACAGCCTGTCATTTGTATCGAACCATTTTTAAATAATTTTATATTAATTTTTTTATTTTCATTTATTTTAACAATAATTGTTGCTTGATTATAAAAACTATCTTTTCTTTTTTTTTCCCTTCTATTTTTTTTATTTTGTGTTTTTTCTTTTTTTTAATTGTTTGTTTTCTACAACATATTTCTCCATTTTCATCACAGTAAATAATGTCATCTATAAATTTTGCATCAACTTTTAAATATCTACCTATATTATAACATTCAAATTTACAATTATCAACATTTAAGCATATTGTCATAGTTGAAATTTTTGTTTCATTTGGTTTAAAATCATATTCTATTTTTTCTTTAAGTTTTGTAAATATGTCATTTGTATTGTTATTATTCATTCATATAATTAATAAAAATATATGAATATTAAAAATTATCAATTTTTTATATTTTAATTATTATTTGATTTATGTATTACATTATTAACTAATGGATTGCCAGATAAATTATCATCAACATGACTATAAAATCTGAAACTTTGTTGCGGTAATGTTTGTTTTGAACGTGTGCCAATCCATCCTATTTTTTCTGTAGTTGTTTGTTTAATATCGGGATAAATTTCTCTATTAAAATTTAAAGGTTCTTTTAAGTTCATCATTGTAAAATCAACAGTTGGACCTTTGGAATATCCTGAATTTGTTGGTGTTCTTCCTTGAGATACAATTTCTTTTATTCCATTTAATCTCATATTATTTGCATCCCCTCTGCTTCTTTGTTTTTCTTCAATACCTGGACCTAAACCATTACCAATTCTGTCAAATTTATCATGAATATTTCTCATAGTAGGATCTTGAATATTATTTATCATATCAAATACAAAAGGTCTATCTAATTCACCATTACCCATTTGACCAGCTCTATCAAATTTATCATGTATATTTCTCATAGTAGGATCTTGAATATTATTTATCATATCAAACACAAATGGTTTATCCATTTCACCATTACCCATTTGACCTGCTCTATCAAATCGATCGTGTATATTTCTCATATTAGGATCAGGAATCCAATTAGTACCATCGTAAATATATCCTCTATTAAGTTCATTATTGCCCATTTGACCTGCTCTATCTAATCTATCGTGTATATTTCTCATGTTCGGATCAGGAATCCAATTAGTACCATCGTAAATATATCCTCTATTAAGTTCGTTGTTACCCATTTGTCCTGCTCTATCTAAACGATCATGAATATTTCTCATATTCGGATCAGGAATCCAATTAGTACCATCATAAATATATCCTTTATTAAGTTCTCCATTGCCCATTTGACCTGCTCTATCTAAGCGATCATGAATATTACGCATATTCGGATCAGGAATCCAATTAGTACCGTCGTAAATATATCCTTTATTAAGTTCTCCATTGCCCATTTGACCTGCTCTATCTAAGCGATCATGAATATTACGCATATTCGGATCAGGAATCCAATTTGTGCCATCATATATATATCCTTTATTAAGTTCATTATTGCCCATTTGACCTGCTCTATCTAAGCGATCATGAATATTACGCATATTCGGATCAGGAATCCAATTAGTACCATCATAAATATATCCCTTATTAAGTTCATTATTGCCCATTTGTCCTGCTCTATCTAAACGATCATGAATATTTCTCATATTCGGATCAGGAATCCAATTAGTACCATCGTAAATATATCCTTTATTAAATTCATTGTTGCCCATTTGACCTGCTCTATCTAAGCGATCATGTATGTTACGCATATTAGGATCAGGAATCCAATTAGTACCATCATAAATATATCCTTTTGTTAATTGATTATTATGTGCATTTCTTGGTACATCATTTTTAAAATTTTCTTTATGTGAAATTTTTGTTTTTTCAATAAAATGGTCTGGTTTATGTAAATCAGTAAATAATTTAGCACCTCCTAATCTACCAGTTGTTTTAACACCTCTATTTACTGTTGCTAAGTTATTGGAATTAACATCCGCATGTATAGTTGGTGCTTTAATATAAGATTGTCCTCTAATATAATCAGATGGTTTAGTTTCCCAAAAAGTTAATGGTCTACGCTTATACATTTTAGAAGGAATACTTCCTTTTTGACCTTTCATACCTGGTATAACAACAGAACCAAATGTAGTTTTAGGTTTTGATGCAATTCTTAATTCATCAACTGTTTTTGGTAAAACTCTAAAAACATCATGAAAACCAAATTTAGCAACTTCATTATAACCTAAATTTAATCCAGGTGTTATTCTAACTTCTTGGAAGGGTTTTTCTCCTCTTCTTTCCATACCAGGAATAAAACGCGAGTCCATAAAATCAGTTAATACAGGTGTACCATAATTATTTGTTAAGCCAATAACAGGATCAAATAAAGTTTTTCTTTCAGTTTTTGGTCGATATTCTAAATTATTAGCACTTCCAGTAAATGATTCCATTCGTCGTTGTCTAAATTCAGCATTTTTTTTTTCTGTAAAGGGATTAAATCCTCCATCTTTTGAACTAAAAAATGGTTGCATGTTATTATGTACAAAACTTTCCTTAGATACTATACCATATGTTTGATCATCATTTGGATTAAAACTAGAAAATCCACCATTTAATGCGATATTTCTTTCTATTTCAAGTCTTTTTGTACCATTATCTCCAATAAAATTACCAACATTATTAGATGCAGATGGGCTTCCTGCATTATCTAATTTTAATGGTTCAAATTGTTCCAAAAAAGTGTTTTCTTTTTTTTCTATAGATTTATTAATATTTTTAAATTTTTCCTGATTTTTTATAAAACATAATGGGTCCCCTAAATTTACGGAACCGTTATCGCATGATCTGCCATCATATGTATCAATATCACTAAATTCGCTATCATTATTTTCTTCAAATGGATCATATTTTTTATTTTTACGATATGATCTATTACTATTATAATAAGGTGGTATTATTCCTGATTTTTCAGGATTTTTAGATGCATTTGATTTATTTTTTGCGATATTGTATAATTTTTTAAGTGATTTTTTATAAAGTTTATTATCATAAATATTATTTGGAGATAATTTAATTTTTTTATTTTTTTTATTATTTTGTGGTTCTTTATCATTATTATTTATTAAATGACCAAGGAAAGATAATCCTCCTAGTAGTTCCATTATTATATATAATAATAATATATAATAATTATTTAACTAAAAATACTATATTTTTACATAAATAAAATTAATTAGGTTGATGACAATATGCATCATATGGTATTTTAATAGGTCTATTATTTCCTGGAATAGGAATAGGACCAGATTTATCTTGCCATAAAGTTGGTAAATCAACAATAAAATTATCTCTTGCTTCTAATTTTGTATTAACTGCAAAATCATAAAAGATATTAGTTTGTGGATTTCTATCCAAATCATAAAATCTATTAATTGCAACATCTCTATAATTTGCTGCAGGGTATGTTAATCTTGAAGATAATGGATTTAAAGTATCATTACAAATTCTTTGATGTTTAACACCAAATTTAGTTACATTAATAGGATTAACTTTATCTCTTTTACATTTAGTAGTTTTTACATTTCTATTTGATAATATAGATTCTACATCAACTAATTTTTGAGAATTTGCAATTGGAAAACCAACAGAAGTAGAAACACCTTGACCCATATAAGAAGATCTTGGTCCTAATGTTGATAAACATTGATTACAGTTTTCTTGAAAATTGGGATCTAATCTATAACCTAAAGGTCCAACGCTTTCAGTTAATCTATCAGAGTAAGCACAACTATCATATCCTAATCTACTAGAATGACCAATATTTAATTTGGATGGTTCCATAATATTATAATAATTATATAGAAATAAAAAAATCTATATATAAAAAAATTATTTTGCATAAAGTTTTGTCCATTCTTGAGCAGTTTTATTGTATTTATTTTTATCAGTTTTATAAATATTTGCAACATCTGGATTTAATGGATCATTTGGATTAGGATCAGCTAATAATGAACTAATAGATAATAATACTTTAAAAACTGATAATGCAGGTGACCATTGATCTTTTAATATATCAAGACATATTAATCCGATTGTACTAATGTTTGGATGATACATTTTATTTAAAAATTTAATAACTGGAGGTTTAAAAGGATATTCTGCTGGAAAAACAATATCAAGTAAAAAATTTCCATCTTCAAAAGGAGAATCTTTTGGTCCTTTTATAGAAGCATGCCAATGTGTAATTTCATCATTAAACATTTTTACAGTAATTTTTTCTTTTGACTTTTCAATTTCTTGATTGATATCACTCCATTCTTTACGAAGTCGTCTTATACTTGTTGCTGACATTTTATTTAAATTATAAAATATTTATTACTATTTTATAATATTACAATTTTTAATTCAATTTTTTTATTTGAATTTTCTAGTACAAGTACTATTAGGTAATACATATCCTGGGTGTAACATTCTAGGAATATTATTTGTAACTACTGGGCATACTTGTCTATCTAAGACGACTGGTAAATTTTTTTCAAAAGTACTAGTACATGATTTTGATTGTTTACAGTCTGGATTATATTTTAATTGAGGGCATTTGGTATTAGGTCTGGTAATATTTTTTAATTCAGATTCAATATCTACTAAATCAAATGGTCTCCAAAATTGGTTTTTGTAAGTACATTTATTAGTATTTTCATATTGACCTTCATATAATCTATATAATAGGGGAGTAGTACTTTCATGAAGTCTTTGTTGGTATGCACAATTATCGTAAGATAATCTATTATAGGCTCCTAAATTAACATCGCTGTATTGAGACATAATTATATATTATTAATAAACATTTTTTTTTATTTACTATATAAAATTAATAAAAATCTATATATTAAAAAATATTAAAAAATTTCCCTAAAATATGGTTTTGCTCTTTTAAAATCATTTTCAAGTCTACTATTTAATCCACCTCTTGGAAATGGTAATACTACATGTTTTGGATCTTGTATATCTTGAGATATATAATTAAAAGAATGATCGCTATAATTTGGATATCCTAGTGATTTAAATTTGGCATCTCTTTCTGGTAATCCTTTAATTAAACAATTTTCAATATCGATATCACGTGTTCCTCCTATTACATTAATATTTTTACTTTTTAATGGAACTGCTGCCAATTTTGTAGTATTTAATTTAGGAGATGAATAATTCATATCTTGTGTTATAGGATATTGATTTATTGTATTAGTATGTGTTCTAAATTTATTCATATTGTTTATAATAGAATCCAAATTATTATTATGGGGTAAATCATCATTTCCCCAACTTTTATAATTTTTATATTGTATTTCTGGAGGGTGTGAGTCATAAACTCTTTTTGATTTTTGACGTACATTTAGAGAAAAATCACTTGAATATGGTTTATTATCAAGAAAAAAATTAGATTCCTCATCTTTTTGATATTCATCATCGGTAATAAATTTTGTATGAGTAATATTATTAAATCCAGTTAATTCTCCATTTAGAGATTTTCCCATATTTGCATCTTTATCTCGTTGTATTTTTTTTTGTAATCTTTCATAACGAGGGTCTTTTTTATAATCCTCATATTTTATTTTAAACATATTATTTTCAGGTGTTATATATTTATCTTGCGATTCTAATAAATATAAATCATCGTTACCTTTTAAATAAGCCTTAATTTTTATTTTATCATCTCTTGATATACTATATTCTCTATCCAAATCAAAAGAAGGTTCAATATTATTTTTTTTAAAAAAAGATAATTTTTTTAAATATTCTTGTATTCTTGGTTCTAATGTTAAGTTATTTTTTAAATAAATATTTTTTATATCTTCCATATTATATTAATATATTATATATTTTTTTTGCTTAAAAAAATATTCATAAAATAACAATATATATTATTATGAATACAGATTTAGATAATATTCCAGAAAATAATTTAAGCACGTTTATTGCTGAATTATATTCCAAATATCCAAAAGATATTGGTGTAAATAAAATAATACCTATTCCTGAAAATCAAGAGGATTTATATGATGGGTTTTTAATTTTTATTTTTGAAATGTTATCCGAAATTTATTATGAAGGATTATGTCATTATAATAAATTATTAAGTATTATAAATAAAAATACTATTGATAATGATATTATTAAAAGTTTAATAATTAATAATGTTTATGATGAATTTAATTTTAATAATATTAATTATGATATATTAAAATTATCTGAAAATTGGATTAAATCGATTGGATATTTTTTAAATATATATGAAGAGGATTATGATTATTATTTAGAGAATATAAAAGAAAATGATTATGATTTAAAAAACCATTATTGTAAAATTATATTAAAAGCAAATGCAAAGGACGAACCATATTTTTCGTATGCTAATATTACAAAACCATATCATATTTTAATTAATAGTAATTTTGATAATTCCAAAATAAAAAAAATAGATGATATATTTGCAATTTTTATTAAAAATGATAAAAAAGATAATAAATTAAATAAAGTTTATAAAATTTCATTTACTGAAATTGAATTAAATAAAAATAATAGATGTGTTTAACAATATTGTCCCATGCATAACATTGTATTTAATGTATTTAATCTTAAATAATATATAAATGGTGTATTTATTTTTTTCGCAACAGTGTTTTTAATATTATTTGTTATAGGTAATTTATAACTATTTTTATTTTTATTTATAGATAAAACAATATTTTGTACAATATCATTCAAATAAATATTATTTGTTGAAATTAAATCTGGAATATCAATGTTTTGAAATATTTTATGAAGACCTGATTCTTTTAATATATTTGTATATCTTAATTTTAAATTTTCTTTTATTTGAGGAATGATTAAATATTTAAATTTTGTTAATTCAAGATTACCAATCATAAAATTTAATAATTCTGATGATATTTTTGGAAAATAATCGCCATTTGATAAAATTATACCAAATGACATTTTTTTATCATAAGTTTTTAGTTCTATTAATTCTAAATCATCATGTACTGTATAATAAAAATTTTTATTATTTGCTAATAAATAGTTTTGATTTCTTTTTTTAAAGCTAAAAAAAGTATCGTTAATTATTTCATCAAAATTTGATTCCCATATTGGTTCAATAGTGCCTGATATTAGAGATATAATTGAATTTTCTTTAATATTATGAGGTTTTAAAGTATTTTCAAAATCATAATTATGACAATTAGAAATATATTTATTTATTTTTATACATTCATCGCTTAAATTTGAATATTTATTTTCATAATTTATTATTTTAATAGAATTTGTATAATTTAAAAAAGTTTTATTTAATTTAAATTCATATGGTATTATTATAAAATTATTTATATTAATATACTTTATTTTTTGAATTTCTTCCATAAAAATATTTATATCACCTAATGTATTTTGTTTATCTCCTAAATTTAAGTAATTTTTCAATTCAATTAAAGTTTTATTTTTTGATGCAATATAAAAAGTACTTAAAATAATATTTAAAAAATATGAACCAATTAAATAATGATTTTTTAGCAAATATTTTTGTATATTATCGAATAAAAAATACCCATATTCGTCAATATTATTTGATGTTTTTTCTATATTATTTGATAAAATAGTATTAGGTTCCTTATAATTATCTATATGTACTAAACTATTTTTATTTTCAATACCAAAAGGATCATAATAATTAATATTTAAATTACTTTTTTTTTCATATAAATCAAAATCAGATTTAATATTATCTAATATATTTTTCTTATCATTTTTATTAGTAATAAAATTACCTCTAACTGGCATACCTTTATCTATATCATTATATATAAATTGATCACCTGTAATTTCACCCATTTCTGGAAAATCATTTGTTCCATATTTATGATCAAATTCTAATTCAAAATTTCTTTTTTCAAGTCTATTTGAATATAAAGCACTCATTTTTTTATAATTATAATATTCATTATTATAAAAATAATTGATAAATGAACTTATTAACTATATAAATATACTATATAATATGACTATAATTATTAATAATAATATTTATATAGAAATAACTCATAATGATTTCAAATTCAAAACTGATTTAGCATCATTTGATTTAGATAATACTATAATATGTACAAAAAGTAAAAAAAAATTTCCTATTGATGAAAATGATTGGGAATTTAATGAAAATGTAGAAAAAACCCTTAATTATTATAATAAAAAAAATTATTGTATAGTCATTATTACAAATCAAATGGGTTTAAAAAAATTTGGTATTAATAAATGGTGTGATAAAATTAAAGCTATTTTAAAAAAATTAAACTTGCCTATTAAAATTTATGCAAGTTTAGAAGATGATATTTATAGAAAACCAAATTTAGGATTCTGGGATTTAATTAAAAATAAAATAAATCATAAAAATTCATTTTATTGCGGGGATGCATTAGGTAGAAAAAATGACCATTCTGATACTGATTTAAAATTTGCATTAAATACTGGATTACAAATTAAAGCTCCTGAAGAAATTTTTAATAAAATTAAAATTAATATTACTATGCCAATATATTTTAATTTTAATAATTTCGAAAAAAAAGAAAATAAAATAAATTTTTATAATGATAAATTAAAGGATTTAATTATTATGTGCGGCTATCCTGGTTCCGGCAAATCAACATTTGTTAATAAATATTTAATTAAGAACCATTATGAAATTATTAGTTTAGATGAATTAAAAAATAAAAATAAATGTTTAAAATTATGTGAAAAATATATGAATGATAATAAAAAAATTGTTATTGATAATACAAATCCTAGTAAAGAATCAAGAAAAATATTTATTGATTTAGCAAAGTCACAAAATTATAACGTAAGATGTTTAAAAATGACAACAACTCTAAATCATTCAATGCATAATAATATTTATAGATATTTATATAAAAACAAAAATAAAGTTCCTAAAATAGTATATAATATTTATAATAAAAAATATGAAGAACCTGAACTAAATGAAGGTTATTATGAAATTATAAGTATAAATCCAGACATTCCAACTGATAATAAATATTTCTTTTATTTATATTAAAATATTCTTTAAATAATATATAATGGAAAATATATTTTGGATAGAAAATCCCAGTATTTTATATGAAAATAATAATTATTTGAATTTTTTTCCTACATCTAATATGACGCGTATTGAACAGTTAAATGCAATAACTAGATTATGTATTTATTATATAATTATAATTAGTTTATTTGGTAATAATGATAAATCATTAGCATTTCCATTTATTATAATATTATTAATTGTAATTATTTATTATATTTATAAAAACGATTCTGTTGGTAAATATAATGATTTTATAAATAAAAAAATAAAAAAAAATAATAAAGAAAAAAATATTTACAAATATAAAGATATTTTGGAATCAGGATATTATGATTCTAATGGTAAATTAATCTTGGGAAAAAATAATGATTCACAAGTTTTACTTGATAATAAAGCAAAAGATTTTGTTAATTATGATTTTAATGAATTACTTGAATATGAAAAAAATTCATGTAGGAGACCTACAAAAGAAAATCCTTTTATGAATACCCCTGTAACTGATTTTGGAAAAGAAAATATTCCTGTTGCATGTAATGTTGATGATGATGATATTAAAGAAAATATGGAAAGATATTTTAATGTTGATTTATATAGAGATGTTGGTGATTTATTTGATACAAAAAATTCACAAAGAATATGGTATACTACACCAGTAACACAAATTCCAAATGATCAAGAAGGATTTGCAAATTGGTTATATAAAACAGATGATATTTGTAAAGTTAATCAAGGTTCATGTTTAAGATATGAAGATTTAAGATTTAAAAGATAATATTTATTGCTTATTTTCTAATTTCTCTTGTATTTCTTTTGCTTTTTTTAATTTAGTTAATTCATTAATTAAATATTGTTGTTTTAAATTTTCTATTTCTTCGATTTTTCTTTGTTGTCTAACTTGTTCAGTTAATTCATCAAGATTATTATTTTCGCTTTCACGATTACTAATATTAGTGTTACTATTGTCATCATCATTATTACCATCATTGTTATTATCATTATTATCATCATTATTATTATCATTGTTATTATTTGATGCTAATTTAAAATGATCTTCTAATTGTTCATAAATTTTATGATATGTTGATTCAAATAAATCATATTCAGTATTTGTAATTCTAGCTAAATGATTAAAGTTAAAATAAAAACTAATATACGGTATTGAATCTTTTGTTATAAATTTTGAATATTTATTTTCCTTAATTATATATTTTTGTAAATTAATAAATAAATAAATACTATTAGTATCTTCACTAAAATTTTTTTTAATATTTTTTTTTATTGTAAAAGTATTATTTAAAATTTTAGTATCAAAATTATTATCAACTGAAAATATAAGTACAAAAAGTTTATAGGGATGATTTTGCATTAATTCATCAATATGAATTTCTCTTTCTATTTTATAAAAATTTGGATTCATTAATATTATATAAATAATATTAATCAATAAATTTTAAAGTATTTTTTTTTATTTTTTTATTTGTTTTGATAATTGTTTCATCATATCTTGTGCCATTTTCATTTGTTGTTTATCAGGCATTTTATTATTCATTTGATTTTGCATTAAAGATGTTAACATTGATAGTGGATTATTATTACCGCCTCCTAAGATTGGTTTTCCATCTTTATCTTTGTAATTATTTGCTAAATTTTGTGTTGATTCAAAAATTTTATTCATATCAATATTATTTTTATCTATTTTTGGCATTGTTTTTTTTGCAACTTTTTCAGCAATATTTATAATATTCTGTATAGGATCCCCTGATCCCATATCTTCATTTTTAAGATGTTCTGTGATATCACTTAATATATTACCGATCATATTTGATGTATTTTCATCAACATTGGATCCAAGTAATTTTTTTATATTAGTAGTGGCTTCATCAATTTCTGCTTTATTTATATTTTTTAGTTGTTTACTTAATTCACCCATATTAAACATTTTATCAACACCTAACATTTTAGCCATTGAACCTATCCCAGGAGCATCGGGTGCATTTGGTATATCTTTTGCTGTATTTAACATTTCTTCAATACCGTAATCAGAATTATTTCCAACACCTAATAAAAATGGATCTATATCTAAATTCATAACATTAATAATTTCTTGTTCCGGAAATATTTCAATAAAGTTTTTTTTTAATCTTGAATAATTTAATTCTTTTAACATTTTAGTATCAAAATTTTTAATTTCATTTTCGTTCACTAAATTAATCATTTTAGTTCCAGAAATAAACATATTTTCTAAATAAAACCATAAATTATCTCTACTATCAGTATCTAAACAATACCATGAATATATCATATCAAGACCTGGTATAATAGTCATAGTAACTTGTTTATTATTATCATTTAATGTTTTTAATTGAAATAATTTAGCTTCTTTTTTATTAAAAAAATCATAATTACTACTGATTGCAGTAAATATTTTTTTAATAATACCGCTTACTCCATCCATTGACATTTCTCCTCTTAAAATAGAATTTAAAAAATTATTACTAGTATTTTGTAATTTTAATAAATTATCATTAAGTTTTTGAGAAATTGTATTTAAAAGTATTAATTTATAATTATTTTCATCAATATTAACTTCTTTTTTTGGTATATCAAAATTATTTAATAAAAGTACTATATTAGATGGTAAATCACAATTCATAATATAATTTTTAAAATTTTCAAAATTTGTTTTATCAGTATTTAATTTTAATAAAAGCATTAAGTTAGCTAAAAAGACTTCATGATACTTTTTAAGTTCTATTTCAAATGTATCCATTATATAATATAAAATATTAATGTCAATTATATTTTAAGTAATTTATAATATAATTAAAAAAAAGAATCCATTTCATTAAATATTTTTGTATAACTTGTGTTTAATTTTTTAAGACATAAATATTTTTTATAATTAATATATCTTTGATCACATAAATAAACAATTGATAATAAAAATGTTTTAATAATTTCTTTATTATCATTATTTAATTTACCCCAAAAATCTTTAAATTTAAATATTATATTAATTATACTTGAATCGCCTTCTGTCATATCATCAAAATTATTATTCATAAAAAATGATTCTTCGCCATTTACAATATTTGCTCGCAGTATTCCATTTTTTTCATCATAACATTTTAAAATTAAACTATCAATTATTATTTTAGGCTTAGTTTTAATAAAATCAATAATCATTGATTTATACATTGTTAACATATGATCTCCTGATAAATTTATTAATTCTTCTAATAAAGGAAATAATACTTCTTGAAATTGAGAAACAGCTTCATCAGTATCATTTTTTAATTTTAAAATTAGGGAATATAATGATTTTGAATCCGAATATTCCATAATTTCATCAGTAATAATTTTTTTTTTGAGATCATTTAAATTTGCTGGAGGCAATTCTTCCATTATTTATAAAATATATTGTATATTATTTTTTAAGTATTTTAATTATTAAAATTTGACATAATTTTTTGTTTTTCATAATTTAATATTGCATCTTTTCTATTATTTTCATAAATTTCACCTATAGATTTTTCTTGATCTTTTCTTTTATTTTCAGATTCTTTCATTAATTTATCCATATCCTTATTATTAATTTTTGCAATCTCGATACCTGTATAAATTGCATATTCATCATCTTTTCCATATGGTAAAAAAGATTTTGGTTGTGCTAAATCAGTCATTGTATATGCAAAATTATCAGAAAATCCTCCCATTTCAACATTTGTAAATCCGTTTGGACCAGTTTGTTGCATATTTTTTGTCATATTTATTTTAATCATATTTATTCTAATTTTTTCAATCCACTCAAATGTTTCTTTTCCTTGTAATACTGTATTCATTTCTGGTAAAATTAATGCTGGAACTGTTTTAATATTTTGAGGTATCTGTTTTTTCTGTGCTATTAAATCTTCTATACAAATCATTTCAAAATTTAATAATAAATTCATATTTCTTAAGATTATTATTAAATTTGCACAAGATTGACATTTTTTACTAAAAATTAAAAATCTTTTCATTATTATAAGATATTATAATAAAATATTTTTAAATAAAAAATTTGATTTTTAATTTATTTAAATATATATTTAAATAATATAATAATGACTAAAGAAATTAAAAAAACTTCAAAAAAACTATCCAGAACATCAAAAGATAATGCTGATTTAGATATAAAAATAAAATTAGTTAATTATCAAAAATATGATGATATTCATGAAAGTAAATTAACTTTAGATTTTTATGGATCAGATGTTAATACAAGTTTAATTAATACTATTCGTAGAGTATGTCTCGATGATATACCAATATATGCATTTCCTTCAGAATTTATTAAAATAGAAGCAAATAATACTATTTTTAATAATGATTATATGAGAGCAAGATTAATACAGATACCGATCTTAGATTGTGATTCTGAAATTGATTATCTTGAAAGTAATTATTTAAATTACGATGATCCAAATTATGTAAAACATGAAAAAGAAAAAATATTGGAAATTTATATTAACTCATATAATAATACTCCTGAAAATATTAATATAACTACCAATGATATTAATTTTATTGAAGATGGAGAACCAAAAGAAAAATATTCAAAAAAATTCCCTATTTTAATTACACAATTACGACCAAATGAAACTTTTAAAGCTCATATGAAAGCAGCATTATCAACAGGATTAAAATCAAAAATATTTTCGGCTACAAATTCAGCATATTATGATTTTGATGAAGAAAATAAAAAAATATCTTTTACAATTGAATCATCTGGACAATTAAATGAATTTAATATATTAGAAAAATCAATAAAATATATTTTAAAAAAATTAGATGATTTTAAAAATAATTTTAATGAAAGATTAAAAATTAATTCAAAATATGAAAAAAATTCAACATTAGTTTTTGAATTTAATAATGAAGATCATACTTTTGGAGAAATATTAAATACTACATTTCAAGATCATCCTAAAATAATTTTTTCAGGATTATCCAAAATGTCTCCTTTAGAAAGATTAATTAAAATTAAAATTTCATCATCAGATGAAAACCCTCTTATCTATATGATAGAATCTGTTGATCATCTTAAAAATATATATAATAATATTCTTAAAGAATTAAAAAAAAATTCTAAATAATCATTAATTTAGTTTGTGTTATAGTATATATACAATCGGTTGAAAATAATTTATATATATTTTCATCTATTTTTTTTTCTTTTAACATAGTTTCTCTATCAAAATATATTTGTTTAAGAAATTGTGTTGGCAATGATTTTAAATAATGATAAATATCATGAATAGTTATAGATTTAATATCATTTTTATTATCATCTAAAATATCTGAATTTTTGATTTGAATATTTAGATCTTCCAAAAAGTCATTTTTTCTAGAATCTATATATATACCGTGAATTTTATATAATATTTTTTTATAATTATTTGTTATATTATTATATAATTCTGATTTTTTATTTTTTTTTAAATAATGATATATATCTAATAATTCTTTTGATATTGTTCTAATTGACATTGATATTCTATGAATAATTTCACCATGATAATTAGTATAATATGGTAAGTATTCTTTTAATTTATTTTCTTGATATAATTCCAAATATCCTAAATGTATATTAGTAAATTTTGGTTTATTATTAAATATTTGTTGATAAATATGTGTTTGTAATTTATAATTTTTTATAATTTTATTATTATTATCATAAATATTATATCCTTCTAATGTTATTTTTTTATTACTTATATTATCATATGATATTTGATTTAAATTATCAGTTAAATCTTGTATATTTTCAAATTTTAATTTATTTATAAATTTAATATTTGGTTTTTTTTCAAAATTAAGACTATTTGGATAAAAATTTATATATGAATTATGATTTTCATCATTAAATAATATTATATCCAAAAATAATTCTTTATACCCGCAACCATAATGATTATAATTTAATATACCATTATTTTTATGATGTACCAATTTAAAATAATATATTTTGTCGTTTTTAAAATCTTCTAAATTTATATTTTTACTTTTTATTATATCGTCAAATAAATAATTAATTTTTTTTTCTCTATAATTTAAATCATTCCCATTTAATGATTTTTCTGTTGTTGTTTTCCAAGAATTTTTATTATGGTCATAAAATAATATAACATCAATTCCTTCTATTGAATTTTTAAATATTAAATTATTGAATTTATTATTATCAAAATTTTTAATTATATGCATTGCATTATTATTTGTAGAAATTGGTGTTAAAAAAGAGAATACTTTTTTAAATGGCGATTTTAAATATAATGTAGTAGTATAAGTGTCTAATTGATCGTCAGCTAAATCAGATGAAATTATATTTTTATTCAATAATAAAAAATTTTCATCTTCATCTTTAGAAATACAAAATATAAAATTTCCGAATAGTTCTTCTATTTTTTCTATAAAATAATTATAGTCGAATATTTCTTTTTTATATTTTTTTTTTATATATTCAATTAATGGACATATATTATTATAATTAGTAAATTCATTCGTATTTTCTAAAATTTCAGTTGATATTATATCAAATTTATTTATTTTATCCAAATTTTTATTTTTATCATTAAAAAATTTATGATTATAGACAAGAGATTCTTTAAAATTCATATCCCTAATTTAATATATAATAATAAAAATGCTTTAAATATTTTGCTTTTATTAAAAACAAAAAATATTCTAATAATAATATATAAATAAACTATAAATGTATATTGATAAAATTGATGATTTTGTTGATAAGCTATTAGATGATTTATTTTTTTCAGTATTTCAAAATACAAAAAATATAGATAGTATAATAAAAGAAAAAAACTTTGTAAAATATCAAAGTGAAATAAATGATATTTTAATTAATTTTCATAAAGATATAAATTATTCAAAACTAAAAGATGTTTTAATTAACGATAATAACAAAAAAATATTTGATGAAATTATTAAAAAATATTTAATAACTTATATTTTACTTTATGTTGGTGCAAATTATAATGATACTATTGATACTTATTCAAATAATATTGTTGAATTAGTAAAAAACCAAATAAATTATAAATTTAAAATTAATAATTTTTTTAACAGTGAAACAACTGCAATTATTATTGATTTTTTTAAAATGATTAAAAATATTTTTTCCATATTTGATGTTTATGAAGATGAAAATAAAAAAAAACTTTTATTAAAACGTTTAGATTTTAAAAATGCATTTTTATTTATTAATAATTTTGATAAATCCTTATTAGAAAAAATTATTAATAATAAAAATATTAATGAACGCAATCATATTTTAATTAAAAATATTATAAATAATGAATTTTATAAAAAATATGATAAAAAAGAAATATCATATTTATTGGAAAATACAATAATTGATGGTGAAGAGTATACATATATAGATATTGTTATTCCAAGTAAAGATAATATTGATTATGTTACTATTGAAAGTTTATTAAATAGAAAAGAAATTTTTACAGGTTATACAAACAGGTTTTGGGATTATATTGTAGAAAATCAAGATAATATTAATAAAATTAATTTATTAGAAGAAACAATTGAAAATAAAATATTACATCTTATTAATTCAGGTATTTTAATGCCTATTTTAGATGATTTTTTATTGTATCATAAAGATTCAGAAAGATATGATAAAAATTTGGATATAAATATTTTAAAAGATATTAAAAAACGAGATGAATCAAAAATTAAATATATCGTTTCCAAAATTGATAATACTTCTGATTTATATTCAAATATGTCAAAAGATGAAAAAGTCAAAAATAACATTAAAAAAAATTTTTTTACACCTCTTAATAATAGAAAAGCAATCCTTGTTAATAATAATGAAGAAGTTAAAATTATATCAAAATTAGTAAATCAAGGAACTAAAGCATTAGAAGGTAATGAATATTTTAATGAATTGGCAAATTATAGAGTGTATCCTTATATTAATTTTAAGGATTTTAAAGATGTTGGATTTTCTATTCAATTGAATAAAACAATATCAGCTGTAAGATCAGTTTCATTTGAAAAAAATGGGGATTTTAGGCAAAATAAATACTCTCCTGTACAGATGAGAGTCGGTGGTAAAAATGAATTTATTAATATAGTTGGTTTTGTAGTTACTTCTAATATAATACCTATTGAATGTTTTAAAGTAAAAGATATTAAAAATATTCATAATTACGGCTCTAATGGTTATAATACGACTTTATCTTATGTTACTGAAGGTACAATTAAAAACACACCTCATAAATCAGCTATATATTGGATGTTTGATTTAAATAAAGATTTTACTAAAGATAATAATTATGAACAAGTAAATAAATTAAATGAACAAGAGCAAATAAAAAAAATAATATCAAAATTTTATGATGATATTTTAATAAAAGTTTATGATGAATTTTCAAGAAAACTTGATGAACATAAAGAAATTTCATTGCAAAAAGCAAAAAATATATTGGAAAAAATAGAAAAAAGAAATATTAAAATTAATAAAAATCTTGATCTTTATAATGATATTGAAAATAAAATATTTGATAAAACAATTATCAAAGAAGAAAAATACGATGATAAAGAAGATATATTTTTTGGATTAGAAGGTACAATTAAAGAATTACCGACTTATGATAAAAAAAAATATAAAAATGATATTATTAAATTAGATGTTTCTAAAAATAAAAACAATGATAATTTAATAGAAATTGAAAAAGTTGATGGCGTATGTCAACATAATATATCATGGGAACATATATCAAAATTAAAAAAAATAGATGAAAATAAATATCAAGAAAAAATATATGAATTTATTCAAAATTATGTTATTGAAAATAATAATAGCGATTTTGTTTGCAAAAGTTGTTCTACGCAAATAGATGTAAAAAAATTCGTAATTGATGGAACATTTGACGATGATACCAATAAATTTGTAACTTTTAGTATGCCATTTGATACTCCTTTAGAAGATTTACCTGAATATGAAAAATATAGAGTAGCTATAAGAAGTTTAGATAAATTAATTGAAAAAATTGCAATTATATGTAATATTCCAGCATATATTGGTAATGCATATACATCAAGAATTAAAAGAAAAAATATTTCAAAAGATTTAATTGATATTGTGATAGATAATAATTTTTTTCTCAAAAAAAATCTTAAAGAAAGAAACGATATGGCTACTAAAATATATAATATTTCAAGAGAATTATCTAATCTTTTTGTTTTTGATTTGGAAAATAGTATTTTTGTGTTTTCATCTAAAGAAAAAGATTACTATAAAAGTATTAAATATAATAATATATTAGCATATTTAATTTTATTAATGTTTTTGGATATTAATGAATCACAATTAACTTTTATGACTGGAGATAAAAAAGGTTTATGTAATATACATATATTTGAAAAATATGGTCATGTATTATTTGATAACATTAAATTAAGAAAAAATAAAAATGGTGATACAATACCCATTAAAAATTATATGGTATTATGTTATGTTATATATTTAATTTCATGTATGATGACAAAATATTCAATGTGGTATTATGAAAAAGATGATGTTACGAAAAAGAAATTTAATCCAACTATACAAAAAATTATAATTCATACTGTAATTGATTTATTAAATAGTATACTTGAAAATAGTGTAAATAAAAAAGCCAGTATGATATTTGAAATTATTTCAACAAAATTTTATCTTAAACTTAATAATTTTTTTAATAATAATGATATCTATAATAGATTAAAAGCAGATGATAATACGTCTATTGCATCTGATAGAAAAACATTTATTTTACCCAAAACAACTTTACATATTTTGGAAAAATATGAACCAATGATTGATTATGAACCAACTATATATACTAATATTAAAAATAGAAAATTTTATCCAAAAACTAGAAGTATCGCATTTAATAAAATAAGTTCCATAAATAATATTACAAATTGTGATGATGGTAGTTTCCATAAATGGAAATCACAAGGTAATAAAATTTTGTGTGAATTATGTAATAAAGATTTAAATGAAATTAAATTATATGATAATAACAAAAATAAAAATATTCAAGATAATAATAAATTTTTATCTTTACAAAAATTAACAAAAAAATATTGTATATCTGGAGATTTACATAAATTCATAAAAAATAAAAATGGTGAAAATATTTGTAAAGTATGTAATAAAAATTTAAACCATGTCTATGATAATAAAGATCTTGAATTATTAAATAAAAATTTATTTAAACGTAAATTAAAAGTACAAAATAATTTTAATGATTTATCTAAAGATCTAGATGAAAAAATAATTAATAAACTTGAAGATAATTATAAAAAAAGTATAGGAAATACAAATAATTTAGATAAATTTTTAGAAGATTTTGTTAATTTTATTCAAGATAATATCGGGGAAGTAGAACAAAAAGATAATTTACTAAAAGAAAATACGTATATAATAGATCATTCATATGATGGAAGTAAATTAGACAAAAATATTGTATTTACAGATAAAGATAATAAAATTATATTTAAACAAAAACATATCCATTTTAAAACCGATGTTTTAACATATAGTTTCAATAAATCATCTACTAATAAGATTGAAGTATTTTATGATGCAATTAGTAAAGTATTATTAGGATATAAAGAAACTTCAAAAGACTATGTTACTAATTTTAAAACTGAATTTAGATTAAAAATTAATTATTCATTATTTTATAAATTAAAATATTTAGGGTTGGAATCTAATTTTATTGATATTTATACTAAAATTAATAAATATATTGATATTGAAAATTACAAAAAATTAAACACGAAAGATAAAGAAAACTATTTTGAAGATATTATTTATGATATTTCTCGTGATAGAATAAAAAATCTAAAAAAAGTAATTTATGAATTTCAAAGATTTATTAATCAAATTAAAAATCAATATTTAGTTAATATGGAAGAAAAAAAAATTAACAAAAAAAGTTATTATGACGAAGATGATGAAAAATATGAACAAGAAGAAAAACAAGAAGAATTAAGCAGTTTTGAAAAATCATTAGAAAAAATTGCAAAAAAAATTAATAATATTAAAACGGCAGATGATAATGGCAACTATTCTATTTTTGAAAAATGGAATATAATTAGTGATAATATTTCAACTAATATGGATATAAAAGATTATAAATTTAATATTAATATCGATGAAACATCAAAAATAATTGAAGCAGATGAAATTATTAAATTTGATAATAATGGTAATTTATTGTTGTTTTATATAATTAGTGAAATTAAAAATTTAATTACTTTTAATCAAAATAAATTTATAAAATCTAATATAATCCAATTATACTTCGAGTTATTAAATTATGTGTTTAATTTATTTAATTTGGAATATATACAATCTGATATTAATGTAAAACGATTAGAATACATATTAAATGGATTAGTATTCGCTGAAGATTTGGAAAATGTTATTTCTGAATTTGGTACCGGGGATGAAACTGAACCAACATCTGAGATAAATGATATAAATAATGTATCAGAAGAAGAAATTGAACAAATTGAAGATTCGCGTGAAGAAGAAGATGCTTTAGATATTGATGGAGAATATGACTATATTTCTAATTATGAAAGAATGTATGAAGATGGAGATCTGGTAAATTATAGAGAATAATTGTTTTCATGAAATATTTTTATGTATTATAATATATATAAAAATGAATAATATTTTATTAATTTTTTTAGTATTAATACTAATTATTTATTATATAAATAAAAAAAAAGATAATTTTCATCAAGATATTAGAGCAAAAAATAAATCAAAAAAAAATGTAGATTATTTAGATGATTTAATGAAATATGCAAATGATAATTTAAGTTTGTATAGTGATGATTATAATATGGAATTTATTGAAGCACAATTCCATAATGATTATAGAGATACAATTACTGCATTTAATAATATAGCTCCTGCTCAAAAACAAGTATTTAATATTTCAAATATGCCAGTTAATTTTTCAAATCCTAAACATCATGAAATTAAAAAATTAGTTAATGATTTTATTAATGAATTAAATAATAATATTACTAATGATGTACCTGATTATAGAAATCTTGCGACAGGTTGGGATGAACCTTTACAAGATCCTCAAATGAAAAATGGTTGGGATAAACATATGGAACAATTAGGATTACCAAAGAGCCTATATCCAGATCCTGCAAAAAAAGCAAAAGTTAAATTACTTAAAATAGATCATGTTGAAAAATATGAAACAGAAGATGAAATTAAATATAGTTGCTTTTTATTTATAAAAAAAAATAAAGTAGAAGATATTATTATTATTAAAGTATCTTTTGTATTAGATAAAAGAATTATTAACGAAGATAGATTGTTTTTTAGTGAAAGACCTACAGAGACCAAAGTTATTCTTGAAGAAATATTTATGCTAGGTTATATGACAGAAAAAGGAGTTGGGAGAACAAATGATTTTAGAGATAAATTTTATAATTTTAATAATCTTGATAAAGAAGGTATTATAAAAGATGAAGAAATTATAAAACAATTAAATAAAAAATTAGCTGAAAGACATAAAGAAACACAACGATTCGATGATACATTAGAAACACAATTTAGAGATTTAAAAATGAATTCACCTAATTTAGCAAATACTAAATCTTATCAAGTTACACAAACTATTTATGATGACTTACTAAGACCTCGTAATTATAATTAGTTTTCATTATATACTTCTAAAATTCTAGCAGATGGTTCTTTTATATCTCCACACCATTTAGGTAACCAGAAATAAGGAATTACTTTTGATGTTTCTGAAAAATTTTCATAATTTCCAAAATATTCTTCCCAAATTTTTCTAAAATATAATGCTTCTTTTGTTGGTGGTGTATTATATTTAATTCTATTTTTTTCTTCATCAAAGTATTGATTATTATATAAATTATTTGCATATTCTTGAACAATTTGATACCATGATTTTTTTACTGAAGATACCCCATCACTAAAGGCTTCTTTTTTTCTAAATAATACTTCCGTTGGAAGATAATTATCTAAGTTAAATGATTCTCTTAATAACCATTTTTCAAGTGGCATATTATTATATTCTTTATAACTAATTGGATGTCTTAATTTTGGATCGATTGATAGATATAAATCAACAAACCTATGATCCAAAAATGGAACTCGTGCTTCTAACCCATTTTCTGCAATACCTCGATCTGCTCTCAATACATCATAATAATGAATATCTTCAAGTAATCTTACATTTTCTAAATGTAAATCAATATATGTTGGTGCTTTATGAAAATACATATAACCAGCAGTTAATTCATCAGATCCATCTCCAATTAATAAAACTTTAATATCAGTGTTTTTTGCAATCCATTTTGAAACTAAATATTGTCCAGTTGATGCTCTTACAGTAGTAATATCATATGTTTCTGTTGCATAAATTACTTCTCTTAATGCATTTATAAAATCTTCTTGTTCAAATTTTATATGCGTATGTTCAGAATCAATATGCTTAGATACTAATCGTGCATAATATTCATCAGTTGAATCTTCTAACCCAATTGAAAATGTTTTTAATTTTTGACCACGTTCTTTTAAGTATCTTGATGCAATTGCCGCTACTAAACTAGAATCTAAACCACCTGATAATAAACATCCTAATGGTCTATCGGAAAATAATTTTGATCGGACACTTTCCAAAAAATTTTCTCGTATTTTTAATTTAATAGTTTCTAAACCAGTATTTTCAATAGTTAGAAACTGATTGTTTTTTTTGTGAAAATCAAAATCATAATAAGTTTTAAATCCATTATCTTCCCAAGTATCTACTGTTTTTGAAATATGCATATATTGTCTTGGGGGAAATACTTTTACATTATCCTTATTAATTATACTTTTAATTTCAGAAGAAAAATTGATTGTATCATTATCAAATGAATAAAACAATGGTCTTATTCCGAATCTATCTCTTGAAATATAAATATCACCTTTTCCTGTTTTCATATCAATATCTATAATTATAAACGCATATTCTCCTATTAGTTCTTTACATAAAACATCAATACCATGATTCTTATATAAATGTGGTATTACTTCACAATCTGAACCAGAAGATAAATGTAAATTATATTTTTTTGCTAATTCATTATGATTATAAATTTCACCATTACATATAGACCAAATTGTTCTATTATTATTTTCTAATTTAAAAGGTTGATCTCCTTTAATTGAAGGATCCATAATAGATAATCGGTGAAACCCAATCGCCATATTATTTGGCTTATGAAGAAATTCTAAAGTTGATCTATCTGGACCACGTTTAGAGGTTTTCATAAAATTATCATTAATTGATGATATATATTTATCCATACCATTTTCAGCATTTGCTTTTAATAAAAATAACCAGATTCCACACATATTAATATAATATTTCTAATATTAATATAAATTTAAATCAAATTTTTTTATCATGTCTTTAAAATAAAAAAAAAGTTAATAAATATTATTATGTTTTTGAACTTAAAATTAAATTCATTGTATTAATAACAAACCCTTCTAAATGAATTATTTCTCTTCTTCTACGGATAAGATTATGATCATAAAAAGATGCAGAATTTATTATTTTGTATTTAATAGTTTCTGGTATATTTTTTTTGCATAAACTTATAAATATATTTCTCATAATACTTGCAGGATCTATATTTGTTATTATTAAATTGTATATTAAATTTCTAATAATATTAATTTCTGATAAATCACTTTTAATGATCAAATCAGTAATTTGATCTATTGTTTCATCATATGGAGTATCGTATATATTATTTTTTTGCCCTGCTTTTATTAAATTTAATTTCCATAATAACTTTCTTATTGAACCATTCGACAAATTTATAATATTCGTATAATCTGCTAATGATAAATTTAAATTTTCTTTTGCTGAAATATTTAATGCTAACTTAAATAATTCATCTTTTGAAGGTGAGCCTATTCTAATACATATACATCTACTTTTTAGAGGTTCAATTACTTTAGATAATGATTTACACCACATTATAAATCTACATGTTCCGGAGTATTTTTCCATTGTTCGTCTCAAAGATGTTTGTGCATAATATGATAGATTATCCAAATTATTTATCATAACAGATTTAAATATTTTTTTTGATTTAAATGCATTAATTTGTATTCTTTTCGCATATTCTTTTACAACATCTTGAATTAAATATTTATCAAAATTATTATCAACTGGTTCAATCATTATATGAAAATCACTTTGTTTTACATAAACTTCTTTAACTTTATTACCACTACCTGAAACAGTATATAAATTTTCTTCAATATTATTTGCATCTTTTCCATATAACATTTCTAAAAATAATTTAATAATTCTTCTTTTACCTACACCGTCATTACCATAAAATATTATATGAGGTATTGAATCATCTTTACTAATAAAATCCAATAATTTTAAAATATCTTTATGTAATATAGAATCTTTTGCACTTTTTGGTGCATATTTGTCTATAAAAAACATATTAACAAATAATATATTTAATTTTTTAAACTATTATATTATTTTTTCAATATTTTAATTTTTATTATTGTAAATTAAATATATATATGAAATTATTCGGGGCACATATAAATTCTAATATAAATAATATTATTGATGAAATAAATCTCATAAAAAAATATAATGGAACATTAATTCAAACTTTTGTTAATATTAAACATAATAAAAAAGATTATGAGTTAATTAAAAATGAATTAATAAAAAAAAATATAAAAATTGTTATTCATGCATCATATACTATTAATATTGCACAAAATTGGAATGAACATTCATGGTGGTTAAAACAATTTTTACATGAAATTGAATTAGCGGAATATTTAGGCGCATATGGAATAGTTATACATTTGGGAAAAAAAATAAATATATCAGAACAAGAAGCTATTAATAATATGTATACTTTTATGATTTTTATTTATGATAAAATAAAAAATTATAATATTAAAATATTATTTGAAACTTCCACAGGTCAAGGAAGTGAATTATGTTATAATTTAGAAAATTTAGCATATTTTTTTAATAAATTTATTAAAATTAATACAAATAAATTTAGGATTTGTTTAGATACATGTCATATATATCAAGCAGGATATGATATAAGTAACAAAAAAAATATAAATAAGTATTTAAATGATTTTGAAAATTTAATTGGAATAAAATATATTGCATTAGTACATCTTAATGATAGTAAAAATACATTAGGATCAAAATTAGATAGACATGCAAATTTAGGTAATGGTTATATTGGAAAAGACCCTTTAAAAATTATTTCGAAATTTTTTTTAAAACATAATATCCCTATTATTCTAGAAACACCTGATCAAAATAAATATAAAAGTGAAATTTATAATTATTTTATAAAATCCTAGTAAATATAAAAAGATGAGGAAAACTTTTTTTTACAATATTTTTGATACAAAATATTTTTTATTATGTCTAAATTATTATTAAAACTATTTTATTTTTTGTCATATATGTATCTAAAAAGATAAGGAATTTATATTTATAAATTATAATAAATATAAAAAGATGAGGAAAATTATTTTAACCAAATAAAAAATTCATGTCTTTGATATAAACGTTGTTCGCCTAAATTAAACCCTAATTTGTTATAAAAAGATAAGTTCTTTTCATTTTCAGAGTCGCATATTAATCCGATACCATCTGTATTTTGTGTTTTTGCAAACTCTTTTGCATATTTAATTAATTGTTGTCCTAATTTTCTATTTCTAAAAATAGACGAAATAAATAAATAATTAATAAAATATAAATTCATATTATTATAATTAACTATTTCTCCTAACAAATATCCAATTATTTTATTACCATAAAATATTAAAAAACCATGAAAAGTTGTTGATGTTAATAATCTTAAAATTTCATTTTTATTATGATTTAATTGAGGATAATTATAAAGATCTTTAAAATTATTAAAAACAGTAGATATAAATAACCCTAAATTTGGTCTATTAAAAAAAGATGAGTCAATTGATTTTATATATAATTGATTTTTCATTTATATATTAAAATTATAAAAAAAACAATTCCTATTTATTTTTCCATTCATAATATTTTTTATTAAATAAATTAATTTTATTAATAACATCTGGATTTTTATTATGTTCATCTAGAATAGTCTCATCTAAAAATTCTCTAGTATATGGATTTATTTTTTCATGATAAATTTGGGACATTATAGAAGCTTTATCAAAAATTAATTCAACATTTGGTATCATAACAGGGTTTTTTATGATTGTATATATTAATGGATCTAAAAATTCATCAGGAATATTATCGATTTTAATTTCATCTTGTTTATATTCAAGATTATCTTTTAATTCATTTTTTATAAATATTTCACTATCTTCAAACTTAATAAATGGTAATGATTCTGTAATTATATGTTTTGTATCTTGTATCAAATCTTTAAACTCTTCATTTGCGATTAATTTGTGTAATATGTAAATTGAATATTTCATAATATCTTTACCTTCATAATTCATATTAAATACATTATATATTGCTATTTTTCCATCTGTAAAGAATTTTAATACATTTGTTGAAAGAGTAATTATTGGTAATATAATTTCTCCTCTAAAAATTGCAGGATTTAAAATATTGTGATTTAAAATATTATTAATAATTTTCAATGAAATATTTATGTTAGACATAATAGTTTTCATCATATCTAAATAGTTTGTTCTATAAATATTTAGATTATAATCATTTAAATTTTTATTTATTTCATTTGATATAGTATTAATATATTCCAAAAAAGAAATAGTATGAGAATTTGTTCTATAAAAGAATTTAAGAAATAATTCATTTAATGAATTTGATTCTATATTACTTAAATCTATAATTTTATTTATTATCATATATGACATATTATAATATTTATGTGCAAGTTTTGGTTGTTGTAATGTAAACATATCATTTTCATCATGAAATAATATAATTGCTTTTAATAAATTAGTATTATTTATTAATTTATCATTAGATATATTATTAAAATAATTACATAAAAGTGTTAATATATCAAATTTAAAATGTTTATTACAATATTCGGAATTAGTGTCAAGTAATTTATAAAAATAATTAATAATATTATCCGAATAATTATAGTTAGTAAATAATTTATTAATATTAAAATAATATTGAATTATACTATCAATAATATCGTTATTAATTTGTAAAAATTCGGATATATAGTAATTGATTAAATCATTAATTAATAATATTAATTCATTACTATAAATAATATCTTTACAAATTTTTAATTTATTAGATATTTCCATATTCGGAATATTAAATATATTTTTAAATATACCAAAATGGCTCGTTGAAGCAGTCTTAATATCATTATAAACTATAAAAAGATAATTATATAAATATTTAAATATTTTTAAAATTATTAAATATGCTTTTGTTTCGAATGTATCGGTTTCATTAGATATATAATCTTTTCTTTGTGTTAATATTACGGTTTTTTCTGTATTATTAAATATTTTTTCTTTATCAATATATTGAAATAAGATTAAAGATACTTTTAATAATATTGCAATAAATCTTGTTGAAGCTGTTTGTAAATTAATATTTGGTATATTTGCAAAAGAAGTTATATGAGAATTAACAATATTTTGAATACCATCTTTATTTTTTTCAAAAACATCATTTAAAAAATTAATTAATTCATTTTTACTTTCATCATCATTTAAATAATTATTAATAACGTTATAATAATTTTTATCATTAATATCAAATTCTTGCTCAAATTTTAAATAAGATAGTATATTAATTGAATCTTCATAATCTTTACCATTAATACATTTTTTTAATAATTTTTTTCTTACTTCTTTTGTAAGAGTAATAATATTCAATAAATCATATTTATTATTTTTTGTAATAATACTTGATAATTTTATTTTATTTAATAAAAATATAAAACTATCTTTTTCCAAATTAAGAAAAAAATCAGTTATATAATTAATATCCTTAAATTCTAATAGATTATTAAATAATATTTCAAAATAATTATTATTATCAGAAAAAAGTATGTTTTTAAAAGTATTGTATATTATTTTTTTATAAATACTGTATTTTGATAATTTTAGTTTTTTAAAGATATAAAGAATATATTTAATTGATTCTTTATAATTTTCATCAAAACCTAATATTTTTGTAATTAATAAAGGTTCAATTGTATTTAATACTTGTATATTATTTATTAATAAATCATATGAAGAATCATATTCAGTTGTGTCTAAATCAAGTATATCTTTAATATCAGAGAATATATATTTATTAGTCATTTTTTATCAAAAAATTTATAATTTGTATCTATTATATGAAAAATTCAAATTTTTATTTTATTTAGTTATAAATATAAATATTAAATGTCTAATAAAATAGCAATAATTCAAGAACAAAATTATCATACAGAAGTATTAGCATTTTTTTTAAATTATTTTATAAAAAATAATTATATTATTGATATATTTTTTAATTATATTAATGACAATACATCTTATATTAAATATTATTTGGATTCTTATGAAAATAATAATTTAAAAATTTATAAAATTAATGATTTTAATAACAAAAAAGATAATTATAATATAATTTTATTAACAACAAAACCATCATTTAGTAATTTTAATAAAATACCAAAAAATAAAACACTTTTATATTGTCATTTTTTATCAGAAGCACAATACGGTGTTATTAATTTATGTACAACACCCCTTATTAATTCTCCTTATTATAATTTTACATTAATAGAACCTTTTTTTAATCCTATTTTTAAAATAAAAGATAATTTAACAAAAACAATATTGATAATTGGTAATTTTGAACAAAAAAATTTGGAAGATTTAAAAAACTCAATTGATGAATTTTCTTTGTTAAATTATCGATTTATATTAATTAGTAGAAAAATTCCCAAAGATATTATTAATCATAAAAATATTACAATAAAACAAAATTTATTAACAAATGAATTAATAGATATATATCAAAATCAAATAGATTATTTTTTATTATTAAATAAAAAAGATTCATTTTATCATAAAGACCGTATTTCTGGAGGAGTATTTCAAGCATTATCTTATAGAATACCAATTATTTGTGATAAAGAATATGATGAAATATATAAATATCCTGAATCAATTGTTTATAAAAATAGTATATCTGAAATACTTTATGAACTAGAAAATATATCAATTGATCAATATAATTCAAAAAGAATTATATTAGATTATTTTATTAATAATAAGATAATATCATACACTCATAATTTAGATAAAATAATTAATTTTTTAATGAATAATAATTTAAAAAATCCTAAAAAAAATATAAATATTAATAAAAAAATAAAATTAATTAAAATTTAACATTGATACTTTTACCAGCCTTTATTTTATTCTTTTTGATTGATGATTTATTTTCAGATTCAAGTTCTTCTTCCATATTAGAAAACCATTTATTATAACTTTCAATAAATTCATCAACTTCTCGTCTCCATAAGTCTTGTAAAGTAATTGCTTTATAATCTTCAAATTCTTTTTTCTTTGATTTATATTCATCATTCAATTTATCTATTTTTTCTTTAGTTAAACTGAAAAGTGGTATATCTGTAATATATCTAAATGATTTTTTATCATCTTCAGCATCACAATCATTACAAAGTTTTGGATATCCTTTTTTAATTAATTCATCTAAAATATCTTGCTCTTTTCTTTTTTCAATAACAATTTCTCCAGATAATTTTTGTTCAATAAATTTAACTTTATATTTTAGTAAATTCATTTGATTTTCTAAATATTTTAGTCTATGATCTTTACGTTTTTGATATATTGTTAATCTCCAATTATAAAAATCTGTAAATATATCTTCAACAAATTCATATTTTGTAATAGTACCTTTAGTATTATGTAAATACATGTTTGTTAAACTAATACTACTAGTTAATTTTAGTTGTTTTTCTAAAGTCCCATCTTTAATAAATTTTTGTAAATTATTTTTTGTTAAAATAATTTCGAAATCAACTTTATTATTGCCTCCATTTTCTATAATTTTTTCAATATAATAATTTTGTGTTTTTGTTTTATTAGTAGTTTTTCCTTTTTTTGAAGATTCATTATTTTCTTCAATATATGATTCTATTGTTTCTTTATATTTATCAATTGTCATACCAATTGGTATTTCTGTAACTCTAACTGTATTTGAGTTTAATATTTCATAAACACCAGTTGTAGTATATTTATCTTGTCCATTTTTTTTTACAGTTCCTTTAAATCCTCTAAACCAAGGATGTATAAAATCAGGTTGATTACCATCTAACATTTTTATTATATTATTTGCAATATCTTTTGGATTAAACATAGGCACATGTGTTGAAAATCCAGTTCCAATACCTAAACTACCATTAATTAATATAGTTGGTAAAATAGGAGCATATACATCCGGTTCAATTGATCTACCTTCTTCTATAATGTAATTTAATATTGGTTCATCTTCTTTTCTAAATAATTTTGATGTAACTTCATTTAATTTTGTAAAAATATATCTTGGACTTGCTGCTTCTTTACCTCCTAATTTTCGATGCCCAAAGTTACCAATTGGAACTAATAAATTTAAATTATTACTACCTACAAAATTTTGCGCCATAGTTACAATTGCTTGTTGTAAACTTGCTTCACCGTGATGATATTCTGTTTGTTCTGCAACAAATGCTCCTAATTGTGCAACTTTAATTTCATCGTTTTCCAATTTTTTTAATAAAGATGCATATAAAATTTTTCTTTGCGATGGTTTAAAACCATCACATACGCTTGGTATACTTCTTTCATTATCGTAGCTTGAAAAATGAATTAAATCTTTATTAATAAAATCACTATAAGCAACTTCTTTTTCGTTAAATTCTAAAATTGTATCTGGATTATATTTAAATAACCAATCTTTTCTATCATCTGAACGTTCTTTTGAAAATGCTAATGTAATTGCATCATATGATTTACTTTTTAGATCTTGTAAATAATCATCATCAGATTCTTCTTCATCTTTATTATCATCGTTGTCGTTATCATTGTCATCGTCATTTTCATTTGAATTTTCATCATCTTCATTTGAATTTTTTTTTAATTTTTGTGATTTGGAAGATTTGTTTGAAACTTCATCAATATTTATTTCAACATTATCATCTTCATCTGAATTTTCCCATATATATTTAATTATTTGATTATCAAAATTATTAAATGTTTCTTTTGCTTCTTTTTCAGTAGAAGTACCTAACCCTTTATAGTATTTAATAGTCCATTTTGAAGTATCTCCATCCATTTCTTTATTTACCCAATTTCTATAATCAGTCAAAGTGTAAAATATTTTTGGATGTTCTTTTTTAGTATCTGATTTTTTAAATGCTTTAATAATAGGAGTCGCCATCGATTGCACAAATCCTTTAATTTTTAATAAACTTGGCCAGAATCTATGTAACATATTTATAATAAGTCCTTTAATATGAGAACCATCTACATCAGAATCTGTCAAAATTATAATACCGCCATAACGTAATTTACTAACATCTGTATATTTTTTACTTTGTTTTAATCCAAGTATTTTTTTAATATTTATAAATTCTTTATTTTCTAATAATTGTTTACTGGTTGCTTCGCGAACATTTAATAATTTTCCTCTTAATGGAAATACACCAAACTTATCACGTCCAATTAATTCAAGTCCAGATAATGCAAATGATTTAGCTGAATCTCCTTCTGTTAAAATAAGTTTACAATATTTTCCTTTTCTAGTTCCTGCCCACTTAGCATCTTCTAGTTTTTCAATTCCTTTTAAATTAGTTACTTTTTTACCGTCAGTTTTATTAAGTCCAGTCATTTCTTTAAATTGAGCAAATTTAACAACTTCATCAATAATACCTGTATCGGCTAATTGTTTAATAAAATCATTTGACATTTCCCATTTTGATCCAAAATTAATAACTTTAGTAGTTAAAAATTCTTTAGTTTGTGAACTAAATGCTGGATCTTCAATTACACTATCAACATAAACACTTAAATTATCTCTAATATATTGTGCTTTTACAGTAATTTTCTTTTTTTCCTGAATATAATTAATTAAGCCTTTAGTTATTTGTTCAACAACATTATCTATATGATTACCACCCTTATATGTACATACTCCATTTACAAATGACATTTGAACAAATCCTGCATTAGTATCATATAAAACTCCAATTTTCCATCTATTTTGTTCATTATATACTATTTCACTTGGTAATTTATCATAAAATAATTTAATATAATCTTTAAATGTATCAACTTTGATACATTCATTATTTAAATATACTTTTACAGATTTATCAGTACATGCTGAAATGTCATATACGCGTTTTTTAAATAAACTGATTATATCTTTTGTAAGTCCTTTAATACCAAATCTTTCAAAATCAGGTTTAAATGTAATTCGAGTGAAAGGTTCTTTATCTTTTGATTCTTTTTCAGTTAATTGTTTAATTATTGGTTTTTCAATATTGTACATATTATTTGTAAATTTTTGATAATATAATTTTTTATTATCAACATCATATGTTTCCACTATAAACTCAGATGAAAAAATATTTGCCACTTTGCTTCCATATCCATTTTTACCCCCAACTATTTTTCCTTTTTGTTCATAATTTGAAGAAGTAAGTAAATGTCCAAAAATCATTTCAGGAATATAAATTTCTAATTCTTTATGAAGTTGAACAGGTATACCTTTGCCATCATTAAAAACAGAAATTGTACCATTTTCTTTATCTATATTTACTTTAATATTTTTACATGTTTTATCTCTAATAGAATGATCGCGTGCATTAACTAATATTTCATCATAAATTTTATAAAGTCCAGGAACAAATGTAATATCTTTTTTTATAATTTTTTTTTCTTCATCATCGAAGACATACATTGTCTTTGTATCTGATTCTGCACTTCCAATATATGTATCAGGTGTGCTAAGAATGTGTTCATGATGAGTTTTTTTTTTATAAATATCTTCAACTGATAGGTTTTTTTTACTACTTTTGCTCATTATATTATATAATATAATGTATTTTTTATCTATATTAAAAATATCAATTTTTTAATACACTTAAATTTATTTTACTATCTATTAGTATATATTAACTTATATGAATAATGGATACTTAAATTCAAGTCATAATAGATATACAACTAATTATATTTCTGGAGAAACAAATTTTGATTTTAATAATATAAATCATTTTGAAAATCAAAATGATGTTCTTGATAAAAAAAAATTACCAAAAACTTATAACTTGCCATTTGAAAAAATGTATACATCAAGTGCTGGTATAAATAAACAAAGATTTACACCAGACTATAAAAATTTGGAAAATAGAAATAATGATAATTTTGACCCATTAGGAGAATATTTATATAAAAGAGGTGATAGGGAATTTAGTAGTATAACACGATATACATCACATTATATAACTATTGATTCAAGATTTAGACAAAAAGAACCAATTTATGATAAATTAGAATATATTCAGTTACCTGTAAATCCACTTCAATTTAATAAAATGAAAAAAAATACGTTAATCATAAAAACAAATAATTTATTAAAATTAGAAGTTAATGATAAAATTTCATTATCAGGATTAGCAAATATATATAAAATTTTAAAAATAAATAATAATTTTTTTACCTATACGAATGGTTCTGAATATATTAAAGTTAATTATCCTCATGGATTATATTTTAATAATTTAGAAGAAGCAAAAAATTATAAATCAAGTGATTTATTTATAGAATTATCTTTATTAGATTTTTCAGAATTTTCAAATGAAACTGGTAATATTTCAATTAATTCTATTTTTACAATTCAAAGAGTACATTTATTTAATGATTCTGATTATTCAAATGATTATTTTTTTATTAAATTGCCCAAAAAATTTAATGGTTCATATGTTCATAATGCAGATTATTCATTAAAATTAACATATTTATATTATTTCGGTATACCAACAAATAATATTAATTCACAATATCCAATTAATTTTCAAAATAAACAAGGGTACTTAATTGTAGATAAAGTAAATGATAAAACAATTGAAATTAAAATAAATAAAAATTTTAATATCGAAGATACAAATGTAATATTTGGAGGTAGTAATATATGTATAGCAAAAATAAACGTAATACAAAAAGGATATCCTATGCCAACAGAATATACATTACCATTAGATAGAATTTATAATAATATAATTTCAATTAAAATGATTTCTAGTGAATTTCCTAAATTAAATAAATTAGTATACGGGTGTACAGATATATTGGAAAAAAATGATAATAATATAATTACAAATAATAAATTATATTGGCAAAATTTAGATGATAATGATACTATATATGAAATATCTTTAGAACAAGGAAATTATTCTTTTGAAGATTTAATAAAATCAATCGAATATAAAGTATCAAAAATTAATAGAATTCCAATTATTAATTCTAGTTATAATACAAAAAACATTATCAAAATAGATTATTTTAAAGATAGCAATGAATTTAAATTTAAATCTTTTAAAGAAGCAGATGTACCAGAATGTATAGATATAAGTAATTGTATAATTTCAAATACGAATACTGTTTTACGTATTACTTTAAATAATCATGGTTTATTAATTAATGATAAAATTACAATATTTAATGCAATTGATACTGATAAAATTTTAAAAGAAGATATTAATAAAGAACATTATGTTTCAAATATAATTGATAATAATAATTTTGAAATTATATTACATAATATTAATTTATTAGGAAATATTAATACTACAAAAGGGGGTTTTAATATAAAAATTATTGTTGAAAATTATTTTAGATTAAGATTTGATAAAAATGATACATTAGGTGAATTTTTTGGATTTAGAAAATTGGGTGATGTTAAATCAATAACTGAATTTAAAAAAATAATATCAAATAGGGATTTATATTTAAATGAAAATATAGATGATAAATTATTATGTATAGATGAAAATAATTGTAAAGTATTAAAAAGTATTGATTTACAAAATGAAAATTATATAATGATGACATGTAATTCTCTAAATTTAGAAAATAACTTAATAAATCAAATGATTACTTATTCAAAAATTAAAAATATATTTTCAAAAATACAAATAAAAAATGAACTAAATATATTGGATAATGTAGTATATAATAGTTATATACAAGCACCAATGTATTTTCATAACCCAATTCATGAACTAAAAGAATTAAGTTTTAATTTTTATGATAAATTTGGTAATAAATTATATTATGCTGATTTTGAACATTCATTTACTTTAGAAATTATTACTATTGGTGAAATTCCAGAAAAAACAAATTTTTCAGCTAAATATCCTAAAATTAATTAAATTTATTGTAAATTTTAGTCATTGAATTAATACCATCTAAATGTCTAAAAAAATTATTTGTTAATTCATATAATTCTAAAATTACAATTTGTATATATTCTTTATAATAAGGGAAAATTACACTATTTAAATTATTTAACAGATAACTTGTTTCATCAGTATTAATTACTTTTGTAGTTTTTATTAATCTAAATAGTTTTTCAAATAATAAATCCAAATTATTATTTCTATCTGGATCAGCATCACCGTCATAAATATTTAAAATAATTTTAACACATTTTTCTGGCATTTCTTTTAATAGAAATTTAATTAATTTTGAATTTCCAGTACTATCATCTAAAATTTCTCTGAGTTTATTAATAATAAAATCATCATAACCAGTATCCAAATTTAATGTATTTTTGGGATAACTTTCTTCTAATTGTTTAATTATCATTTTCACAATTGTCAAATATAAATAACTAAAAATAGTATGTGTAACTGTATGTATAATTAAATTTAGTATTTCTTGTAAATTATAATTACTATAATTAAACTCATTTGGAGATTCAGTATAATCTTTAGATAATTTACCAAATACTTCAAATATTTTAGTATACAAATTAAAATTTTCAGAATAATTACTATTTATATCATTTAATACATTATTTAATAATACTAAATGTATATTTGTTATATAATCTGTTTGATTTTCTTGTAAATAATTTTTCCAAAGTGCTTTATATATCTTAACATTTATATTTGAATCATATTTATTATTTATTATGTTATCAAATATTTTATTATAAATACTTGATGTTGTTTTCAATGATTCTTTATCAAAATTTAGTTTAATAGTATTTGGTATTTCAATATTAATATTTTTACTTTCAATATCTATTTTTTCGTGTGATAGTGAATTTATATATTCATCTGAATCTTCTTTATTTTTTTCAATTTGTTTAAGTCTATTTTCTTTATATATAGAATTTGGTTTTGTATCTAAAATATTTTTCGTATCTAATAATTGTTTTTCTTTATTTTTTTCAAAATTAATTTTTGCATTAATTTTTTGTAAATGTTCTAATAATTTATCTTTTTGTAATTTTTTAGAATAATCAACTAAATCTTTTCTTGTAATAATTTGATAAACAATTGGACCAAAAAATTTATTTTGATTTGTAACATTTAAAATATTAAATAATTTATTTAAATCATCTTGTGTTATTCCAAAATTATAATTTAATATATTTGTAAATAACATTGAATTTAATAATGACATATACATTGGTATAGTGTAATCAATACTTGATAATATATTAGAATTAATTTCTGGTTTTGCTTCTAATTTTTTTATTAATTTATGTTTATATTTATTGTAAAATTTATCATAATTATTATTTTGAATAGTTTCCTCAATTGTATCTATAAATAAAGTATTAAAATATTTTATAACTTCTGGGCTATTTTTATAATAATTTTTAGAAAGTTCAGGAATGAGTGATTCTATTATATTTAAATTTTTTAATTCTAATGCATATGATATTGGGATTCGATTTGAATTATCTTTTTGTCCTAAATTTACGTTATTATTTAATAATAATTTTATTAATTCAGTATCTATTTTATAACATATATTATCATCTGATTTATATATATTATTATTAGTGTTTGTTTCTTTAATTATATCATTATCTATAAAGTTATTATATTCTTCAGATGCAATATTTAAAATTTCTTCAACTGTTAATTTTGTTTTAATACCAACATTAATAAAATCATTATCATTTTTAATTATTGGATATAAAACACTAGCAGGTGTATTTATTGCTATATTTTCATCCCTAATATTATATTGATCTAAAAATGAATGTGCTAAAGTTAATGATTTTTTTTTTATTAGATACTCGACAAAATTATCATATGTTTCACTTATTATTTCAACAAGTCTTTCATAATGTATTGTTTTAAATTCATTAATATTTAGGTTTAATTTATTTTTATAAATATCTAAATATTCAATTAATTTTATTTTTATTTTATCAACAATTTCATTTACTTTATCATCTTTAATTTTTTGTTGTAATAGTGGAAAAATAGTAGTATTATTTGTAAATAAATTTGCAAAATAAATAACTAAATAATATTTTTGTAATATAAAATGATTTCCTAAAACATTTTTAATAATAACATCATTATTATTTTTTTTTTCATCTGTATTATCAGTTTTTATTAAAAAATTAATATTTTTAAAATTAAATCTATTTTCATAAATTAAATTATGTGGATTGTTATATTTATATAAATTCATAAATTTAAAACCATTATTAAAAGGAGTTATATCAAAATTATCAGGATATTTAATTAAAACCAAATTATTACTATCTACATCTGTTTTGTATTTTACATCATTGTAAAAATTATTAGTTGTATTAAATATTTTTGAAAATATATTATCAAAATAATAAGCTCTATCTGTTTCTATCAAATCTATATTTTTAATATCATTTAATTTGAAATCATCAAAAAAGTTAGTAAAATACCTTTCCTTTAAATATTCTCTATTAATATAAGCAGTATCATCTATATTAAAGTTATTATGATATTTTTTTATATGTCCAAAACCTTGTAAATTTGATAATTGATCAATTAAAATATTATATTTTTCTATAAAATTTCTCATTAAATTAAAGATATCTTTTGTATAATTATTAATATTTTGATTTTCAGTTAAACAAAAATCAACTGATTTTATAACATCTTCATAAATCCAATTATGATTAATATTTTTAGTATCATTATCTTTTTGTTTTTCTATAAATAAATTTTTAATATCTTCAAATTTTGTTTTATAAATTTTAGTTTCATCATTTAAAAATTTAATTAGTCTTAATATATTCACAAATATTATTAAACAAGATGGTATTAAATGAAGTAATAAATTCCAAGAGTCATAATATTTAATAAATTTATCAATAATTGAAAAGTTATAGTTTAAAATTTTAATTTGTTCTTTTATTTTATCAGTAATAATGTATGATTTTTTTAAAAAAGTTCTTTTTACATGGTCTGTCATATCATAATCATTTAAATCAGTTGTTTTTGTTTTAAATTTAAAAGGAAATGAAAATATTTGTCCTTTATAATTTTTACCATCATAATATATATCAGTTAATAATGTATCTGTTTTTGAAATATCATATGTATAATCAAAACTCAAAATATTTTTGTTTATTTTTCTTTTATTTTCCTCAAACTCTTTATTAGTCATTCTTTCATATTTTTTAATATCTGATGAAAATATACCATTTGTATTAATATCAAAACTATTAAAATCACTTAATTGAATTTTTTCTTTGTCTTCTTTAAAAAATAAATTAAAATTTTCAATTTCATCATCATCTAATTTATATATATTATCTAATAAAGTTTCATCAATTGGGATCTTATCGTTATTAATTTTTAATCCATTATTATAAAATTGTATATTAATACCATTTTTATTGCTAATATTATTAACCATATCCCATGAATAATTTATTACTAAAGTTCTATTTAACCATCTTATATTTGTTAATTCATCTTTTAATAAAATTAATTTATTTTGATTTTCAAGATTTTTAATTTCAATATTGTTTAATAATTCTAATATTTCTGTTTGTGTTTTATTTAAATTTGAAAAAATCATATTTTCTATTATATTTGGGGAAAATGAATCACTATTTATTTTAATTTCATTAATTTTTTCATCATAACTATAAAATTCTGATAAATTTATCATTGAATCTTTAATATGGGAAATAAATGTATTTTTTAGATCATCTGAAATTTTTAATAATTCTTTTTCTATTAACTCTTTTTTTCTATCTAAATCGATAGTTTTATTTGATAATATTTCTGATAATGTTTTAGAAAACTCCATTTTTTTTAATTCTATTTCTTTTTTATAAACATTATCATAATTATTTATATTTTCATATGTATTTTTAAAAGTAACTTGAGGAATAACCCATTTAAAAAATAATTGATTAATTAAATCTGATATTTCTTGAATTATTTGAGTATCTTTTGAATATTTTTTTTTATTGTCTTTTGGTACTAAAAATTGTTCATTTAAATTAACAGGGCATTGTAAAGTTTGCCCCATTACGGCATAATGTAATGTATTCATATTATTTGAATCTAATGAATTAGCATTTGCTCCGTATTTAATTAAAAGTTCAGTAATATCTTTTAATTGATATTTAACAGCCAAATGTATTGGTGTTATATTATATTTATCATAACTGATTGCGGATGCACCTCTTAACAAAAAATATTTAATTAATATTAACTTATCATCGTTAATTATATTTGTACTAGTAATAATTTTTTGTATAGGAGATTCTCCATTGTCTGTTTTAACGTTTAATAACATATTATTTTCTTGTATAAATTCTTTTATTTTTGATATATTACCTTCATCAATACTTAAAAATAATTTTTGAATCAGTGATTCATCTATTTTTTTTTCAGGTAAGTTAATTTTATCTATATATTTAGTTTTTGGAGGAGCAACATAAGGTCTTTGAAATTTAGGATTATTACTTGGTCTATCCATTTATTATATATATTAATATATAATAAAATATGATAATAAAAAAAGTTATTTAATACTGCATTATTTATTTAATCTATAATCTAATTTAGGTGTACATTTATATAGTATTTTACCTTGTGATTTTGCAAGATTATCGTATCTATTACGTTCTTCAACAAACCAAGGAGGATATACTCTTGTAGGATAAGTATGAACACAATTATTAGTCCAACAAGAAGCAGTGTTTTTGTAATAATCAAATTCAGTGTTCATCATTTTTTCTCCATTATTTTGTAAAAATATTCTATAATCATCATTTCTTACAATATTATTTACAAATTTAATATATTCTTCTCTTCTAGTAGCAGTTCTATAATCAGTTAGATGACGACCATCTTCCATTTTGGCAGGGCAATTTTTAAAAAAATTATCCATATCTTATATATATTTATTTTAGATATTTTTATTTAAAAATTTTGATATTTCGGTATATATTTCCGTTTTATTCAAAGTTTTCCATTTACCTGATGTTTTTATTGATATTGGAATATTGAATTTTTTTGCGAGATTTTTTAATGCATCTAATGTATAATCATCTATGTTTTTAAAATTTTCCATATTAATATTTTGTAAAATATCATTTGTTATAGTAATTGCATTTAAATCTTTATTTATATTTTTTTCCATTTTATTTTTTGATTTTTTAGTTCCAAGAGTTATTGTTTCTAATGCAGTTTCTAATTTTGTATTTTTAATATTTAATAATTCATTTTTATCAAATGATATATTTTCTTCACTCAAATCACCATTTGATTCTTCATTTAATGTTTCATTTATTTCTTCCGATGATTCTTCACTTATTTCTTCTGATGATTCTTCACTTATTTCTTCCGATGATTCTTCACTTATTTCTTCAGATGATTCTTCATTTGAGTGAACGCTTATTTCATTACATAATTTATTATTTTTTGAGAAATTATCATCATTTATTTTATTAGAATTATTAGATACAGATTTTTTTTCATTTAATATAAAAATTTTATCAGAATTAATATAATTATTTTGAAGTTTTTCAATAAAATCAGATGTTTGTGTTAAATTATCTAATTTAGATGTTTCTGAAAAGTCACAAGGTTGAACTAAAGTATTTTTTTTTAAAGAATGAATTTTACTATCAGACAAATATTTTAGTTCTGTTGCATTATCAGTTTCAGTACATGTCATTTCTTTAAAATAATTGTTATTTTTTACAATTGGTTGTGCATTTAATAAAGTTATTTTTCTAAATTGTTGTAAATTTTCATCATTTAGTAATTTAATTTTATTTGCAAAAACATTTAAATCTGTTTGAAAATTTTTTCTTAAAATAATATTATTATCCTCATGATTATTTTTTAGTATATTAATATAAGATATTAAATCAAACTTAATGAAATAAATTTCTTTTATTATGTAAAGTATTAGTAATAATATAATTATTAAAACTATCCAAATTTTATAATCCATATTTATACTATATTATATGATAAAAAGATTAATAATTAAACCTAAATATTAATCTTTAAATAAAAATAAATTTTATCTACCACTATTTAATTTTTCTTTTATATATTTTGTTTTAATATTATCTGGTTGTGTAATTCTTCTTGATTCATTCCATTCTTTGACATCAAGTGGTGCACCAGTTGTATAAGTAGGCATAACTGGACATCTTTTATCAGTTACACACATAGGAGGAAATGGAGGTTGAGGATACCATTTTTCAGGAGGTAAAAATGAATAACCATATTCAAAACTATCATTATCATATGTATCTGCTAATGGTAAATGATTATAATCGGTATAATCCATTTCATTTACTAAAACACCAGATTTTTCTCTACTTCCGGATCTTTCAATACCTTCATTAGTGTGAACTTTATTTTCATATTTTTTTCCAATATTTTCAACACTTTCTTCCAATTCAGTAATAGTTTCTCCTAAACTATTTTCCATTTCAGGTTCCATTTTTTCTACTTCGTGAATTTCTTGTTTAGGTACTTTTGCAGTATGAGCAGAATGTTTATTAATAGATGATGGTACTTTATTTTCAATAGTATGTTCTGATTTTATAATATGTTTACTATTATTAGTAGCTGATAAATTTGTCATATTTTCAATATTATTAATTGGGCACATTGTATTACAAAATTGTTCATTATTTATAGAAGAATTATTTTTATTAAACATTTTAAATACATTTTCCAATAATAAATATGAAAGTATTATAATAAGAGTTAATAGATAAATATCTGTATTTTGTATTTGTTGATTTGATAAATATTTTAAAACGATGTAAATTATTGCAGCTAATATTATATACTTAATATTATTTAAATTCATTATTTTTATATTATATATTTATCAAAGATAAAAATTTATTTGGAATTATATATAAACATGATTAATAAAGAAATCATCATAACCATCATAAATATTAATATTATAATTAAACTTAAAAAATAAGAATAATATCTATCAGTTATATCTTTTAAAATTGGGTTAATGAATTTTTTTATTATTTTTTTTTTATTTTTTTCATCATTAAAATATTTAATAACTTCATTTAATAAATTATTAGTAATAGGTCCAATAAAATCCGTCATTTATAAAATATTAATATATAATTATTCATTATATATAAACATATGAATTTTATAAATAATTTTTCTAAAGATAAAATCTATTTGATTGAAGATAAGAAGGGATATAGAATTAAATATAATTTTGTTGATAAATTAAGTTTTTTAATTCCAGAAGTATTTTCGCATTTTGGAATTGAAAAATATAATAAAAAAGATATATTAAATTTAGAAATTACAAATAATAATAATTTAAATAATAATATAATAGTTTTATTAAAAGAAATTGATAATTATTTTAAAAATTTAGTAATAAATAATCCAAAATTTAAAGAATTAAATTACACGAGCCCTCTCAAAATAATCGATGATAATAAAATTCAAATTAGAACTCATATATCTACAAAATTAAAAATAATACCAAAAAATAACGATGCTGCAACAATTATTATAAAAAAAAATAAATTTAAAATAGAACTCGAATTTAGTTCAATTTGGGAATATAATAATAATTATGGGTTATTATTAACAATAAATTTAATAGATTTTAATTAAAAATTAACTACTAGAAGTTAAATCATCAGAAGTTTTTGTTTTTTTTGATTTTTTAGTTTTTATTTCAGGACTTTTTTTTTCACTATCTGATTTTATTTTTTGTTTTTCACTAATTATATCAGAAATTTGTTTAATTTTTTTATTATCTATTTTATTTAAATAATCTTTAGTTATTCTTTTTTCCATTTCAACAGCTCTGTCAAAGTTATTTAATTCTGGATGTTGAGTTTTGACTTCATTATATAAATATGCTTTTATAGTTCTTGCTTCTTGTTCATTTATATTTAGAAGTTCCATAATTTTTTTTACAGATCTTTCATGGATTTCAGTAGCTTGATTGTTTATCATTCTTGATAATTCACTCATTTCATTAATACTGCTTGAAGAGTTATTTAATTCTTCAGTAGAAGAATCAATATTAACTGCAGATGTTTGAGATATTTTTGGCATTTCCATACTAGATTCCAATTTATATAAACTGTTTGTATTTAATTTTCTACTTTTTTTAATTTTCTTTTTTTTTCCACCATCTTGTTTCAGTTTTTCTTTTGTTGAAACAAATTCATCTATAAATTGACTTGTATCAATTAAATTAGAATATTCGCTATATTTATTATTTTTATTATTTAAAGCAGTCGTATCTGAGATATTTGTTAATCCAATTGCTTCTGAAGTTTCTGTGCTTTTAGTATTACCATTTATTGAATTTAACATATTATTTAAATATAACTTATCTTTATCAGATAAATCTTTATTTTTATTTAATTCTTTTTGGGAAATAAATACACTATCAGTATTATTAATTTTATCAGTTTCATTATTGTTAAGTGATAAATCAGCACTAGTATCAGTTTCACTTGATATATATAAACCTGCATTATTTTTAATTGATTTATCTGCTCCTTTAGCAATTAATTTATCACATATATCATCTAATCTTTCACTAGCAGCAATATGCAATACAGTATTACCATTATTATCCTGTAAATTAATTAAACTTAAAATATCAGTTCTATTTAAAATTGAATCAATAGCATTAATTAATAATTCTTTATTTTCATAAGTAACTAATTTTTCAATTAATAAATGTAAAATAGTTTGATTATTATTATTGGTATAATTTATTTTATCAATAGCTTTATTATTGATTAAAAAAATTAAAGCATTAAAATTATTTTGAGATATAGCATCAAATAGCAAAGATGAATAATTATTAAAATCAAAAAATCCACCGGATTGAATATTTTTTTTAGATTTATAAAAAGGTTCACTACTAGTTTCTGAAAAATTAAAATAATTCATAGAATATATATAATATATAAATATAAAATCTTTTTTTTATATTTATATATAAAATTTAAAATATTATCTACTTTTAAATATATATATATAATGAACAGTGAATTAAAATACTTATTAATTGTAGCTGGCGTTTTAGCTGTTGTATATCTATTAAATAGATACTCTACTAGTGAATCTTTTGCAAATAATAAAAGTAATGTTAAAACTATAGAAAGTCAATCTGAATTACAAGAATTACCTCAAGATTTATCTAATGATAATTATTCATCTGATGATGGTTCTGCCAGTCATTCTATGAAATCAAAATTTGATTCTAAAAATAAATCAAGATCTGGTAAATATAAAAGAATAAATTATAAAGATGGTAAACGTGGACAAGATGTAGAAGATATTAGTAAATATTTTGATGATCATAATTCTCTTGTCAAAGATGGTCAATTAGCAAATGATGATTTTGAAGGTAATGCTGAAGGAGGAGATTTATTAGCTCCTTATAGACCAGGTGCAAAAAAACCATTAACTGATGAAGATATTTTTGATTCAAATAATTTCTTACCTAAAGATAATAATAAAGATTGGTTTGAAGTAATGCCTGAACCAATTTCTGTTAAAAATAGACATTTAATAAATGTATCAAGACCAGTTGGTGTAAACACTATTGGCAATTCTTTAAGAAATGCTTCTTATGATATTAGAGGTACTCCTCCATGCCCTAAATTTGTTGTTTCCCCATGGCAACAATCTACTATTGAACCTGATTACAATATTAAAGGTTTATGTTAAAATAAAATAAATTTATAATTTATATATATATACATTATATATATAATGATTTTCAAATATATGATTGTCTATGAAAAAGATAAAAAAAGATATGATAATTTTATAGAAATAAAAAATATAATTAATGACTTAATTTATTTTAAAGCATGCGATTCAATTAATAATTTGGATAAATATATTGATTTAAATACCAAATATAATTTTAATTCAGTAGAGTATATTGATACATATAAAATAAATAATCCTGGAAAAATAGGTTGTAATATGTCTCACGCATTTTTATTAAAAGAAATTAGCGAAAATTTAAATATTAAAGATAATGATTGGATATTAATTTTAGAAGATGATATTGAATTAGACCAATATAATGAAGATAATATTAAAGAAATTTGTGAAATTGCAGATAATAATAATAGTGAATATATACAACTATTTACAAATAGTTATTATTACCATTCACAAATAAATCAAAAAAAAATTTCTAATAATTTATTTAAAATGATACCTCAATGGCATACTACAGCATTTTTAATTAAAAAAAGTGGTGTAAATAAAATTATTAATAAATTTCCGATGAATAATAATATTGATGAATTTTATTCCCAAAATATTAATTTATTAAATTCTCTATGTTTTATAAATAAAATCTTTTTAAATAAAGGTGCAAGTGGACCTCATGATTTAAATTCAAAATTTGGTTCTTTAATTTGGAAAATTTAATAATTCCTCATCTTTTTAAAAATACATAAATAAAATTGATAATAAATTTATATATAAATAAGTTGTATATATAAAAATGAATAATTTAGAAGAAGATAAAGAAGATAAAATAGTTGATATTATAAATGCTTTTCAAACATATTATAAAATTTTATTTAATAAAAAAGAAAATGTAAATATGTTTGAAGAATTAGATACAAATAATCCACTATCAACTAATAGATCTATGGAATTTTTATTTGAACATATATATAAATATAATGAAAATGAAAAAAACAAAAATGGAAATAACAAATTATATAATGAAACAGATGATATAAATTTAGATGATTATGATGAATTTTATACTTTAATAATTAATGGGGAAATACAAAAATTATCAAACTCATTATTTTCTATAATAGAATATTTGGTAACAACAAATAAAAATTGGTATGAAATTAAATGGAAAATAATTAATTTAAAAAATAATTAAATTTATTTAAAAAATACTGATTATATTTATTTATTAATATGAGTGATAATAATACTACAGATTCAGATTCATCTAAAGTATCTAGTGTCGAAGATAGTGAAAATATCTCTTCACAATTAAATTCTAAAAAATCAAGTAAAAAAAATGATAAATCGGTATCAAATGATTTTAAAGAAAAAATCATTAGTTATATAAAAGTTGATGATCTTATAAGAAAAAAACAAGAAGAAATAAAAGAATTAAAAGATAAAAAAGAAGAAAACGAAGAACATATATTAAAATATATGGATAAAAATGAAGCATCGTTCGTTAATATTCCAGGAGGGAAATTAATAAGAAATCAATCTGAAACAAAAGCACCCCTTAAAATAGAAATAATTAAAGAAGCAATAACTGAAGGTATAAAAAAAGAAAAATTAACAAATAATGATGAAATAAATAAAAAAGTATTAGATGAAATTATTGATATAATGGAAAATAAAAGAGGAAAAGTAAATAGAATAAATTTAAAAAGAACTTTTGAAAGAACTGGAAAAAAATCCAAAAAATAATTTTTAATTAAATTTAATTAATTATTAAATTTAATATTTAAAAAGAACCCCAGATAAACTTAATTCTAAATAAGGAACAATAGGATATGTAAAACTTGGAACATATACACTTTCAACTTTACCATCTTTATTATAAATTAAAGGGGAATACCATAAATAATTTAATGGTTGATTTTTATTTTTAAAGTATCTTATTTTTTTATAGATATCATCGGAATCAGAATCATCAGAAGAATCGGAACTAGAATCAGAAGAGTCGGATTCAGAATCATCTTTTTTTTTTCCTCCATTTTGTATTCTTTCAATATTTTTAGTAATATAATTTTCTTGTTCTTTATTTAATTTTAATTTTAATTCTTTAATAGAATAATCAACAGATTTATCTTTATTTAATTTTTCTTTGACTAAAAAATGGGATAATTTGCCATCATTTATATTTCTAAGAGTAAAAGCAAATTTTGGTACATTATTTGTAATATATTGTGATAAAGATGACCATGCATTATCTGCAGCACTTTTGCTATCGGTTGCAGAAAATGAATTTTTCATACCGCCAATAATATAGGGGTTTACTAATTCATAATTAGGCATATAATTATATATAATTATATGATAATAAAAAAATGAAAATTTATATATTTAAAAAAAAGTGATAAAAATATATTTAAGAATTAATAACTATATTATAAAATAAATATGGGTAAAATATTAGAAATAAAAACTGAGCATATTGGCGCAATTAGATCACTTTTTGAACTATTAAAAGATGTATTCGATGACGTTAATATTGAATGTATTCGAGATGATGAAATGAATAAAAAATTAGATGATGATAAAACAACAGAAAATCAACAATTAGTTGAAACTGATAATGGTAAAAAAAAAAAGAGAAAAAATGAAACACTTGATAATAAATCAGATGAAGATAAAAATGAAAAAAAAGATAATAGTACAGATGACAAAAAATCTGGAGGAATTAAAATAGTTGCAATGGATAAAACACAAACATTGTTAGTAAATGTAAAATTAAATGCAAAGAAATTTGATATATTTAAAGTTAAAAAAAAAATATTCGATATTGGTATTAGTTTAACACAATTATATAAATCATTAAAATCATTACAAAAAGATGATTCTTTAACAATTTCAGTTAATGAAGATGATAAAGATTGGTTATTATTAAAAATTAAAAATGAAAAGAAAAGATATGAAACATTTGATAAAATTAAATTAATGGATATTAATAAATCAAAATATGAAATACCTCCTACAGCATTTGATGTAGTAGTAACAATAGATACTGAAGAATTTCATACTATTTGTAAAGAGATGAGTCATATACAACAAGTAATAGAAATAAAATGTACAAGAAAATCATTAACTTTTACAAGTACAGGAGATTCATCTGAAAGAAGCAAATCATATTACCCTGATGAAAATGGTATTAAAATTAGTTTTAGTAAAGATTCTAAAACAGATGTTGTTCAAGGGATATTCGAACTTAAATTTTTAGTAATGTTTACAAATAAATCACAAAACTTATGTCCAAGAATACAATTATATATGAAAAATGATTATCCATTATGTGTTAAATTTACTGTTGCAACATTAGGTAAATTATTATTTTGTGTAAGTCCTTATGATGAAGATAGAATTGCAAAAGATTTTGATGAAGATGAAGAATATTATAATGAAAATAAAATTGAGTATCTTGAAGAATAAATTTTAAATTTTTTTTTATTATTTCATAAATATATTAAAAATTTATGAAAATTGCTTTTTTATTTATGCTATATGATAAATTTGAAAAAGAAGAAATTTGGTTTAAATTTTTTGAAAATATAGATAAATCCAAATATAATATTTATATACATTTCAAGGAAAAAAATAATATTAAATTGGATAATTATTTTTTTGGAGATTATATAATAACAGAAAATTATGAAACAGAATGGGGTACATATAGTTTAGTTAATTTACAAAATAGATTAATGGAATATAGTTTAGGTGATATAAATAATAAAAAAATTATTTTATTATCTGGGTCACATATACCATTACATTCTTTCGATTTTATTTATGACCAGATAATAAATAATAATTACTCATATTTTGATTTTTATTCTGCTGATTCATCTGATTCAAAATATAATTTTGTATTTGAGAGATTTAATAGTATATATAATATTTATAATTATAACATAAATAATTGGTATTATGGAAGTCAATGGGCTATTATAGATAGAGAAATATGTCAATTTTTATTAAAGAATGAAAAAGATTTAATTAACATATTTATAAATTCAAAAATACCAGATGAATTTGCATATATTAATTATTTAAAAGAAAATAATATGTTTGAAAATATTTTAAATTTAAAAACCACATATGTATCATGGTTGCCCAACCAGTCAAATAAATTTAGAACTCGTCCACATGTATTTGATGAAAATGAATTAACTTATAATAATTTTTTAATATTAAAAAAAAATTTTTTCTTTTTAAGAAAAATAGTTGACACGTCAATAATTGATATGGATTGGATTTTTGATAATAATATAAATGATTTTTATTTAACATCTCAAAATCCAAATATAATTATTAATTATAAAAATAATAAAATAAATAAAAATATTAAACTAATTAAAATTTAATATTCTGGAATATTTTCTTTGTATTTAATACTAATTGCCGGATAAATTTTTCGTAAATAAGATGGCATTTGATTAGATATATTATTTTTATTATCTCTATTCCAAATTTTAATTACACACCAATTACCTTTTGCAGCAAAACTGATACCATTAATATCATTTATCTCTTCTGTTAATGATTCATTAACTAATAAAATTGCCATTTGTTCAAGAATATCTACAGATTGACTTATATCAATTCTAATTGAACACGTTCCTCCATTTCTATTCGAACTATGTTCCCAAGTTGGATGAGATGATGATTTCATTATAAAAAAGTTATATTTCCATTGATTTAATTTTTGTGTATTATTAAAAAATTCCCAAAAATCTTTAATTGTTTCAATAGTATGTATAATTTTATATGATTTTGATCCCCAATCTTTTGAATCAACTTCGTGAATCCAAATATACCATTTATTTTGAAATTTAAAATTAGTATTTAATTTTTCTAAATTTGAATTATTTTCTTCTTCAATATTAACTTCTATATTATTACTCAGTTCTTCTTTTTTTTCAATAAAATCATTTTTATTATTTACAAGAATTTTTGTTTTTTTATTATATTGAATTTTTGTTGAATCTTTATTATTTGTAGGTTTTACTTTAATCCAATTATCATCTGACTCTGTGTCATTATTTACTATTTTTTTTGGTTTTATAAAATGTTTATTTGAGTTTATAATATTTGTATTATTTTCATTATTTTCATTATTATTATTTATTAATGGTTTAATATTTTTATTTTCATTTTCACTATCACTATCATCTTGAAGAAGAGAAAATTTAGAATAATTACTAGACATTTTTAATATATCTTTTTTATAAGAAGACATATATATATCAATTTTTTATATATATCTCTTTAAGTAAATAAAAAAACTATTTAAATAATCCTATAAATGAGGTTAACTGAATATTATCATTAGTATTATTAATTAAATTATATTCTAAAATTCCTATTTTTTGAATAATAAAATTTATTTTATTTAATTTAATTTTATCATCAATATCATTTATAATTTTTTTAAAAACACATTTAATTATATCATTTAATGAATAACCTTCTGTATTTTTAATTTTACTAATTATTTTATAAGATTTTGCAAAACTATCATTTAATAAAGAATTATAAATAATATTAATTTCAGATGATTTTGGATATCCAAGTGATTTATCTATAATATCTTCAGTAATTTTATTTGAGATCATTGAACATGTTTGTAATATATTTATTATTTTTCTAAAATCACCTGATGATTTTTCCAAAATAGAATTAGTGGCATCTTCTGTTATTTTTAATTTTTCTTTTTTTTCAATTGCTTTAATTTTTAATTTAACTATATCATCAGGAATAGGGGAAAATCTAAATATTGTACATCTTGATTGTAATGCTAAATTTATTTTTTTTATATAATTACAAATTAAACAGAATCTTGCATTAACAGTATATTTTTCTATAATACGTCTTAATATTGCTTGTGCATCCGGAGTCATCGCATCTGCTTCGTCTAAAATTACCAATTTAAATAGTTTATTATTTTCCGAAAATAAAAAGCTTCTTGATTGTACAAATTGTAAAATTTTATTTCTAACAACTTCAATTCCTCTTTCTGCAGAAACATTAATTTGCAAAACCATTAAATCAACATTTGTACCATATAATTCTTTTGCACATGATAATATAGTGGATGTTTTTCCAGTTCCTGGTGGACCATAAAATAATAAATGAGGTAAATCTTTATTTTTTATAAAATTTTTAAGCGTGCCTAATATTTGTTCATGAGAACAGATATCATCTAAATTATTTGGACGATATTTTTCAATCCATGGTATTTTATCATTATGTTTTATTTCTTCATCAATATCGCTAATTATCATATAATACTTTCTTATTAATAATTTGTTTTTAAATAAAATAATAATCAATTTTATTTAAAAAATAAACGATTAAATATATGTATATAATGTTAATTAAATATTTATACAATACATCAAATTATATTTTAAATTTTTATTATGGAATTAAAAGCAAAATATTTTTTTTATCAGATATTAAAGATATTGATAATAAAAATATATATTTAAGATTGTATTTATATTATTATTTAAATACTTTTTCTTGCTATTTAAATAATGAATATAAAAAATATATTAATAATGTTTGTAGAAACCTTTTAAATAAAAATAATAATTTAATAAGTTTAAATTATACAAATGGTAAATTAAATAGAACAATTGTTTATAAAAATATTACTATAGAAAATTTAATAAAAGATATTAGGATTACAAGAGATTCTAAAGATAATTTATTTAATGAAAATGAGATGATGATGATGAAAAAGTATATAGTTACTGATATTTATTATACAAATGAAAATGAAAGTAAAGTATCAATTAAACAAATACTAAATAAATATTCTGATAAAAGTAAATTAATGATAAATAATACTGTTAAAAATATATTAGAATTAGAAAATATAAAGACAAATAAAATTTATGTTGATTTTTTAATAAAAATTAAAAAAATAACAAAAGAATGGGATTTAGAAAAAAATGACCCACATATTTCAGAAATTTATGAATTTGCATAAAATTTAATTCATTTTTATTAATTTGAATTAAATAATATAAAAAAGATGAAAAATATTAAAAATACCTAAATATATAATTATAATATATATAATTAAATGGATACTGAAATTTATACATATGATAATGATAGAATTCGACCTATTGAAAAGATAGAGTTTGGTATATTAGGTAATGATGAAATTAAAAATATTTCAGCCCTTGGAAAAGATAATCCTGGTATTGAAATACCAGATTTATATGATGTATTGGAACCAAAACGCGGAGGTTTAATTGATACGCGAATGGGAACAACTGATAATTCAATTGATTGCGCAACATGTGGTTATAATAATACATACTGTGTCGGTCATTTTGGACATATAGATTTATCTGAACCTGTTTTTCATATTGGATATTTACCATATATAAAAAAAATATTGGGATGTATATGTATTAGATGTTCAAAACTTTTAATTAATAAAAATGAAAAAGATCTTGAGGAAATTTTAAAAACAAAAACGGGAAAAAATCGGTTAAGTGAAGTTAGAAGATTAGTTAAAAATGTTTCTTATTGTTCTAAATCAAATTATGGCTGTGGAACACCTGTACCGAAAATTAAATTAGAAATTAAAAAAACAACTGGTGCAATTAATTTAATTGCGGAAAGTTTAAGTTCAGAAACAGATGATATTGATAAAGGAAAAAAGAAAAAAGAACCAATAATTTTAACTCCTGATATTGTTTATGATATTCTTAAAAATATTAGCGATAAAGATTGTATTATGATGGGATTTGATCCAAAAATGTCACGTCCAGAAGATATGATTATTAAAACATTTCCAGTACCTCCTGTACAAGTTCGCCCGTCTGCTAAAGCAGAATCAATGGCATCTACATTAGAAGATGATTTAACACATAAATTAGCAGATATTATTAAAGCTAATTTAAGATTAAGAAAACATAAGGAAAATATTAATGAAAATACAGCAAAATATTCTAATGATCATATTCATTTTTTACAATATCATTGTGCTACTTATATAGATAATGAATCATTAAGTTTACCAAAATCTGAACAAAAAGGTAAAGCAATTAAATCGCTTACTTCAAGATTATCTGGTAAAGAAGGTCATTTTAGAGGACATTTAATGGGTAAGAGAACAGATTTTAGTGCACGTACAGTTATTGGATCAGATCCATCTATTGAAATTAACGAACTACGTGTTCCAGTTAATATTGCTAAATCATTAACATTTCCAGAAGTAGTAACTAAACACAATATTGAGTTTTTAAAAAAACTTGTTAGAAATGGTGCAAATAATTACCCTGGTGCAAACTTTGTGTTTCCACTATCTACATTAGTACCAGGTAAAAGAATTTTACCAATTGATTTAAGATATAGAAAAGAAGGTACCGATTTAAGATATGGTGATATTGTTGAAAGACATCTATTAGATGGAGATCCAGTATTATTTAATCGTCAACCTACTTTACATAAAGTATCTATGATGGTGCACAAAATAAAGGTTATAAACAATCCACATGTCAACTCGTTTGGTATGTCTGTATATGTTTGTAAGCCTTATAATGCCGATAAAAATCACTGTCGGCAATAGGCGGCTTGAAAAGAGTAACCGTCTAGTCCTGGTTTATTTGTAAACAGGGCAAAATAGCGATATGCGGGAAACTTCTAAAGTCTCTAGTACCACTCATTTAGAAAAAAATCTATAATGAGGACCACGGGTAATGACCGTACACAATGGTAATAACCTAGAGAATGTTTTCTAAAAGTTAAAAATAGTTTAAAAAAATTAGCATTATATAAAATTATAAATGGATAATTTAGGAATAACAATAATTGGGTACATATATAAAATAACGAATAAAATTAATGATAAAATATATATTGGACAAACTAAGGCTTTAAGACAAAAACATGGCAAAATTATTAATTTTACAATTCAAGATCGATTTAAGGAACATTTAAATAATTGCAAAAAAAAGTTTGTTACAAAAAAACTTTATAAAGCAATGAAAGAATTAAGTCCTGATAATTTTGAAATCATCTTAATTGAAAATGTGTATGACGACATAAATCTTCTAGACAAAAAAGAACTTGAACATATAAAAAATTATGATTCTATAAATTCTGGTTATAATGAAACATTTTTAATTAATAGATACGATCATAATAATAATAAACTTCGTATTGAAAAAATTAAAAAATCTATGAAGATAAAATGGGAAACAGATCTTAAATACAAAAAAATAACAAATAAAGCAAATCAAGAAGCCGTTAAAAAACGTGCCCTTGAAGGAACTACAAGAAAAAAAGAAAATAAAGATCTTCCTCATAATATTTATAAACATACCAGAAAAGATAAAAAAGTCGGCTATGATATTAGAATTCTAAGAAATGGAGTTTATAAAATAACTTCAGTAACAAAATCTATTAGTCTAATTAATGAAAATAATTTAGAAGATGTAATGAAAGAATTATTACAAAAAGCCATAATTAAAAGAGATTCTTTAATTAAAAAACTGGAATCAGAAAATGTCGTAAATATATCCAATGATTTAAATAACCCTATTCCTCAAAAAAAGGTTACTAGATATTCTGTAAAAAAAAAATTTAAGAAAAAAATAAATTGCAGAACAAGTTTCCTTAAAAAGAAAGACCATAATAATGAAGAGTTGCCTATGTATATAACCCGAATTAAACAAAAAACGAATGAAGGATATTGTATGCATATAAAAAACAAAAAAAATAATATTAAAAAAACTTTTGTTAACTCTAATATTTCTATGGATGAAAAACTAAATAATGCTAAAACTTATTTAAAACAAATACTTTTAGAAATAAATGGACAATCCGCAGGCGGGACATAAAACTGCCTCAGAGACTACGTTGCTATTGGTCATCGACAGATGGCTTAAGGTATAGTCCACTCCCACTGGAAACAGTGATGAGAAGTAGTATTCTCATAGATAATGATTTTAGGAGGAAATTCCTAAATGAATCTGGTATAAAGGTTTGATGGAGATGAAATGAATCTTTTCCTGGGTCAATCGATCCAAACACAAATAGAATTAGAAGAAATTGCAGACGTAAAAAAACAAATTATTAACCCTACTACATCTAAAACAATTATTGGTGTAGAACAAGATGGTCTTGTTGGTTCTTTTAACTTAACTGATCCAACAGTACGCATCGATTGGAAAAACAGTATGAATATTATTTCATATACTAGCGTGGATGATTTTACAGATTTTAAAAAAAGAGAATATACTGGACAAGAATTATTCTCTATGATTATTCCTCCTAAAATTAATTTAACTAAAGGAGAAGTTAAAATAGAAAACGGTCAAATTAAAACAGGAAAATTAGCAAAAGATTTACTTGGCGCCGGAAAACAAAATTCTATTCATCAATTGATTTGGGATCAATACGGTTCTGAAGAAACTGTAAAATTTTTAAACAATAATCAAAGATTAATAAATAATTATAATTTATATACTGGATTTAGTTTAGGTATTGACGATGTTGCAATTCATGAAGAATTAGAAAAACAAATTAATAATATATTTAATACAAAAGATGTCAAAGTTGCACATATGATTACAGAATTAGAAAATAACCCCGAATTAATGGATATGGATTTATTTGAAAAAACATTATACGCTGAACTAAATGTTGTACGTGATGATATTGCTAAAATTATTAGAGGTAATCAAACTACTAATAATCAAGTAAATATTATGGCAAAATGCGGGTCTAAAGGTGATGATACTAACTCTGGTCAAATGAGCGGATGTGTTGGTATGCAGGGTGTATCAGGTCAAATCATTCAAAAAAAAATAAATGGTAGAACATTGCCTTATTTTTTTCAAAATGATGATAGAGGTGAAGCTCGAGGATTAATTAAGGCATCCTTTTCAAATGGAATGGGATATCCACAATTTTTCTTCCTAAATCAAGCAGCAAGAGAAGGTCTTATTGACGGTGCTGTAAAAACCGCAGAAAGTGGTTATATTCAACGTAAATTAGTTAAAACTATGGAAGATTTAGTAATTAAATATGATTCAACATTAAGATCATTTAATAATACAGTTATACAATTCGTATATGGTGATTCCGGTGCAGATGCAAGATATCAATACGAATATAATATGAAAATGATAGAGCAAAATGATAAAGAAATTGAAACTATTCACAAATTTAGCTCACAAGAATTAAAAGATTTTGATTTTAGTGAAAAAGATAATGATAATTTATATAATCAGATTATTGAAATGAGAGATAATTTAAGAGATCTACTTGTAAGGAGTAAACTTGATTATATTACTTTAAGTACAAGCTTTTTATTACCAATTAACATATCACGTATTTTAAATGCTATTAAAAATGATGATGAACTAAAAAAAGATAAAACAAAATTAGAACCAAACTATATTTTGGAAAAATTTAACGAATTAATGAATAATGATAATTTAAAATTAATGTGTTTAACAAAAGATGTTTCTTCTAATAAATCATTTAAGATTCGTGATGAAAAAATTAATAAAACAGCAATTAGATCTGCTCTATTTGATCTTATTTCTCCAAAAAAGGCTATTTTAGAACATGGACTTAATAAGAAACAATTTAATGAGTTATTAGTTAATATTAGCGATAATTATAATAGAAATATTATTCAACCAGGAGAACATGCTGGAGTACTAAGTGCCCAAGCTATGGGTGAACCGGTATCACAAATGACACTTAAAGCATTCCACAAAGCAGGTATTGCTGCAATTTCTGATACACTACAAGGTGTGCCTCGTATTAAGGAACTTTTAAGTTTAAGTAAAAAAATTAAAACACCACAGATGATAATATATTTAGGAGACGAATATTATAAAAATAAAGAGATGGCTCATAAAATAGCATCTTATATTAGATTTACTACATTAGGACAAATTAGAAATAAAGTAGAAGTCTTTTATGATCCATCTCCTTATGTTAAAGATGGATTTATGGAAAAAGATAATGTATACAATATTTATTATACTCATAATCCAAGTAAAACAAGTTGTCAAGTTGATATTAATAATTTACCATGGCTAATCAGAATTGAATTAGATAGAGAAAAAATGTTGGATAAAGAAGTAACTTTATTGGAAATTAAATCAAAGTTTTGCAATCAATGGGAAAAAAGATACAGTGATATTAAAAATATTAAAAAAGAAGAAAAATATATTTTAGATAGAATTATTCAATGTGCACTTTTATCAAATACAGATAATGATGAAAAACCTGTATTACATTTAAGATTTGATATGACAGAATTTGATTTTAACATATTAAATGATTTTATTGACTTAATTATTGATAAATTTAAATTAAAAGGTATTTCAGGAGTTTATGAAAAAACTGGTGCTATTGAAGAACGTGTACTTAAATTCGATAAAGAATCTGGGTCAATTAATAAAGATAACCAATTCGTAATTTATACACAAGGTGTAAATTTATATGATATTCGATATTTAATTGGTATTGATATCTATAAAACAATTTGTAACGACATTGTACAAATTTATGAAACATTCGGTATTGAAGCTGCAAGAGCAATTATTATAAGGGAAATCTCTTTGGCATTTAAAAGACACGGTGCAGATGTTAACTATAATCATTTATCCGTTATTGTGGATTTAATGACAGTTAATGGAATGTTAATGTCAGTAGATAGACATGGTATGAATAAATCAGATAATGAACCATTAGCAAGAGTTTCATTCGAAAAAATGGTAGAACAATTAATTACATCAGCCGTATTTAATGAAACAGATAACATGAAAAGCGTATCATCGCGAATTATGGCAGGATTAGTAGTTAAAGGAGGTACTGGTATGTGTGATGTTATTTTAGATACAGAACTATTAGAAAAATCTGAATATATTGAAGAAACAATTGGGGATTATGAAGGAACATATAAAGATATTAATACATCAAATGTAATTAATGATTTAATTAAGAAAGAAGAAACTGGTGATATTTTTATGCCGATGTAAATTTATTTATAAAAAATTGATTTTAAATTATAATAAAATAATATTAATAATATAAAATATGAATATAGATAATATAATTAATAAAATGAAAGAAATTAATATACAAAGGGAAGAATTAATTAATGAATTAAATAATAATAATAATTCAATAAATTATTATTATGAAAAAATGGGATATAATAATTTAAATATGCCAAAAGAAAAAAAAAATATTTTAAAAGAAAATTTAAATGATTTTGAAAATACTTTTAATAATAAACTGGCTCGATCTATTATTCTTCACAAATATATTATTGAAAACGATAAAATTGGGTTTTTAAATAAGTGCACATATGAAGAATTGCTATCTTTAAAATAAGATTAAAAAATTGATTTTTTTTATTAAAATTTATATAATTATATTAAAATTATATAAAAATGATTAATTGGGATACATATTTTGAAAATTATATTAATCAATATAAAAATGTAAATAATATTGATTCAGGTGAGTTAAATACTCAAATATCTACTAGTGTAATTAATACCAAAAATAATGATATATATATGTTATTAAAAGATTTAAAATTTAATTCAGGGTGGTTAATAAAAAACAAGATATCAATACTACAAAATTTATATGATAAAAAAAATACATATGCGTTAACTATTTTGGAAGATAATATTGATTTTATAGAAAAAATTAAATTGGAATTTAATAAAATATATAACAAAAACTTTTATATGCCACAAAAAAAAATATTTACAGTAAAAAATTTTAAAATTAATAATATTGATTTTGATAAAGTTTCTTTTTTAATTAATTATGATAATAATAAAGAATACATCAAATTTAATCCAATAAATAATTTTGATATTATTAGTAAATTAATTAAAAATGGAAATATACAAATTTTATTTAGACCATTTATCTCAAAATTTAATACAGAAATACCAATTTTAGGTATAAAAATAGATTCAATTATATTGGATTGGAATAATAATTTATTAAAATTTCCTTTTATAAAAAAAATTATAGATATTCGAAAATTTAAAGAAACAAGAAAAAACATGAATAATAAAAATGAACCAGAAAAACAGGAAATAATTATTTTGGATAGTAAATTTAATAAATTTAAAAATAAAAAAAGTCAAATTATTAATTCTAATAGCAAAATATTAAATATTATAAATAAAATTTAGTTTATTACATATTACGCAATTTATCAACAGCATTGCAATTTTCTTTATATTTTAAAGTCTTAATTACATCATCTGATTCTTGTTTATCATAATTAATAGTTGGATTATTATTAATTGCAATATCATAATATTTTTTCATTTCATATAAAGATGGTCTATTTTTTTTAAACATTAATTTATAATTGTTTGCATTTTTATTTGCAATTTCATCTATTAATTTAATTTCATTATCTGTTAATTTTGGTCCCATTGTTATTATTGATTTATTGTAATTTTTTTCCAAATAACAATCAATAATTGGTAATCTAAATAAATATTTTTCAGGACATTCACCTCTTCCTATAATATTTAAATTTTCTCCTGCACCTACTAGAATATCATAATAACCTTCATAGTAGCCACCCGTTTCATCTATTGGTTCATTCCAAAGATTTTTTAGTCTTGAAGTGTAAAAATAATGAATTAGGGTATCTGGATCAAAATATAATGGTCCGTGTGGATCTTTTTCTTTTCTTTCTCCAGTATATGGATCCCACATATATTCAAATTTAAATGCATTTGAATCGTCAAGATCAATATTAATAATAGGGTCCATTTTTCTAAATCGTAAAGTTTTATAATATTCTGTTGTTCGTTCTTCATACTCTTTTTCATAAGTATTAATTATTACAGTATTTTTATCATTTTGATTAATTATTGAGGATTGAAATAATCCTATATTTAAAAGCGAATAATCGATATCTAATTCAACAAAATCAGTCATTTATTGTCTAATATATAATATTAAAATATATTTTGTTAGTAATAAATTATTTAAAAATCAATTTTTTATAAAAAAAAGTTGAAATTTAAACTATATAAAGATTAAGTCTTAATTATATATATTCATTCAAAATGTCCTCTCAAAAAACTACTCAAAAAGTTACTAAAGATGCTGCTACTAAAAGCAAAGGCGGAAAAAGATTAATGATCGATGCTGCCGATTTTAATATTACTAAATGGTCAAATACTGAAATTGATTTTGAAGATGAAAGAAATAAAAATTCCAATCAATTTACTTGCTATGGAAGATATAATTACGGAAAAGATTCAAGTCCTGTTCAAAATCAACTTGTATTTAAAACAGAACCAATTAAACTTGTAACATATGGTATTCCACAACTTGGAAAATTTGCTAAAACTGATAAAGAACGCAGTTATATTAAACTTCCTTATGATACTTCACAAGATTCTTGTGTGAAACTTTTTAAAATGTTTGAAGCACTTGATAATTGGGCAATTAAAAATAAAGATAAATTTTTTAGCGGTAAACTTTCTAAATTTGCAAAAATTTATGATTATACACCAATTGTTAGAAAAGCACAAGAAGTGATTCCACTAGATGATGATGATGATAATGATACTAAAAACCAATCTTCACAACAAGATAAACCTCAATATGCAAAAATTAGAATTAGTACAAATTGGGAATCTGGTGATGTAGATACAACTGTTTTTGTACGCGAAGACGGTGTTCCTGTTAAACAAGATGTTAAAACAGTAACAGATATGGCAAATTTTGTAACATGGCAATCAACAATTCAAATGATTGGTTCATGTAATAAAATTTGGTTTGGTAAAAGTGCTGATAAAAATGGTCGTAGACAATTTGGTCTATCATTTAAGATTCTTCAATGTGAAGTTACTGAAAAAGTAAACGGTACTGCTAAAAATGATTTTACTACTTATGCGTTTGATGATTCTATTAAAGTAGAAAAAAAACATGAAGATAAAAGTGAATCTGATAGTGATTCAGATTCTGAAAGTGAAGATGAAAAACCTGTTCAACAAACAAAGAAAACTGTTAATGAAAAGGATGATGAATCTGAAGATGATTCTGAATCAGATAATGATTCTGAAGATGAATCCGAAGATGAAGCTCCTCAAACTAAGAGTAGTAAAAAACAACCTGTTGTAGTAAAGAGTTCAAAAAAACAACAAGTAGAAGAATCTGAATCTTCTGATGATTCAGATAGTGATGAATCAGAAGATGAAAAACCAGTACAAAAAGTGCAATCTAAAAAAACTGCAAAAAGCAGTCGTTAAATTTTTTTATAAGTAAGTTTATTTTGTATTAAAATAATATAAAATAAAAGTATATAATGTCCTATAAAATTTTTAAGACAGATGAAATTAATTTTAACAATTTTATTTATCAAAGTCCAAAAAAAATAAACGATAATGGAAAAAATTGTATTTATATACCAATAGTATATAAAGAGAATGATACTATTTTACCAATATTATTTCAATTACCATCTATTAAATTAAATGATTCTTATAAAAAAGGAAATTTATTATTACCTATTAATACAATAAATACAAAAAAAACAGCATCTCTTAAAAAATTTCTTGACAATATTGATGAAAAAATTATTCACGATTTTAAATTACATGGAAAAAAATGGTGTAAGGAGATAATTGATAATTTAAAAAATATCGAATATAAAGCATTAGTAAATGATATTGATGACGATGATTCTATATATTCTAATGGAGTATTAAGTATTCAAATTAATAATAATTCAAGTTGTTTTAGTAATTCAAATATTAAAATTTATAATGAAAATAAAAATTTATTAAATAATAATAATTATGATAATGTTTTAATAAAGGGAAATATTATACAATGTATATTAGAATTAAAAGGACTTGTAATTGTAATTAATGATAATAATACTAATGAAATTTTTCCATATATTAAAACACACCAAATTAGATATATAGAAGAAAAATTATTGGATATTAATCTTGATGATTATTCATTTTTAGAATCAGAAGTTGAACCAAGAAATAATACTCAAATTGAACCAATAAAAATAATGGAAAAACTAGAAGAAACTACTGATGAAGAAGAAACGAGTGAAGAAGAAACGAGTGAAGAAAATAATAGTAATGATGATAGTTCAAATTATAGTGACGAATCAAGTATAGATTTGGATGAAAATTCAGAAAGTAGTAGTGATGTTTCTGAATTTTTAAAAAAAATAAAAAAAAATAATAATGCCATAAATAGACATTAATCAAAATCTAATATTAATTGGTTATTTTCATCTTCTTCATAATAATTATTAAATACATTATTTTTATTTTCTTTTTTTGTTTTTGGTTCAGATGATTTTTCTTTTTTTTTAACAATAGCTATTTTTTTCTTTTTCTTTTTTTCATCTTTATTGTTAGTATTCATAGCTTTTGAAATTTGATCTAAATTTTTTTCTACATAGTCAATTATTTTATTAGTAATTGCCCATACAAAAAAATTTAATTGTCCAAGTGTTGTATATAATAAAATTAAATCTTTTGAATTTTGTGAATCTGTGCAATTATCTTTTGTTAATGTTAACTCTTTTAGATATAACGGATAATAAAATTTTTTTCTTCTTCTAAAAGGATCAAAATATTTTTTTTTATAAGACTTTAATTCTGATTTATAAGATATATGAACATCAAATGAATCAATAGTATTATCTCCAGTATCATTGAAATCTATTTTTCTTTTGGAATATCTTGTAACAAACCAATCTAATACTCGCAAAGAAATATGTGACTCTCCATTAATAATATTAAGCATGCGAATAATTTCATTATCATTACATTTTTTAAAAAAATTATGTATTGTCCTATAATAACATAATTCTTTTGATGTAAAAAATGTTAAGGGATCTACTGCATCTTTTATACCATTGTTTGATAATTCTTCCGAATCTTCCACTGTTGTTTGATCATCAAAATCTTCATCATCTAATGAACTATTTTCAGAATCATACAATTCTTCTTCATTATCTTTTGTTTTGATAACAAATTTCTCCATAATATAAGTAATATTAAATAAACCTTTTTAAGTATTTTTTAATAAATAAAATTTAATAATTAACTTCTTCATCACTACTATAATCAGATAATGTGTCATTTTTTTTATTTTTAATTGTTTTTTTAGCACTTACTTTTATTTTTTTATTTGTTTCTTGTTCTTGATTTGTTTTAATTAATTCTTCAAGTTTTTCTTTAGATAAATTAATATTATCATCTGTTGTTTCGAATATTTTAATATTTTCTTTAAACTTTTTATCTTCTTCAATATTTTTTTTATAAATTTCATCTTCAATAGTATCTTTAATTATTAATCTAATTACTTCTACTTGTTTAGTTTGTCCCATACGATGTGCTCGACCAATTGCTTGCCATTCAGTATTTCTTCTGAATTCATATGGTCCATATACTGGATCCAATAAAATTACTTGTGATGCTTTTGTTAAGTTTGAACCAGATGCTGCACTATCAGATGAAAGCATAATAACCTTAATATTATCATCAGAATTAAATGTTCTTATTGCTTTATCTCTTTGCCAAATATTTCCTTTACAAAATACATTTGAAATACCATAATCATCAAGGACATCCCCTACTTTTTTAAGCAAATCATCCCATTGAGAAAAAATAATTGTATGTTTATCACTATTCTTTAAAAAGAATATTAAATTTGCCAATTTTGTTCCAACTTTGTTAATTAATTCATTTTTATCTTTAATTTCTTGTTTATCTTCAATCTGTTTTTTCTTTTCATAAGAAATCATAAATATTTCATTATCTTTAAGAGCTTTTTTACAATAAGGACATTGATGTTTCTGTGGAACAATTGTTTTAATACATTCATAACAAAACATATGCCCGCATTTAGTTACACCAATATCTTCTTCAGAAATTTCTCCTAAACATATTCCACAAACTTCTTCATCTTCTTCGTCATCATCAGATGAATCATTATCATCTTCTTCTTTTTTATCACTTTTATCTACTGTTTTTTTTATTTTTTCCATAACATTAAAATAAAAGTCATATGTCGTTTTTTTACCTTCATATTCTTTTTGAAATATTCCAATTTTATTTATTAATTTATTTAAATTATCTTTCATATTATCTAAAGTAATTTTATTGGTATTCCATAAATTACCAATAGTATTAATAATCATATCAAGATTATCTTCTTTAATTGTAATATTACCAATATATTTTTTCTTTTTATCATTATCTTCGTCATCAGATGATTCATTTTCTAAATTATCATTAAAAATATAATTATTTTCCATATCATTATCTTCAGATGTATCATTTTTAAGAGTTTCAATTAATTTTTTATCAACTTCTGGAAAATATTCAACAAATACTTTATAGTTTAATTGTTTTAATAATCTTTTCATTCTACTAATTTCATAACGTTTAATTATAGTTGAATATACTTCTCTTCTAATTTTAGCCATATTTAATTTTTTTTCGGATTGTTTCATACCTGTTTGATAATGCGTAACCATCATTTTTTGTATATCGTCTAATGTTTTACAATTAGATAAGGTATCTTTAATTTCATCAGCTAATTTTGGATGACAACATATTTGTCTTAAAAATACACTGAATTTATCGTTATTTGGATTTGCTAAATATGCATTGTACATCATGCGTTCTGTACTTGAAAATTTTAACCATAATACTGATTCTTTAATTGGTTGAAGAGTATATTCATCTGTAATGCTTTTTTTTGTATTTCTTCTGAAAAAATTATTTTTCATATAATTTATTATATGATCAACATTAAAAATTTTATCATCATAAGTATTTTTAAAGCCAGTTGCAAACTCTAACATTTTAAGCAAACATATGGAATCTTTATTAAATGGCGTTCCTGTTACAGCCCATTTATAATTTGCATTAAAAATTGGTAAAATATTACCAACATGTTTAAATTTATCAACAGTAAAAATTTCGTGAAATTCATCAATAATAATTCTATGATAATGTAATGCTAAAATATTAACATTATTATCAAATAATACTAAAGGATTATCATAAATTTCTTGTGCTTGTTTTTCTAATTGTGTTTGTAATGTTTTAATATTAAAATCTGTTGATTTTAAATAATTTTTATTTGTACTAATACCTTTAGTTAGTTTTTCAATATAACATTTATTTTCTAAAAATGCACTTGATACTATTACAAAATCGGCATCAAGAATGTCTTGATACGTATATTTATCATAATGTACTTTTGTTAAAATAGATATAATATTTAAATTAAGTTGTGTTGTATTTACCATTTTTTCTATTTCACGTTTCCATTGCCCACATAATTGATTTGGACATATAATTAAGGTAGCTCTTGAAAATAATCTATTTTTAAATTGGTAATATGAATTATTTTTTGATGGATTTAAAATTGACAATGTTGTCATTTGAATAGTTTTACCTAATCCAACTTCATCAATAAGTGCACCTCCTTTAAAATCTAATATTTTACGATCAGTGTTTTTGCAGAAGACTTGTCTAACAATATCATAATAATATTCGCCAAATATAATTTCATCATTTAGATTAAAATTAATTTCATTATTTCCTTTTTCTCTTTCAACCATCCAATTAACAGATCTTTTTTGATAATTATATAAATTACAATTTAAAAAAGATGGGTTTTCAATAATTGGATCACTTGTTTCTCCAACTTTATTTGAAACGTGAGCTATAATTGAATCAATAATATTAGTTGTTTGACCATATGATATATCTATTTTTCCATTCATTTTTCTTGATTTTTCATACATAATATGATATCTACATGCTCCTGTTAAAAAATCAATATTTGGTATTTTTTTAAAATCATCATAAAGTTTTATTTTGTCATTATTAACACTAATAATAGTAAATTTTATTTCATTTTCTTTTTTATCTAATATTTTGTTACAAATCTTTTCACAAATATTTTGATCATCTTTTTTTATAAACATATAAATTTTATAAATATCTTTATCTAAATCTATTGGTATTTTATAAATACCTCCAAATTTATTAAATTCTTCAATAGCTTTTTCATTAGTATATTCAATATAATCATTTGCTACAAAAATATCATCAATTTTTACATTTAGTGTAACAGGATTATTAAAATTATGATCTTTATAAAATTTATCATAAATTAGATAAGTTTGTCCGTCAATATTCATTTTAATATATTAATTTAATATAATATTAATATATATTTGCTACCATTTTCAATATTTTTATAAAGTTAAAGAATATTTAATAAATAAATCTTATAAGTATGAATTGTGTTTCATATAAAAATAAAAAAAATAAACATATTAAATGTAATAGAAAAGCGGTCAATAATACAAATTATTGTGGATATCATATAAAAAAAAATAATTGTAAAATAATAAAGTCACAAAAATCAATTAAAGATATTTCAAAAAAAATAAAAAATAATTATAAATATATTTATGCAAAAATTTTTGATAAATATAATTATGAAAATTTAATGAATATTTATGATAGTTTTATTGAATTACCTATTGAAAATATTATATTTTTAGATAATAAATTTTGGGATGTAAATTTATTGCTAGAACAATGGGGTAATTTATTATGTTCAACAGAAATGCAAAATCCCTTTCCAATATTTCCATCAAACCCATTTACTAGAAAAAACCTAATTAAAAATGATGTAATAAATATTTTAAATTCATTAATTATTAACAAAATAAAAATTTATAATCCATTAAAATATTTACTTGAAAATTATGATAAAATATATGATAATGAATATATTACTTACAATACTGATTTTATTTTATCAAGAAAAATAATAAAATTATTAGAGGAAAAATTTCGTTTTAGATTAATAAATAATAAAAACTCACAAGATTGTTATTTAGGATTTTGGACAGATAAAAACGAACCATTAAGTGATTTCGAAATATTTTATGATTATTATAATAAAATACCCTTTCAAATTACAAATATTTTTGGAGCTATTATTGATAATATTGAAAAAACCGAAATTAAAAATATGCTAGATAATTATCCAAAAGAGTTTATTAATATAAATAATTAATTGTGATATTATCTATCATAATTATTTAAAGATTTATAAACTTTATAGAATATTAATATGTCAAATAATATGTTTAGTTTATCTGTAAGTGATACAGAAAATATTACAAATGATGAAGAAGAAGTAAAATCAACAAAAAAAACAACTAAAAGAATTTACAAAAAAAAAAATATTTTTAATGAAAAAGAAATGGATCAGCTAACATTTTTATCAAAACTTGAAAAATTCGAAGAAGATATTAATAATCAATTTGAAATTATTAAAAGATTAAAACAATTTACAAAAGACATAAGACAAAGTTATCAACAAGATATAATTAAAATAAGAAAAATGAAAAGACAAAAAGAAAATAGTAATATAACTGGGTTTAATAAAAAAATATCATTACCTGATAAATTTACAGAATTAATTGGAGTTGATAAAAATACAGAAATGTCTATACCAGAATTAACAAGTAAAATTTATCAAGAACTTAAAAAAAGAAATTTACAATATGAAAATGATAAAAGAATTTACCGTGTTGATAAACAGTTTATGGATGTTTTATCTATTAAAGATACAGTTAATAAATCTACTAATTATCCAGATGAAAATGGATTTAATATTGGTACAATGCAAACTTATATTAATAATGCTCTAAAAAATCAAAATAATAATATTGAACCAAAAATTAAAGTTACAAAAAAAATATATAAAAGTATTATATAATTAAATGATTCTTGTAGTTATACCAGGATTTGGACCTGAAAATATAGAATTGAAAAAAAAAATAATTAAAAAAAATATAGAAATAATAAAAAAATCATATAATGATGTTTATATTAAAGTTTTTAATTATGGAAATGAATCATGTGGTATTGAATGCGAAGAAATATTTGAAAAAGGCATAGTGGGACAATTTTTGTTTAATCATATAACACCTGAATATGTAAAAAAATTTAGTAATATTATAATTTTATTAGATGATATAGAATTATCTATTGATATCGATCTTAATAAAATTATAAAAAATTTAGAATATTATAATTTAGATATTATTTCTCCAATTTTAGATAAAACGTCAGCATTTTCACATAATATAATGGTACAAAATAATATGTGTGATAAAACAAAAATAAGATTAACTGGATTTATTGAATTATTCTGTTATATTATGTCAATAGATGGATATATTAAATGGTATAATTTATTAGATAAAAATTCATGTTGGTTATGGGGTATAGATCTTGCATTATATCATCAAGGAATAAAATGTGGAATTTTAGAAGGTATTACTATGCATCATCATATAAAAGGCGAATCTTATAATCCATATTTACCAAATCCGCGTATAGAAATGGAATTAAATAGAAAAAAATATAAATTTATTGAAAATATTGAAATTACTAATAAACATGTTAATTTAATTAATTAAATTCTAAACAAGACATTCTTAAAGTATTAAAAACAAATTTAGATTTTAAATTATTATTATCAAAATTATAGTTTAAATTATTTAAAATAGAAACATTAATTAATACTTTTTTTATATAATAATCATAATTATTATGATTATTTTCGTATATATAATTCATTGATTTTTCTAAATTTAATAACAAACATGTTTTTAAAAAAAAATAAGAAAATACTGATGTTTTTTGATTAATCGGATTATTACATGAATTATTATTTATTATATCTTCAATATTCATTATATTAAAAAAATTCATTATTTTTTTGCACTGATATAATGAAAAATTAATTTCATAGTTAATTAGATCAAAAAAATTATATTTTAAGTTTTTACTCAATATATAAGTATGTATTATTATTGCAAAAATTTCTGTATATGATTCATTTTCTCTATCTTGTCCAATAATACAATGGTGTTCTTTAGTTTTTTGCAGTACATCTTTAAATATTTGTTTATCAAATCCATAAAAATGAATTAACTCGTGAATTAATACCTTATATACTTCTTCTATTCTCCAAATAAAAACTTTATATCCTGAATATGTTGACCCTGAATTAATATTTTCTGGACCTAAAAAATTTTTATTAGTAAATAGTTTTTTTTGTGAAGACATAAATAAAATAAGTTCAAGCGGTTTACAAATTAAATTGAATTCTTGTGCTAAATTTTCCATAAAAAGTATAATAAAAGATAAAAAATCCAAATTTATATTTTTTTTCATTTCATATAAATAAACTTTATGTTCATTTATATTAATTTCCTTATATTTAATATTATTACTTTCTGCTATTTGATGTATATCTATGCTAACAAAATTATTATCATAAATATTATCATGTAATTTTTTTCTATCTTTTATTGGATTATTTATTAATTCCATTATTTTTGATTTTTTATTAAGCAAATTATTATATTCATCAATATTTTCAATATAATATTTATAAAAGCTATTAAAGTCAAGTTTATTATTATCATCTTTATTAATCTCTAAATAATGCATATAAATTAATGGATATTGTGTTGTTTCATGTAATTTTTTTAATTCTTTGTCGTAAATAATATTATAATTATTATAATTATTTGTAGTTTTATTATATATTTTTTCTAATAAACTTAATAATTTATTATTAAAGGGTTTTATTTTATAAAATTTATTATTTTTTATAGTATCTAAACATTTTTTAGAATATTTATTTTGTTGTAAATTAAACATAATATCTATATAATTAAATAGATATTAAGTTATTCCGAAAAATTTTTTTTTATTTTTTCTTTAATTAGATTATAATCTTTAATTTTACATATAATATACATATCACCCCGTTGTTCATTTATATTTAAATTTTCCGTTTCAGAAACACTTGATTCAGAATCTATTTGGTCTATAGAAGTTATAAAACCTTTTTCTTTTAATAATATAATATTATTATCCAATAAATTATCACAACTAATTTTAATATCTTTATCATCTAAATTTTTAAAAACATATTCTCCGCCATATAAATATTTAAATAATGGTATTTCTAATTCAACATATAAATCATTTTCGATTTTTGTAAAATTTCTATAATTTTTTGGTATATCAATATTTATAATAATATCGCCATTTATATTATTTATTCCAACTTCTCCTTTATTTTTTAAAATATATTCATCTTTAACTAATGGTACAAATATATTAATTGGTTCTTTAGTTTCTCTATTTATTAATAAATTGCTATATTTATTACAATATCTATCTTTTAAAGATGCCTTTATTTTTCCTTTAATATTTATATCTATTACATACAGTTTATTTGGTTTATTTTCTTTAAGTTTTAAACTGGGTAAATTATTTAAAACATCCGGAATTTTATCCATAATATTTTTATAAATTAAACTAAAATTAAAATTTTCTAAATCTTTTTGTAAATTATCTTCGTTGTCATCATAAAAATTTTTTATAAAAAATAATAAATAATCATTAATAAAGGGGTATTTATTTGTAATTGTTACTTTTAATTTATCATAATAATTTATTTTTTCTCCCATTGATAAATTATCATATTCTTTTTTTTTTTCATCATTACATAATATTTCATATGCTGTTTGTATTTCTTTAAATTTTTCAGTTGTATCCAAATCTTTATTTTTATCTGGATGATATTTTAATATTAATCTTTTATATGATTTTTTTATATCATTTTTTGATATATTTTTTAAATTATCAAGTTCCAAAATTACATATGGATCTTTACTCATTCTTAATATAAATAATATAAAAAGTTTTAAGCAAGTTTATTACTAAAAAAAATAATATAAAATAATATTATTAAAAATGAATTTTAATAATAATTTATTAAATCAAACTTATATGAATAATATGCAAAATATTAATATGTTTAATCGTCAAGGATCTTTTAATCAAACACAAATGTCAAATATGTATCATACAATGAATAATTTAAAAAAAATGCAACAAAGTAAATTTTTATCAAAAATTAATGAACTTGAAAAAAATAGAGATAGATTACAATTAGATAAAGATGAATTAAGAAATGCCATCATTCGTCCAATTAAAATAGAAAAAACAGATAAACAAGAAATAGTTGTTAAATTTAAAGATTTAGAAAAAAATTTTACAAAAAAAGAATTAGAAGAATTATGGAATAAAAGAACAAATCAAGCGTATAAAAATATTATTAAAGATGATAAATACCAAAAAAAAGAATATAAAAAAAAAGAAGATTTAATTGTACACAAAGTAACTGATTTAGATAAATTAGGAGTAGATGTTGAATTAAAAGAATTTGAAACAAAATTAGAATCTCAAAATGGCGAGCTTAAAATTATTTATTCACAATCAAAAGAGCTTGAACATAAAAAAAAATTCGAATATAATAATAAATATAAATATACAGTTAAATTTAATCCAAAGGCACATGAAGAATTAAAAGATGAAAATGTAGAATATTTTAAAAAAGAACAAGAAAAATTAGAAAAAGATAAAAAAAAAGTGGATGATATTATTCAAAATTTACTTGAAACAAATATTTTAACAGAAGAAGAGAAAAATGATTTATCTGCTTTGCAAGATAATAATGATGTTGATAATAATACGAATGAAAATAATGATATTAATGAAGTACAAGAAGAATCTAGTCCAAAAAGTAAAACAATAAAAGTTACTGTTAAAACAAAGAAAGTAGATGAGATAGTTGAAGAAAATAATAATCATATAGATATTAAAATAGATGATGAAGTTAGAAATAAATATCTTAATAGAAAAAAAATTATTAAATAGGTTTATTATTTAAAATTTTATTCATTATTTAAGTTATAATGAATAAAGACATGGATGAAGAACTTAAAAATTATATTGATTCATTTTTAGATATAAAAGATTGTACCAATAAAAAAGAAGAATATGTTATTGGTATAGATTTGGGTACAGCTAATAGCTGTGTAGGAATTTGGAGAAATAATAATTTAGAAATAATACCTGATGAAAATGGCAATAATACTATTCCAAGTTTTGTAGGTTATACAAAAATAAATAGATATGTTGGATTAGAAGCAAAAAATCAAAAAGAATTAAATCCTAAAAATGTTTTTTATGAATTCAAACGATTAATTGGAAGAAAAATTGATGATATATCTATCATTAATGACATGGAATTTTTTAATTATGATATTGTAGCTGATTCTCAAAATAATGTTAATGTTATTAGTGATTTTGGATTACAAATTACACCTGAAGAACTTTCATCTATTATATTAAAAAAACTAAAAGATATGGCAAGTAATTATTTAAAACATGATATTAAAAAAGCAGTTATAACAGTACCCGCTTATTTTAATGATAGTCAAAGGCAAGCTACAAAAGATGCGGCTAAAATTGCAGGTTTAGAATGCATTCGTATTATAAATGAACCAACTAGTGCAGCTTTAACTTATGGATTATTAAATAAATCACTTAGTAAAAAAACTAATGAAGAAATTAATATTATAGTTTATGATTTAGGTGGAGGTACGCTAGACATATCTTTATTAACTATAACAAATGGTTTATTTGAAGTTAAAGCATCTGTCGGTAATACACATCTAGGAGGAGTTGATTTTGATAATAGAATTATTTCATATTGTATTAATTATTTCAAAAAAATTAATAAATTAGATAAACTTAATGATTTAAGTAGTTTATCATTCCAAAAACTTAAAAAAGCATGTGAAAATGCAAAAAAAATATTATCTGTATCTATAAAAACTAATATATTAATACAAAATTTTTATGAAGGAAAAGATTTAATTTTAACATTAACGCGAGAAAGATTAAATTCTATATGCCAAGATTTATTAATTTTGGCAATAAAACCATTAGAAGATATTATAAAAGATTCTAATATAAGTAAAAATGATATAAATGAAATTATTTTAGTTGGGGGAATGACACGTATGCCCCAAATAATTGAAAATATTAAAAAATTTTTTAATGGTAAAGAACCAAATTGTTCAATGAATCCAGATGAAGTTGTTGCTGCAGGTGCTGCTTTACAGGGATATATATTATCTCATGAAGACGATCCATTTTCAAATAATGTAACTTTATTAGATATAATACCATTATCTCTCGGTATTGAAACAATAGGTGGTGTTATGAATACGCTTATTCCAAGAAATACAATTATTCCAGTTACTAAAAAAAAAATTTATACTACAGATTCTGATTATGATACTTCAGTAATAATTAAAGTATTTGAAGGAGAAAGAAAAATGACAAAAGATAATTTTTTAGTAGGAGAATTTGAACTTGAAGATATTGAACCTGCGCCAAGAGGATTTGCAAGAATTGAAGTTAAATTTAATATTGATATTAATGGTATTATTACAGTTACTGCTGAAGATATAACAGATAAAGATAAACAATCGAATAAAAAAACAATTACAATAACAGGAAATAAAGGTAGATTAAAACCAGAACAGATAAATAAATTAATAGATGAGTCAAGAGAGTTTGAATTAAAAGATAAAATATTAAAAAAAAAAAAAGAATTATATTATGAAATTGATGAAATTATAAATAATATAAAAAGAAATCTTAAAAATAATGAATATAAATTAAATGAAAAAGATAAGGAATTTATAGAAAATGATTTAATTAAATATAATAAATGGATTTTAGAAAAAAAATATAATGAAAGAGAAGAATCAGAATATAAAGAAATAATTCAAGAATTATCCAAAAAATTTGGTACTTTAATCCTAAAAGCAAATAAAACAAAAGATGTAGATGGGTTAGGAATAAAAGTAAATGCAACTACAGTATATGGTAATGATAAGGAAGATGAAGAATTAATTAAAGAAAATTATGAAAATAACTTAGAAGAAGATAATGAATTTACGGAATTAGATGATGAAGAAAAAAAAGAAATTAAATTTTTAAAAAATAATTTAATAGAATTATCTCATTCAATATTTGATTTATTAAGTGAAAATGAAAAAATAAATACTTATATAAAAAAAGAAGAAAAAACAACTTTAATTGATTATATTGATGATGCATTATTATGGTCATATACAGCAAATAAACCAAAAAAAATAGATTTTATAAATAAAATTAATGAAATAAATAATGAATGTAATAAAATTTTTGATAAGTATCAAGATATTATAAATTCAAATAATACTGAAAATTTGGATAAAATAGATGAATTAGAAAAAATTTGTTATAGTTTAAAAAGTTCTGTCGTATGTGGGTTTTATACATTTAAAAAAGAACATTTAGATTTAATAAATGAAAAAATAGATTTATATTTAAATGAAATTTCTGAATATAAATTAAATGAATACGAAAATGGTCATAATTCAGAAATTAAAACTAATTTCACAAACAAATGTATAAATTATATTAATGAAATTAATACAATATGTAAAGATATTGAAAATGAATTAATTATTAAAGAAATTAATATTAATATTAATGAAACTGATAGTAATAATAATTATGGTACTGATATTTCGGATTTATTATCATAATTTGCGATTAAATAGTTTATTTATATTATAATATATGTATATATAAATGAGTTATGATACTGTAAATTCTTTTGAAATAGAAAATAATAAATATTTATTTTTTGATATATTTCATAAAAATAATCAAATTATAATGATTTGTCCTATATATAATGATAAATATAATATTAATAATATTAAATTAAAAGAAAAATTTAGTAATAAATATATTAATGTTAATACATCATATATTAAAATGTCAGAACATCCTCTTTGTGAACCAATATCAATTATTATTTTTAATTATAAATCAAATAAAAATTCAAATGCATTTGTTGTCGAATATCAAGGATTAAACAAAACTTTTGTATTAAAAAATTATAAAACTAATAATAAAAAAAAATTAATTCATACAACATTATTTAAATATGATTATTATTTATTGGAAATATTTTATAACTATTATACTAATCAAGGAGTTGAAAAATTTGTTTTATATTATAATGGTAAAATAAATGAAGAAATTAAAAATATATTCAATAAAGATAATATATTACTTATAGAATGGAACTTTCCATATTGGAATACAAATTCACTATATCAACATCATGCGCAAATAGGACAAATTAATCATGCATTATATAAATATGGTAAAGATGAAACAGAATATATGATATTTAATGATTTTGATGAATATATGTATGTTAAAAATAAAAAATTAATTGAATTATTAGATAGCAATGCAGATACATATGCATTTTTAAATTCATGGAGTGAAACAATTGATAATAAAATTCCAAAAATATTACCAAAAACGCTAAAAATAGGAAAAATTGGAGAATATAAACATAGATCTAAATGTATACATAAAGTCAATAATATTTTCTGGTCAGGTATACATTATACTGAAAATTATAATTCGAATAATCCGATTATTGAATCAAATTATTATTTATTTCATTTTTATAATTGGTCTGGAAAACAAAGATTTGAGGAAACAAATGAAATAATACATTTAGAGTAAGTTTTTTGAAATTTTATAATAGTTATCATTTGATGATTCTATTATTTGTTGAATAAATTTATTTTCATCATCTTTATCTTTAAATTTTCTAGTAATATTTTCTTCTAAATCTTCTATTTTTTTTATTATTTTTTTATATGAATTTAATAATTTTGAATTTGACTCCAAAATTTTTACTAAATTAATAATATTTTCTTTTTCCATTATATTATTTATATAACATAATTTTTATATAATTAAACTAACGTCCGAATTTTCATTTGCTTCTGTAATTAAATATTTTTCACCACTGTTATCAATCATAAATTCTGAATCATAATAATTTGCCTCCATTGTATTAGCATCTTTTTCAAAAAATTTGTTAAAGTCTTTTTCTGTTATAATATGTGTACTTGAATTATCAATATTATTATTTGCAAGATTAGTTTTTTTATTAATTATTGAATATATTAAATTATTTTGTTTACTTATTTTATCTTCCAAATCGTTTATCTTATTATTTATTGTATTTTTTATTCCTACTAATTTTTGTAATTGATTATATAAATTTTTATATTGATTATTATAATTATCAAGATGTTCTTTCATAAAATTAGAGATTCTATATGTTAATGCTACACTATATTTTAATAATTTATATTTCATTGCTTCATTATTTTTGTCATCTTTTAATTCATCTGATGCAATTGCTATAATTTTTAGTGTATGATTAATTAATAAATATATAAATTGTTTTATACTTAATTTAAGATTATATTGAAATTTTTCATTTTGTATTGTTGAAATATCTAATAATAATTCTTTTATTTCATATGTATAAAATAAATTATTTAATCTTATTAATAAATCCAAATTTCCCATAAATGGTGACTCTAAATGTGATTTTAAAATAATATTTATTTTTCCAGTAATCGGATCTATTAGAATTTCACTTAACATTGATTTAATTAATTCTTCAGAATATCCTGATTCAATATTAGAATAAAATAATGGGTCAATTTGTTTGCCAATATATTTTATAATTTGTTTAAAATTAAATGATCCTAATATCGATTTATTTGAATTATAAAATGTAAATTTATGATCATTTTCATCGTATACTAAAATTAAATTTCCAGTAGTAAATTTATTTAATTTTTGTATATTATTTTTTTCATATTCTAATTCATTATATTCATTATCATTAATATTTTCAATAGATTTTTGTACTAAACTATCTTTTTTATTTTGATTAGAATTATTTTTTAATTCAATAAAATTATTATTATCTTGACTACTTATTGTATAATTTGGTAGTTTATTTTCACTTAATCTATCATTTATTATACTCCTATTAGTTTTATCAGTCGTACTTAGCATATTTATATATTAATATAATAAATTATTTAAGTTAAATAATTTATTTAAAAAATTTAAGCATCTGCTTTTTTAGTAGTTGCTTTTTTTGCAGTTACTTTTTTTGCTTTAGTGCTTTTTTTAGCTACTGTTTTTTTAGTAGTGGCTTTTTTAGTTACTGCTTTTTTAGTTGTTTTTTTAGTTACTGCTTTTTTTGCAGTTTTTTTTTCAGCTTTAATTTTATTAATTTTATTAGTAAAGTTATAGTTAATTTCTTTCTTTTTACCATCTGCAGTTTTAATAGATACTGTTACTGGTTTTTCTAATTTTACTCTTTTACCATTGTATTGAGATACTTTGTGATTACCACCACGAGTGCATTCAATCATAGAAAAACTTACTTCTTGAGATAAATCTTGACCTTCTTTTTCACGTTGTCTTAAAATAGAAGTTAATGCTTTTCCTGCTGCTTGTTTTGGTTTGTATCCACTGAAACGACCAAAAGTATCATCAGAATATATACATCTAAAATATCTTACACGTCTTTTACCACCTTCTTGTGTTTGAGAAGTGGTTTCAGTTGCAGTAACAGGTTGTTCTACTTTGACTTCTACTACTTCTGCAACTTTTGAAGTTTTTGCACTTTTTGTGGTTTTTGTTTCTTTAACAGGAACAACAGGAGCGACAACTTCAACTACTTGTTGAACTGAACTTCCTTTTTGGGAAGCTTTAGTAGTTTTTTTATTTTCAACAACTGCGGGTACAGAAGTAGCTTCTACAGTAACTTTTTCAGTTTTAGTATTCTTAGGCATATTAATATACCATTTATATATATATTTTTTTTTAAAAAGAAACACACTTATAAAAAATATTTTTTATATATTTTAAAAAAATTATATATATGCAAAAAATATAATTATTAAAAAAAATATTTTTTATTTTTGCTTATATATAACTTTTTTATTTTTTTATATATTTTAAAATTTTTATATATAAAAAAAGAAAATAGAATAATTAAATAAAAATTATATAAAATATAGGTGAAATTATATACTATATATTTTTTTTCATTTATTAATATATTAAATGACGGAACTTACCTTAAAAGACTTTATTTTTTCTTATCTTCAATCTGAATATAAAAGATATTCCAGTTTAATTACAAATATTATTTTACATATTGAAAAACTTAATGAAAACAATATAATAAATAATAATGAAAGAGTACAATACATTAAAAATATTAATGAATTAATAAGAGAATTAAATGATGCTTATAATAATAAATTAAGAAAAATACAAAATGAAAAAATAATTGATGATGATAATACAGAAGTAAAAATTAATACTAATACTAATATTAATAAAAATAACAAAAAAAATGATAAACTTAATAATAATGTTTTAAATTATTTTGGAATTAAAAACAATAATTTTAATTTAGAACATTTAGAAAATAATTTAATAGATTTATTAAATATTAATAAATTATTTAATGTTCAACTTTACAAAGATTTATATATTGAGGATTTTGAATATATTAGAAAAAAAATTATTAAAATGGGAAATATAATTGGATTTTTTAATTTAGATGATGCACTAAATTTAATATTTGGAGTACAATATAAAAAATTATTCAGTAATAATTTAGATAATAATTTGTTATCAATATTAGACATAATAAATAATAATTTTATACCATTATCTTTCACTATAAAAAAATCTAATATCGTTAGTAAAGAAAATGATATTAAAAGTTACATTTCTGATTCAGAATATGAAACTATATTAGAAAATTTTGCAAAAATAGAAATTAAACTAAAGGGACACACAAATATTTATTTATTTGAAGGTTATTATGTTCATGAACCAGTTAATAGTTTATTAAGAACATCTCAAATTTGTAAAAATTTTATTTATAATAAAAAGAAAGAGTTAGAAACACATATTAATTCTTTAAAATATATTAATGATAAATTTAAGAATATTTATTTAAAAAATCTTAGTATATGTGAAATTATTTCATATAATAAAGTAGAATTATTAGAAAAAATAGATAAAGATTATGAAAAATATGGAAAATATTCCAAAATGAGTTTTAAAAATCTTATGACGGAATTTAATAAAGAAAATAATAATCATTTAAAAAATATGTTTCAAATAATTAAATTACTTTTATTAGGACCAGATGATTGTATTAATATTGCAGGTTTATTATTTGGGTTAACAAAAGATAAAAAATTAGGTAATACAATAATTGCTGATATAATTTATAAAAATTTAAATTATACATCCCAAATTAAATTAAGAAAATCATCAATATCAATTAAAGCAGAACTTGAAAAATTAAAAGCACTATCGTCAGATGATGTTGATTTAAAAAAACAAGTGGCATTATGTAGAAATATGCCATCTAATATTAAAAAAGTTGCTTTAGAAAAAATTGATGAAATGAAATCAGGATCAAGCGAATATTATAAACAATTAACTTATGTTAACATATTAATTAATTTCCCATGGATTGGCGAAGATGATGATATTTTTAAAAATATTGGAAAAGATATTAATAAAAGTCATGAATTTTTAGAAAAAACAAAAAAAACTCTTGATGAAAAAGTATTTGGTCATGATGAATGTAAAGGAGTAATGCAAGAACTAATTGGTAAATGGTTAACTAACCCTAATAGTTTAGGTAAAGCTATCGGATTAGTTGGACCGCCTGGTGTGGGTAAAACACTAATAGCTAAAGGTTTAGGCGATTCATTAGGTATACCTTTTGTACAAATCAATTTAGGAGGATTAGAAGATGGATGTGTATTAAGTGGTCATTCATATACATACAGTGCAGCACAGCCTGGTTTAATAGTTCGAAAAATGGTTGAAGCAGGAAAATCTAGATGTGTAATATTTTTTGACGAATTAGATAAAGCATGTGCTAAACACGGTGTTAATGAAATTTTTAATGTTTTAATACATACAACAGATCCAAATACAAATAATGCATTTAATGACAAATTTTTTCAAGAAATTACTTTTCCAATTAACAAAGTTTTATTTGTATTTTCATATAACGATCCTGCAAAAGTAGATAAAATTTTATTAGATAGAATGGAAAAAATAGAAGTCAAACCATATACATCTGCAGATAAATTAATAATAGTAAATAACTTTTTACTAAAAGAAATTTCTGAAGGTATTGGATTAGAATATGGGTCTGTTAAAATTTCAAATGAAGATATCGAATATATAATAGAATCATATACTTTCGAAGCAGGTGTTCGCGAACTTAAAAGAAAACTTGAAACATTATTTTTAAAACTTAACTTAGATAGAATTTATAAAAGAAATTCATTTGAAAACAAAGATTTTTTTTCTAAAGAACATCCAATTATTTTAAATCGCGATATTATTAATAAATATTTAAGCAAACCTTCTCTTAATATTAAATCAATACATAAAACTCCTGATATTGGTATTATTAATGGTTTATATGCAACTACCAATGGTAGTGGAGGTATTATACCTATTTTAATCTATAATAATTTTGTTGGTTCAAAAGATAAATTTACTTTAAAAATTACAGGTTCACAAGGTAAAGTAATGAAAGAGTCTGTTTCATTTGCCTTCACTACTGCAATGAATTTAATTAAGGATACATATAGAAAAAAGTTTATTAAAGAATATTCAAATGGTTTACATATTCATACACCTGATGGCGCTACACCAAAAGATGGTCCATCTGCAGGGTCTGCATTTACTACTGCATTTATCTCCAGAATTTTGGGAAAAAAAATAAGAAATGATATCGCAATGACTGGAGAAATAGAAATGAATGGCAATATAACAGAAATAGGAGGTCTTTCTTATAAATTAACAGGTGCAAAAAAAGCAGGTATTAAATTAGTTTTTGTACCAAAAGAAAATGAAAAAGATTTTATTAGAATTAAAGAAGCTGATGACAAATTATTAACTGATGGATTTGAAGTTAAAATTGTAAGCCATATTAGTGAAATTCTAGATACTGCATTATTGGATGATGAAAATAATGGTTTTAATTCTCATACATATTTAGATGAAAAATTTTTTAATAAAAAAATTGATTAAATAATTATTACAAATTATTTAATATTATAAATAATATGGATCATCGAAATTGGTATATTTTACAAGGATCGTTTTGGTTTAATACAAAAATAAATGGTATTGATCGATTTTTGGAAACTAAAGTAATTAAATATGATGATAAAACAAAAAAAATTTTATTAAAAGGTTTTAATGATAATAATTATGAGTTTATATTAAATTGGAAAAATATTGATCAATGGTTTATAACTAATAATAAAATAAATATTTTTAAAGAGTTTTTGCAAAAATATAATTAAATTATTTGCGTTTCTACTAATTTTTTTTGTATTATATTTTTAAATTTATTTGATACTTTTTTTATTTGATATTTCATTTGAATAATATTATTATTATGAATATTATTAAATAAATTATCATCATTAAAAATATTTGAATATGCAAAAGTAAATTTTTCCAATTCATTTTTTTCGATTGGAATATTAAATTGTTTAAAACGATTATATAATTCTATTGGAATTTTATGATTTATATTTTTTATTAATAATTGTTTTATAAATTCATCAACTTTTTCTTGAGATTTTAGAATATTTTTATATTCTTCGATTTTTTTGAATGTTTTACTTATAGTAACTTCTGATACTCCAAATTTATTCGCTAATTTTCTTTTGTTTATATTATCTATATTATTAAATTCCGCCATTAACAAAATACTAGATGTTGCAATTGAAAATGGTGTATGTACAGATGCTATATTCATTTTTCTAATATTTTTTGCAATATTAACAGCTTGTTCAACATATTTATCTTTTATATGTAATTCTTTACAAAATCGTGATACAAAATCTTCAGGAAGACTGTAACCAGTATTTATATCAATACTACCTTTTTTAACAAATTTTTGAAAATTTTTACAGCCTCTTGTTATATCTGTATAATTTATATCAAAAATTTCTGCTATTTCTTTAGGACTTCGTGTCATTCCTTTTCTTTTGCATGCAAAAAATACACACGCTGCTATTAAACTTATTCTATTTTTTCCACGTATTATTATATATTTATCTTTATTTTTTCCTTCATTGTGTTTACATTCAGAAATAGCTTTATACATAATTTTTGCATCATCTTCAATACATTTTAATATCCCTGTATTCGCACATCTTTCTTGAAATTGTTTAAATACTTGATGTAAGCTTCTTTCACGATATGGCATTGCACTCCAACTATGTAATGTTTTTATTCTACTCTTAAATTTACCTCCTCCAATTGTTGTACCTAAAGATGACTGGGGTAATAATTTTGATACTCCGAATCCACATCTATTTGAATTATCGCCTTTATTGTCATCTTCAAAAGATCTCCATTCAGGATTTGAATCAATTATATTATCAAGAACTTGTCCGCAATTTTGACATACTATTATGCCAAGAGAAAAATCCTCTATTATTTTATCTTTAATATTGCAATTATTACATATTAAATTTTCATGAGATTTATTTTTATTCACTTTGGTATGTTTATTTGTTTCATTATCCAAATCATCAAAGTCAATATTGTCAAATAAATCCCTTAAATTAGAATTATTAAAAGAATTATTATAAGTTTCCATTAATATTTATATAGGAAAATTATTCTTTAAGTATTTTTTATTCAATATTTTTAATTATTTTATTAAATATTTAATTTAATAGAATTAACAAATTTTTACTCTCTCGATAGGATTCGAACCTATGACCTTCCGGTTAACAGCCGGACGCTCTAACCAACTGAGCTACAAGAGAATGTAGATATAAGATTTCTCTTAGTCACTACAATATTACTATATATTTTATTTTTTAAGTATTTAACGCACACTTTGTTATATATTCTTCAAGTAATTTATTATGATTAATATCTATAGAATTTATATCTTTTGTTAATAATTTATGCCAAAATGGATAATATAATGAAATACCATTTTTTATATAACTTGCACATGCAGATAAACTTGATCTACTTGTTATTAAAATATCACAATTAATCATTCTGTCAAATGTTATATTTATATCTTCGTTTATATATTTTTCTAAATTTGGTATATTATTAAAGTCCTCTATTTTATTACTATCTGGGTCAATTATAATATTATCTTTTATTCTATTATTTATTCCAACATGTTTACCTGTTATAACAGTTTTTTCTTCTGGTATCTCTGTGTATAATTCAATTATATAATTTATATTTTTTTCTTGTAATATCTTTGTTACTGTATTAATTTTTTCAATATAATAACTATTTGGTAACATGCGCCACGAATCTACTACATATAACTCTCCTCTTCTTATATGTACACCTATAGTAAATATATTATTTTTTTTTATTTCTGTTTTATATAAATTTTTACAATGCTTATAAATATCGATATAATTATCACAAATTTTATATGGTAATGTTACTTTAAATAAAATATTTTCTTTTTTTGATTTTTCTAATAAATTATTTAATAACTCAAATGTTAACTCCCCTCTTTGTACTTTTAGATTTTTATATAAAGATAATTTTTTTATATCGGATGGTATATTTATTCTGTCATTAAAATTTTTAACAAATTCTACAGATCGTTCATTTTTAACTAAACTATTTAATCCTTGATAATCTATATTATTAAATCCGCTGTGATAATATAATATATTAAATTCTTTACATATACTATAAATTCCTAAAATACGTTGATATTGTGCACCAAATCCATCTTGACAATGTGTATTATCATATGTTAAAATTAACATAATATTAATTATAGTATATAAATATATTTTATTTAATAAACACAATTAAAAATTGATTTTTGATTATTTTAATTATTAAGCTTCTAATAATTATGATAGTAAATTGGAAAGAAAAATTTTTAAATAATACTGATTATAATGTAAATTTTAATAATTTAAAATATCATAGTTCTTGGAAACCATTTTTTCAATTAACTGAAGTTAAAGAACAAATTAATATATTAAATAAATTATTTTCAAATTTACTAAAAAAAACAGATGGTAGTATAAATATATTTCCATATCCTGATAATGTTTTTAATGCATTTTTATTAACACCATTAAATAAAATTAAAACTGTTATAATTGGACAAGATCCATATTTTAACAGTTATTATATAAATAATACGCAAATTCCTGAAGCAATGGGATTGTCTTTTTCAGTACCAAATAATATTCCAATACCATCTTCATTGCAAAATATTTATAAAAATGCATATAAATTTAAACATTTTTTTAAAATACCAACTCATGGTAATTTGGAATTTTGGGCATTTCAAGGTGTTTTTATGTTAAATACTGCTTTAACTGTACAAGAAGGATGTAAGTTAAGCCATTATAAAGCATGGGAAAAATTTACTGATTTAGTTATTAAATATATTTCTGAAAAATGTACTAATATAGTATTTGTATTATGGGGATCTTTTGCATTATCTAAAAAAGATATTATTCTTAATAATCATAAATTTATTATTTCTTCACACCCTTCTGGATTATCATGTAATTTAAAACTTAAAAATTATCCATCTTTTAATGAATTTGATCATTTTGGTGTAATTAATAAGTATTTAAAAAGATTAGGTAAAAAAGAAATTATTTGGCAAATTATATAAATTCCTGATCTTTTATAATATTTATAAAAAGATCAGGAATTTATATAATACCATATTTTTTTAAAGAAAGACAAATAAAATTCATATAAAAAAATATAAATAATAATTATTATTATGATTTTTTTTGAATTATTAATAAGTACTATTTTATGGTATTATTATAATTTTAATTGTGGCTTTACAACATATATATTACTTAAAACACTATTTAATGGAAATTATAAAACATCATTATTTTTATTACTTAATTTGTTTATATACTGGTCTATAGGATATTCATATTTAATATTTTTTAAATTTTATTTATTAGCTATTATTGCAATTTTTTTACATGATAAAATAATGATGTTTTTGGAAATAAATATTCAAAATATATTTAATTTTCAAAAGTATAATTTATATTTTAGTAAAATAAATATTTTTTATAATTTTGTAAGTATATTATTTTCATTGCCATTTTATGTATTGTTAGAAAATATAAATTATTTATTTGATTTTTCAAAAATAAAAAAAATAATTTTGGATAATAAATATTATAAAATTATAAATAATAAATATGATTTAATTAATAATAATTATTATGATTTACCAAATATAAGTGAATTAGAAAATTATAATGATGATGAACTCGATAATATATTAACAAATATGTTGAATCCAAATAATTTTATGAATATGGTAAATAATAAAAGACAAGATATGGGAAAAAATAAATTAAATCAAAAAGAAATTCAAAATAAATTACAAGATATGGGACCATTATTTAATATGTTTGGTAATTCTTTTGGTGATTTAAATAATATGATAAAAGAATTAGAAAATACACATAAAATGTCTAAAAATACATAATAAATAATAATATTAAAATAGGCTCAAAAATACATAAAAATTTGATAATATAATATAATATTACTTAATTATATTATATGAATAAAGAAAAAATGGTAAAAAATGACTTAGAAGATAAAAATATAAATAATTTATCAACTGATGATATTTTTAAATTTATGGATTTATATTTTAATAGAAAATTTGTAATGTATACTCATTTATATAATTCTATGAATAAATTTTTTGATGAAGATGTGCGACAATTTTTAGAAAATGGTGATCATACATTTTTTGAAAAAATCACTAAAAATAAAGTAATTAAGTACAAATTTAAATATGATAATATTCGTATAAAAGAACCTACTTTAGATAACGACATTGAACCAATGTTTCCATCAGATGCTAGAAATAGAAATTTAACTTATTCTTCTAAATTAATTGCAAGAGTAACACAAATTCAAGAAATTATAGATATCGCAACTGATGAAAAAGAAATTAAAATTATTGGACAACCTGAAGATAATATTCCAATTGCAAATTTACCAACAATGGTTCGATCAAAATATTGTTCTTTAAATTTATATAAGGGATATGATAAATCAGAATGCGAATATGATCCTGGTGGTTATTTCATTGTAAATGGATCAGAAAAAGTTGTTATAAGTCAAGATAGAATGGTAGAAAATAAACCATTAGTATTTTTAAAAAAAGATTCAGGAACAGAATTATATACAGTTCAAGTAAATTCAAAATCTTATAAACCACATGGTATAACCCAAATTATTTCAATTAAAATAAAAAAAGATGGTAATATAACTATTAGAGTACCAATTTTAAATGAAGTAAATATTTTTGTTCTTTTTAGAGCATTAGGAATTGAACCTGACAGAGAAATTATTAATTATATTTGTTCAGATGAAAAAGATTATGAAATGATTGATAAAATTAGATCAGGATTATCTTTTTCAAAAACTGATAAAGAAAATATAAAAATTCTAACACAAGAACAAGCTATTGAATATTTATCTGCAAAATTAAGAGTACTTAAGAAATATATTGAAGGTGATAAAAATATTAAAACAAACCAAAAAAGAACTCATATATTAACTCTTTTACAAAATAATTTTCTACCTCATATAGAAGGAAGTTTAGTAAATAAAGCTTATTATATTGGATATATGATTAATAAATTATTACGAGCATCTTTAGGTAGAATATCAATTGATGATCGTGATTCATATATTAATAAACGTGTAGATTTACCAGGAGACTTATTAATGGAATTATTTAGACAATTTTATAGACAGATGTTAAATAATTGTGGTAATTTTTTCAAAAAAAGAACAGGAGGAGATGATACGCCTTTAAATATTATTAATCAAATAAAGCCAAATACTATTGAACAAGGAATTAAAGCATCTTTGTTAACAGGAGCATGGCCAAGAAGAAAAGGTGTTGCTCAAATGATGCAACGGCTTACTTATTTACAAGCAATCTCATTTTTAAGAAGAGTTGACGCCCCTGGAGGTGATGCATCAACTAGTAAATTAACTAGCCCAAGACACTTACATCAATCTAGTGTAAGTTTATTAGATTGTGTTCAAACACCTGAACACGCAAAAGTTGGATTAACTAAACATTTAGCATTAATTGCATCTATATCTATTCTAGAACAATCGCAATTAGGTATTATTAAAAATTTTTTAAAGAAAAAAATAATAGATTTAAGAGATATTAATCCAACTAAAATTAAGAATATGACAAAAGTATTTATTAATGGTGAATGGATTGGTGTAGTAAATGATGCTATAAAATTAGATGATGAACTTCGAAAAAATAAAGAAAATGGTGTTTTTAACCCATTAATTTCTATAGTTTGGGATATTCCTGAAAAAGAAATTAAAATTTATTGTGATGGAGGACGTATTTATAGACCTGTATTAAAAGTAAATGATAATAAAATTAAATTAACAAAAGACTTAATTAATAAAATTTCATTAAATAAATCGGATAAATCAAAAGGATTAATAACTTCATGGGAAGAATTTTTAATGGAAAATCCTGGAATTGTAGAATATATAGATATGGAAGAACAACCTTATTTATTATTTTGTGATAAAATAGAAAATTTAGAAAAAATGAGACATACAATGATTAATTCAATTGAATATGCTAAAAATGAAGAAGCAAATACAAACGATTTACAAAATAGATATGATGATAAATATTTATATAAAAAATATTCTCATTGTGAATTTCATCCATGTTTTTTAATTGGAGAAATTGTTTCAAATATTCCATTTTGTAATCATAATGCGGGACCTCGTAATATTTTCTATTATGCTCAAGCAAAACAAGGTATGGGATTATATACCTCAAATTATAGAGATAGATTAGATATATCTTATATTCTATATAATCCACAAAAAGCTCTTATTACTACAAGGGCAAGTAAATACAATAATACTGATATTATGGCTTCTGGAGAAAATATTGTTGTCGCTATTAGTACTTATACTGGCTTCAATCAAGAAGATAGTATTGTATTTAACTTATCTTCAATTGAAAGAGGTCTTTTTAGATCAACATCATTAAAAAAAGAATTTGCACAAATCCAAAAAAACCAGTCAACATCACAAGATGATATTTTTATGAAACCAAATCCATCAAAAGTAACTGGCATGAAACATGGTTCATATGATAAACTTAATGAAAAAGGATACGTTCCTGAAGAAACAACAATTGTTGATGGTGATATTATTATCGGAAAAGTATCGCCAATTCAACCAGTAGGTAATTCTAATAAAGTATTTAAAGATAGTTCTATTGTATACAAATCATACACTCCTGGTGTTATTGATAAAGTATATACAAATATTTATAATTCTGAAGGTTACGAAATGAGAAAAGTACGTATTCGATCAGAAAGAGTACCAAGAATTGGGGATAAGTTCTGTTCACGATACGGGCAAAAAGGTACGATTGGGTTATATTTAAGACAATCGGATATGCCTTTTACAAAACATGGTATTACACCTGATATTATTCTCAATCCACATTGTTTTGTTGGAGAAACACAAGTATCTTTACCAAATGGTATCACAAAACGTATAGATAGATTTAGTAATCAAGGTTTGGAAAAAGTACTAACACTTAATAAAAATGTATATGATATTAAAGATAATAATTTCGATACAACTACTGGTACAGTACAAACATATTCATTAGGTATGGAACCAAAAGGTATAAAAGATACAATAAAAATTATTTTGGAAGACGGTCGAGAAATTATTTGCACACCTGACCATAAATTCCCAACATTACTTAGAAATAAAATAGTAATTAAAGAAGCTAATAAATTATCTGATAATGATATTATGATAGGTAGTTTTGAGGGTACTGAAGATAAAGATTATGGCGATGAAAACGATTTTAAACTATTACAATTTAATATGACTGAACATAGAGATATTATATTAGCATTTATTAGAATAATTGGTTATTATAATGGTAGCTCCTTAATTACATTTGAAACAAAAATTGATATGAATAATTATATATATGATCTTCAATTAATTAACTATCCTCCAAAAAATATAAATGATTTATCAATAGTTTTAGATGATAATTTAGAAAAATATTTATTAGAACAATATATCAATAATCAATTACCTGAATTTATTAAAAATTGCCCTAAATCAATATTAAGAGAATTCGTTGCTTCAAGAATTTCAATTGATAATAATATTCTAAATAAACTTAATATTAAAGATATGACAAATTCCGAATATATGAATAAATTTGGTTTTAGATATAATATAAATAAACTTATTAAATATAGAAATCCCAATATAAAACCGATTGATAAATATTGTGAAATTATACCGACATATGATATTAAGGTAAAGGGTATTGTACAACATATTCCTCTTCCCGTATTTGATATCGGTGTAGCAACTTATCATAATTTTATGGCGAATGGAATCATTACTAGAAATTGTATACCATCTCGTATGACAATTGGGCAAATTATTGAATGTGTTATGGGTAAATCTTGTGCAATTAATGGAACTGAAGGAGATGGTACTCCATTTAATGGTGTTGATATTGATAGTATACGTAATGAATTGAAAAAATTAGGATATTCGGATAGTGGTAAAGAATATTTATATAATGGAATGACTGGACAGAAAATGAAAACTGAAATATTTATTGGTCCTACTTATTATCATAGATTAAAACATCTTGTTGAAGATAAATTTCATGCACGCGCTAGAGGTCCAAAAACATTACTAATGCATCAACCACCAGAAGGTAGATCACGTGAAGGTGGTTTGAGATTAGGTGAAATGGAACGCGATTCCTTATTAGCACACGGTGTCTCCCGATTTTTAAAGGAAAAATTATTAGATACATCAGATGCATATTCTACATACATTTGTGATTTATGTGGATTATTTGCACAACGTTTATTCAAAAAAGATAATCAATCACATTCATCTGCAAATGATTTACATTATTGTGCAGCTTGTAAAAATTATACAAAAATATCTAAAGTAATGATACCGTACGCATTTAAACTTGTTTTACAAGAAATGATGGCGATGAATATTGCTCCTAGAATTAGAGTACAACAAGATCCAATTTCAATTTAAAAATGATATTTTTTTATAAAAAAAGATAAAGAGAAATTATTATATTTTATTTTTAATATAATAATAAAAAAAATAAAATATAAATTAATTTATATATAAGTAAGTATGTCAAAATACGCATTATTAATAGGAATTAATTATTATGGAACATCAAATCAATTATCTGGCTGTATAAATGATATAATCATGATTAGAAAATTTTTAATAGAAAAAAAAGGTTATAAACCTGAAAATATTACAGTATTAAGAGATGATGCTTCGTCTTTTGAAAGACCAACAAGGGTAAATATTTTAAAAGAATTAAATAATCTAATTACAATTGGAAACACAAAAAATCCAGCTGAATTATTTTTTCATTATTCTGGTCATGGAACATGGAAAAGAGATACTATTGGTGATGAAACAGATGGTAGAACAGAATTAATATGCCCAGTTGATTTACAAATGATAGAAGATAATGAAATTAGAATTTTATTATCAAGATTAAATAATACTACTCCTTTATATTGTATTATGGATTGTTGTTATTCAGGAACAAATTTAGATTTACCATATTTATACAGTCAATCAAATGGTAAATTAATGTTAATAAACGACCATTCGAATGTTGATAGAGAATTATTGGGAAAAAATATATTTCAAATTAGTGGATGTAGAGACAACCAAACCGCTGCAGATGCATTTAATGTATATAAACCATTTGCTGGAGAAAATAGTTATTTTTCAATATTACAAAATAATAAAAATGGTGGTGCACTAACATGGGCGTTAGTACAAGTATTAAATGAAAAGAATGATTTTTTAAATGCTTTGCCAAAAGTTCATGAAATATTAGCAAAATACAAATATCCTCAATTACCGCAATTTTCAAGTTCCAAAGATGTTTTATATAAACCTCCTGTACAACAACCAGTTATAATAAAACCACCTGCACAACAAATAACTACACCAACAAAACCTACAGTACAACAACAAAATATAATATCTAAACCTCCTGTAATAAAACCACCTACTCAAATCAAACCTTCAAAGAAGAAAGTTGGAATTAAAATAATAAAAAAAAAATAATCAATTGAAATCATTAGGAAAATTTTCTAAATTTGAACATTGTATTAAATGTTGCGGATGTAATATATAATCCAATAAATGAATATCATTTTTTGCTATATTATTTAATTTATTTATATTTTTTTCATCAGAATATGAATAATGTGTAATTTTAAAATCAAAATAAGAAACTAACATATGGATAAAATTAATTGAATGTGCCGAACCTGTATAAGTTATCGCATTTGTAATATAATCTTTATCCAAAAATCTTCTAAGAAAAAATAAATCGGTTAATCTGCAAAATATAAATAATATTTTTTTTTGAATATCTTCATTAAGGTTATCACATTTATAAATAAAATTATCTAATTCTTCAAAATCAATATAAATTCCAAAAAAACTATCTATATTTTTAGTGTTTTTATAATTAATTTTTTGATCATAATATCTATAAACATAATTTTCTTTATCTAAAACTAATTTATGCAATTCTTGTAACTTAGAAATACATGAATTTATTTCAATAATTATATCATTAAAATAATTTTTTTTTATTTTATTTATTATTTCCTTATTTTTATATTTTTTTGTAATTTTATCCAAAAAATAAGTTATAATATTTTCGGGTTTATTAAATATTTTTGTATTTTTTGTAGTTCTTGAATTTGTATTATTTAATTCATTATCAAAAAAATCTTTATAAATTTTTAATTCATAAAGTAAATTCGAACATGCATAATTAATATTGTTATAATCATTTGAAAAAATATCTTTATTGGTTCTTAAGTTTTTAATTGATATATGTAAATTATCAATATTATTGTATATATTTTTTTCCAAATGATCTCTAATATCTAAATAATGAAAACGAATATTATTTTTTATATTTTTTTTTAATTCATCATTAAATTTTGCTTTATTATAAAATTTTGAAATATTTTTAATATAAATATTTTTAAAAGGCGATACTTCTTTTTTTATTAAACTACTTTTAATCTCAAAAAAGAAATCCAACTCTTTTGTTGTATTTTTAAATAAATTATAAAAGTATTTTACTATATTTATGCTATCATAACTTTCACATTCTGTTTGTAATGATAATGGGGCATGATAATCAAAATAAACATAAATTATTTTATTTATATTTTTGATAGTTCCTTCTAAACGTATTACATTAATAGGACCATTTATAAACATTATATATTATTATAAACAAAGATAAATAAAATTATTTTTTATCATCATTAATATTACCTCTAATAACTATTCTATAATAAATACTTTGTCCGGATACTTCACTTGGACGAATTATTCTAAAAATTTGTCCAACTTTAGCATTAAAATATTTTGAAACTGGATCAGAAATAAACATTTTTGGAATTTCTCTTTTTTTTAATAAATAATCTTTTAAAAATATTTGTGTTTCTTCTTCGGTTAACATTTCATGTTTTGGAACAGCTACGTGTGAAACTAAATCAATCATTAATTCGGGTTCACTAAATACTTCAGTATTTGGAAATTCTTCTTGTAATTGCTGAAGGGCTTTATTGGTAACACCTGTAACTACAATTAATTTTGGATTATTTTTTCGTGAATATATAAAATCACCAATATTTGAACTTTTTGATATTCCAGTTATTTTTTGATTTAATAATTTTACATAATATATATTTTCTACTTTTTTATCATAATATACTTCTGGATAATCAAGTTTAATTTTATATATATCATTATCTGACTCTTGTGAAATTAAATTATCTATATTTTCTTTTAAATTTTTTACATTTAATAATTTTCTATTAGTTAACATTTTTATTATATTACTTAATACTTCTTTCTTGCGTTTTTCTGCATTTAATTCTAAGGGTAATAATTGAGGTATTACTGACATTATATATATATATTTAATTATAATAGAAAATATTTAAATCAATTTTTTAAAAAGATCAGGAAAAATACTAAAAATATTGTAAAAAATATAATTCCTGATCTTTTTTATTTTATATGGAGAAATCAAAAAAAATTGAAATTAAATAATAGTTAAGTTATTATGATTATATAAATTATACATAGTATAATAAGAAAGGGAAATGACTGCTTTAAAAATAACTGATTTTGTAGATTATATCTATAATGATGAATTAGAAAACAATAAAAAGATTGTATATATCGCTGTAGGATCTGCACATCATATGGTAAAAATTATTGATGGAAAAAAAACAATTGAAACACAATATGATCAACAATATCCCTTATTTTTAAGAAATATACATAGTAAATATCCTGAATATAAAATTTATATTGTACTTATTGATCCAATGTTAGAAATTCCTAATTATACTGCAGCTAATAAATATGCGAATAATAATGGATTAGATAATAATTGGGAATTATCTCCTAGATTTAATAATGTATATATAAATAAAAATGATAATATTAATATTCTTGAATTTAAAGAAGCTGTAAAATATTTTAATCAAGAACATTATGATACTTGTATAAATATTGAACCACAATTAGATGTCTTAAATAATATTGCGATGTTAGACAAATGGTTTATTATTTTAATGGATTATACTGGGAGAGATTTATATTCTATTGCGAATTATATTGATAACTATATTTGGAATGACCGTGATCATATATTTTATGGATTATCAACACGCATTGAAGGAGGTTGCTATATCAATCTTGAAGATCCAGTTAATACATTTATTGTCAACAACGACAAAGGATATCTAACTGGATTTACACCATATATATATGATTCAGATGAATTATGTGCAATTTATAATAGTTTACAAATGCAAGAAGATAAAGAAAGTAATTTAAAAATAAAACAAATTAATGTTTATTTTAACAGAATAATTGATTCTTTTAAAAAAGATATATTGACAACTTATAGACGGCTTCTTATTCATCAAAAAAATATTTTAGAAGGTAAAGAAGGATTAGAAATTAGAAAATATGAATATGAATATGCATCTAGAAAATATAACATCCAAAATTTTGAAGATAAAATTAAAAATAATATTGTATGGTTAATTAACAAATTTTCAGAAATAATTGATGAAGAATTTGACTTTTTATTAAAAATTTTTAATAAACCTGAATACAAAGTAAAATATTATGAAGCAAAAAAGATTGATGATAAATATAAAATGCATTCAGAAATTTATAACATTGTTAATCAACTTAGTAAAAATACTGATGCATAATACAGTATTAAATAATATTTTTTTATTAATTAAATATAGAATGAGTTTTATTCGTAAAACATTAAATAATAAATTAAGAATATTAATGATACCAAATAATAAATTTGATTCTATAGCAGTTGGTATTTTTGTAAAAGTAGGATCAAGATACGAGGATAATAAAAACAATGGAATCTCACATTTTTTAGAACATATGTTATTTAAAGATAAAAAATTAATTGAAAAATTAGATTGTTTAGGTGCTAAATATAATGCGGAAACATCATATGAGACAACCCATTATTATATATATGGGTCAAAAAAAGATTGTTTTGAATTTATAGAATTAATAAGTAATATATACAAAAGTTCATCATTTAAAATAGAAGATATTGAACAAGAAAAAAAAGTTATAACTGAAGAATTAAATATGTTAATCGATGATTCAGACGAAATTATAAATGATGAAATAAATAAAAAAGTATTTTATAATTCAAATTTAAAATTACCAATAATAGGGACAAAAAAAAATATTAAATCATTTACAAAAAAAGATTTAGAAGAGTATTATAAAAAATATTATGTACCTCCTAATACTTTATTTGTAATAAGTGGTAATTTTAATTATAAATTAGTTTATGAAAAAATAAAACAAAATTTTGATAGTATTAAATATATTGATAAAAAAAATTACTTATTAAGTATGCCAAAATCAATAATACAAAAAGAACCAAAATTACACCTTATCAAAGATAATAATTTAACCCAAACAAATATAATGATAACATATAGATCTAATAATATGATGGAAAATAATGAATTATATTATGATATAATTGCGGATATATTATCTAGTGGGTGTTCATCTAGATTATTTAATTTATTAAGAAATAAATTAGGAATATCATATTATAATTATTCATATAATTTAAGTTATTTATATGAGGGAATATTTATAATTAATGTAGGAGTTGATCCAAATAGATCTAAAGAATGTATTAATGAAATATTAAAGGAATTGGAAAAATTATATAAAAATGGTATAACACAAGAAGAGTTAAATAAAAGTAAAAAAATTAGAGAAACAAATTATATGTTTAGTATTGAAAATCCATTAGATATTTTAAATTATTTCGGACAAATAGAACTATTTCAAATAAATGATAAATTTAAGGATTTAAATAAAATAAAAGTAAATGATATTAATAAAATTATTAAAAAAATGTTTAATAAAGACAATTTAAATATATTTGTCCATGGATTATTAAAATAAAAAAATGAATTATTATTTAAATAATTCATTTTATATATAGTATATTATGAGTAAAATTTTAGTTATAGTAGAATCCCCAGGTAAAATTAAAAAATTACAAGCCATATTGGGTGATGATTATATAGTAATGGCATCTAAAGGTCATATTTTGGACTTACATCCAAAAAAAATGTCAGTTGATTTAAAAACATTTGAGCCAACTTATTTTACAATGGGAGCCGAAGATGATAAAACTAAGGGAACCTATTTTGACAAAACGGGAACAGTTAATGATTTAAAAAAAGCAGCAAAAAAAGTAAAAGAAGTATTATTAGCTGCCGATGAAGATAGAGAAGGAGAAATGATAGCATGGAGTGTTGCAAATGTATTAGATTTAGATATTAAAAAAGCAAAAAGAATAACATTTAATTCCATAACTAAATCAGAATTAGATAAAGCAATTAAAACACCTAGAACTATTGATATGAATTTAGTAGAAGCTCAAAAAAGCAGAAGAATTTTAGATAGAATTATTGGTTTTGAGCTTTCACCGATTTTATGGAAAAGTATTGGCGCATCCTTATCAGCAGGTAGAGTACAAAGTGTTGTAACTAAATTATTAGTTGATAAAGAAAATGAAATTAAGGAATTTATACAAAAAGGAATTAATAATTATTTTAAATTTAATGGATGTTTCGAAATAAATAAAAATAAAAAAATGAGTGCTAGTTTATACGAAAAAAAATCTAATAAAATAACAAAAAATTCAAAAAAAGATAACAATGATGAAAAAATAAAATTAGAAAAAGCAAAATTAAATAATGAATCTGATGCAAGAAATTTAATGAAATTATTTATGAAATCCGAATTTAGTATTAAAGATATAATAGAAAAAGATAGTATGAGATACCCGTCACCTCCTTTTACAACATCAACGCTTGTTCAAGAAGCATCAAGAAAAATTGGATTTACTGTTAAAAGAACAAATTCTGCAGCACAAAAATTATATGAAGCAGGGTATATTACTTATATGAGAACTGATTCAATTAATTTATCAAATGAAGCATTAGAAAATATTAAAAAATACGTACATAGTAAATATGGTAAAGAATTACATAGATTAATTAATTATGAAGCAAAAACAAAAAATACTCAAGAAGCACATGAAGCATGTAGACCAACTGATGTATTTGTAGAAAATATTAAAGAAGGGTCTAAAGAAAATATTGGATCAGATGAAGTTAAATTATATAACTTAATTTGGAAAAGAACTGTTGCTTCTCAAATGCAACCTGCAAAAATTAAAATTACTGATATTATAATAGAAGCAACAAAAGTTGCAGATTATTGTTTTATTTCACAAATTAATACAATAGATTTTCCAGGATTTTTATTAGTATACAATTTAAAAAATTTGGAAAAAGAAGATACTAAAGAAGATGAAAATGATGAATTAAATGAAGATAGTATTGTTGATATCAAGGTTCCAAAAATTGGAACTAAATTAGAAGTTGATAATATTAAAAGCGAACAAGAATATCAAAAACCTCCATCAAGATATAATGAAGCATCATTAGTAAATAAATTAGATCCAAAAAATCTAAATATAGGAAGACCAAGTACATATGGTGCATTAATATTAACTATTCAAGAAAGAAAATATGTATTATTAGGTAATATTGATGGTATTGAGAAAGATAGTTTATCAATGTGTTGGGATGGAGGAAATAAATTAAAAGAAAATATTAATAAAGTATTAATTGGTAAAGAAACAAATAAATTAATTCCAACTAGTTTGGGTATTATTGTAACTGATTTTTTAAATAAAAATTTTTCAGATATAATGGATTATAAATTTACTGCTTCTATGGAGGATTCACTTGATGAAATAGCAGAAGGGAATAAAAAATGGACTAAAGTACTAGAAGGATTTTATAAAAAATTTCATCCAGTAGTAGAAAAATTAATAGAAAGCAAAGATACAGTAAAATCAGATATGACCAGGATACTTGGTAAACATCCAACATTAGGACATGAAATTCAAGCAACTATTGCAAGATTTGGTCCAGTAATAAAAATGTGCATTACAAAAAGCAAATGCATATATGCTCCAATTAAAGAACCTTTAACAAGAGATACAATTACTTTAGAACAAGCAGTTAAGATGTTGGAATATCCAAAAGATTTGGGAAAGTATGAAGGATTACCTATATTACTTAATAAAGGAAAACATGGATTATATTTGAAATGGGGTGATGTAAAAGCATCATTAGAAAATTTACCCGAAGAAATTAAAATAAAAGATAAAGAAAAGTTAACTTTTGATGAAGCAGTTGAAGTTATTAAAAATAAAAGAAAAAATATATTATGGGAAAAAGTAGATGGTAAAATTATTTATAGCATTTTAACAGGACCTTATGGTAATTATATAGATGTTAAAGATACTAGTAAAAAAATAAAAAGTAAACCATTAAGAGTACCATTAAAAGATATTGATGAAAAGGAAATAAAAAAATTAACATTAGAAAAAGTACAAGAATTAATAAAAAAAGGTATGGAAAATAAAGCAAATCGTTTTAAAAAAAAAGATAAAATTGCAGATGATAATACTAAAGATAAAACTCAAAGTAGAACTAAAAAAATAGATAATGAAAAAAAAGAGAAAAAACAAAGTAAAAAAAAAATTAAAGTTACCAAAAAAAAAGAAAAAAAATAAATATAAATTAAATATATATAATAATGAATTACTTAAAAGTAAGAGAAAACTTTAGTGAAACTAAACCTGAACCAGATTTTATTAGAAAATATTGGAATTATCTTGGTTTACTATTTATTTTATTATTAATATGTGCATGTTGTTTATGCGTTATGTTAATAACAAAAAAATGTCCAAAATGTGTTGACTGTGATGCATATTGTGCTTCTGAATAAAAATTGAATTATAAAATATTTTTAATTCAATTATAAAAATACAAAAAAATGAGTAATTCTAATAGATGCAATTATTGTAAAAAAAAAGTTGGATTATTAGGATTTTTATGTATTTGTAAAGGTAATTATTGTAATTTACATCGACATGCAGATCAACATGAATGTATTTGTATAAATGATTTTATAAAAAAAGATAAAGAAATTCTCGAAAAACAAAATATAAAAGTAGTTGCTGAAAAAATAGAAAAAATTTAATTTATTATTTGAAGTTCATTGACATGCCATCTTTCTTTTTTACCATTAGGTAAAACACGTTCAATAATTAATGGAATTACACCTTTTTCTAATTCCATTTTTGCTATTTCTTTTGGATTCATTGTTTCTAAACCTTTTATCATCGGTTTAGCACCCAATGATATTTGTTTAGCTCTATCTCCTAATATTCTAACTCTTTCAAATATAGTCATATATGGTTTTGATATTCTGTCTTCTGGTTTAACTATTTCATCATATTTAATATTATCATCATCGTAAACTAATTCCAAATCATCATCGTTTTCATCTTCATCAAAATTTTTAACTTTTGCTTTTTTATAAACACAATCATCTTCACCTCCTTCTGTTTCATCTGGTTCTTCTGTTTCATCGAGTTCTTCAGTTTCATCTGTTTCTTCAGTATCTTCTGTTTCTTCTTCTAAATCAGAATCAGCAGATTCAATATTTTTATTATTATTAGTTAATTCTTCAGAATCACTGATATCTGAAAAATCATCAGATTCGGATTCATAGTCATCATCATCTAAACTATCGCCATCATCTGTTGATTTTAATGAAGATTCATCAAATTTTAGTTTTTTTTTTTGATCGTGTATTTTATTTTTATCTGATTTTTTTTGATCTTTTTTTATAATTATATTTCCCTTTTTTGGAGGCATTTTTATATTATATATATTAATTAATCTTTAAATTTTTATTTATCAAATTTTTTTATATTAGTTGTGGAAATTAACGTGACCCGAGATTTCCACACACAAACTTTTAAAATACTTGTGTGTGGAAAAAACTACAACAAATTTTATAATAAATAAATTAATTTCACGACCATACTATTTTCGTAGACTAAATTACTTTTTTTAATAAAAAAAATAAAAATTTTAAAAAAAATATATTTTTACAAAAAAATAAAAAAGTATAAAAAGTTAGTATACTTCAACAAATAAAAAAACACAACAATGATAACAAAAAAGTTATCATTTGTTGTAGTCAAAAATATTAGTACATTGTAATACTTTTTTTATACTTTTTTTATTTTTTGTAAAAATATATTTTTTTAAATGTGAATATACTGGCTAAATAAAAAACTACAACAATGATAACTGTTGTGTTATCATTTTGTTGTAGCAGAATATTTGGCACATTATATACTTTTGTTAATTTAATAAAAAATATAGTTTTTAAATGTGAATATACCGAGTAATAAAAAACTACAACAATGATAACACAACAGTTATCATTAAATATAATTATATATTTTTAGCATCATGTATTACTTTTAGTTATTTTAACTACAACAAAATAATACAACAGTTATCATTGTTGTTGATAAAAATAAAATACAACAAATACATACGTTATATACTTTTATCGTTGTAGTTAATACAACAAAAAAGTATTTGTTATCATTTTGTTGTGGTTTATACAACAAAAAAAAATCGGTATAATATATATAGTAATTATGTATAATTGTATTTATTGTAATTATGAAACATCAGATAGATCTAACTTTTTTCATCATAATAAAACAAAAAAACATTTAAAAAACACATCTGAAAATAGTATAAATAATATATTAAATGAAAAAAACAAAAAAGATATATTTGAATGTTTATTTTGTAATAAAATATTTTCCCAAAAATCGAACTTATCAAGACATAAAAAAGAGTGTCAATATGAAAATAGAAATAATAAAAATTTGGAAGAAAAAATAATAAAATTAACAATTGAAAATGAAAAAATAAAATTAGAAAAACAAAAAGAAACGGAAATTAAAGAAATATATAGTAATTTATTAAAAGAAGCAGGTAATATGGTTAATAATACAACAAAACTTGCAAATAAGAATGCAGAATTAGCAAATACTGCACAAAATATTTCATTATCTGCTATAGCATATGCAAATAAATATTTTAATAATGCACCTGTATTGGAAACAATTAATAATTTTAAAATTAATAATTTGGATTATGAAAATAAAGAAGAAGATAAAATTAAATTAATAGAAAATTTAATTTATTATGCAAAAAATGATTGTTTGGAGAAATTATTAGGAGATCATATAATTAAAGATTATAAAAAAAATAATTCAGGTCAACAATCATTTTATTCAACAGATGTTTCAAGATTAAGTTATATTGTAAGAAAATTAAAAGAAGCATCTCAATTAAATAATAATTGTGCAAAAGAAGAATGGGAGACAGATAAAAAGGGAATTGAAATATGCAAGTCAATAATAGTTCCTTTAATAAAAAAATGTATAGAGATATTATCAGATTATCAAAAAGAATTATTATTAGAATTAAATAGGGATCCAATTAATTTTTCAGCTGAAAATAGAGAAACAGTTATATCAATCATTGATGTGATGAAAAAAATGGAATTAGGGCAATTGGAAATTGAAATAAATAAATATATAGCTCCTCATTTTAATTTAAAAAAATAATTAACTAACTAACCATGTTGTTTCACATGATTCACAAATATAACGAATTTTATATGAATTATTTAATCTCATAAAAATTGCTGATTTTTCTGTAACTGAATTATGAGATTTGCAATTATTATTTGGACAATTATATTGGCGAGTTCTTGGTAATATTTTCATATGTAAATATTCTTTAACATTAAAATTAGAATCATTACTAATATTATTAATGTTATTTTCTCTAGAACAAATCATTGTACTTTCTTTAATTAATTCTGTATTACCGCAATTTTTACAAATAAAATACATATTTTTTGGAGTATTTGTTTTATCATTTGATATTTTTTTAGTTATTTTTTCATTTATAAAATTATAAATATAGTCTTTTTGTTTATTTGTGAGTTTTTTATATTCTTGTATATGATTTAATTCATCAATATCATCTTGCGAAAATTTTATTTTATCATCTATATCTTCATTATTTAGTAATTTAGTAATAATATCAATTAAAGTTTTATTACCACCAGATTGTGTTTTTATACTTTTTGTAATATTATAAATATTTAAACATTTTGGACAGTAGAACATTTATATAGTTTATATTAGATTTAAAGTTTTAAATAAATAAAAATCAATTTTATTTGGTTAAATATTTTATAGTTAATTATAATGTCTAATTTATGAATAATAATTATATATATTTTAGACACAATAATTATCATAAAAAAAATGAAATTTTATCTATTTAAAAATATAGTATTTTAGATATTATAAGATGTCCGAAATCGAAATAGAAAATAAAAATAATAAGAATATAACAGATATTAAAGAGATAAATGATCGGTTTTATGGGTTTTTAGAAAAACATAAAGTTGAAGGAGATGGTGTCGAATATACACATACGAGCTACGGACCTCCTTTTGGAAAATATTTTATAGATGATCGGATGGATTATGAAAAATTTTTAGTACTTTATAAAAGAGTTTTAGATGCAGGTGTATTACAACATGGTGGACTATATATAACAGAAAAACAAAAAAAAGTAGGACCAATATTTGTTGATTATGATTTTAGATTTGATGAAAAAACTCGCCAATATTCTGCAAAAAATATTAAAGAAATAACAGAAGTATATATGAATTTAATATTAAAGTATCTTGATATAAAAGAATTAGATCAATTAAAAGCATATGTAACAGAAAAAGCAAAACCAACATATGAAGAGAAACAACAAAATTACAAAGATGGATTTCATATTATATTTCCAATTCCAGTTGATGTATCTATTCGATTTTTAATTCATGAAGAAGCAAAAGAATATATAAAAAATAGTGATATATTATCAGATATATCATATACAAATGATTTTGACGAAGTAATTGACGAATCAGTAATTATAAGAAATGGATGGTTAATGTATGGATCAAAAAAATGGCAAAAATCATATTATGTATTAACTAAAGTATATGATAAAGATATGGAAGAATTAGATAAAAATATATATTCAAAAGATGAATTAGCAGTATTATTTTCAGCAAGAAGATATGATGAAGATGAACCAGTAGATTTAAAAGAAGAATTTCAAACAAGTAAAATGAAACAACATATTAAAACTATTTATGATAAATATAATGGTTCAAAAAACCAAAAAAAAAATATAATTAGACAAGAAAGAATTAGTAATTATATTCAACCAATAATAAATAATAATAATCCAGATGTACAAATGGCAAGAAAATTAGTAAAAATTTTATCAGCAAAAAGAGCAGATCGGTATATGGATTGGGCTCCAGTAGGTTGGGCATTATTTAATATTGATGAAGGATTATATGAAGAATTTGTTGATTTTTCAAAAAAATGTCAAAATAAATTTAGTGAAGACGGTTGTAAAAAGTTTTGGAGTAGTATTAAATATGGTGGTTATACGATTGCTTCATTACATTATTGGGCAAAACAAGATAATCCAGAAGAATATAATAATATATTAATGGATTCAATAAATAAAGTAGTAGAAAATGCAGAAACCGGAAATCATGATGATTTAGCAAAAGTATTATTTGAAATGTATAAGTATGAATATAGATGTGTATCAAAAACAAAAAATAAATGGTATGCATTTTATAATAATAGATGGCATTATGTAGATCAAGCATATACATTAGCAAATATTATTTCAGATGAATTAGCAGTGATGTTTGGAAAAAGAGCAATAGGATATTTTAATAGAGCATCTTTTGGTCAAGGCGGTGATCGGGATAATTCTACTAAGAAAGGAACAGATTTAATGAAAATTATAGAAAAATTAAAAACAGAATCATTTAAAAATTCTGTAATTGCATCAGCGGCAAGTAGATTTATTGATGAAAAATTTGAGGAAAAATTGGATTCAAATCCAAATTTAATAGGATTTGAAAATGGTGTATATGATTTAGAAGCAGGTATTTTTAGAAAAGGTATACCTGAGGATTATATATTATTAAGCACAGGTTATAATTACAATCCAAATTTTACAAGCAATTCTAAAGAAATATTAGATATCAATAAATATTTTTCACAAGTTATGACAGAAGAAGATATGAGAGAATATACTTTATTATCTTTAGCTAGTTTTCAAGATGGACATATTAAACAACAAGTATTTCGTGTTTTTACTGGATCAGGTGGTAATGCAAAAAGTCAAACAATTGATTTAGTTAAAGCATCAATGGGACAATATTTTGGAGTATTACCAACTGGTATATTAACACGGAAAAGAGGTTCTGCATCAAATGCAACTCCTGAATTAGCAGATAAACGCGGTAAAAGATTTCTAATTATTCAAGAACCTGAACACGATGATGTAGTTTATGTAGGTCAAATGAAAAATTATACAGGAGGCGATACTATTATGGCAAGAGCATTATATGGAGACCCATTTGAATATAAACCTCAATTCAAATTAGGTTTAGTATGCAATAAATTACCAAATATTCCTGCAACTGATGGAGGAACTTGGAGAAGATTACGTGTCGTACCATTTGAATCAGAATTCGTTGATAAGGTAGATCCAAGAAAACCAAAACAATTTAAAAAAGATGGATCTTTATCAGAAAAAATGAAAACATGGTGTGCACCATTTATGTGGTTATTATTGAATGTATATTATAAAAAATATCGTGAAAATAATTATATAATTGAAGAACCCAAAAAAGTAGTAGTATTTACAGATAAATATAAAAGAGATTCTGATAAATATCATGAATTCTTATCTGAATATATAGTTGAAACTCAAGATAATAACGATACTGTATCTGTAGTAAGTTTATATAGTACTTTTAGAAATTGGCATGCTGAAGCAGGTTATGGAAGAAATATTCCAAATAGAAATGAATTTATTAATTATATCAGATCAAGTAAAAATTATGAAATTGAATCTGGTAATTTTATTGGTGTATGTTTTAAAGATGATTATGATGAAAGAGATAGTAAAAAAAAGAAACAACCTGCTAAAATAAATAAAAAGGAAGAAAATAAAAAAGATGAAGAAAATCAAGATAGTGAATCAGAAAACGATGGTTTTGATAATTTTTTGTCAGATGAAGAATAAATTTTTTTATGTATTAAATATAAATGAATAAAATATATTTAATAGAAAATAATAAAGAAATAATTTTGGATAATTATGAACCAAATGATATTATTATAAATATTTATAATGAAAAATATAAAATTCCTGAAGAGAATAAAATAAATAAAAACAATATTTCAAATTTAAATTTTAGTTTATTACCATTATTTGATATAAATACATTTAATATTTATTTAATAGAGGAAAATAATATTTATAGTAGAATTATTGAAAATAATTATAGATTTGTAGATGAATTAATTTTAGAATATATGAAAAGAAAATTAGAAAATTATGAAAAAGAATTAGAGTATGATAAAACTGATTTAGATAATTATTTAATAATAAATAGAATTAGTAATTTGAAAAAATCGATAATTTTTATAAGTCAATTTAATTTAATAATTTTCGAAAATAAATTTATTAAAATTTTTGATAATTTAGGAGAATCTAAATATAAAGATTTAACAAATTGTATTAGACCTTCATATTCTAATATATTACCAAATACATATTATATAAAACCATATTTTAGTTCAATAGAATTAATAAATAATAAAATAATTTATAATGATGATAAAACAGATCCTTGTTTATTAAGTGTTTATAGAGATATACCTTACATAAAATTATTAATACATCAAAAACATATAATAGAAAATAATGGTGCAGGTATATTACAATATTATAGTTTAATTGGTAGTTATCAAATTAATAGTTATTTACGTGAATTATATAAAGAATCAAAAATTAATAATATAATTTTAAATAGTCTAATAGAAAAATTTTGGAATATTATAATAACGGCTCCATCATTTGATGATGATTTTTATGTATATCGATTTATAAACGATGATTCATTTTTAAAAGATTTAAAAATAGGTGACAATTATCAGGATAATGGTTTTATGAGTACAACAAGAGATCCATATTATAGTTCAAATTATTATAATTTTGGCTCAATATTAATGAAAATTAAAATTCCAAAAAATAAAATAGGAGTTGGATTATGTTTGGAATTATTTTCGCATTTTGGGAAAGAACAGGAAATTTTATTAGCTCCAAAAACAATATTAAAGTTAGTAAAATTAGATAAAAATGTAAAATATAAACATATAGAAAAAGATTTTGATATAAAAATAAAAAAAAAATATGAATTTGAACTTGTAAATATATGTCCAGTTAAAATAGATAAAAAAATAAATACAGGAATAAAAAATATAGATAATATTTATAAATTAGAACAAATAAATAATAATTTGGAAGATTTTTATAATTATTTAAAAAATAATTATTTGAATGAAATAAATCAAGTTAATTTTAAAATAGGCAATACATATAAAAAAATAATAATTGAAAAAATAAAAATATATCCTGCGTATTCATCAAAGGTATATTTTGCTGCAGATGATAGTAATCCTCAAGATGAAATTATTATTTATTATATTGAAAATAATGAAATTATATTTTTTATAGAAATATTGGAAGAAAATAATAATTTTGAAATAAATGTAAATATTAATAATTATTATAATTATATTAATCAAAGAATAGATGATATTTTTGAAACAAACGATTTTTTATTATTTTTAAAAAAGATCGGTAAATTTTTCGATTGTAATGAAATAATAATATCATGTGATTTTATATCTTGTCAATATTTTAAAGATATTAACAGAATAAATTTATTAATCAATGATTATAAAGAAATAAGAAGTGGAAATTTTAATTTTGAAATATATAAATATTTTAAAGAAAAAAAAATAAGATTCGGAAATTATATCAAAAATAATGTAATTGTACCACAATTTAATTTTTCAATATTAAATAAATATGAAAATATAAATATGGAAGATATTATTAATTTAACAGATTCAGTTGAATTAAAACAAATTTTTGAAATATATCAAAAAATAAAAAATGAAAAGATATCTGTAAAAAATTTTTTTATTTATATAACAGAAAATAAGTGTTTTTTAACAAGTGAATTAAGTTATATAATTTCATTACACGAATATAAAACAAATAAAAATGAAGATATAGTAAATTTAAATCCATTTTATAATCCATTTTATATATTTAATGTTAATAATTTTTAAGAACATTATTTTGATTTTTATAAATATAAATTATTAAAAGTATGCTAATAAAAATTAAAATTATTGAATAAAATGAATATAAATTAGTTTTAATATTTAATTGTTCAATAGGTGGAATTATTTTATGATGGTCAATATTATTAAAAAAGTCAAATTCTTCATTTATTATGTGTTTATACCATGGATTATTATTATGAATAAGTATAACATTTTTATCTTTTATATTTTTTATTTTAAATTTACTATATTTTTTATTATTTATATTAAATATATTAGACATATGATTGATAATATTATTATAGGAAAAAAATTGAAAATTTATTTTGATTGTAATATCCACTATTTCATAAAAAGAAATATATAAATATAAAATATACCAAATGAAATTAGAGGAAATGGATGGATTAGAAGACCTTATTATAGAATTTAATAATTCTAATAATAAAATAATGAATAAAAATAATATATCAAGCAATATATCTCAAATATATTTAGATAAAGTTATAAATCTAAATACGGAAAATAATAATCAAATTAATGTAAATAGAACAATGAGTAGAAGTATATCAAATAATTTAAATAGTAATGGTATTAAAACAATAGAATTTCAATTTAATCCATGGTAATATTATGCAAAAACGGATGATTAATTAAATCTTTAGCTGATTTTCTTTTATTTGGATTAATTTCTAAACAATCAAGTAAAAAATCTATAAATAAATATAAATCGTCACTTTGCCCGTATTTATTAATTAAAAAATTCCAAAATGGATCTATTTTAATTTTATTAAAACCTTTTAATAAATTATTTGAATCTAAATAGATATAATTTTTTTTTGAGTTCCAAAATTCATTATCAAAAATTCCAATTTTTTTATGTATTAAATAAATATGATATCTATCTTCACTAAAATTTTCTATATCATCTGGATTAATTAAAATTTCACCTGTAAATATTTCATATAATGTACAACCTAATGACCATATATCAATTTTATCAGAAAAATTATTTTCTAATAATACTTCAGGAGCTCTATAATATCTTGTTTGTATTTCATATTCTGGATTTTTTAAATTTAAACATGTATTAAAATCAGTAACTTTAATATTTTTAATAAAACAATTCGAATTTAATATATCAACTTTATTATCATGTGAATTATCAATATTATCATCTTTATTTATATCATCATCTTCAATAAAATCATGAGTAAAAACATATTTGCTATATTTAATTGATTCTGTATCAGTATCTGTACTTGAATTATCAGAATCATAACTAGTATCTGTTTCATTATCATTACTATCACTAAATTCAGTAATTAAAATATCTCTTAGCGCATATAATCCAATTTTTTTAATGTCCATTTTTTTTGATTTTAGCAATTCTTTTTTTTTTGCTAATAATTTTTCATTAAAATTATTTGATTTAATAAAAACCATAATTTTTGATGCTAATTCAGATTGATTATTTATTAGAATATTTTCTGGTTTAATATCAGTATGTATTAAATTAACATTATTCAATGAAATTAAAAAAGATAATACTTGTTTAGTTATTAATTTAATTTCTTGAAAATTAATACTATTTAATTTTCTGTAATTATATAATGAATTATCCATTAGTTCTAAAACAATACATAAATGCGTATTATCATCTTTTTTTTTATCAAAAAATTCTATAAATTTTGTTGCATATTTTGATTTTAAATTATTAATTTTTTGTAATTGTTCAATTTCATATTCACCGTTACTATAATCATTACTGTTAAAAATTTTAATAGCAACACATTTTTCATGCGAATTGTCATAAGCAAGCCATACACTGGAACATGCACCATGTCCTAATTTTTTAATAGCAATATAATTATTATTAAAAATATCACCAGTCCAGTTTATAAAACTTTCATCTGATAATTGTCCTGATTTAACACTTGAAGACATATATTAAATATTAATATATAAAATTTTAAGTATTGTTATAAAAATTTGAAGTTTTAAATATAAATTAACTTAAAAATATATATGTATATAATAAAAAAGAAAGATGGCTGAACTGGATTTAGATAACATTTATGTGGAAAACAATCCATGGGATGAATTAATGAAAAGCCCTACAAAGACATCCGAAAAATTATTGTCAAGTACAAATAGTTTATCTACAAGTAAAACAAAAATTACATTAAAATCATCAATTCGATTAAATAAAGAAAATTCAAATAATGAAGATAATAGAGTAGTAACTATTAATGAAATAATTAATATGAATTTAAATGAATTAAAAATAAGTAAAATTTTAGAATATCAATATGTTATTACAAAACATCTTAAAAATAATTTAAAAAATCTAAATGATTTTAAAGAAGAATTAATAAAAAAAATGTACTGGTTATTAGAATCTGTAAAATATTTATCAGATAAATTAGAATTAGGTACTGTTCCGCTAAAAAAAAATAATGATAATAATAATAATAATATTATACCTAGATCATCTTATAAATTTTGTAAATATAGCTATAAATGTAAGTATTTATATAAAAATGATTGTATTACAAATTATTGTTATGATCAACATATAGTTTATAATTATTTGTATCTTGATATAAAATATTTGTACGATTATATAAATATTCATAATGAATATGATATAGTCGAAATACAAAAATGTATTAATACGATTTACTTTGTTGTAAATCATATAAAAGAAGAATTAGAAAATCTTAAAAGTATAGTAAATTGTAATTTTGATACACTAAAATGTATTAAAAAACAAGTTTAATATTTAATAACAACTAATATTATTATTTTCTTCAGAATAATCTGAATCTGAATCAGATTCAGATTCTGATATTTCTTCCCCAATTTTTATTTTATTAATAAAATTTGTTGTTTTATCAATATTTTTAGTAATTATTTTTTCAATATCAATTGTTTTATTATTTAATTCATTTGAATAAGATTGAATTAGATTTTTTTGTTCATGATTAAAATTTTTATTATATAAAATTTCATCCTCTTCATTAAATAAATATACTTTATCGCCAAAATATTTTCTACTTTCAGTAGTTAATTCATAATTTTTGTAATATATTTGTTTAAAAGCTAAAAATGCATAATCATTGTTTAATAATTTATTATTATCTAAAAAGTTAAATATTGGATATTTATGTATAAATAATAATGGTATTTCAAAATCTTTGTTATTTTTAACTAAAGCTTTTGCAGTTAATTCTGCTTTAGTTAACTCTGAATTTTTTCTTTTATCTTCAATATTATTTTTTATATTATCTTTTAATTTATTAACCTCCATAATAATTTCATTAAATTTATAATATAATCTTTTATCTGCTTCAAAAATATTTAATAATTCTTTTCTTTTATCATTCATAGTTCTTTCAAACATTTTATTTTTTCTATCTTCTGTATCTTTATTTTGTAATATTTCTTTTTCTTTTTCTAATTCTTCTAATTGTTCATCTTTAAGTTTTTCCATTTTATTAATTAATTCTTCTAATTCTTTTAATTTTTCTTCATTATCTAAATAATATATATCATTCTTTACATTATCATCAGTTTTTTTATTTAAATCTTCTTTATTGAAATTAATAATTTTAACTTTTTTTGGAAATGGTTTTTTTAATAAAATTTTTTTATTATTAATATTATTTACAGATACAGATGAAACATTATCACTTACAGATAAATTTTCATAAATATAGTTATAAATTCTTCCTGTTTTTGATTCAAAATATTTTCCATTATATAATATAATTTCAACATATAATGGAAATTTTTTATTATTATCATTTAATTTTTTTTTAATAATTAAATTTTGCATATTTTCATATTTTAAATATGAAATATATTCATGAAATACAAAATTTAAATTTGTATTTTTGTATAAAAGTTCATGAGTTGATGAATAAAGTTCATAAATGTATTTATTTAACATAATATATATAGTTTAATATTATGTGATTTCTTTAAGCCAAAAAATATTGAAAAAAACAAGATATATTATTAATTATTAATCTTAAAATATGGATACTAATTATTTTAATCCAAATAATTATAATGTTTTTGGACATTTAATTAGTCTTGAAAAACAAGTTTATAACTTAAATATGAATGCGATTAATTCTGGATTATTATTTCAAAAAATGGTTGAATTAAATGGTATTATTGATAAAATAAAAGAACAAAATATTAATTTACAAAATGAAAATAAAGAAATTAAAAGTAAATTAGAAATAATGGAAAATAATTTATCTTCAATTAAAAAAACAAATAATTATATAAAAAAAAAAGAAGCCCAATATAAAAAAGAAATAACTAATAAAATAAATATTTTGGAAGAAAAAAATATGGAACTTCAAATGAAATTAATTGATATTTATGATAAAATAGAAAAAAAAATAGATGAAAATGATGACGATGATGAAAGCGAAAATAGTGATGATGAATTTAATAATAATGTAGACGGAGAAGAACGAAATGATAATGATGAAAATCAAATAAATAATAATGATTCGCAAGTAATTAATAATATGATGGATAGTATTATAAATGATTTTATAAAAAATGGAAAAATAAAACCAAATGGAGGAGGTATAACAGGTAGTATTATAATGGATGCAAAAACTGGGAAAATTATTAATACAAGTTTCAATAATAATGCTGAAAATGATGATACAACATTAAAAGGATTAAATTCAATATTTAGTAATTTATTAAAACCTAAATCAAAAGATATTATTAATATAAATAATTATGAAAATGAACTAGAATTACAAAATGATTTTAGTAAATTGGAAAAATATGAAGTTGAAAATATTGATATAAAATTAAATAATTTATCAGATTTAATTATTTTAACAAAGAAATATCCAATTATTGAAGATGATAAAAATGAAAAAAAGATGGAAAAAGTAGATGGTTTATATGAATATAATGGAAAATATTATGGAATAAATTTAGAAACATTATCAAAATTACAAAAACCTTTAGAAAAATTGGATAATATGATAGGATTAAGTAAAATTAAAAATCAAATTATGGAAATGATATTATATTATATACAAGAGTTTGAAAAAGGTAATTCAAATATGCTTCATACAATAATTGAGGGACCGCCTGGAGTTGGTAAAACTGAATTGGGAAAAATATTTGCTGAAATATATGCAAGTCTTGGTATAATAGCATCAAATAAATTTAAATTAGTTAAAAGAACTGATTTAATTGGAGAATATGTAGGTCATACAGCACATAAAACACAAAATGCAATAGATGAAGCTGAAGGAGGTGTATTATTTATAGATGAAGCATATTCTTTAGGAGGGGGTAGTGAAAAATCGGATACATTTTCAAAAGAATGTATTGACGTGCTTAATCAAAATCTTTCGGAAAATAAAAAAAAATTAATAGTTATAATTGCAGGATATCCCGAACAATTAGAAACATCATTTTTTAGTTATAATCCAGGACTTAAAAGAAGATTTCCGTTTAAATATAGTATAGAAGGATATTCTGCAGAAGAAATGAAAAATATATATCTAAAAAAGATAAAAGATATTAATTGGAAATTAGATAAAAGTATTAATGAAAAATATTTAATTAAATTTTTTTCAGAAAAAAAAGAAAGCTTTAAAAATTATGGAGGAGATATAGAAAATTTTATATTAAATTGCAAATTTGTACATTCTAAAAGAGTATTTAATTTACACCCATATAATAGACAAAATATTAATAAAGAAGATTTTGAAAATGGGTTTGAAAGATTAAAATTAAATAAAAAAGTTAAAGAAGATTATATTCCTCCAGGGCTTTATATATAATTTTTATCTTTTTTTTATTTATATAGATGAAATTAGTATTACTACTAATATTTGTTGTTATTATTTTATTTATTGGAATAAAAGAAAATTTTTCTATAAATTATTGTGATAATAAAAAAAATTACGATGAAATAAATGAGGAATATCTAAGAAATACAATATTAGATTATACACCAATGAGATTTAAACCAATATCATTTTAATTATTTAATTCATCTAATTCTTTTTGTATTTCTTCTGTAAGATTTTCTGTATCACTATCATAATTATTAAATTCTTCAATATAATCATTATTAAAATTAATAGATTCTTCATCTAAAATTTCATCCAATTTATTTATTTCATTTTCTGTATTTTTTATTAATTTAATGTTTTTTTTATTATTTTTTTGTTTTTTTATATAAATTGTTTTTTTATTTATTTTATCATCTTCTTCATTTTGATTATCATTTAATAGAGAGGGGTGATTATTAATCAAAACGTAATCGAAAATAAATGACATATAAGTAAAAATTCCTGCAATTAAAAGAAAGTTTTCTTTTGTTATTAATTTATAATATCTTAAAAAAGAAGTGATTAAAATTAATAATATTATATATTTATATATAGGTGGATATTTATAATTCATATATTTATATATTTAATTAATATAAATATTTTTATTAAAATAAGAAAGGTATAAAAAGTTGAAAAATTAACAAAATAGATAATTTAGTTATATAAACTATTATAATAATTCAATATGTCTAAAAAAGCTAATAAATCTACTATTGTTATTCAAGATGATAATAAAAAAGATTTTACATGTTTATCACAAACATTAAAAATTGATAACCCTACTAATAAAATAAACAATGCAGATACAAAAGAAGATTATGAATCATTATTTCAGGAATATAATAAATATTTCTTAATGATTTCACATGAAGTAACTGCATTAGATATTTTAAATGATGAACTAACTAATCATATTTCACAAATCCAAAAAGCATATGCTGAAAAGTTTGGAGAACCTGTAAATAATGATGATAATTTTTCAGAATTAGATGAAGATGACAACGATAATTCATCAGTATCTTCTGATGGATCTTCTGTTCCTCCGGCTGGCGGAAAGGGAGGGAAAAAAGTACCTGTAAAGAAAACAAAAAAAGTAACAAAAGAAAAAGATAGTGATTGTGAATCAGATGATTCAGATAATAGTGACGATGAAGGAGGAAAAAAAACATCTGCAAAAGTTACTGTTAAACCAACAAAAAAAGTAACAAAAGAAAAAGAAATTAAAGAAGAAAAAAAACCTGAAAAAGAACAAAAAAAAACAAAAAAAGTAGAAAAAGAAGAAACAGTTGAAAAGAAAAAGAAAAAATAAAAATTGATTTTTTTTATATAAATTTAAATTTTAAATAATTGATGTTAATTATAAATGAATTGAATATAAATAATAATAATTTGTATGAGAGTGTAACGAAAACAAAAAATAATTTATTTTTATGCTCAACTAAAAAAATTAAAAATAAACAATTAAAAAATAATAATACAATTTATAATTTAGAAAAAAATATAAATAATAATAGAAATGAAAAAATTAAAATAATAATAAAAAAATTAGAACATAATGCATTATCTATTAAGGATATAAATATTTTAACGTATAAAATTCATAATAAGGAAAATAAAAAAAAAATAAAAAAAATACATGAAAATTATAAAAAATACAAATTAATTTGTAGTAATTTAAAAATAAACCCAAGAAATAATATTTATAAACGTAATAAAAAAAGATTGATCAATTTTAAAAAAAATTGATTAATAAAAGATAATTAATATACTTAAGATAAAAATGTCTATTATAAAAGATAAATATAAAGATTTATTTGACTTTTTCAAATGTTTAAATGAATTTGAAAAAGAAACAAATAATGGCATTTCTCAAGAACCTGAATATCAAAATATTATAAAAAAATTAGATATTTTACAAATTTTTATAAAAAATGTTATGAATAATATTAATGAAGAACAAACAAATAAATTATATGAAAAAATTCAAAAAGATGAAGAATATTTTTATAAATTATTTACAGAGAAAAATAATAATTATTATTTAGATAAAAAAAATATATTAACACAATTTGATAGTAGCGATGAATCAAAATCATCTTCAGAAAATTCATCTACAATAACAGATATGTCTAGTCTAGATGATATTAATAGTAAAAATTCAGAAATTGATTCAGATGATGATATAGATGAAGATGACGAAATAACAACAAAATTATTTGCGAAATCATTAATAGAACTTAATATAAGGAAAAATCAAAGAGATTTTATAGCAATATCTGAAGAATAAAAAATGAAAAAAACAATATTTATTTATTAAAAATATATTAAATATGAATGTTTTAATATATATCGATATACAGAATATTAAAAATATAAGTCAAAAATTAAAGATTAAATATTTATATTATAATCTTCCTTATCTTTTTATAAATAATAATATAAATATTTGTTCATTATATTTTAAATGTAATGATAATTATTATGAAAATATTAATATTAATGAAATTTATTATTATATGTTAAAAAATACATTTTATAAAAAAGATTATGATAATGAAAAAAATATAAAAAAATATGATAATGTATTATTAATTAATGATAAAATATATTATAATGAATTAAATAATATATTGGAAAAAAATAAAAATACAATATTTTTAAATTTAAAAACATTACGAAATAGATTAAGTAGTGAAATTATTAAATTCAATGAATTATCTTATGAAATTATAAATTATTTTTGCAATACTTATAATTTTCATAAAAATGATTTTAGTAATAAAAATTTAATATATGATAATGAATATTTATTCATAAATAATATTAATAATCAAAAAGTATTACAGCATTATAATTATTATAAAAATCAGAATAAAGAAATAGTTGAATTAAATAAATATGTAATAAAAAAAAGAAAAGATAATGTTATTTTTAATAATGAAATAAATTTTAATAATACTAATTTATTAGTAGAAGACGATGATGAATCATCTGAATTTTTTAAATCAACAGTATCTTTAGGAAATTATGTAAATGAAATTAAGGAAAATTCATTTATGGGAATTATGATAAATTGTGATAAAAATATATATAATTTAATGTTTATTCCAAATTTAATAAATACACATTTTATAAATGAAATAATATCATATAATGATTTTATTGAATTATATGAAAAAGAAATAGAAGATTATAAAATAACATATAATAAAAAGATAAAAAATAAAAATATTAATATTAATAATATAAATTCAGAAAATATTCCTGTAAATGCAATAATACCATTATATATAAATAAAATTCATTGCAAACAAATATTTAATATTTTTGAAGTACATATGGGAAAAATTTTTTTTGGTAGTTCAGAACATTTTGATAATAAATTATATAGAATTTATTATAAAATATTAATAGATTATGTTTATAAAATTTATGATGATTTAAAAAATAGTTCAATAAATGATAAAAATTGTTTATTGTTTTTAAATTATCTAAGATTTTGTTGTGAAATAACAAAAAAATTAAGATATCATAAGGGTATTGAAAAATATATTGATTCATTAGATAATAAATATTTAAATAATAAAAATGCTCTTGAATATTTATTAGGATTAACTATGACAACAGGAAATATTAATTATTTAAATAAATGTTTAGATTATTATAAAAAATTAGAAGATAATAATGTTATTAGTAATGAAATTTCATTAGTTTTAAAAATAACATTAAATATAATAAAAGAATTTAAATCCTGGAAACATTTTTTGGATATTTTTGAAATTAATAACGGCTTTTTTATAAAACTTGATTTTATAAAAAATATTGATATTTAGAAATTTAATAATATTTGTTTATATATAAAAATATGAAAGATGAAAAAAAACTTAATAAAATAACAAATATTTTTTTGAAAAAAATAGATTCAGAAGATTTTGATTTGGATGAATATATTGAGTCTTTAGATAATAAAAAATTGGAAAAAATTTTAAGAGATTTATCTAATATTTATTATAATGAAGGAGAATCTTTAGTATCAGACGAAATATTTGATTTAATGAAAGATGAATTGGAAAAAAAAGACCCAGAAAATGAGTTTTTAAATGAAATAGGTGCACCAATTGATTCAAAAGAAAAAGTAAAATTACCATACCCAATGGGTAGTTTAAATAAAATTAAACCCCAAACAGATGATTTAGAAAAATGGAAAAAAGATTACAATGGTCCGTATATTATATCTGATAAATTAGATGGAATTTCTGCTCAATTGTATATAACAAAAAATAATGATATAAAATTATACACAAGAGGCGATGGAGAATATGGGCAAGATATTTCTTATTTAGTAAAATATTTGATAGATAGTTCTAAAATAGAAAAACAAAAAAATAATTTAAGTATTAGAGGCGAATTAATTATTTCTAAAAATAATTTTAATTTAGTAAAAGATAAATTTAAAAATGCTAGAAATGCAGTTGCAGGATATGTTAATGCAAAAAAAGTAGATAAAACTTTGTCTGAAATCGTAGAATTCATTGCTTATTCTGTTATAGAACCAGAATTAACGCAAGAAGATCAAATGAAATTTTTAAAATTATTTAAACCTATTAAAAAAGTAGTTGAATATAAAATTTATGATAAAAATAGTTTAACTAATGAAAATTTATCAAAATATTTACAAGAAAGAAGAAACAATTCAGATTATGATGTTGATGGTATTGTAGTATATGATTCAAATAGAAGTTATGAATATTCATCAGGTAACCCAGATCATGGATTTGCTTTTAAATCAATATTAACAGATCAGTATGCAGAAGCATTAGTTAAAGATATAATATGGGAACCATCTATGGATGGATATTTAAAACCAAAAGTGAAAATTAATCCAATAGACCTCGTAGGTGTAACTATTACTTATGCAACAGCATTTCATGCAAAATTTGTTGAAGATAATAAATTAGGTCCAGGTGCAATTATTAAAATAATAAGAAGTGGAGATGTAATACCTCATATTTTAGAAGTAATTAAGCCTTCAACAAATGGAAAACCAAAAATGCCAAATGCTGAATATATATGGGATAAAAATCATGTTAATATATTAGTGAAAAATATTAATAATAGTGTATATACAGATTTAATTAAAGCAAAAAAAATGGATTATTTCTTTTCAACAATTGGAGCAAAAAATATAAGTTTAGGAATATTAACGAAGATGGTTGAAAATGGATATGATAATATAATAAAAATTTTGGAATCTGAAAGACACGAATTGGCACAAATTGAAGGTTTAGGTAAAAAAAGTATTGATAGAATTTTTGATAATATTGATGAAATTATGAGTAATGTTACATTAGATAAAATAATGGCAGGATCACATGTATTTGGTACAGGAATTGGAGAAAGAAAAATTAAACAGATTTTAAAATCTATTCCAAATATTTTAGAAATTAAAAATAAAAATGAATTAAAGAAAATGGTATTAGAAATCGATGGGTTTAGTAATATAACAGCAGATAAATTTGTTGATAATTTAGACAAGTTTAAAATATTTTATAATTTATTAAAAGAAATATATGATTTAGAACATCTTGAAAAATATAATATAAATAAGAAATTAAAAGTAAAAGACGAACTATTAAAAGATGAAAAAATAGTTTTTACAGGATTTCGGGATAATAAACTACAAGAAAAAATAGAAGATTTAGGTGGTAAAATTTCAACAAGTTTATCAAGTAAAACAACATTAGTTATATATGCTGATAATGAAAAAAGTAGTTCTAAATTAGAAAAAGCGGATAAATTGAATATAAAAAAAATGAGTAAATCGGAATTTCTAAATAAATATAAAATATAATTTTTTTTATTTTTTATTAATGTATGTTATATATGGTTAATTCAATTAAACTAGACGTTAAAATAAAAAAAAATAACAAAAATACTACAACTAACAAAAATACTACAACTAACAAAAATACTACAACTAACAAAAATACTACAGCTAATAAAAATGCAACAACTAACAAAAATACTACAGCTAATAAAACTAGTACAAATAATACAAAAACTAAAGAGAAAAAAATAAAAAAAAATATAGATTTAGAACCAGTAATAAATAAAGATGTTGGTATTTTTAAAAATATTTTTATTACCGATACAATTGAATGTATTGGGGAACCATTAAAAATAAATAATGGTATATTAATTAATAATAATAATCCAGAATTTGATAATTGTATTCTTACAAAAAAAGAAATTGTAGAATTATTAAATCAATATATAATAAATTATAAAAATAATCAAAATAATGAAACTAATATAATTAATAATAAAATTTTGGAATTAAATAATAAAATAAATAAAATAAATATTAATAGCGATATTAATATAAAAGAAGAATATAATAATGAAATTGCAAAAATTAGAGAGAGTTTAAATATTATAAATGAAAATAATACTATTTTTAGATCAGAATTAGAAGATTTAAAAAATGAATTTATAAATAATATTTAAGAATTTATTAATATTTTAAAATTAATGAGTAACAGTCACATTTTAATGAGTAATACTTGCATTTCGGGAAAAAAAAGAAGATTTAATGAAACTGAATTAAAAACACCAATTATTCACCCAAATAAAAAATCAAAAAAAGATTATATTAATCCTCCAAGAAAAATTAAAGATAATAGTAGTGACGATAGTAGTTCTGATGATGAAAATAAATTTAATAGAGGATTAATTGTAATATTAGATGATTTATTTAATAATAAGGAGTTAAATAATAAATTGCCAAATAATAATTTAAAAAAAGAAGAAAAAAGTAATGAAATGAAATGTCCAAATCCAAAATGCAATCACAAAACAAAAGAACAAGATTCTGAAGAAATTAATATACCTGATATAAAAGAAATAAAAGATATTAATGATTTAATAGAATTAGGAAAATCATATCATTGTAAAAAAAATACAAAAATAAATAACTTAGATTTAAAAATTTTATGCAAATTGGTTAACCCCTTAACCGAATTAAAAAACATGGTTGGATTAAAAAAAGTTAAAGAGAATATGGTAAATCAAATATTATTTTTTTTACAAGGATTAAATATAAAATATGAAGAAGATGGTTTTGGTAAAATTACTAGTAATACAGATATGCTACATACTGTAATTTCAGGACCTCCTGGGGTTGGAAAAACCGAATTAGGAAAAATATTAGGAAAAGTATATAAAGAAATGGGAGTTTTAAGTAAAGGAACATTTAAATTAGTAACAAGATCAGATTTAATAGCTAAGTATCTTGGTCAAACTGCAGTAAAAACACAAGATGTAATTAATAGTTGTGAAGGTGGTGTAATGTTTATTGATGAGGCATATGCATTAGGACATGAAGAAGGGAGAGATAGTTTTTCAAAAGAATGTTTAGATACATTAAATCAAAATTTAACAGAAAAACGGGATTTATTATGCATTATAGCAGGTTATAAAGATGCGCTTGATAAATGTTTTTTTAATATGAATGATGGATTAAAAAGAAGATTTACATTTAGATATGATATTGAGGGTTATAATGCAAATGAATTAAGACAAATTTTTGAATTAAAATTAAAATCAGATAAATGGAAATTAGATTTTATAGAAAACAATGATGAAGAAAAAGTTAAAGAATATGAAACTTTTTTTAAAAAAAATAAAGATAATTTTCCAAATTATGGAGGTGATATAGAAACGTTATTTTTAAAATGCAAAATAGCACATTCTCGAAGAGTTATATTTGAAAAAGAAGAAAAACGAAGAATATTAAATTTCCAAGATATTGAAAATGGTTTTAAAACATTTTTATTAGATAGAAAAGGGACAATAAAAAAAGATTTAGGTCTTTATGATTAATTAATACTTTTTTTATATAATTTAAGTAATTCTAATAAAACATCATCAATTGTATTATATTTTCTAGATGTAAAATATGATGAATTATTCATATAAAGTTCTATAATAAAATTCATAACATAAGATTTTTTTGAAATAGCTTTAGTATGTTTTAAAAATTTAGCTGTTTTTTGTAAAGATTTTAAAATATTTTTTTTTTTAATTTTATCATTTTTTGGTAATCTTTTTTTTGTTTCATTTAATAAATTTTTTATAAAATGAAAATTAGCAGCATATGTTCTAAAATCTTTAATTGTAAAATCAACACCCATAAATGTTTGTATATATTCATTTAAATCCGAATCTGTTATTTTTTTTATTTTACTATCTGTATCAATATATTGAAATAATTTTTCTCCTTCTAATTTTTCTAAAATTTGTAAATGTGTTTTTAGATCATGATTAATTAATACATAATTTAATCTTTGCTTTGATTTACCCATAAAATTAAAATTAATAACGTCGCCATTAATTTTCATATGTGATTTTTTTAAACTAGATATACCATATGATTTATTTTCTCTTGCATATTGTTCTTTACCTACCCGCATATGAGTTAGTTTAACTATTTTTAACATTGTAGTTATAACTTTATATTTATCATAAATATTTAATTTAGAATGTTTCGAAATATGGTTTTCCAATGTAGGTAAAGCTTTAATAAAATCATATAATCTTATAAATTTTTTTTTTTCAGCTAATTCAATATAATCATTATGATATCTATATTGTTTGCGCCTTTTTGAATCTGTTCCTACAGCTTGAATTTTTGATTTGGAATCAGAAGAAACCCATAAATTTTCCCATGCGGGAGGTATACCTAATTTTTTTATTCTATCTAAATCTTTTGAATTAATTTCTGTATTATTTTTTATATAAAAATAAAAAAATTTATCATTTTGTTTTTTCCTGGAAATTCCATCTTTATAATTTTTAATATCATATGAATCTTCTCTACCTCCAAATAAAATATTAGATATATTAATAATCATTATTATATTTAACAAATAAAAAATTTAATTGATTAATGTTTTTAAACCATCGATAAAATTAATTGTAATATTCCAACCTAAATCTTTTAATTTTTGATTTGAAATATAGTATCTTTTATCATTGAATGGACGATCGTCAATAAATTCAATCCATTCATTATAATTGTCAGTATTTTTAATCATTTTAATTAACAATTTCGCAACATCATATACAGAATATTCATCATTATCATCACTTCCTATATTGTATATTTCGCCGATTTTTCCTTTTTCTAAAATTAATTTAAAACCATTATATACATCATAAACATGTAAAAATGCTCTTACATTAGAACCATCTCCTTGAATAGTAACTTTATTATTTTCATTTAATAATTTAATAAATCTTGGTATTAATTTTTCTGGATATTGATTTGGTCCGTATACATTATTACCTCTAGTAATAATTATTGGCATTTTAAAAGAATGATAATAAGCTTGTGCTAATAATTCAGCACCTGCTTTTGTTGCAGCATAAGGATTTGTTGGACATAGAATACTTTCTTCTGTTTTTTTATTTTCATTTGTTTCTAACATGGATTCACCATATACTTCATCAGTAGATACGTGAATAAATTTTTCAATTTTACCATATTTTCGACAAGCTTCAAGTAATGTATGCGTTCCGACTATATTATCTTGAGTATATTGTAAGGAATCATTAAAAGAATTTTGAACATGAGATTGAGCTGCAAAATGTATAACACAGTCAATTTTATGTTCATTTAAAATATGCCATAATAAATCAAATGAACATATATTACCTTTAATAAACTTATATCTATTTGAATTTCGTATCTCCATATTAATATTATTTTCAGATGCACAATAATACATTGCATCAATATTAATTATATTAATGTTAGTATTACTTTGAAAATAATGATTAATAAAATTTGAAGCAATAAAACCACAACCTCCGGTTACTAATAAATTTTTATACATTATATAATATTATATAATATTATATAAAAATGAAAATTTTAATTTATGGTCATAAAGGATGGATTGGTAATCAAGTATTAGAATTATTAAAAGAAAAGAATTGTGAAATTATTTGTGGAGATAGTAGAACAAATAATAAAGAAGATTTGGAAAAAGAAATTTTATTTTATAATCCTACACATATATTGTGTTTTATTGGAAGAACACATGGGAAAATAGGGGATAAAGAATATACAACAATTGATTATTTAGAAGAAAAGGGAAAAATTTATGAAAATGTACGAGATAATTTATTTAGTCCGATTTTATTAGCAATATTATCAAAAAAATATAATATACATTTAACATACATGGGAACGGGATGTATATTTAATTATGATGAAAATCATAATTATGGGGAAGAAGTAAACGGATTTACTGAAGATTCTGTACCAAACTTTTTTGGTTCAAGTTATAGTGTTGTAAAAGGATTTACAGATGAGTTAATGCATTTATTTGAATCAAATGTATTAAATTTAAGAATAAGAATGCCAATTACTGGTGAAAATAATCCAAGAAATTTTATAACAAAAATTACAAAATATAAAAAAATATGTTCAATACCAAATTCAATGTCAGTATTGCCGGAATTATTACCAATAATGATAGATATGGTAGAAAAAAATGTAACTGGTACATATAATTTTACAAATCCTGGGTTAATAACACATAATGAAATACTAGAATTATATAAAAAATATGTTGATAACAGTTTTGAATGGGAAAATTTTTCAATTGAAGAACAAAATAAAATATTAGCAGCAAGTAGATCAAATAATTATTTAGAAACTGCTAAATTAGAAAAATTATATCCAAATATAAAAAATATAAAAGATTCACTTAAAGAATTAATGATAAATTATAAAAAAAATTAATAACATCCAGGAGCTCCATTTACAATAGCACGCGTTCTCATAATCCAATTATCAGAATCAAAATTCTTAAAATAAACATTACCAATATTTTTAGTAGGCAATGTTATTTTAATTAAATAATAATTAATATTTTTATTATTTTTACAAAAACGATAACGTAAATTATTTAGCATTGTAAATTGATAATTATATATATTGGTAGAAAAACTAACATATGGTATTTTTACGGGTTTATTGTTTTTTAATTTATCAATCATCATATCTTTATAAGTAGTAACCCAATGAATAATATCATTTTTGTTTTGTTTTCTAATTTCAATTTGATTATAATTTTCAATATCAATATATTCATTATTTTCCAACTGATCAATAACATTTTTATATTTATATGAATCTTCAGAAGAATTAATAAAATCAATTAATTCTTTTTTGTAATTAGGTTTATTCATATAATCAACAAGTTTTGTTAGATAATAATCCACTTTTTCTTTCCATTGTAATCGTTCTCTTAAATTTTCAAAATATTCTTTTTCATATTTATGTTTTTTGTCAAAATATTCGTTAATAATATTTTGAAAAGAATCATCTAAATAGTCCATATCTTTAATTAAAGGAATGATCTCAAATTTAATTTTTTTAAGTAAATCATATTCATTATTGGTATCGGATTTAATAAATGGTATAATAGACGGTAAAAATCCATTTAAAATATTTTCATTAAAATTCCCAAAAAAAGGGATTCCAGTAATTTCTCCAAAATCATCGATTCCAATATAAAGTTCTGCATTATCTAGTTTTGAATTAGCATATACTGATATATATTTTGGGAGATAATATTTAAAATAATGATTTAAATTATCAAAAATAATAGCATTAAATTTATCATGATCAATGATTCCAGTATTAATTGTATCTATAATTTCATTTTCATCATAATATAACGCAGGATCGATTTTAATAATAAACTCTTTTAATTCTGTTTCAAGAGTTTCACGAAATCCAATATTATCTCCCAAAATGAGAGACATTTTTTTAATATATCATTAAAAATATTAATTATAAAATATAATTAGTTAATAAAATATTTCAATTTTTTTAGAAATATATTTAACAAAAAAAATATATTATATTTTAATGAAAAGAAGAAGTAATTTTTTTGATGAGAATAACACATCGGATTCGAGTTTTTCTGAAGATGAAGTATATATTCATCCAAAAAAAAAACCAAGATTAGAAGAAAAACCAATTCCTAAATTAAATAAATTTCGAGAATTAATAAAAGAAAGAGAAATAACATATGAGAAAATTATAAAAGCAAATTTTAATGAAGATGATACTATATGGTTTATTGAACATTTAGATATTTTAAAAAATATTGATCCTTATACAGAAGAATATTATAAGATAAAAACAAATATCTTTAATAGATTTAAGGATCTTGAAAAAAATAAAATAAATAGTGAACTTTATAATAAAATAAAAAATATCGTATCAATAGATGAGGATATATTAAATAAAATCTATACTTCAGAACATTCTGACTATATTAAAGCAATATTATATAAAAAATATAAATCTATACAAGATTTAGATAAAACAGATGAATATTTTAAAATAATTGATTGGATAGAAACAACATTAGATATACCAACAAAAATACAATTATTAAAAAATAATAATAAAAATGATGATATTGGTAATATGATTTTAAAATTAAAAAATACATTAAATTCAAAATTATATGGATTAGACAAAGTAAAAGAACGTATTTTAGAATTTTATTGTGCTATGATTAATAATCCATTTTATAAAAAAAAATTTATAGCATTAGTTGGACCACCAGGTGTAGGAAAAACAATGTTAGCAAAAAGTATTGCAGAATCTATGAATTTACCATATGATCAAATTTCATTTGGTAGTATAAAAGATGCAAGTGTGTTAACAGGACATTCTTCAACTTATATTGGAGCAAGACCTGGTATTTTTGTAAATATTTTAAAAAAAAGTAAAGTATTAAATCCAGTTGTATTATTAGATGAAATAGATAAAATAAGTCATAGCCCAGAGGGTATGTCAATTAATTCAGTTTTATTACATGTTTTAGATAATAGTCAAAATAAAAGATATCAAGATATGTATATGCCAGAAGTACATTTAGATCTATCTAATATATTTTTCATATTAGCATTAAATAATTTAGATAATGTTGATCCGATATTAAAAGATAGAATTCATGTAATAAATATTGAAGGTTACACGTTAGAAGAAAAAATAAAAATTGGAAAAAAATATATATTACCAAAAGTACTTGATAATTTAATGTTTAATCCAAATGATATAATAATAAGTGATAAATGCATGATGCAAATAATAAGCAAAAAATGTCAACATGAATTTGGAGTAAGAGAATTAGAAAAAGCAATTAGTACATTATGTGAAAAAATTAATGTATTAAAACATTTAAAAACATCATCACAATTAAAATTAAGTTATAATATAACGGATTTAAAATTTCCATATGAAATAACAGAAAAAAATATTAATGATTTAATTATTTAATTTTTATTAATTTTTTTCCAGTAATTTTTTTTGTATTTCTGTGAATAATTGGGTTAAATGTATTTCCAATTATTATATCATTAGTATTATTATCACTAATTTTATTATTTAATTCGAAAATTTTTTTATTTAATTCGGTATTAATTAAAACTTCTTGTTTAATTTTTTTTTCTATTTCATTATCTATTTCATTATCTTCATATGCAATATTATTGTTAATTTGGGTTTTATTAAAACTTACTTTTTTTATTTTACTAATGGTTTTTGATAAATTTGAGGAATAAGTTTGCTGTATGATAGATGAGATAGATGTTTTTCTTGGACGATGTAAATCAGTTATAACAAAATTTTGAAATCCTTCTATAAATTCAATATCATTTTCATAAAATATTTTACCAATTAACATATCTTCATATAAATATTCTTTTAATAAGTTATAAGTTTCAATTTCTTGGCAAATTAGTTTAATACCATTTTTACTTAAAATATAAAAAAATCCAGCACCCCATATCATCGGACTTTCTAAAATAAATGATTGATTATTTAGATTATTATTGTCACATTTTCCAAAATGATAATTATGTTCACATGCTTCTGATTTAATTTTTTTTACTCCTATATAATCATGATTTTTTTTTAAAATATCTAAATTAATAAATGTTTCATAATTAATAGATAATTCAGTATCGTCATCCATTTTTATAAAATAATCATAATTTTGAAATTCTTCATCTTTTAATAAACATTTAAATAAAGAGTATGTTTTTTCTGGTAAATTTTCAAAATTATCATTACATTTTAAAGTTATTATATTTTTTTGTAAATCTATAGTATATTCTTCATCTAAATTAGGATCAGCGTATACATAGAATATATCATATCCTAGCTTATAATATTTTTCAATATATTCTTTATACATAAATGAGTATTTTTTACATGAATAAATTAATAATAATGCTTTCATATTTAATTTATATTATTTTAATAGAATAAATAATTTATTAATAAACACAAAAAAATTGATTTTAATATCCAATAAAGTATACAGTTATTATATATATAAAATGTACGTTAATAAATTTACTCTAAAAAGAAAAAGAACAGATGATACAGTACTGCAACCAAGTAGAAAAAAATCAAGAAAAAATGAAAATGACGAAGAAGATGAAGATGTACCAATTTTACCATTTAGTCCAGCTCTATTAGAAAAAGATGATGATGAATCTGTATTTCAATTAGACAATCATATTTACTTTACTTCTGATGTAAGTATGAAATCTATTAATAAATTAGCAAAATTAATTTTTAATGCAAATAAAGAATTTGAATTACTTGTATCAACTACAAATCATATGGCAAATATAACACCAAAACCAATTTATTTACATATTTCAAGTGTAGGAGGTGATTTATTTGCAGGATTTAGAGCAGTAGATTTAATTCAAAACTCCAGAATTCCTATTTATACTGTAGTAGAAGGGTATGCAATTTCATCTGGATCATTAATGTATTTAGCTGGAAAAAAAAAATTCATGTCAAAAAATTCATATCTATTAATTCATCAACTTTCAAATTATCATAATGATGGAACTTCTGAAACATTTGAAAAAGCAAAAGATGATTTTACAAATAATTTACTATTAATGAATCAATTATATGATTTTTATATTGATGTATCAAATGGTAAATTGACAAAAAAGAAAGTTGAAGATATTTTAAAACATGATTTATATTGGAATTATGAAACATGTTATAAATACGGTCTTGTTGATAATTATTATAATAATAGTAATCAAGAATAAATACTTTAAGATAAAAAAATATTTTTATTTATTAAAAAATGATAAGTATAAATAATATTAATTTTAGTCCAAATTGTCAAAATTTAAATAATAATATATATAAAAGTTGTTTAACAATAGGACATAATAATGAAAGTTTAAATGAAAATATTGATTTTTGTAAAACACAATTTATTTATGATATTAGAAAAGCTGCAGAATGCCATAAATTAGTAAGATATCAATTACAAAATTATATAAAACCTGGTATGAAAATATTTGATATTTGTAATTTTATAGAAAATAATGTTTGTACTAATTTTAATGAAAATAATTTAAAAGCAGGCATTGGTTTTCCAGTTGGTTATTCTATTAATAATATTATTGCACATGATACAGCAACACCGGATGACAATCGAATATTAAATTATGATGATGTTGTTAAAATAGATTATGGTACCCATGTTAATGGCAGAATAATTGATTCTGCATTCACACTTGCATATAATCCAAAATATAAACCTTTATTAGATGCAACTAAAGAAGCAACGTGGGCTGCTATTAAAATGTTAGGTCCAGATACATATGTTAATGAAATTTCAGAATTAATTAATGAAGTAATCGAATCATATGAAATTGAATTAGATGGTAATTTATATAATATTAAATCTGTTGGTAATTTAGGAGGACATAATATTAAACCATATACTATACACGGTGGAACATTAATTTTATGTAAACCATCAAATAATCAATTAATACAAAATATGAGAATAAAAGCCGATGAATGTTATGCAATTGAAACGTTTGCAAGTACTGGTACAGGTGAATTTATAAATGATACTGAAAATAATCATTTATATTCACTTAAATCGGATTTTAAAAAAAATAATTTTAAATTTGAAATTACAAATAAAATATTTAATTTTATAAGAAATAAATATCAAACACTTCCATTTTGTTCAAGATGGTTATATAAAGAATTTGGTAATAAATATAAAATAGGTATAAATGAATTAATTAAATTAAATATAATAAATACATATCCTCCATTAAAAGATATAAATAATAGTTATTCATCACAACTCGAACATACTATTTATGTACATGATTATGGAAAAGAAGTTGTTTCTTTCGGAGAAGATTATTAAATTTTTTATATAAAATTTAATATCAATATAATAATATTATAAATGGATATTTCATTATTAGATGAAAATGAATGCAATGATATATATAATTTTTTAAATCCAAGGGAAGCAGAAGATGATTTATTTATAATTAATGATGATAATGAAGCATTAATAAATAAAAAACTGGATCAATTATATAATTGTTTACAAAAAAATGGTTATTATAACTATTTATGTAGTGATGGTAAATATTATAATTTTAAAAACATTTTATCATATAAACCAGATGAAAAAATTGAAGAATATGCACCAAAAATATTTTATCAAGATATTAGTTTTAATGGTATAGTTCCGGCTAAATGTAGTTCTGCAGATTATGATCTTGAAAATAAAGAAATATGTGAAGAATGTTATTTATGCCAAACTTTTATAAAAAAAATAGGAAAAACTGATCCAAAAAAAGATTTTCCATTAAATAGAGCTATTGGTATAAAATATAAAAATTACTATTTTGCACCAAATAGTTTTAACCCATTACCTAATTCATTATTATTAATTTCAGAAAAACATAATATAAATAATATTGAAGGAACACAGTATGAAATATTAAATAAAAATGTATGGAAAGATTTAAATAAACTTACAGTATTATTTGATTCAAGAAAAACACAAAATAAATATCATATGATGTTTAATTATTTAGTAGAAGAAGAATTTCATTTTAATATTAAATTAACTACAGAAAAACCCCCTATTAATTTTTATTTAGATGAAATATGTAAAACATTAGGACAAAATTTTAAATTAGATAATTTAAATGAAAAATTTAAAGTAAGAGATAGTAAAAATTTATATAATTATCACGATGATGATAATAAAATAAAAATTGCATATAATTCTGATAATAAAATAGGAATATTAGATTTTGAAGAAAGTAAATATAATTATTTTGGATCATATATTTTTACAAATGAAAAAAATAAAATAGAATCAGATGAATTTATAAATATGATAATAAAAACTATTAATTTTTATAACTCATCAATAAAAGTAAACTTTAGTTTTATTAGTTATTATGGAAAAGACACAATTGGATATTTATTTTTTTTTAATAAAATCTTAGATAAAAATAATTTTATTGATAGTAATTATTTAAGTGATTATGATATAGATTTAGATTATATAAATAAATTTAATGATTTATCTGGTAAATACGGATTTCCTAAATATTTTAACGTACCCATAAAAGAGTTTAATATAGAAAGTATACAAAATTTAGTAAATATATTAAGCGGTATACAAATTAATTATAGCCCATATTCAAAAAAAAATTATAACGATTTTTCTAGAGAAAGAAAAATGTTACAATCTAATGAAACTAATTTGGATATTTATAATTATTTATTATGTTCAAATAATAAAAATGAAATTTACTATTCTATGAAAAATTTTTTTAATAATAATATTAAAATAGATTCAGAAAAACCAAATGATTTTAAAATATTTTTGCTTACATTAATTTCAAATATTACAAAAAATAAAATAGCTAACACAACTAGTGATGATAATAAACTTATTTTTATATTTGGCAATTCATTATTAAATAAAGAATTTGAAGCAAAACAAGTTACATCAATAATTAATAACTGTCCTCTTGAAAATACAGTTTTCTTTTCATTAAGTATGTTAGTAAAAAATTTGGATTTTTATAAATATCATATGGGAATAATTCAAAATACACTAAAAAAGTATTATAATATAAAATTAAATGAAATACCAAAAGAAGATTTGGAATTAATGAAAATTAATCGAGATTTATTTAAAGATATTAATATGACAGTAAAAGATTTGGAAAATGATTCAAATGCAATGAAATTAAGTGATAATCAATATATATCATTAATTAACTATTTTTTAAAAAATAAAGATATTTTAACATTAAATGGGGAAAAACAATCTGTTCAAAAATATTATGGCTTATTATTGCAAAAAGTATTTGTTTTATATCAATATTTATTTCTATACATAATTGAAAAGTTAAAAAAATATAATTTAGTAATATTGTTGGATAATATGAACTTAGATGTTATGGATTTAGACAATGATTTTAGAGATAGATCTAATAAATATTTAATAACTTACAAAATAGATTTAGATATTGATGAAGAAAATAAAAAAAAACTATTCTTAAGGAATTCATTATTAAATATTTTAAATAAAAATATACATCTCCAATCATTTAGTTTTAAATTATTAAATAGTATTAATGATGATGATAATAAATATATAAATTTCATTAAAACTAATATATATAATACAGGATTTTTTAAAGAAATTATCGAAATAACAAAAGGATTTGGTAATAGATTTGAAAAATCAGTTATCATAAAAAAAAACGAAAAAGATAATTATGATTTGAAAGATATTTTAAATATATTAGGGGATAATTTAGATAATATACAATATATATATAATAATTTAACTAGTTATTTAAAAGAAGATTCATATAAATGTTTACAAAAAAAACAAGATACATCAAAAGATATATTAGATGAAGATAATATTACTGATAAAACAATAACATCTTGTCATTATAATTTTATTTTAACAAAAACAAATGAAAATGCAAAAAAAGATAAATTACAAGAGTTTAAATCAAAATTAACGGATTTTATAAATGAAGATTTAATGAGAATACCAAGTATAAGAGGTCAAATAACACATTATACAATAAAAATATTAGAAATATTAATAAATAAATTTAAAAATAATTACAAAAGAACACAATATAATAAAATTCCAATAGAAGATAATGATATAATAATATTTTTAAAAGGTAATTCAAACTTTCGTTTATTAATAAAAAAATACACAAAAAATATAATAAAATATATTAAAAAAAATAATCTAAAAGATACTTATAATTCAACTTATGAATATTTAAAATATATAAATTTATATAGTTATGAAAATTTTGATAATAATATATTTAAATTATCTGATATTGATTTTACAATTTATATTAATAATAATAAATTTGATAAAGATACATATGAATATATTAAAGAAAATATGTCAAAAATTACAATGATTGCATTATATTTAATAAGACATATGACTATTAATAATAAAATTCTTGAAAATGGTTTTAATAGATATGATAATTTAAATGTATTAGAAAATTTATGCGAAAAACTCAAAAAATTATTAGAAAAAACAGCAGAAATAGAAGTTAATAAAAATTATAAATTAAAAAATATTATTCTTGGAAATATTAATATTAATAAAGATAAATGCGAGCAAAGTGTGATTGAATCAAAGAAAAAAAATTATATAGTAATTCCAAGAAATTTAAACACAAAAAACCCAAATGATTACTATATTCAAGATAATATTAAAGATAATAGTTTATTAAGAAGTAAAAATGAAGCTTGGGATTTTTTTAATTTATTTACAAAGGTTATACAAAATAAATATTCTGAGTATTTTATTTCTGCTAATAAAAACTTGGATATAAAAAAAGGGTATATTGATAGAAGTTTTGAATTATTTAGATTAAGAATAAATTCATTATTTATGTTTGAAAACGAAAAAGATAACAATATTATTAAAGTAAATGTTCCAGGTGAATTAATAGATATATCAATTCCTAAATTTAATAATCAACATCAATTACATTTTTTTAAGACAGGTGTTCAAAAAAATATGGAAAAAGTTAAATATACTGATAATGAATATTATTCAGAGTTAAATTTATTTTCTTTAGAAAATTTAATAGATGATTTAGAAGTTATATTTTTTCAAGATAATTTTAATATATGGAATGATAAAAAATATAGTAAACGTGTTAGAAGATATTTTTTTGCAATATTTACAAATTATATTAAGAAACAACAAGAAAATAATAATAATGAATTAATGAAAAATAAATTTATTGATGATATAAATAAGTTTTTGGAAAATATAGAAAATTATAAAATAAATAATGTTTTTAATGAATTAGGGGAAAAGAATATGTATAATATTTTTAATATGTTTTTAGAATCAAGAACATCATGTTTAAATGCATTTAATAATAAAGAAAATAAAGAATCAGATGAAATTATTAATATGTATTTACAAGATGCGGAAACATTTAAAATAGATTTATCTATTGATAAACTTGATAGTGAATATATAACTGATTTTAAAAATAAATTAAATGAATTAATAGAAGTATTAATAAAAGAATTAATTGAATTAAGAATAAAAATTAATGAAATTGATCCATTAATTACTTTAATTAATAAAGAAAAAGATATATTAGTATCTGAATTTAAAGTTTGGGGTTAATTTTTTTATTTATATAATTTATATATATGAATAATATTTTTGATATAAAATATTTATTATTTTTTTATTTAATTCAATTATCAAGTTTAACAAATAATACATTAGGTAAACAATTAAAAGAGTATGTATATGAAAATCGTTTATTACAACATATTATAAATTTAATATTTTTATTTGTTTTAATTGCTATTTTTGATGAAAGTAAAAATTTTAAAAGTATAACAATTTCATCTTTTATAATTTATATAATTTACTTATTAAGCACTAAATTGGATTTACAATTTAATTTATTAATTTTAGCTGGATTTTTAATTTATTTTTTTTATAAAAAAGAACAAGATAATAAAAATTTAAGAATAAATAATGATTATGATTTAGATTTTGAAACAAAAAATATTATTAAAACATTAAATTTATCAAAAAATAAATATATATTAGGAGGATTATTAAGTATGTTAATATATTTTGTGTATATATATTATAATAGAAAAACAACTCAATATGGTGGTGGGTTTAGTTATTCTAAATTTTTATTATTTTAATATTTTTAATATATAATAAATATATTAATAATGTCTAAAAGTGAAAGCAAAAAAGGCAAAATTTTAAGAAAATCTTCTATTAGAAGAAGTCATACAAGAAAAACAAAAACTGGAAAAAAAGTTACTGTTAAACAATCTCGAATAAATGCTACTTGGATTAAAGATGTTGGATCTCCAGGTAAAGGACCTAAAACATTACCACCATTGGGGGATGATATACATTTATCTAATTATGGATATTCATTAAAAGATACTAAACAAGAAAGACAAAAATCATTAAAAAAAGCAAGTAAAAAACATAGTACTTTAAAAGTATTAAAAAGAACAAATTTAATTGCAAATTATTCACAATGGAATGAACAAAATTATAAAAAATTAAGACAAGATGTTGAATTTTTAAAACACGAATATGAAAATGAAAAAAAACTATCAAGAACTAAAAAAAGAAAATAAAAAAATTGATAATAAATTTATTTAAAATTAAATTTATATTATAAAAATAATGCCACCTAAAAAAAGCACAACTATAACTAAAGAATCTAAAAAAAATATAAATAACACTACAAGTGATAAATTAGTTAAAGTTACAAATAAATCAGAAAAAAAATGGGCTGAAGTAACTGACGATGAATATCATGAAGACGAAAATATTAGTAATAATTCAAGTTCTTCTGAAAATTCAGATAATGAAGAAACCGAAATAATTAAAGAAAATTTATTAGAAACTGTAAAAATAATTGCAAATAATTTAGTTAATCCAGAATTAAATACAAAAGAAAAAAGTATAACTGATTTTGATTACGATGAAATTCATGAATTTGATATGGAAGAATTAAGTAATATTGATACTAATACTTTATTAAAAGTATTAATGGTTCGCGGAACTAAATCAAATAATCCTATCTTATGGTCTAAAACCAGAACTTTATTAAAATTATTAAATTTTGAATTAACTCCAAATATTCCGTATAAAAATAATAATAAAAGAGGAGGATATAAAGGAAGAGGCAATTATAGTAATTTTGGTAATAGAGATACTGAGAATTATAATAGTTTTGAGAATAAAGATAATATTGAAAGTTATAATAATACAAATGAAAAACAAAATTGGAGGAATAAAAACGGTAGAGGAGGAAAAAATTGAAAATATATACTAAATTAATATGAATCTTATTAATAAATTAAATAATTTAATAAAAAAATATGTTAATTAATATAATTGAATCTTTATTTAAAAGGGTTTTTTTAAAAGTAGAATATAAAACACCTTTACTAGGTCGTTGGGGATATCATTGGGAACAAAAAATAAAGTATCAAATTTATTATGATTAATAAATATTAATTTTAATTAAAAAAATTGAAAATTTATTTTATTTGGAACTGTTATAATTAATAATCAATTATAAATCTTACAAATTTAAGATAAAAATGTCACTAAATAATAACTGTGAAGATAATATGAATAATAATAATAATCAATTCAAAATTTATAAAGAGACTGAGTTTTGCACAAAAAATCGTGAATATAAAAATCAATTTCCAATGAATCTTGAAGAAAATATTTATTATAATAGTTGTACAGGACTAAAAGTTTCATTTCTTGGTCAAGAATTTTTCATTGAAAAAAAAACAAATGAAAAATTTGTTTTTGAATTTAAAAAAGGAACAAAATATTCCATGAAAAATGATGAAATTGGGATGATTAAAGTTCTAGAAAATAATCAACAAATGTGTGTAGGAAATGCAACAAAAATTTTTCTTCCAAAAGGGACAATTCTTAAACATATTGAAAATGATATTTCAATTATTGTAAATATTGCTACAGATGCAGTGATTTGCAATAAAAATTGATTTTTTTATTAATTAATATATTTTTAAAAGTAAAAGTATATTTATCATTTAAAAATTTTTTTATATTATAAATATAGATGATATGAATAGTTTAAAAAATTTTGTTCATAAAGAAAAAAAGTATATAGCTAATACATATAAATCATTAAATATTACTATAAATAAAGGTAAAGGAATTTATTTATATGATATTAATAAAAACAAATATTTTGATTATTTAAGTGGTTATAGCGCAGCAAATTTTGGACACTTGCATCCAGAAATAATAAAAGAAAGTAAAAAACAACTAAATAAACTTACAATTATATCTAGATCTTTTTATAATGATAAATTATCAGAATGGGGAGAATATATATGTAAATATTTTAATTATGATCAAGTATTACCAATGAATACTGGATCAGAAGGAGTAGAAAGTGCAATTAAAATAGCACGTAGATATGGATATGTAAAAAAAAATATAGAAAAAGATAAAGCAACAATTATAACTTTTAATAATAATTTTCATGGTAGAACTATTGGAGTTTTATCAGGAAGTAATAATAATTCTTATAAAAGAAATTTTGGACCATATTCTGATGGTTTTTATTATTGTGATTTTAATAATTTAGATAGTGTTAGGAGTATTGCTTATAATAATCCTAATATATGTGCAATTCTTTTAGAACCCATTCAAGGGGAAGGTGGTGTTTTAGTACCAGATGATGGATATTTAAGTGAATTAAAAAAAATATGTCAAGAAAAAGATATATTATTAATTATGGATGAAATACAGACAGGTTTAGGTAGAACTGGGAAATTAATATGTTCCGAATATGAAAAAATAAAACCGGATATCTTGATTTTAGGAAAATCATTAGGCGGTGGAATTATACCTATTTCTTGTATATTAGCAAATGCAAATATTATGAATTTATTTGACATAGGTAGTCATGGATCAACATTTGGGGGTAATCCATTGGCATGTGCTGTTTCAATAAAAGCACTTGAAATATTAGATAAAGAAGGGATTATAGAAAATTCTTTTGATATGGGATATATATTTAGAGGTAATATTGAAAAAAATATATTAATTAATGATATTCGAGGAAAAGGATTACTTAATGCAATAGAATTTAATATCGATGAACTTAAAAAAAGAAATATTGATACTTATGATATTTGTGAAAAATTAATGTTTAATGGATTATTGGCAAAAAATGCAAATAATAATACTATTCGTTTTAGTCCACCATTAATTATAAATAAAAAACAAATTTTAGACGGGACTAATATTATTAATAATACCATAAAACAATTAATATAATAATTTTAATATATGGCAGTATTCTTTTATTTTTTTTATAAATTTAGTTTTATTATAAAAATTATATTAGCTTTTTAATCATAATAAATCCTATTTTTTTTTATTTGATTATTATAAAATGAAATATCCAGATATAACTGATGATGAATTTTATGATAAAATATATAATATATATAAAGATTATGAAATACCAAAAAAAAAGAAAACATTAGAAGATATATGTTTTCCGAAAAAATTTGAATTACAGAATTCACAAAAATTATTAGGAAATTATATAAATCCAAAATCACCATATAAAGGCATTTTAGTATATCATCGAATAGGTGCAGGGAAAACATGTACTGCAGTACAAATTGGCGAAGCATGGAAAAAATATAGAAGAGTTATAGTTGTTGTACCTGCATCATTAAAAGGTAATTTTAGAAATGAATTAAGAAGTTTATGTGCAGGGGATAATTATTTAACAAATGATGAAAGAAAAAAAATGCAAGAATCACATCCATCAAGCAAAGAATATCAAGATATTCTATTAAAATCAGATGAAAGAATAAATGAATATTATGAAATTTATTCATATAATAAATTTATTGAACTTGCTCAAAATAATGAAATACATTTGAAAAATTCAATTTTAATAATTGATGAAATTCAAAATATGATATCAGAGGAAGGAACATATTATAATGTTCTTTATGATCTAATACATCGAAGTCCAAAAGATTTAAGGGTAATATTACTTAGTGCTACGCCAATGTTTGATAAACCACATGAATTAGCATTAACTATAAATTTATTAAGACCTCAAAAAGAAATCCCAATAGGAAGAGATTTTGATAAAAAATTTATAAGAATAATAAAAGACAAAAATGGTAATTTTTCATATGAAGCAAAAAATTTATGTTCATTTAAAGAAAGTATAAAAGGCTTAATATCATATTTTCGCGGCGCACCTCCATATGTATTTCCAGATATGAAAATTAAATATATTAAATGCGAAATGAGTGAATTTCAATATAGTGCATATAAAGGAGTTTTAAGACATGAAGCAAATCAATCTGAATTTAAAAAAGTAAAAAAAAATGCAATAGAATCATTAAGTGTAACTAAATTACCAAATAATTTTTTTATAGGAACAAGATATGTATCAAATGTTGTATATCCAAATAGAAAAATAGGTGAAGAAGGTTTTAAATCATTTAAAGGAAATAAAATCTTAAAAGATTTAGAAATATATTCATGTAAATTTGCAAAAATAATGAAGAAAATAGAAAATTCAACTGGCAAAGTGTTTGTTTATTCTGGATTTAAAGAAGAAGCAGGAATTAAAAGTTTTGCAAAAGTATTAGAAACATATGGATATAAGAATTATGTAAAAAATGGAGAAGGGTATAATAGATATGCAATTTGGTCGGGTGATGAAGATATTGCTTTAAAAGAGGAAATTAAAAGTGTATACAATCAAAAAAAAAATTTAAACGGATCAAAATTAAAAGTATTAATATTATCCCCTGCTGCAAAAGAAGGAATATCATTATCAGGGGTAAGACAAGCGCATATTTTAGAACCATATTGGAATATGGCAAGATTACAACAAATTATTGGAAGAGGATCTAGATTTTGTTCACATAAAGATTTACCAGAAGAAAAACGTAATATTAAAGTATATGTATATTTAGCAACTCATCCTGATGAAAAAGAAACAGTAGATGAATATATAAATAAATTAGCATATCAAAAAAATAAATTAGTTGGAGAATTTGAAAAAGTTATAAAAGAAAGTGCAATTGATTGTAAAATATTTAGAAATGCAAATTATTATCCAGAATTAGGAGACGATGATTATCATTGTGAATAAATTTTTATATAATATAAATATAAATGGACAAAAGTATTATTATATTACAAAAAAATTTTAAAAAAAAGTTATTATATAAAAAAATAAAAGAAATAGATATATTTAATAAAATATTTTTAATAATAACAGAAAATTATGACAAAAAACAAAATATAGAAGAATTAGAAATTGAATTTGATGAAATTACAAAATTATTAAGAGATAATTTATTAATAAAAAAAGTCCAAAATATTATTAATTATTATTATAAAATATATCCAGAAGATATATTAGTTGCTAAAAAGATAAATGCGAGAGAATTATTAAGTAGTTTTATTATGTATGGATATCCGGAAATATTATTAGATGTTAATAGAATAAATATAAATGATATTATTGATACTAATATTTATGAAATATATTATTTTTCTAAATTATTAGTAATAAATTTAATAGATTTTATTAATTCTGATTATAATAATGATAAATTAAGAAAATTTGTTAAATCCATAAATATATATTCAAATACATTTAATATATTTATTTATCAGGATAAAATAAAACAAATAAATAAAGTAACACACGAACATTATCAAATAAATAAAACATTAAAAGAAATAAAAAATTCAAATAGTTATTCTATTGAAGATAAAGAAATAATATGTGAAAAAATGGAAAGAACATTAAATAATTTAAAAGAAATGTTAATAATAATATGTCCAAAATATAATTTAAATAATTTGTTATTTTATGAAGAAATATTAGAAAAATTTGAAAATACATTATATCAAACATATTGGAAAAAATTTAAAGACGAAATAAATCAGGAAAAAATAAATAATCAGATAGATATAATTTATTATAGTTTTAAAAGCTTTGGAGTTAAAAAAATAAATAATAAAATAGAAGTTATATTTGATTATAAAGATAATTATAATGATTTTGAAAAATGGATCGAATTTTGTGGAATATGTAAAGATATAATTTTAGAATTACAGACATTATCCAGAAAAGAATATACATTAATATTATTTCATAATATAAAATATGATTATTATGAAAAAATAGAAGATTTGATAATAAAAATATTTGAATTTATAATGAAAGAAAATGAAATAATATTTAAGGATATATATAACACAAAAGTTATGATAAATTTAGGAATTAATCCATTTGTAAAAAAATAGAAAAAATAAATATGATATAAAATTATATATAAATGAATTTACCATCAGATTTAAATACTATTTTTGCATTAATTATAATAGTATTAATAATAGTATTATATTATACTTATTATTTTATAAAAAATATGATACATGAAGAGATTAAAGATTTTTATATTAAAACAGAAAAGATAAGAATAAAAAAAAATAAAAAAGATAAAGAATTATATTTAGAACAACAAAATTTAGAATTAAAACAACAATTGGAAAATCAAAATATGGATTTCCAAATTAATAATTTTGATAATATAAATGATGAAGAAGAATTAAATAATTTAGAAATTGAAAGTTTTGTAGATCCTATAAAAAATAAAGATAAAGAGCAAGATCAAAACAAAATATTAGCAGACAGAGTATTTGGTTTATAAATATTATATTTTTTATAAAAATATAATATAATGAAATATTTAATAATAATATTAATATTGTTTTTATTTATATTTTACTATAATTTAATTTTAAATAAAAATAATAAAGAGATACATATTATAAATAAAAAATATAATCAATTAAAAAAAAAATTAAAAAATAATAAAAAATTAAATATTAAAATAGAAAATATATTAGATAACATTGAAGAGCAAACAAATATATCGGATAGTTTATTTACTATGAATATTGGAGAAAATAATAATTCACAAGATGGTCAATCATTTGCATTATTTAGCGAAGATTTATAAAAAAAAGTTGATTTTTTAAGTTAATAGATGAAATATACAATAATTATATACTATTAAAATGCCAAAAGATAATAAAACTAAAAGTTCTACTAAAGAAACAACTAAAGATGTTAAATCTAAACATAATGCAGCAACTGATAAAGCTGGATTATCTTTTAATGTAAATACTACAAGAAATTGGATTAAAAAACAATTTGATGTATTAGGTATTGAAATTCCAAAATTTCATGGCGCACATATTGCATTAACTGCAATTATTGAGTCACTTTTACAAAATGTAATTACTCATGTAAATTCACAATTACCTAAAGAAAAGTCATCTTTATATAAAATTACACTTCCTGCGCTATCTTACCCCCTTCAATTAGATACAGATTATTCTAAACTTTTTAAAGATAATATTGCAACATTTGATGTTGATACTAATTATACTGAACAATTTTGGATGACAAAATACGATATTAACTATTTTATTGAATGTCAATTTGGTAATAATATTCAAATCGAACCCAAGGCATATAATCTTCTAAGTTATTTACTATTAAAATATGCAGTAACATTAACAAAAACAGCTCATTATCTAATGACATATGCAGGTAAACGTACAATGAATCCAAAAGCATTTAAAATTGCTGTACAAATTCATACTCCTGAAACAATTGCAAATACTATTATTATGAAACTTGATGATGCTATTAGTAATTTTACTGATGATGGTGAAGGCGATGAAGAAGAAAATGATGATGATAAAGAAAGTAAAAAATCAACTAAAGAGTCTAAAGATAAAAAAAAAGTAGCAAAAGAAGTAAGTAGCGATAGTGAAGAAAGTGATTCTGATAATGAAAGTGACTCTGACAGTGAAAGTGAATCAGAAAGTGAACCTGAAGAGAAACCAAGTGTAAAAAGTAAAAAAGGAAGTAAAACTGAAAAAATTGTTGTAAAGGATGATAAAAAAGTGAAAGCTAAAAAATAATTTATTTATTTAATATAATTAATGAAATTTAGTTATGGTATTGAAAATGAATATATTGATATTACTAAAAAAGTTTATACTCAATGTATAAAAGATAATAAAATATTGAATATAAAATATTTTAATTATATATTACATAAATAAATGTCACTTTTAAAATATTTAAATAATACAAATGAAGTAGATAATACTAAAATAAATAATATTGAATATTTGCATATAATTTCAGAATTAAAAAAATCCGAAAAAATAGATTTATTTGAATATACAAATTTAAATAATTTTGCAAAAGACCAGTCAATAATTAATATTAATAAAATAATTAAACTTTTTAATAAAAATATATCTAATGAAAAAAAAGTAAAAATAAAAGATAATTTTCCAAAAATATTTTCTTTGAAAGATGATAATCTAATTTTTAATAATAATATTTATAATAATTTTATAAATAATAACCTTATAAAATTTTCAAATAATCAAGAAGAAGCAATTAATAAATTATTTAAATTTTTAATAAGTTCAAAACAAAAAACCTATGGATTATATGGTTATGCTGGAACAGGCAAAACAACTACCCTTGTAGAGTGTGTTGCGTATTTATTAGAACATAAACTTATTAAGACCGTTGCTTTAACTGCCCCTACTAATAAAGCAGTTAATATAATTAAAGCTAAATTTAGATATCATTTAAAAAAACTTGCTAAAACAGAATTAGATTTAAGTTTTGATGATTTAGTTGATATATTAGAAAAAAAAGGGATAAAAATAGATTTTATTACAATACATAAATTATTAAATTATAAAAATGATTTTGATACAGAGGGAGATAAAGTATTTTTAAGAAATGGAAAAACAAATATTAATGATTATGATTTAGTAATTATCGATGAATGTTCAATGATACCCTATATGATAATAAATAATATTTATGAAGATATAAGAAATAATACACAAACAACAAAAATATTATTTAGTGGAGATATTTGTCAATTACCTCCAGTTAATGAAAGTAAATCAATTATTTTTTTGAATATTTTTAAAAAAATAAAATTAAAACAAATTATGAATTATGAAGATTTAAAAAAATACTATTCTAATTTAGATACAGTTAAAGGAAAAAAAAAATTTAAAATAGAATTTGATAAAGATTATTATGATAAATTAATAAATGATTTGGAAATAGATTTATTAAATATGAAATATTTTACTTTAACTGAAGTTGTAAGAACAAAGTTTTCGAATGTTATTAACTTATGTTATAATATTAGAGAATGGATAGATAATATTGTAAAATATCCTGAAATTCGTAAATTTATAGGGAATGGTGTACATATTTATAAAAAAAATGATCAAAATAAAATTAATTCTATTTGGTTTGAAAAATATATGGAATATCATAATTCATTAAAACCAGAACATTCTTCAAATATTATATTAGCTTGGACAAATAAACAATGTGAATTATATAATAATTCAATACGACAAATTATTTTTAAAAATAAAAAAAATATTAATAAATATGAAATAGGTGATATATTAATATTAAATGATTTTTATATTTTTGATGAAACTATAGAAAAATCATATAAAAAAGAAAAAGATAATAATAATAGATTTTATACATCTGAACAAATAAAAATCACCGATATCGAAGTAGTAACAAAAAAATGTATTAAATTTACAGATAATCTGCCAAAATATTTATTAAATTTGAAAAATATAGAAAAAATAGAAAATAAATTTAAACAATATATATCAAAAATTAATTCATGTAATTTTGAATATAAATGTTGGAAAATGTATGTAAAAAAAGTACAGGAATTAGTAGATAATAATAATTTAGATACAAACCAAATTTATGTAATACATGAAGATTCACAAAAAATCCTAGATAATGATAGAAATAAAATTTTAGATGAAATTAGAAAATTAAAATGGGAACTAGAAAAAAATCCCAATTATAATAAAACAATGGAAAAATATATATTTAAACAAATTTGGAAAGAATGGTCAAAAATATTTAATGAGCCATTTGCAAATGTTAATATTGGATGTTCAATATCATGTCATAAATCACAGTCTAGTACATATTATAATGTATTTGTGGATGCAGATGATATATTAAATAATAATAACGATGATGAAGCAAAAAGATGTATTTATACTGCACTAACACGCGCTTCTAATGAAATTCATATATTAATATAAAAAATCTGTTTAAGAATTTAGATATAATTTAATATAATTATGAATCGTATACAAAAATATCAAGATTCTATTGATAGATTTTTTCAAAATAAATCATATTTAATATATTTAAATAAAAACGATTGTGATAAAATTATAAATCATATAAAAAATGATAATTTTTTAATAACTATTTTTTTATTAACTATATCAAATAATATTAATAAAAAAAATAGAATTCATCAACATGGATATTATATAGGAAGTGCTATAGAATTAGCTTTATTAATATTAAGACAAACCGAAAAAAAAACTTATTACAATTTTGATAATAATTTACTTGTAAAAATTACAAATTTAATTAATATTTTACTTGTACAAAATTTGGATTTAGCATCATGTGTATTAAGTAAAGATAAATTAATAAAAAATTATAATAATTCCATAAAACAAATAAATAGTAAAATTATTAATATCTTAGATTCAAATCAAAATAATGCAAATGAAAAATTAAAATATAGTGATTTAATTTATTATAAATTTAAAAATAAAAATATAAAAGAAAAAATAAAAAAATATAATAAAATATGTAATAATGAGATTAATAATTATATCGAAAATAAATATGGCGGGATATTAGAATTAGCTTGTTGTTTAACATGGAATTTAGGAGGAGGTAATGAAAATTTAATAACCCATATTCGGAAATTAGGAATATATTTTGCTTTTTTAATAAAAATATATTTTGATATATCAGAATTAGAGAAAGATATTGAAAATAATATAGAAAATAATATAATAATACATTTAGGTATTCAAAATACTTTCGAATACTTTATTAATTATAAAAAAAAGTTTATAGAATTATCATTAAAATTAGGAATGTTTAATAATACAACAAAAGAAATATTGGATTATTTAGAAGAAAAAATGGATCAATTTATTAATAATACCGATCCATTTATGGAAGAAATAGAAATATAATTTTTTTTATCAAATAAATAATATATGCTAGTTAATTTTTTTTTAGGAGGATTAATAGGTATAATATATTATTTAATAATATGTCAAATATCTAATAATTTATTTTGTGAAAATAAAAATATATATAATTCGCAAAATTCTATTTTATTTTTATATTTTGGAGGGTTAATAGGACTATTTTTAGGGTCTAATATATTTTCCAATAATAAAAAGTTAAATAATTCTGCTATTAAAATAGGTTTATATTTTGGGTCAAGTTTTTTAATATTTAATTCAATGATTATAAATTGGGATAATATGAATAGTCAAACAAAATTATTATTGTTAGGTATAAATTTTGGATTAATAATATGGTTTTCTTATTTTAATAAAAAAATAAATAAGAAAAGTAAGAAAAAAAATAAAAAACTGGAAACTGAAACTATTTCAGATACAACTTTAGAGAGCAGCAGCGAGGGTTGATAAACCTGTACTTAATTCTGGACTTAATAATGCAGCAGCTAACATATTATTTCCAGAACTAATAGCATCTCCAATTAAAGAGTATCTTTTGCAAGTTAAATAAATAATTACACCAATTAATAATAATACTAATAATAAAATTGTCCAATTAACTAAAGTTTTAAACATAGTTTTTTTGGATGGTAAATGCATTTTTGGATGTACTACAACATTATTAGGAATAGGTAAATGTGCAGTTTGCATTTTGTTTAAATTGCTAGTATGATGTACAGGATGAATAGTTTCTGGTTGACTATCACCCATAACATGATGATACATTGATTCTGCAGATTCGCCTACATATGAAGCGCTTTTTTTTAAAGTATCATATGTTGCATGACCTGCTCTTTCAATTGCATGTAAAGTACCGCTTGCAACAGATTCAGAATCATCGAGTAAATTGGAACCAAAATGCTTTACAGATTGATAACCTTTTGATAAATCGTTTTCTACACCGCTAATAAAATCAGCCATTATATATATATATATTATATAACTATAAAAATTAATATTCTTATATAAAAATATTTTATATATTCGCAAAAAAGGGATATTTTAATAATTTAATGTACTTTTTATTTTCTAATATAAGTTTATAGATGAGTTCAGATATATACTGTGGCTCTAAAAAACTCCCAAAAAATAAAAAAATGGGTTCAATGAAAGAATGTGCAGAAAAAGGACAAGTTACTTATTGGGGAATAAAAAAAATAGATTCTAGAATTTTAGAAAATATGCAAGGGCAAAAAAAAATGTCTCTTGATAAAGCAAGAATGCAAAAAATAAAATTAGATACTAGATTGAAAAAATTAACAAAGGACCTTGATGCTACTAAAGAAAAAGAAAAAAAACAAACAATAAAAAAACAAATGGAAAAAACAAAAAAAGAATTAGAAAAAGCAACAAAAGATTTTAAAGAAGCTTTTAGATTAGCTGAAGAAAAAAAAGCATCAAAAAAATCAACAAAAAAGACAACAAAAAAGACAACAAAAAAAGCAACAAAAAAATGAAATTAATAATAAATATTGAAGAATTATAATTAATTAAAAATGTATTTTGTTTCATTAAATAATTTTAATATTGATAAATTGGAAATTTCTCATGAATTTGATTCTTTTAATATAATTAAATTTAATTTAAATTATTACTATGATGTTAATATTAAAGAAAAATGTGTAATTAATATTCCTTGGTCTGGAAATTATATTCAAGATAAAAAAATTAATAAATTATTTATATCTGAAAAAAATATTTATTATAATGAAATAACGAATTTACATTCTAAAGTTAATTTTAAAATATTAGAATATTTTAAAAATTTAAAAAAAAATCTTTGTGATAAAAAATATATTAGTGAAAATTTTAATTTAAATACTGATTTTTCGCTTAAAAACTTTAAAAATCAATTTACTTTGGATAATAAAACAAATATTACAGAAATATTAAGTTTAAAAAATATACAAAATAATTTAAATTATGAAAATATTAAAATAACAAATATTAAAGATTGTGATATATATTATATAATTAATCCAATGATTATATTTAATTTTAATAGTAATATTTCAACTATTACTTTGAAAAATTTAATAATAAATTTAAATATTAAATACAGTATTATGAACGAAAAATATATAAAAAAAAAATTAATTCAAGAAAATCAAGTAAGTGAAGTTTATGATATAGAAAAAAATATATCGATATAAATATTTTTTTATTAAATTATAATATAAATAATGAATTCGGATTTTTTTTCAAAATTATCATCAAAAATATCTAGTGTTGGAAGTTCTACTGGAAAAAATATGAACGATGCTTATAAAAAAGTTTCTCCTAAAATAGCAAGTTTTGCAAGTTCTGCTAGTAAAAATATAAGTGATACTTATAAAAAAGTTTCTCCTAAAATAGCAAGTTTTGCAAGTTCCGCCAGTAAAAATATAAGTGATACTTATAAAAAAGTTTCTCCCAAAGTATCAAGTTTTAGTACAAATTTATTAAATTCAACTAAAACTATGACAAAAAATACAGTTGATTATGCAAATAAAAAAATAGGAGATATTGCAGAAAGTAAATATATGACTGAACAAATTAAAATAAAAAATTCAAATTATAAAATTAATTCAGATGATGAAACTAATTATGAATTAACAACTGAAAATATAAAAAAAGATGCAAAATGTATGGTACATATAACATGTGATAATGCATCAAAAATAAAAAAAAAGATTCAAGAACATATTTGTAATGCAAATAAAGTACACTATAGCGCAAAAGAAAAATTGGAATTAATTAAGGAACAATATAAAAATTTACCAGAAGATGTAAAAAATGAAACACAAGAATTAGCAAAAGAATTAGAAAAAACCCAAGAAAAATTAGATAATAAAAGAAATATCAAAAGAGCAAGTAATATAGATATAATGAATGATCCGATTGAAATTGAAGTTATTTTAAAAGGATACCACGATAAAATAAAAGGAAATATTATATTAATTAATCCAATGAAAAATTCATTTGATATATCATATACAGATAGTGAAAATAAAAATAAAATTCAAAAAAATATTTTATTTTCAGAATTATGTATAACAAATCCTGAAAATAATTGCGAATTAGAAAATAATAAATGTTCATTAGAAGGAGGATCTAAAAATATTATGGTTGGAGGTAATAATAGTAATATTTCTATTTCAACTGATTCTTTATGCTAAAAAATTATTATATATTAAGAATTTTTTTTAATGCACCTTCTTTTTGTTTTTTAAAAAGTTTATAAAAAGTAACAAGCCATAAGCCACTTGTTAAGGTCCATGTCCATTTTGAATAATCAACATTATCATTCATAAAATTATAAATAGGTCCAATTATTTTATAAGCAAAACAATCATCGTCTTTAACAGGATTTCCTCCATTCATTGTAGTTCTGATATGTTTTTCAAAAACAGTAATAGCACAGGTATCATTATTTAATAGCCAATGTAACATTATAAAAGGCACTATTATACAATGTAATAATAATAATAATGTTGAACTAGTAAATGGAGCAAATACTACGAATAATATAACCAAAAAATGTATTATATTAATTAAAGTTAAAACAAAATTATTCATAATAATTTATATATTAATTAAATAAAAAATATATTATTAAAATATAATATGAAAAATATGAATATTTTAGATGCATATATTAAATATAATAAACAATTAATAATATTTATATCTGGGTTATCTGGTTCAAATAAAAGTAAAATAGCACAAAATTTAGCAAACGAATTTAAAATAAATTTTATAAATACACGTGATTATTTGAATAAAAATATATATGATGAAAAAGAGCTACCAAATGGAAAAAAAATAAGAATTTATAATGAATTTAAATGGAGTGAAATTTTGGATAAAATTAATGAATTAAAAGGACAAGGTATAATAGTAAGTGGTGAATATTTTCCAATAGATAAATTAAATGAGATATATGTAGATTTACATTTACATATAAAATTAACTAAACAAAATATTATAAAAAAAAGATTAAATTATATAAAAATGCTAAATGATAATGAAAAAAAATCATATAACGATGATGATACTGAAACATTAATTGTAAATCAAATATTGTATCCATATTATTTAGATATATTGCAAAAATCCCATATAAATAAATTTATTAATGCTAATGAATATATAGAATTAAATGAAGATGAATATAATGAAAAAGTTACAGATAAAATTTTTAATATAGTAATTGAAAATATAATTGAAAATTTAAAATCAAAAAAATTGGATAAATATATAGTTTACTAAAAATATATAATATAAATATATATAAATGGATAAGATAAATAGTAAACTCCAAAAATATAGAAATAAACTTATAAATGCAACTAGTGCCGAAAAAATGGAAATTTATAATTTAAAAATGCAACAGTATCTAATATTACAAAAAAAAATAGTAAAAGAAGGAGGCTCTAAAGATATTTTTGCTTTAACAGAAGATACACAAAAAAAAATAAAATCTAATGAAAATGTGTATAACGTAAATTCTGTAGAAAATTTTTTAACAGGAATGAGAGAAAATTTAACTAATGTTTCAACTAATTATAATACTCTTCAAAATGAAAATAAAGAATTAACAAGTGAAATTATTAATTTACATAGAAATGCCGCACAATTAATTAAATCACAAAATATTGAAGATTCGCCTACTGTTAAGGGTATAGAAGATGCAATTAAATTATTTGAACCAATACAAAATGTACTTGTTACATATTATGAAAATGAACTAAAAACTCTTGATAAAGAAGATAATGAAAAGGTTAAATATATTTTAGAAGAATTAGAACTATTTGAAAAATCAACAAAAGATTTAATTGCTGAAAAAGTATGCAATACTGAATTGCCAGAAAGTATAAGAAATATATTATGTTTACAAAATAATCAACAACCTGAAATGCCAATTATTGAAGAGGGAAATAATGAAGAAATGAAAGGAGGAAAAAAATATATTTATAAAAGATACTAATTTTTTTATTTAAATTTTATTATATAAAAATATAATGAATAATCTTATTGATATTTTAATTAACATATATAAAATGGTAGAATATTATAAAACCGAAGGAGAATACAATATAAATAATAATATAAAAATTAATTTAAAAAATAAAAAAGATATTTATGAAACTTTGGATTTTTTTGAGAATTATATTTTAAATTATAATTTATATGTTTATGATTATTTAAATCAGGAAATATTTTTAAAATTACTAAAAAATAAAAAAATTAATAGTTTAACTGAAATTCTTGATAAAAAATTAGAAGAAATTAAAGAAATAACTAAAAATAAAGATATATTAATACGTATTCAATATATATTAAATAATAGTTATAAAATTAAATCTCTTGAAAAATTAAATGAATTAATTAATATTTTAAAAAAATTAAAAATTAATACAGAAGATATTGAAAATTTATATTTTATGATTTATAAATTGGGAAAAATAAAGAATAATAATTTTGCAGATGAAGATTTAATTAATATTTATAATTTTTCAAAAAAATTTAATATTAATATAAAAAAAGATATTAATGAATTAATTTTAGATAAAAATAATATAGATTATTTACATAAAGTATTTAAAAAAGAAATTAATGAAATAAAAAATAATAATATAATAGATAAATTAATTAATTATTTAGATAATAAAAATTGATAAATAAAATATATTTAAATCAAAAAAATAATATAAAATGGATTCATATTTAGATGAATATTTATCACAAGAAAACGAACATCTGTTTGGGAATGGGTTTACGCAAGTAAATAATGAATGGGAAAATTTTGATTGGCTTTATTCAAATAATAAAAGTAATAATGAATTAAAATCTTGGTTAATTAATTTGGAAACACATGATTTTAAATTAATTATCGATGATATTGATAATAATGAAATACCTGATATAATTGCAGATTATGATTGGGTTACTGAATTAGAAATTGATTCACAAAAAATAAAGAAAATAAAAAATTTACCAAAAAATCTCAAATATTTAAGTTTATTTAATAATGATATTGAAGAAATTGAAGAAAATGTTTTACCAAAAAATCTTATAAAAATAAATTTAGCAAGAAATAAAATTAAATCTGTAAAAAATATTCCAATATCAGTTAAAGAATTAGATGTTTCGAATAATTTAGTAAAAGAATGTTTTTTAATAAATAATACGGAATTAGAAGATTTAAGTTTAGAAAATAATTTAATTAGTGAAATTCCAAATTTACCATTTCAAATAAAAAATTTAGATTTATCTCAAAATAATTTAAATGAAATAGTAAATTTTGAAAAATATGAAAAATTAGAAGAACTTGATATATCAGTTAATAAAATTGTTACAATACAAAAATTACCAGATTCCTTATTGCGACTTTCTGCTTTTAGTAATAAAATTAAAATGATATTAAAATTCCCAATTAATATAACACATGTAGATTTAAGTTTTAATGAATTAATTTGGATTCCATTAATACCAGAGAAATTACAAAGAGGAGATTTTTCATCAAATAAAATTAATTTAATAGCATTAATTTCAAATAATCATGTTGATTATAAAAATGGAAATTTACCATCTAATAATTTTATAATTAATTTAGTTAATAATCCATTAAATAATGTATCAGAACATATATTAAATGATCATAGAATAAGACATAATAAAATTATTGATAATGATAATTTTAATGAAAAAATAGTTAATAATTATTATGAAATCCATCATAGAATAAATATTATTTTATAAAAAATTGAAGTTAAAATATATTACTATTATTTTATTTATATATAAAAATGGAAATGAATAATATTTTAAATACAGATAATCTAGAACAATTAGATAAAAAAATTATTATTAAATACAAAAAAATTCGAGGAAAAAATAAAACATGTATTTATGGATTAGAGAAAATAATTAACGGTGATAAACTAAATGATTTTTTAAAAAATATTAAAAAAAAATTAGCTTGTGGCGGGGTTATTACTGAAGATGATGATAAAGTATATATGATTGAATTTATGGGAGATCATCGTATAAAAATTAAAAATATAATTATTGAAGAAAAACTTTTAGCAGAAAATAAAATAGAACTTAAAGGAGCATAGTTTATTACTTATTATGAATGTTAAAAAATTTACTATTTTTTTTATGTATTAAATTATATATATGGATATAAATAATTTAAATAAAATAAAATTATATTGTTCAGATGAAAATCAAAATTATAAAGAACCGGAGAAAATGTTTGATAGTTATGGTAATAAATTATATGCATATGTAACTCTAATAATGTTAGGAGATAAATATATACCAGCCGCATTAGTGTTAGCACAGTCATTAATTGATTTAAATAGCCAAGCTGATAGAGTTGTATTAATAACTCCTGATGTTAGCTATGAAGGTAGAGAATTATTATCAAAATTTTATAATAAAGTAATAGAAGTTAATTACGTAAATATTGATAATTGGAGAACAAAAAAACAATCATATAGAAAATATTTAGAATTAGTATTTACTAAATTTCATTTATTTAATTTAACTGAATATAAAAAAGTTTTACTTATAGATGCAGATGCATTAATATTAAAACATCCTGATCATTTATTTAGTTTGAGTACTCCTGCAGGGTGTTTTTTAGAAAATAAAGAATTATTTATTTATTACGATGAAGATGGTAATTATAAAATGCCTCCTGATTCTGGTATTGAATGGTATAATAAATATTGCAATAAATTAAAACATGGAAATTTAATACCAAAAGAATTTACAGATCGAGTATTATACGATTTTAAAAATAGTGGTATTGGCGGGGGGTTAATATTACTTGAACCTAAAGTAGGTGAATTTGATGAAATTATAAAAGATGCTACTAGTGGAAGAATGAAATATTTATTGGAAAATAGATTTGTCTGGCCAGAACAACAGTATTTAACAGCAAGATATTCCGGTAAATGGACTTCAATAAATCCAAGATTTTTTGGATTACAAGGTTATCCAGATTGGTCTGTATTATTTGGATTACAATATGGAGGCGATAAACCATTTATTTTAGAATCAAAATTTGATATTAATACACGAATGTCTTACAGAGATTTTCAATTATTCCATGAATTTTATAGAAAAATATTAAAAGAACATCCTGAGTTTATTAATTCAAAAGTTCTAAATGAAGTAAATAATATGAATAAGTATTTTAAAAATCAAAATTTGAAAAGATATGAAAATCCACATATATCATCTGAACAAATAGCAAAGATTTATAGAATTGATAAAAAATATATATCAAAAGACAATTTAAGTAATTATCATACAAATTATAATAAATTTTATAAACCACATAATATTAAACCAATGTTTGAAGAAATTAAAGAATTTGATTATATGCAACCAATAAAAAAATTATGTGAAAATAATAATTCTGATTACTATAAAAATTTAATAAAAAGTTATAACGTTGGAAATTTAAATACCAGATTAGATGAATATAATAAAATAACACCAATTGATAAAGATGAAATTATTTTACAATATATTAAATGTCGTCCTAAAACTTTTATAATTACTTTATGGAATTATATTAATCCTATATCTAATGAAGTAATTGATTTTTTAAAAAAAAATGGTAATATATATTATGTAAAAAAAATTAATTTATCTTTTGAAGAATTAGGTAATTTAATGATGCACTTATATGATGATTTTACATATGAAGAAATTTATAATAGAATGATAAAAAAATTAGATTGGATGAAAGCAAATAAAATTGATTCAAACGTTATAACAGTTATAGTTTTTGATAATATTAATAATTTAAAAATAAGCGGACAAGGGGCTGATTTTAAAATGAAAATTAGGGAGTTTTGTATTGATAAATTAAAAGAAAAAGATTTATTAATAGATGATATCCGAGGTAATGACTTATTACATATAAATGATGATTTTTATCAAGCAATTGAATATGCACAATTATACTTTAATTATAATTCTTTAAATTTATTAAAATATATGGATACAAAAACTTATTTTTCTAATTTTTTTATTCCATCTCATTTAAAATTTAATACTCTCAGAAAATGGTGTTATTCTAATATGACTTTGGAAAATTTAAATAGATTTGGGTTAATGGGATCTATTGATTTATATGTACATGGAATACGAAATTTAGGAGATATAGATGGCGTATATATAGCAAATAATGATATACCTCAAGAACAAGAATTAATAGAATTATTAAATTTGAGTTTTTCCAATAAAAATACTAAAATTAATTTTATTGACGTTGGTATAAAAAATTCAAAATATTGGAAAGATAGTTGGGAAGAAAAAAATAAAAAGGTATTGGATTATTTTAATATTAAATCATTTGATGATGTCATTTATAATCCAAAATATCATTTTGTTTTTCATGGAATAAAAATTTATTTATTTGACTACGAATTAGTTAGAAAAATTTTTAGATTAAATATAAATAATTATAATAATCAGGAATATTTTTTAAAACAAAGTGCAAAAGATTATACTGATATTATTATGATGTATTTTTATAATAGAAATCTTTTAGGACATTATGCATATTTAGATTCTAACAATAAAATAAAAATTAACGATGATTTTAAAATAGAAAATTTTAAATTACAAGATTATGATGAAAATAAAAAAAATATATTTATTTCAACTATAAAGCAAAATTTATTTAGATATCCCAAAGAAAAAATGGTTAAAATAACAGATAATATTATAACTAATTTATTTTAATTTTCCCCCCATAATTAAATATATTTTGTATATAAATTATATATACACAAATGCCAAATTATGCTTACACAATAGGAACTACATTTATTAATTTATCATGGGGCGATGATTACAATGCTGAAAGATTAATTGTTTTTGATATTACTGTAAATCAACAAGTTATGGATATAACGATGAATCCTGCATTAAGAACATATGAAATAACTAATTTAATTCCTGGTCATGAATATGATATTGATCTAAGATATATTAATGCTGAAAACCAAGGAGTTGATAATTGGTCAAGAATTATAACATTATCATATACAGTAAATAATGGTCCACAAAATGAAATTTCTAATATTGTTTTTAATAATAGATTTTTTAATGGTAATTTAAATGAAATTAATTTTTCAACTGATTTATCATTATACGAAAAATTACCATTTATGGAAAATATGAAAGCAATTGAGTTAAAACCAAATGGATTAATTATGGAAACATATAATGATTTATATACTAAATTTATGAATTTTGATGTAAAAGTAGATAGTGTACAAGATATTCAAGTAGCATACAGAGATAATTATTTAAATGGCAGATTACATACAGAATTCAAAGCAGTTAGCAATATGATAGATGCTAATGATATTCCATTAACAGAAGGATGTAATCTACGTATTAAAGTAAATTTAGATGATAGTATTCCTGCAAATATGATTTCAAATACTTCAATCTGGAAATGGTCAAATGGTAATTTTTCTATTAAATATCCATTACAAGATCCAAGTGATGAAAATTTTGGTGACTGGAATGGTTCAATAGAACATATTTCTCCTATTATTGATCCCTCTAATAGTAAAATATTATATTTTGATATTAAACTTGAATTGTACCAAGGACAAACTGAATTTCAAGGTAGTTTTGGATATATTATAAGAAATGCGCCTTCAACTGGTTTTCAAAAAATAACTGCAATTCATGGTTCAACACCTGATACTTTTATTACTGCAACCGATTTGCAAAATTTAAATAATGGTGGTATTCTTGTAGCACCAATTTCTATAGTTTGGGAACAAAATTTAGATAACGTTATTTTATCTACTAGTATGAATACAGATAGTTTTAAAAAAACATCAACTTATTATGAAGTTTTAGATAGCAGTACAATTAGAATTCATACACAAAAATCAAATAATTTAGTAATTGGTACAGCAAATCAATTATTTATAGATTTAGCTACTAATTTACAAAACTATGGTATGACTAGAAATAATATTGATAGTATTGCGCAATTACCAAGTTTAACCAATAATAGTAATTTTAGTTTGATTAATAATATTTATACTAATTTATCAGAAGCTAATAGTGTTAAAGCAAGACATGATTTATTAAATTATTTATTTGCAAAAAATGGAAATGTTACGCAATTGTTATGTACTACAAATGAATTAGGTATAAATAATTCCAATAAAAATTTATTTATTGTTTATAAAAGTAATTATTCACAACCTATTTCAATGACAAATGTATATTCAAATTATAATAGAGGTTTATATGTTAATTTAATAAACAATAATGATTATGTTAATATTAAATTTGATAATTTAACAGTTAATATTAAAAGAGTACATGAAGTTAACCAATATGGGCAAATTTTAGTTAAATATGTTGTATTACCTCCCCAAGGTTCAGGATTTAGTCAAAGAATTTATAATGATGGGGATATTGCAAATATTTTTGGATATAGAGTTGTGTTTGGTGGATTAACTGTAGATAATTTAGGTGAAGTTGATATAACTTGTTTAACAGAAGATACACAAATATTAACACCAAATGGTTATTCAAATATTAAAGAATTAAAAAAAGGTGATTTAGTACTTACTGATGATAATAGAGAAGTTGAAATAAAAAATATTCATATTACTTATGCAAAAGGTAATGCAAATAATTTCCCATATTTAATAAAAAAAAATAGTATTGCCAAAAATTACCCTCCACAAGATTTTAAAGTATCTGGAAGACATGCTATTAAATTTGGAGACAATTGGATTTTACCACAATTAGCAGAAAATAAATTTGTACAAGATAAAAGTCAAAAAATAATTAAATATTATCACATTGAATTAGAAAATTATGCAAAAGACAATTTAGTAATTAATGGTGGTGCTATTGTAGAATCATTCGGAGGTAATAATTTAGATAATAAAATGTTTTATTTTAAAGAAGAAAATGGTTTATATTCAAGAATTTCATATAAAGATGCAAAAAAGTTTTTATCTAATTAATAAAAAATTGAAAAAAAATTAATTATTAAAAATATATTATTATAAAAAATGATTAAAAAATTAATTAATAATAATATATTATTTTTATTTAGTGTACCGTATTGTGTTTATTTACATTATGAATTTTATAAAATGACAAAAAAATGCAAAAATCTAAAATAAATAAAATTTATATTTTTTCAATAAATTTTTTTATTGAATAGTTCATTAAACGAGGATTTAAAGTTTTCTTTAAATAATCATTTTTACTCACCCATTGAATTTTTCTTTTATAACCCGTATGTAATTCAATATCTCCAAAATCTGTTTCTGATAAGTTTTGGATTTCATCATCGGATTTAATAATGTATAATAAGTATTTACTTGATTCTACATAAATATTATCATTATCATTATTATTTATCATTTCTTTCATTTTATCATAACTAATTTTTTTATTTGTTTCTTCATCAACTTCTCTACAAATAGTATCAATATTTGTTTTGTCGCAAATATCGGTTTTTCCTCCAATATCTTCAAAACATTTATCATACTCATTTTCAATTAATAAAAATTCAACAATATTATTTAAACCAATCCTGTAAAATAAAACACCTCCTGCTCTAATTGGTTTTGTTAAATCATTGTTATAATAAAATGTAGGTCGATTATCTTTTGGTTTAATAATTAATTTATTTGAATAATTATTTGATTTACAAGATTTATTAAGACTATTAAAACAATCTTTATTTGTTTTAAAAAAATTAAATTTATTATTTAAAATAGTTGTTTCTTGCTTTGGAAGTTTATTTAAACTATCAAAACAATTTTTATTAATACTCAAATTATTAAATCGTCCTTTAGAAATAGTGCATGCATTTTGCATTAATTTGGATAAATTTGAATTTTCCATTATATGCTTTATATTTTAATATATATAGAGATATGAATAATTCAATTTTTTTTGATAAATATTGGATTTGTGGGTTTGATTATAAACAATATCAAGAATTTATTAATAAAATTGATGAAAATAAAAATAATTATATAACTTACTATAATTATTTTCCACATAAAAATAATGATGTATTATTTTTCTTTTGTAGATCTGTTCCTAAAAAAATTAAAGGAGGGATATTTGGTTATTGTGTTTTAAAAGATGAAAGTAATGTTAATAATATCGGTATTAAAGTTTTTAATGATGATTTAGTTAATAGGTGTTATACAAAAATAGATAATATTAATTATATTGATAATCATAATAATTTTTTAACTTTAGAAAAGTTATTTGAAAATAATGATTTAAATATTACTCATAAATCATTTAGTATTAAATATATTAAAAAATTTCTAAAAATGGAAAATATTCAAAATTATATTGGTGATTATATTATAAAAAAAATAAAAGACAATATATCAGAAAAAAAAAATTTAAGTGAATCAGAGAATGAATCAGAGAATGAATCAGAGAATGAATCAGAAAATGGTTCAGATAGTGAATCAGAAAATGATTCAGATAGTGAATCAGAAAATAATTCAGATAGTGAATCAGAAAATGATTCAGATAGTGAATCAGAAAATGATTCAGATAATGAATCAGAAAATGATTCAGATAATGAATCAGAAAATGATTCAGATAATGAATCAGAAAATGATTCAGATAGTGAAGAAAAAGAGGATAAAATAAATAATAAAAATGGTCTTATACCAATTATGATTGAATTATGTAAAACATTTAAATTACCAAATATTAAATATGATAAAAAAATATACAATAATTATAATAATCCAGATACTAATGAAAAATGTAAATATTTTAAAGATCATATTATTAAATGTAATAAATGTAATATAATTAATAATAATAATTATGAATTAAATTATATATTAAAAGATGCTAAATTAAGTTTTAAAGAATATAAAGAAACAAATATTGATCTGGAAGAAAGTATAGAGCGATATCAAAATTGTAAAAAATTTGATGGATTTGGATATGATTTAGATAAAATACATATTAAAATTAATTATATTAATGATAATGAAAATATTTATAATAATTGTATATTATTATATGTTACAATGCATGTAATGAATATTAAAAAAATATCTATAAGTAATAATATATAATGAATTTAATATTAATTTTAACAAATCAATTATTTGAAAAATCAATAATATTTGAAGATATAAATGATAATGATATTGTTTTTTTATATGAACATCCAACTCATTTTACAAAATATAAATATCATAAAATGAAATTAGTTATGCATCGAGCAACTATGAAATTTTATGAAGATTATATAAAAAAAGAATATACAAAAAATATCAAATATTTTGAATTTAATGAAGATATATTTAAAGAAATTAAAAAAATAAAGAATTTAGAAAAAATTAAAGTGTATAATCCAATAGATCATCAAATTATAAAAGAATATTTAGAAATGAAAAAAGAATTACAAATAGAATTAATATTATTAGATAATCCTGGAAATATATGTACACTTGAGAATTATAATGAATATATTAATAATAATAAAAATAAAAATGTATATCTGCATCATTCTTTTTATATTTGGTGTCGTAAAAAATTTAATATATTAATGAAAAATAACAATCCCTTAGGAAATAAATGGTCATTTGATACTGAAAATAGAATACCATTTCCAAAAGATTATAATGATGATATTAAATTTAAAATAAAAAATAATGAATATTTAAAAGAAGCAAAAGAATATATAAATAAACATTTTAAAAATAATCAAGGATCCGATGATTATTATTTGCCAATAGATTTTAAAGGAGCAAAAACACATTTAAATAATTTTCTTAAAAATAGATTGGAAAATTTTGGACCTTATGAAGATGCTGTAAGTGAAAAAATAATATTTGGGTATCATTCAGTATTATCTCCAATAATAAATATAGGATTAATAACACCAAATTATATTATTAATGAAATACAAAAATATTATGAAAAAAAAAATATAAAACTACAATCAATTGAGGGCTATATTAGACAATTATTTTGGAGAGAATTTTGTATTTTAGTTTATTTAAATAAAAATTATGTTCTTGAAAAAGAAAATTTTTTTAATCATAAAAACAAAATAGATAAATCTTGGTATAATGGAGAAACTAAAATATTTTTTATTAACGATATAATAAAAAAAGCATTAAAATATGGATGGATTCATCATATTGAAAGATTAATGTATATTGGAAATTTTATGTTATTAAATGAAATACACCCAAAAGAATGCTATAAATGGTTTATGGAAATGTTTATAGATGCTTATCCATGGGTAATGAGTCCAAATGTATATGGAATGTCGCAACATTCAGCAGGACCGATTATGATGAAACGTCCCTATTTTAGTTCATCTAACTATATAGATAAAATGTCAACTTATAAAAAAAAAATTAATAAATATGATAAAATTAAAATTAAAAATGAAAATTACGAATGGTATGAACTTTGGGATGCACTTTATTATAATTTTATAAATAATAATCAAAAATATTTGGAAAAAAATTATTCAACAGCAAATATTACTAAAATTTGGAAAAATAAAGAATTAAATGAAAAAAAAATGTATTTGGAAATAGCAAAAAAAATGTTTAGCTATTAGGTTTATATAAATTATAAAAAAACTCTTTTTATAATATAAAAAATATATAATGTATTCTAAAAAAAATTTAGTTTTTTCATGTATTACTGATAAATATAATTATTTAAATAATTGGATAAGTCCATTTATAAGTTATGATATTTTTATTAATTATTTGGGAGATAAAGATAATAATGATATTGAGTGGATTAATAAAATATCAGGTTATAGTAATATAATTAATTATAAAACTAATGCAATAAATGAATTATATAAAAACAAAATAATAGATTTATCCAAATATGAATATATTGCTCTTATTGATGAAGATTTAAAATTAGATAGATATGATTTAACAGTTTGTTTTGAATTAATGCTAAAATATGATTTATATTTTGGTAGCCCGTCTATAGAAAAAAAAGAAAATAATATTGTTTTAAATAATATTTTTTATGAAAATAAAGATTGTAAAATTAGATATACTAATATTTTAGATAATAGAGCAATATTTATTAAAAGTGATATTTTAATTAATTTTTTGGATAATTATAATAATGAATTAGATAATTACGGTATTGAGTATTTATTTATTGAAAAATATAAAAATAATCAAGATAAAATAGCTATTTTTGATTTAATAAATTGTCAAGAATCATTATCATTATATTATGAAAACGATAAATTAGATTCAATTGAAAAACAAAAAGATAAATTTAATTTATTTAATTTAGAAAAAAAAATAGAAATCAATGAACCTGTAATTTATGATTATGTTTACAAAAAAAAAATACAAGATAATTTTATAGAATCATTGCCACAAAGTTTTCCTAATGAATCACACGTATTGATTTTTGAATCAAAAAATGAACAAATAATGGAAAATTCAGCAAATTTAAATAAAAATAAACCACAAATAATTAAATTAAATAACACAATGCAAATACAAAAAAAACAAACAACATCTTTAATTACCAAATATAATAATAAAAAACAAAGTACTAATAATAAAAAGCAGAGTACTAATAATAAAAAACAAAGTGCTAATAATAAAAAACAAAGTGCTAATAATAAAAAACAGAGTACTAATAATAAAAAACAGAGTAAAAAACAAACTAATAATAAATATTTAAATAAAAATACAAAAAAATCAACAATAAAAAAATCACATTCAATAAAAAAAAATAGTATTAAAAGGGGAAAAATAATAAAATCAAATAAATCGAACACATTAATAAAAACAAAATTTTTGTAAAATTTATTTTTTTAATATATAAATGTTAGGTAAAATTAAAAAATTTGATGAAAAATTATATAATAAATATGATATACCTGCAAGAGAATTATTAAAATTAAAATTGGGAAATAAAATAAAAGATAATCCTGATATTTATGGAGAAGATATGATAATTGAAGATGAAGATTGTAAATATAAATATTTGGAACTTCAAGTATGTGCAGAATGGATTGGGGATAGATATCCATTTGAAAAACCATTTGTATTTGAAAGAAAAGGACATTTTGATAATAAAACATTATTTATTTTATTTGATAAACATATGACAAAAGCATTACTTTTTGAAAAAACATCTTTAGAAGAAATACCTATTAGAACAAAAAAATATTCTAGATATTTTAAATATGAAGTACCGTGGTCAAAAGTAACTACAATATATATGAATAATTTTAATATGGATGATATTTATTTATTTCAATTATAAAATATTTATTTTTGATAAATAAAAAAGCATAAAAAATTGATAAAATATTAATAATAATTAATACTTTATTATAAAATAAAATGAACTGTTTTCAAACTATTACTCAATTTATAAATACAGAAGATGATAATTATAATAAAAAAAAATACAATAAAAACGCTTGTCATTTTTTTTCCTTAAAAACTGCATATGAATTTATGAAAAAAAAAGAATGTAGTAAAACTACTCATGAAGATAATATTTATTTTTCAATTAATATGAATAAACTTCACGATAATCAAGATATGTATTTTGATGAAATTATTAAGTATACAGATATAAATAAAAATGAAATATATGCGACAACTACTGATTTAATAAAAAATGGTGAATATTCTGTTGATTTAATTTTTCCAGATAGTGAACAATCATATTCAGTAATTATATTAAAAAATGCAAAATTTTTTGTAGTTAATCATTACAATAATGTATATTATTTACGAGATTGTCACGAACCATATCAATATGATTTCTTAACAAAAAAAGAATTAATAAATCATTTAAATAAAATGTATCAATTAACCGAATCAATTGTTGTAGATGGATATCCTATACCTGAATTTTCATCAATAGAATATATTATAATTAAAAATAAATTTAATTTTTATTTAGATATGGAAAAAGAAATATTAAATACAAAAATGAAAAATACCGATTTTGGAATACAAATAAGTGAAAATAATTTTTATGAAGATACTGATTATGATAATATAAAATCTGAAATAAAATTAGTTAACAAAGAAAAATATCTTGAAAATAATGAAACAAGTACATATTTTGAATTAAATGATAATTTAAATGCAAAAAAAATAGAAGTTATAATACCTCCTATTAATCATAACATATTTTTTGACGATGATAAAGAAAAACCAATAATAACAAAATCTTGTTTTTAAAAATAAAAATTGAAAATTTATTTATTTTATTAATAATTAATTAAATAATTAAAAATGGATATCGAATATCTAAACCCGCAAAAGACCCAATGTTCTTCTAATAAAGAAGACATTGAAATTGAATCTCTGATTAAGGCTCCTATGGATCTTGGTTCTACAGAGATTTTGGAAAAATATATATATGAAATTATTGAAAATGATTTTTCTAATAAAATTGAATTAGAAAAATTTATTAAATTACTTAACAAAAAATATCATACAAATGCATCATGCATTAAGCTTCTATATGTATATAGAGAAATGTGTAAAAAAGGGATAATGAAATATGATATTAAATACGAAGAATTATTTCAATCAAAAGGATTTAGATCACAATCAGGTGTATTAGTAGTTGCAGTATTTACATCTCCTTATCCTGAAACAATCAAAGATGGTAAGCTAATTAAACAACAATTTTCATGTGAATATGATTGTTATTATTGTCCCGCTGAACCAAATCAACCGCGTTCATATCTATTAAATGAACCTGGAGTGCGTAGAGCAAATTCAAATAATTTCGATCCTGTTGATCAGTTTCGTGATCGTGTATCAATGTATATTAATATGGGTCATCCTATTGATAAAATTGAATTAATTGTACTTGGTGGAACATGGTCATCATATCCAATGGATTATCAAGATAATTTTATTCGCGATATATTTTATGCTGCGAATACATTATATAATCCTAGAGATAAATTAACATTAAAAGAAGAACAAACGATTAATGAAACAGCAGAATGTAAAATTATTGGAATTACTCTTGAAACACGTCCTGATAGAATTTCTATTAGAGAATTAAAGAATTTTAGACGACTTGGTGTAACTAGAATTCAAATGGGCGTTCAACATATTGATGATAAAATCTTATATCGAATTAATAGACGTTGTACAAGTAATCATGCAATAAAAGCAATTAAAATGGCAAAAGATTGTGGTTTTAAAATTGATATACATTTAATGCCTGATTTACCAAAACCATTAAAAGAAGGGGTTCTAAACACAAAAGAAATTTTTACAATTGACGATATTGATGAAGATTTTGATATGTTAGAAGCTGATAAAAAAATGTTTGATACTGTTATTAATTCTCCTGATTGGCAAGTAGACCAATGGAAAATTTATCCATGTGAAGTTGTTCCATGGACGCGTATTGAAACGGATTTTAAAAATCAAGTGTATAAACCATATGGACATCAGCAAAATAATCGCGAATGGACTCAATTATCTGAACTATTAATAGATGTATGTAGTAAAGTAAAACCATGGGTAAGACTTAATCGAATTATCCGGGATATTCCAGCTGAATATATTTTGGGAGGAAATTGTAATGTATCAATGAGACAAGATTTAGATACAGTATTAAAAAAAAGAGGATTATATTGTATGGATATCAGAAACCGAGAAGTCAAAAAAAGAAACATTGATCCAAATAGCGCTGTATTAAAAGTACGTAAATATGATTCTTCAGGGGGAGATGAATATTTTATTTCATTCGAAACAGAAGACGAAAAAATTCTTTTTGGATTTCTGAGATTAAGATTAACAAATAACTCAGGATATCATCTATATGACGATGAATATGTATTTCCTGAATTAAAAAATTGTGCACTAATTCGAGAACTTCATGTTTATGGACAAGTTAAAAAAGTTAATGAAAAAAAAAAAATAAATGATGTACATAATACTGCACAGCATATTGGATTTGGTAAACGTCTTGTTAATAAAGCAATTGAAATATCACTTGAACATGGATATAACAAAATTTCTGTAATTTCAGGAGTTGGTGTTAAAAATTATTATCGTAAGTTTGGTTTTGAAGACGAAGAATATTTTATGACAATGAAAATTAGTAAAGATAATTATAAAAAGAAAAATTATAATTATATATACCTATACTTTTTAGTATTTTTTGGAATTATTATTGCATATATTTTAAACAAAAATTGATTTTTTTTATAAAATTTAAATAAAATATATTAAAGTTATGAGTTTTTATAATTATGATGATACATCAAGTTTAGATTCATTATCAACAGATGATGATAAAGATTCATTTTGTTCATATGATAATAATGATAAATATTATAATCATGAAAATTTATCAAAAACAGAAATTATAGAAAAAATAAAATATTTACAAAAAATGTTTAATTTGGATAAAATAAAATCAGATAAATATTGTTCATTTATGGAAAATAGTTTTAAAATTAATTGTTCATGTTGTACAAAAGTTTATTGTTGTAGCCAATGTCATAATTTTGAAGCTGATCATAAATTAGATATTAAATATACAAATATTATATGTTGGGAATGTGATATTGAACAAAATATAACTGATTATTGTATAGCATGTGAAAAAAAATTAAAAACAAAATATTCATGTAAAAAATGCTATATTTTTGATAATAATAATAAATATAAGTTTCATTGTGATAAATGTAATAATTGTCACATTGAGGAAAGAGAAAAATTAATGCATTGTGAAAAATGTAAAATTTGTTATTTAGAAAATAATAAACATATTTGTATAAATTTTGATAATAATTGTCCAATCTGTTTTGAAATTTTAAAAAATGATATTGTAGTTAATTTAATATGCGGGCATGCTATTCACAATGATTGTTATAATTTATTAATTAAAAATTCGTATAAATGTCCCTTATGTTTTAAAACTATAATTGATATGAAAGATAATTTTAAAAAATTAGAAGAGGAAATTGAGAATACAAAAGAATTTGAAAGATCTTTAAATTTAAAAGAAATATATTGTAATGATTGTGAAAAAAAATCAGATACAATATTTAGTTATTTGGGGTTAAAATGTCACATATGTGGATCTTTTAATACAAGATTAGAATAGAATTATAAATTATTTTGTATTGCTGATAAAATATTATATTTAACTAAATTTGCATTAGCAGAAATATATTTAGATGCAAATTGATTTAAAAATAAAAATTCAACAATTGCAACTATAATAATAGTTAAAAATGTTCTAAAAAATACATCCATAAAACTAAAATTATATTGCTTTGACATTATAAAAACAATAGATAAAGCAATAAATAAACCAGGTAATACAATTTTAAGAGTTTTATCTATAATTTTTTTATTTGATTCATTGGTATCAAAATCTTGCTTTTCCATATTTGGTGGATTAATATTTTTAATGTAATTATATATATTTCCTTTATATTCATCTGGTAATACAATATTTAATTCATCCAATAAATTATTAGTAACATAATTCATTTGTTTTGTAATAATTTCTTTTTCAACGCTTGCAGTGTAGGTAAAATAAAATATTGATAAAAAAGTAGCCATGCATGCTACTGTTAAAAGAATAAATGCAAAATCATGAGAAGATATATTTATAAACATTACTTTTTTATATATTATATAATATATAAATTAATATGAATAGTTTAAAATATGATTTTTTAGAAAAAATTAATATAACGACCGATTTAGGAATACATGCATTAATTTTATTTGCATTATTAACTACTTTTTTTTTATTATATGTAAGTAAATTAACAAAATCTGAATTAAATAATCAATTATCTGATTTAATAAATAATAATATTCAGAATGAATTAACTGAATATAAAAATAAATTTGGAATAAAAGAATTATTACCAAAAAATACAATTGACCCTATATTAAATAAATTAAAATTATCATATAATAAACCAGATAATTATCAAGATTTAAATAATAATTGGGTAAAAGAAACATTAATATTGTCTAATTTATTTTTATTAATATTAATAGTAGGATTTGTCCTTATATTATCATATACTTGCAATTTAAAAATAAATATAAAAGAAATACTTAAAATTAATATTTTAACTATAATTGGTATAGGTATAGTTGAATATTTATTTTTTACAAGAGTAGCTTTAAATTATGTACCAACTAAACCCTCGCTAATGGTATCAACTATTTTTGATAATTTGAAAAATTATTTTGCATAATTAATTAAAAAGTTTTTTTAATATATAGTTTTTAAAATATTTTTATATTTTTTATTATTATATATAAAATGAATTACGAATATGATGATCATGAAAATTTTGAAGTAGAAAACTTCGAAGTTGATTCTGTTTGCAATGTTCTCAAATATAAAGTTGATTTATTTGGCTATGAAGTTAATATTTGGGTATTATTATTAGTTGTTGCAGTTATTGTTGGTGCTTATTATTACAAAACATCAAGTAATGTATCTGTAGCATCAGATATAACCTTATCTTCTACTTCCTCAATGGGAAGTATTGCAAAACAAATGGGTGGTTTTACTATCAATACTCCTGATTTTATTAGAGGGTTATAAAATCTTTAAATATTTGAATAATATTTTCATCAAACTTTTTATTTTTATCTTTAGCTAAATCTAAAGGTACAATATTTGCATTATTTAAAATGTATGGATCTGCATTATTTATTAATAAATTCTTAATAATTAAATAATTTTTAATAAGAATTGCTAAATGTAAAGGAGTATTACCATCTTTATCTTTATAATTAATTTCTACATTTATATTTTTACTAAATTTTATTAATAAATTAAATATTTTAATATCTGATAAAAAAATTGACCTATGTATTGGTAATTGTTTATCAGTATCTTCTATATCAACTTTTGCACCGTGTTTTAGTAATAATTTTACAATATCATAACACCCAAAAAATACCATGTTATGTAACAACGTATCACCTTCTTTTGTTTTATTATTAATTATATTTTTGCAATTTTTAAACAAATTATCAAAATAATCTGTATTTTTTTTTGTTAACATATTTTTTGAATTTTTATAAGTAATATTATCAAGAATTTTTTCCAATATTAAATCGACATTTTTATATAATAAATTGTTTACTATATTTTCACGATCATTTTTTGTTATTTTATAAGATGTATCATTGGTAAAATAATTATCCAATTCTGTATTTATAATATCAAAATTGTTAGAATTGTGCATATATATTAGAGTATAAAATAAAGATTTATCTTGTATTAATTTTCCACTAAAATTTTATTACAATAATCATCAAAATTAATTTGGTTACATTCTTTATTTGATATTTCATATACTGTGCATTCAGTATCTTCTATAAAATCAATACTATGTGTAGTTATTATAACTGCACCATCAAAAGTATTTATAGATTCTTTTAATGCTTCTATAGTATTTAAATCCAAATGATTTGTTGGTTCATCAAGTACAATAATATGTGGATTATTCAATTGCAATTCAACTAAAGATACTCTTACTTTTTGACCTCCAGATAAATTTTCCATGTTTAATTTATGTTTGGTTCCATCTAAACCAATTTTTCCTAAATAACTTCTTATAATACTTTCTTGAATATGAGGAAATTTTTCTATTAAATATTCAATAGGAGTTTTATTTAGAGGCAAATATTCAAAAGTATGTTGATTAAAATATGAGATTCTAATATGATGATCTTTTTTTATTTCTCCAAATTGAGGTTCTAAATCACCTGATATTACTTTCATTAATGTAGATTTTCCAGAACCATTTTTTCCAACAAATGCAATTCGTGATTTGTAATTTATTCCTAAAGTTATATTTGATAATATTTCAGTTGTATTATAACTAAAATAAATATTATCAAGAGTTATTAAATTATTTTCACTATTATTATTAACTTTACCAAATTCAATATTAATTTTTTTATTAAAAGGTAATATAGGTAATGGGTTTTTTTTTAAATATTCTTCTATTTCAATTTTAGTTTTTCCATTTTTTCTCATTTCTTTAATATTTTTTTCTATTTTATCTATTTGTTTTGTTTTATCTTTTATCATTTGATCATATTGTTTTTTAAATTTATTATATCCACCATTATAATAGTTGAGTTTTTGATCTTCTATGTTTATTATATTACTACATACTTCATTTAAAAATTGTATGTCGTGTGAAATTACCATAATTGTTTTTTTATAATTTTTTAAATAATTAATAAGCCATACATTTGCTTCTAAATCTAAATGATTTGTTGGTTCATCTAATAATAATAATGAAGGTTCTTTATATAATGCACATGCTAATGCAATTCTCATACGCCATCCTCCTGAATAAATATTTATTTTAGTATTAAAATCAATAAATCCTAATCCAGATAATATTTTTTTTATTTTGGATTCTTGTTTTTCATATTCAAGTTCAACTAATTCATTTTCTAAAGTTAATAATTGGTCATTTAAACTATCTAATTCAATATCAGAAATATTTTCATTATTTTCTAATAAAGTTTCAATTTCTTGTTTTTTACTTAATTTTTTAATAAGTTCAAAATTTGATTCTAAAACAACTTCATATATCGTTTTATCAGATGATTGTATTTCTTGATTAACCATATATATATCATGAATTTTTGTTAATTCTGGATGTTGTCGATCATTAATATAATTTAAAAATGTTGTTTTACCTATACCATTCATTCCAATAATACCATATTTTGAACCATTTTTAATAGTACAATTTGTATCTTTTAATAAATGTTTCCCTCCTATTATTAGATTAACAGGAAAGCTTATATCTTGATTCATTTTATTAATATTATAATTAATCTTATAATATTAAAGTAATTTCATTTTTTTTAATTTTAAATATTTAAATTTATATTTTAAGTATTTATTATAATACCCACCTTTATTAATTTGAAGTTTTGTTGTTGTATTATCTGACCAATATAAAAAATTATTTAGTTTTTTTCTTTTATTTCCTAAATTAACATTTTTATCTGCATATATATCTGGATCGAATTTTTCATATATATGTGTTTTTATATTTTCAAAATTTGTTTTATCAAGAGATAAAAATATTACTATAATAGGATTATCCAAATATATATCACCTTCATCTTTTGGCATTTTATTATCCTCATATTCTTTGTTATAAACTTTAATACTTAATATATCAAATGTATTATTATAAAATAAATTATAAACATAAGAAAGAACTTCAATTAATTTAGACCTTTTTGGATTTAGATATAATCTAAAAATATTATCTAAATCTTTAATTAATTTTAATTCCTTATCTTTATTTAATATTCGAAACCATTCATAATCAATTATATAATCGTATAATTCATAATTATTATATTTATTAAAATTATCATAAAAAATTTGTAATAAATCAAAATTTAATTTTGTTTTCCAATAATAATTAACAAAACCTATTTTATCCAAAAAAAAATTATCTTTTTTTATAATATCCATATATTATTTATTAATTAAAAAAAAGTCTTGAATATTATATTTATTTACACTAATACTAAATGATGCTGCAGAATGATGACCTCCTCCTCCAAAACAATATGCTATTTGTGAAATATCAGTACTATTTTCTTTACTTCTTAAAGATACTACAATTTCTTTTTTTTCCAAATTAATAGTCCAAAACAATACAAAATCACAATTTATCTTATTCATCATATATGATCCTAATGAACTTATGTTAGGACATCCTCCATTAAATACTGCTACTTTATATTGTCCAATTTTATTTATTATTTTTTGTAATTCATAATTTTCATTTAAAAGCTTTTCTGATGGAAATAATTCTAAAGAATATCTTCTACTATTTTGTTCCAATAAATAATTTTTGTATTTTTCATAATGAATACCTTTTTTAAGTATTTTTTTTAAATATTTTAAATCAAATAATTTATCCCAATTTTCTAAATTTTCTTTTGTTGGTTCAAAACTATAATTAACTTGTAAGTAATTAATTAATGGTTTAGTCAATTCATATTTCCAAGTACCTGTATCATTATCTTGTATATATTTTACAAATTTTGGCATTTTAGTTGAATAAAATAATTTCCAAGCTAATCCTATCCCACTATACATTTCGTCAAAATATACATTTTGATTATATTTTTTTGCTAATTTATGAGAATAGTCTTTTGTAGTAATATGATGGTCTATAAATAATACATTTTTACCTAGCATAAATATTTTTTCCAAAATATCATATGAATAAGCAACATCTATTATTATTATATTTTTTCCTGATATTTTAGGAGGGATTGTTTTACTTGAAGGAACATCTGCATAAATTATAGCATTTTTTTCTAATTTATTTGCTTTATTTATAAGAAAAAACCCGCCAAATCCATCTATGCAGTTTTTATGATATATTATATAGTTATATTTCATTATAAAATATAATATATAAAAAAATTGAAAAAAATTATTACTTGAATAGTCTATTGCGTTAAGATTATGAATTAATCAATTACAACTGTTATTAAAAGCATAAATAACAGTTATCCGCAAAAGCAAGCAATTCAAGCAAACAAAGCAATTCAATCAAGCAAAGCAATTCAATCAAGCAAAATGTACAAGCAAAGCAATACTGGCGCCTCAAATTGGCGTGAAGCAAGTAGTGCGCAAAAGAAGGAAACTTCTAAGCGCAGTAACGATGGATGGACTTCAGTGTCATCCAACAATAATAATCGCAATACAAAGCAAGAGTTTAAACCTCAAAACAAGGAATATGAACTTAAGAAGAAGTTTTTCCAAGTAACTAGTCGCATTGATGATATCATGTCAACGAATACCGGAACTGTAAATGATATTGAAAATAAGTGTATCGCTTATTTCAATACTCTTCGTTCCAAGGAAGAAAAGGCAAAGGCTATCGAAACAATTGTTTCATATTCTTTACATGAAATTATCAATGAAACTTCATTTTTTGGAAAAATCATCTCAAGTGATCTTAGTACGAAGTCAAATAGCATCGGTCTTATCAAGGAAAAGGACGGCTATGATATTTTTACTTGGGCGATTTGGACACGTTATGGTGATAAGAGAAGTATTGCAAACATTCCTCGCGATAATAGTGATATTATCAAGATGGTGAATGCTCTGCTCGCTCTCGAAGTTTCTCCATTTCATGTTAATACCAAGAAAGAATCTCTTATCAAGACAATGAATAGTTGTCTAGGTAATGGCAAGATTACTCAGGATACTTATGATGAAATTTATGAAATTCTGCTTAAGCAGACAAATAGTAATTTCATTTTCAAGTGTCTTAGTAATAATATCTTTGATATTAATCGAGAGGGGATTCTTTTTGAAAAGAGTTTGGTAACATGGGGTCTAACTCTTCCAGATGTTCGTGAGAAAATCATTGATATGATGTTTCGTTTCGATATTGATCAAGTCTCTTTAAGTGAAATTAATCGCAAGACTGGTGAAATGAGTTATGAGATCATGTATCATAAGATGATTAACATTCTGCGTTCCAAGAGTTATCACAGTGATTTCACCAAATATTTTGCGGAAAATCCTATTAATAATGATGAAATCATTCGTATTATGACATCACGCTACCTTGATAATATCTTCAATCTTTATCCTAAGATTTACGAATTTGATGTTACTGCTGGGTACAGTGGTTGTAATGGCGAGGGTAAGTGTTTTAAGCATCTGGAAACACTTGGAGCACTAATTTGGGATATGTCCAAGTATACTGATTTTGATATTAATATGCTGAATGATATGCATCTTAAGGTTCAAATTGGCTTTGGTTTGCATGGACTCAATGCAAACAATTCTAATATCGAATATCTTAAGAAGCTATATACTAACTGCCATATTGTATCCAAGATTCTGATTGAAAATGCCTTCCAAAATAAGGGAATTCAGTTTGGAGAGTATGCTGAACTACCAAAGAAGGTTGTTGTAGAAAAGAAGGAAGAGAATCCTCTGCAAAATTTCAAGACAGGATTGGAAAAGATTGGTAATAATAAGATTAATTTCACCACAAATGCTATTCTCCCATGTGTTGAAGATGCAGTATACAGTATGTCAAAAATTTCCACAAAAGTTGATAATAATGAGATGTGCCGGGCGTTTATCTACCAAGCATGCTGTGAATTATCACACGATAATCAGATTAATCATATTGCAGAATTTATTAATTATTTGGATTCTAAAAGTATTATGAAGCGCGAGAATATCAAGCGTATCATTTCTGAAGAAGAAGAAGAAATTATTGAAATTACTTCATGTGATAATCCCAAAGTTAACAGAATTATCAATATTATCAAAAACATTTAATTTATTTATTTTTTCCATTTATTCGTTTAGTTCTTTATTAATATTTGCTTCTAAAATTTTACAAGAATAAACAAGAATTTCATTATCATCTCCTGCAATATCAAGTAATTTAATATTTTTTTTTATATATTTTGCATATATCGGTGCTATTTTTTTTAATTCTTTATAAATTAATTCTTCAGGATCAAAATTATCACTTAACTCGACACTTGGATATTTTAAATGATATTCATTAATATCATTTTTTTCTAAACATAATAATGTATACATATTTTTAGCATCTTTATTATTACAATCTGCATATACCATACATTGTATTGGTTCTAAATTATTATTAAATTTAAATTCAATATTAGAATTATTTTTTTTATTATATGATTTATTTTGAGTATCGCATAATTTAGCAACAGGTAAATTTAATTTAGCAATTATAACTTTTTTATTAATATTATTATTATTATAAAAATTATTCAATATATCTTTAAATTTATTAATAGTTTTATATTTACCATAAATTATATAATATATCGTATCTGCAAAAATTTCTATTTCAACAATAGTTCCGGGAAAATTAAAAGGATTATTTTTCATTTTAAATTATATTAATAAATTATAAAAGTTTTTTTATATATCTTTGGGGATTTTATTTTTAAAGGAATCTAATAATTGTACAAGTTCTTTAGTATCTCCCTTTATTGCATTTCCTTTTTTAATATTTTTTGGTCTATTAATATCAAGAATAAGAACAACTCTATCAAATTTCCCATCATTCCAAGTATAATGAAATTTTGAATCATCAAAAATTAACCATTCGTCTTGTTTATATTGCTTAATTTCTCTTTTAATATTTTCTGGAATTTGTGGTTTATTTTTTTCAAAATCACCTACACTAATATAACAATCATTTGGAATTATAAAATTAAAATGACATCTTAAAACATTATTTGATAATTTTGCCCATCCTCTGTGTTCTGATAATTTCGTACCTGGTGTCATTTTTGAAAGTATAGCAGTTTTTAATCCTGGTATATTTTTTATAAAATTAGCAAGTTTTGGACATTTTTTACAATTATCTTCTGCCCATATATCAAACCCAAAAAATGGAATTATTGTCCAATCTCCATTTTTGTACAAATCTTTTTCTACCCAATTAATCCAACCAGATATATTAATTATTTCTTTTTTATATTCATCCAAATTATTATAAATTTTATTTAAAAAAGGATAAGTTTCTTCAACAGAATAATAATTTTTATCTAACAATATAATTTTACTATTATTTTTAAAATAATAAATGACACATATTAATAAAATTAATATTATAAAAAAAATCATATTTTATATACTACTTTATTGATAAAAAAAAATTGATTTAAAAAATACATGATACATATATATTATAATATACAATTATGCAAGAAACTAACCAAATGGAACAAGTAACAACTCAAATGACAGAAAATACTTTTAATCTAAACCTTGAAGACATCCCTTATGATGAAAAATTTAGACTAAATCATGCAGCAACTTCGCAATTAGTCAAAGGACTTCAAGTAATGGCAGATAGACTTACTGAACCACAAAATGATTATCAAAAAGAACTTTATCCTGCTATTAAAACAATTGTAAAAGAATTTGTTGATAAATATTCAAAAATTCTAGAAGCTTCTACTGAAATTGAAAGAGAAGTTCGTCGTTTTAATCTACATGGATATAACGGCAGAGTAAAAAAACCAATTGCTACTCGTGGTGTAAAATTTAATGTAGTATATAAATATGCAAATTTTGGTGATTATCTTAAAACAATTTCTCAACGTCTTACTTATTTAACTGAAAGAGAACTCCCACAAAGATATATTACTAATACTGCAGAAGGCACTGCTTATGAACAAATGAAAGTAATTATCACTCAGTTTCTTACTTATATGAAAGATGATGTTGAACAAGCATGGAATACTGCAGTTACTTCTGCACGAACTGCAGGAGGAAATGCAGTTCAAGAAAATCTTCGCAAAAGAACAGAAAACATTAAGAAACCTCGTATTCATACTAATACTGAAAATAACAAATTTAATGTTGATAAACCAATGAGAGTTAATAAATATAATAAAAACTCATTTAAACAAAATGATGGTCAACAACAAACTCAAACTTATAGAGTACGTAACAATGAAAATAAAGAACAACAAACTCAAACTTTTAGAGCACGTAATAACCAACAACAATGGGCACCTCGTAAAAGTTATTAATTTTTTTATCATGTTTAAATAAATTTATTTAATTTATTTAATTTAATTAACTTAATTTATGCCATAGCTAATAATTCAGGATTTTGTGCAATTACATCCCCGCCTTTAGATACAACCATATAAATAACAACACCTATAACTAATAAACATACAATACTTGATATAGATGCCCCAGGAACTTTAAAAATATCACCTATTGCATTACCAATACCTTCAAAAAATTGTGCAAAAGCTCCACCTAAACCTTGCATTTCTGCACCAGATTTTGTTTTTGATTCAGATTCTTGTTTTGAAATATTTTTATTTTCCAATTCAACTTTGATACCCAATTCAGAAGCAGTTTGATTTAATATATTATTACCTAAATTACTTTCTTGTACACAATTTGAAAATACAGTTTGTGCTTGATTTTGTTCAATAGCAATAAAGGCTTCCCCGCCTACATGAATATTTTCCATATTTACAGCTTGAGATGTATTTGCTTTTGAAATACAATTTGAAACACTTTCTGCTGTAAAATTATTTTGAACAATATTTTTTACAACATTTTGAATATTAAGATCTGTTTTATTATCTACTTTATAATTATTTATTGCATTAACATTAGTACTTGAATTAACATTACCAATACCACCCCATCCCATTTTTGCTGCCGATTCTGCATTTGCTTTTAATGCTTGCAATGCTTCATTTGTAACACTATTATTTATACCATTATTAATATTAGTAATTAATTCTGCCCCAGTTTTATTTCTTAAATTAGATGTATTCACGCATCCGAATGTTAATACTGCCTGTTGTGTTTGATTAGTATTAAAATTAAAATTACCCCTTGTATTAAAATTTGATACATTTATGTATTGTTGCAAATTCATATCTGCTGAACAAGACTGTGCCGCAGTTAAAGTTGCACTATTAACTTGTTGATTTATTTGTTCAGATAATGTATTTATATCTGTATTATTAATAAATAAATCATTATTTGTCTGATTTATAGTAGCATGAGATTCTGTATTACCCATTATATAATTTTATTATATATTATATAATTAAAAAATTATTTTTTTAATTTTGAATTGGTTTAGGTGTAAAAGCTAATACAAATGGATTAGTTTCATTATCATATAAACATAATCTAAAATATTTTTCTTTATTTATTCCACATGTTTCATCTTTACATATACCAATATATCTATATTTTAAAATTGGTTTACCTTTTTTATCATGTGCAATATATTTATTTCCTAATATTAAAGGAGTTTGAAATCTAATTATATATGATGATGCTGTTGTATTTTTACTTGGAACTTCTAATAATTCAACAGATGATAAAGGATCATTATTTGAATTTAATGTACCTTCTAAACATGCAAAATTTAAATTAGATTCTCCTATTGGTACACTTAAACAATGTTTAGAATAGTTACCATTTGGTAGCATCACTCTTCCAGTTATTTTATATAAATCATGCACTGCTTTTGGATTATGATGTTTTGATAATTTTGTTAAATTAAATATAGCGCTATTATCTTCTGGAGGTATACATGTAATAGGAACTTGTAAACAATTATTTTTAATACTATGAGATGGATTTATATTACCTGATTCGACATTTTTAATATGAGGTATAATTTTTGTTAAATATTCAGAGAAATTTGTTTCTTCTTTAGGATTTATTTTATTTTGTATTCTTTGACATTCCATTTGATGATTCATTATACATAATTTATAATTATTATTATTAATTTCTTTTTGATCATGAATTTTTTCTAAATATTCATTCATTTCTACTAAGAGTAATACATTTGCAACACAATCATTCGGATTATAATTATTTTGACAATCACTTTTTTTATGCGAAACTAAAACATATTCTTTTCCATTAAAACTAGTAGTAATATTTATATTTTTATTTAATAAATCTCCTAATGGATTAGATTTTTTTAAAATAGGTATGGACATAAAAGTTTCCCCACACCATAATAATCTTATAAAAAATAAGACAAGTATTATAATTGTTAATAATAAAAGATTATTAAACATATTTTATTTATATTATATTAAAATAAATAAAATTTTTTAAATTATAATTTTAATTTTGGGCATTTCGGTTTTTTATATATACAAATAATAATAAAAATATACATAAAACTACTACTGGTAATATTACATATAATACATAATTAAAAGGTTTTTTATTAATATCTTCTTCTTGAGGTTTATTTGGTGAATTATTTGGTAAATTTCCATTTGATGGTTTACTTGGCAAATTACCACCACCAGATGTATTTTTTTTTTCTGCTTCCTCTTCAGCAAGTGCAGCCTCTGCCTTAGCTTTTGCTGCTGCCATTGCTTCTTTTTGAGCTTCCATTTCTGCTTTTGCTTGTTTAATTTGTTGACCACAATTTTGCATAACTACTGGATTAAAATTAGCAGAACCACCTGCTGTTATATTAGAAGCATTTACTATTGAATTACATATTGTCATATCACATGTTAAAGGATTGCCATTATTATCACGTGAATCTGAACTTAAATATACATCAGTATCACCGCCTTGGCAACCCATCATATAACAATTTTTAGGAGCAGCTCCAAATGAATTATTAGGAGGGGCAAAACAAGAACATTCTTTTAAATAATTTGGCCAAATACTTCCCTGATCAGGGGTACCTAAAATTTCAGAAAATACTTTATATTGATTAGTACAATAAGCTTCCATAAAATTATCACAATATGGGGTAAATTTTTTCCAATTTTGGTCACATAATGATTGTGGAACATAAACTGTTTTTTCTATATAACCAAATTGTTTATTTAATGCTGGATTTAATTCATTTTGAAAATTGTAATTAGTAGGAATCGGAATTTTTACATTAACGCCGGTGGAACCATCATTATTCGCAGGTCCAGTTCGATTCATACAACATGCTCTTTTTATTGTAGTTTCATTTAAGTATTGATTCATTACATCTTGTGGAGATTGATTTCCTTGAAAATTAATATTTAAATTTATTAATTCGCTATTAGGTAATATATTACTAGTTTCTGCATATACTAAAGCATCCATTATATTTATTATATACTTATATAATAAATATTTTATTTTAAAAATATAAATTATCTAATTTTAAAACCATTATCTATTTTTTCTTGTTTTTTCATTATTTCCATAAATGAATACTTTTTGTTTTCATTAGATATTTGTGGATTTTCTTCTACCCATCGCGCCCATTGTGAAATTAATGTTGACCATAAACCAATCTCAAAGGTAGTACCGATATCTGTTTTTCCTATTAAATGAATCGTTCCATTATTATTATATTTTCTATAAATTTTTAATCTTGGATCTGATTCTAAATAACGAGATATTTCAAATAAATTTTGTGTAAAGGGATTAATTATATGAAATCCAATTATATCATTCATATTAAATTTTAAAGTAAATCTTTTTCCAAAGTACATTACTCTATTAAACATTATATCTTTTAATTCTTCAGGAGTATATATTTTTGGTGCATATTCACCAATAAATTTATGTTTATCAAGTATTTCTTTAATAATTTTTTTTAAATTATAATAAGAATTTTCATGCAATAATACTAATTTTGTCCAATCGATATCAGGGTGTTTCATTGCTTCACAATGGGCATCTCCAAAATTATCAAATTCTAAAATATAATAATTTCTAAGATGTTCATCTGTCCAATTACCAATTAATAATTCAAAACTTGTATGATATGGCATAGTTGGGGTTATTAAAACTTGATATTTGAAATTATATTCACGAATTCTATTCATATTTATATATATTATTTAAGATAAGATTTTAATTAAATATTTTTTCTTTCCCTTTCATATTCTATATTTGTTAAATCCAAATCACCGTTATTTATAGTATTAATATTACTTAATTTTTTTTGAATCTTATCTGCTATTTTTTCTTCTATAGTATTTGCAACATAAATTATTCTTTGTAAACTTTTTGATTTACCTCCTGCACGATGGATTCTACCTAAAGCTTGTTGTAAGTCAATCGACGACCATGTTGGACTAATTAATGAAATTCTAGGATAATTACCATATTTATCATGTAATGATATACCAATGCCTCCTGCTTTTATGTTAGCAATAATTATCCTAGTTTTATTTTCCATAAATTTATTTATATTATCTTGTCTCTCAATAATTGTCTGATCCCCATTTATTATTGAATCTGTATGTAGTTCATTTGCTAAAGTTTCTAATGTCTGTTTATAATTAACAAAAATAACTATTGAATAATTATTTTCCAAAAAATCATTTACTAACTGTATAAATAATGGTATTTTTAATAATTCTATTTTTTGATGAGCTCTTAATAGTTTTACTAAAATATTAGATTTATCTTTTTTACTTTTATCTTTTAAATTAATAAGTTCATCGTGTATTTTACTATATTCATTTTCAATTTCTAATTCTCTTTTTTTTCCCATGTTATAGGGAGTCGCTGTAATTTGTGTTTCTGGAAATAAATTTCCCAATGAATCTATTCTAATTCTTGAAGCTCTATCTGGAAATAACATATTATGTATTCTCCACAAAGGTTTAGCATCTCTCATTATCCAATTTTGAATAATATATTGATATCTTGAATAATCCATATTAGTTTTTTTTACTTGTTCCGGTTCAATAAAATTTAATATATAAAAAAATAATCTAAAATTTTCAGGATGATCGCAAATTGTTGCACTTAATACCAACATTTTAGTATCTAAATTTTTAACACTATATAATAATTTACCATTTAATGTATTAATATCAGAACATTTATGTACTTCATCAAAAATAAAAATAATATTTTCTTTTTCTGGATTTGTAAATTTCCAATTAAATTCTATTATTGATTTTTTATTATCTATTTTTTCAATTACATCTAAAAAATTACTTTTGATTCTTTTACCATTTTTGTCATAGAATTTTCCATTTTTTATTGTTTCATAATTTACAATAGTAAATGGGTCAATTTTAAATTGATGACATACGTTTTTCCAAGAATTAATTACACTTTTAGGGCATATAATAAATGGTTTTAATTTAAGTTGTTTACATAATGCAATCGCGCAATATGTTTTTCCTGTTCCAGTGTCACTTGCATCTAATGCTGTTTTATTTTTAGTAATAATACTGATTAAATTTCTTGTATGATTTTTTTGATATAACAATAATTTATTTTCAATATATTTATCTAATAGTATTGACATTTATATAATAAAAATTGAAAATAAATAAAATTAATTAAGAGATTAATAAATCAATTCAATTAAAATGAATAATCTTATGGAAATTTACAAATACTTTAATAATAATTCACAAAATATAACAATAAATTACAATTTTATTTTAGTAGATGATTTTGGTAATAAAATAAAAGACAATGATACTAATATTAATAAACTTGAAGAGTTATTTAATTATATTAAATATAATTACAAAAATTATAAAGTAATTCATGATAATAATATCCTAATTATAACATCTGATAATAATAAGTATACTAAATTTTATAAAAAAAATAATTATTTATACGTATATACTCACACTTTATTTATATAAATTTCATATTTTTTTCATTATTTATCTTATTTCCTGAACTATTTTTAAATTGAAACTTATGTGATTCATTTTTTAATCCTTGATTTGGTCTATATTGAAAAATTGCCGGTTTTCCTTTTTGTAAATTTTCTCTAATTCTATCATTCATTTCTTTTCGTGCAGTAATAGGATTTCCGATACATTCAATTACAAAATCACTAAATATTCCACTATTAAAAATAGTTTTTTTATTTTTATCTAAATAATTATTTCTTATTTGTATTAAATGTGAAATAGTTAACATGAATAAATCCTTATTTTTATTATCATCTAACGATCTATAATACATATAATTAATAAGTGAAAATAATATTAGTAGGTTAAAAGATGCTATTTTAATATTTCCATTATTTAATTCTGCTTTATCTTTTTCAAAATATATTGCTTTTACTTTTTGATAAGGTAAACATTTTTTATTGGAACCATAAATTATACCAATTAATTGATCTTTATAATATAATCTTGTGGAAAAATCAGTAAATTGAAAAAATGGATAATGTTCTTCATATTTAAATTCATCACCTAAAAAATCCTTTAATAATGTTATTATTTCTTTTGTATCTTTTTCATAGTCTGTTGAAATTAATTCATAATGATTAATATCAGTATTATTAAATATTTTTAATTTAGATTCATATAAATAATAATTATATGCATATAGTCCACATACAATTATTGTATCTTTTTCTAAAATAAATCTAAATATTTTGTTTACTATTGATAACATTTTTTCTCTATTATTTTTAAAATTTACATCTAAAGATTTATTTAATATTTGAAAAGGATAATGTTTTTGAAGTAAATAATACCTTTTAAATCTTTTATCCAATTTAATTTCCCATGAAGTCATTGGATCTGTTAAAATACGTAAATAATCAATTAAAGCCCAATTTGGATGCACGTAATTAATTCCATCAATTTCTATAAACGGAATTTTATTATAAATATTTCTTGGAACATAAGAAATATCGCATGCTTCAATATCGTCGACATAAATTTTATAAGTTTCTTCATGCTGAGCTTCTCTGCCAACTACTTCATTATATCCCATATTATAAAACATATTACATATTTCAAATAAATCATGTAACGGATCAGGAGAATAAAAATCTATATCTGGAACTTCTAAATCTTCCAAAAAGCCATCTTTTTTGTTTTTTTGAATAATAACTTTATTATGAGAATAACTTCCATATATTTTTCTTTTATTATTTTTTACATATTCTATTACTTTATTTACTATTTCCATTTTAGTATCACCAGTTGGTTCCAATAAGTTCCATGTACGTTTTTTAACTTCTTCTTGTATTTTATTTATATTTTCGGGAAATAATTCAAGATCTTCTTCACGAATTATACTCATTTTATATATAATTATTATATTAATTAAATAATATAAAATAATATGTCTAAAATTATTAATAATATTTTATCTAATGATTTAGTAGAAATTCCACTTACTATGATGTTGGCATTATTTGTGGGTAACTCCTTAAACCCTGTTCCTAAAATATTTGAATATTTTCTTTTTGATTCATTTTTATTTAAATTTATTATTTTAGCATTATTTGGAATAAGAATGTTTCATCCATTAGATAATAAAAGATTATTAAAAATAATAATTATAGCATTTATCATTTCTATTATAATAGAATATTTTAGAAGAAAAAATGAAATTTTTTTGTATTATAACGAAAAACAACAATAATATATAATAAAAAATGGATGATTGGTTAGATGATTCGTGTTATATTTCAAATTATGAAAAAAAAGAAATTAATATAGAAACCCAAAATAAAAAAGATGACAAAAATCATGAAACTGATATAAATAAAGTTTTTGATCAAATTGGTCAAGGATATGAAGAATATAAAACAGTAAAAAAAGAAAATCAAGTAGATATAAAAAAACAAAATACTACGGAAATTAAAAGTGTAGATAAAATAATCAATGATAATAAAAAAAATAATAAGCAAAAACAAATTATTAATAATACAAATAAAAAATTACAAATTAAAAATACAAATAATAAAAAAAAACAGAATATTAATGATGATGATTATGACGATTATGATGATCAATATGATTCTTATTATGATAAAAATTAATTAAAAATAAAATTTAAATCTGCTTCATGATAATTCATATTTTTTAGTATTTTTCCAGTTTCTTTATCATAAATAATATAATATTTTTTATCTTTTGATAATTTATAATCAGGTAATTTATATCTTGGCTGTGTCATTTTAATATATTCTATTGTTTTAATTGCTTCTTCCTCTGTTTTACATGCTTTTGTCATATTGGAACAATGTACTTCTTCAAATGTTTTATCAAGATTAATTCCAAAAGCATGACCAGCGCCATATACAACATATAAAATATCAGATAATGCATCCGCAACTTCTTTTAAATTTTTTTTTTCAATTGCTTCTTTAAGTTCTCCAACTTCTTCTTCAATAAGTTTAAGTCTTAAATCTACTAATTTGGGTTCCATATCAAATATATCTTTATTTATTTTATCATATTTAGGATGTTCAAATAAATCATGAAATTCTCCTACTTTTTTAAAATTACTAATATTTTCATTATTTTTTTCAAAAGATAAATCCATTTTTTAATAATTTTATATTTTTATTAATATATTTATCAATTTTTTTTCCTTATCTTTTTAGACAGTTTTATATCATATATTATAAATAATAATAATATTTTATAGACATAATGTAAATTTATTTCTATTTAAAATATTGCAAAATAAAACTTTCCTCATCTTTTTTAATTTACATAGAGAAACTAAAAAAATTGAAATTTTTAAATATATGAAAGCGTATAATAAATAAACTATATAAAGCTAAATATATTAGTTAATAAAAAATGTCAGCATCAAAGATTACTTATTTTGGTCAAGCTGCGTGTATCGCAGCAATGGATCTAATTGGTCGTGTAAATAAAGCAATTACTAATTGGGACAATAAGTATGATTATACGCGAGTTATTGTTCCAGAGTATTTTGATACAGTAAATATTACAAGCAATGATGGTATTGAAAAGAAGTATCATTATCATAAATTTCTGTATGGTATTGTAAAAAAGGTTAATGAAAAGGAAGATTTTAATCAACGTATTAATGACGAAGCATTTTGGAAAACTCAATGGGGATTTGAATATTCTCCATTTCGTATTGTGCAAAAACTTCTAAAAGAACAAGGTATTTATATGGTTGATCATACTTTTAAAGGTAAAACCCCTTTTATCTACATTTACCGATGCCTGCCTGATCGAAATGTAATTACTAATAAACCATGGCATGATAATTATAATATCCCATCACTAAATCAAAATGATTTTAAAAATACAAAACTAAGCAACGCAGAAATTATTTTTGCTGTTTATAAAGCACTTATTAACTTTAATGCTATTTTTAGTTATTTTAGCAAAACAATGCAAGGTATTTCATTTAAACTTAATGAATATCAATTTAAATTCCCAGTTATTACAAATAATATTCCAGTAGTCAATAATGTATAGCAAAATTTAATTAATATTTTTTTATTTTATTAAAAAATTGAATAATTAATATTTATAAATAATGGATTTATAATATTCAATATATTTAGAATGGATACTAAAATAGATACTAATTTATATTCAAGACAACTTTATGTTCTTGGAAAAGATGCTATGGAAAAAATTACAAAATCAACAGTATTATTATCTGGAATGGATGGATTAGGAACTGAAATTGCAAAATGTTTAATTCTTGGAGGGGTTAAAAAATTATTAATTCACGATACTCAATTAATATCATATAATGATTTAACATCAGGATACTATTATAGCGAGAAAGATATTGGAAAACAACGATCTGAAATAGTATTAGAAAAAATAAGAGAACTAAATCCATATGTTGAAATTAATATAATTACAAATTTTATTGAAGAATGTAAAAATAGCGAATTAGTAATAATATGTAATTTTGATAATTTTACATTTGATGAATGTATTGATATAAATAAAAAAGTTAGAGAAGAAAATAAAAAATTTATTTGTTGTTCAACATTAGGAGTATTTGGACAAATATTTTGTGATTTTAATAAAAATTTTTTAATTAGTGATATAGATGGGGAAGAAATTAAGACAGGGACTATTATAAATATTGATATTCCTGAAGATGGTAATAATATTTTAATTGAAACCGCGGTAGATCATAATTTAGATAAATATAACAAAATTATTATTAAAAATGATAATTATCAATTTAATAGTGATATTATTAAAATTATAAGTTCAAAAAAGTTTTTAATACCTAAAACAAATTATTTTAATAATTATATAATTAATAATTCAATAATTAATACAAGTTTTGTAGAAATTAAAGAAACAAAAATTATTGATTTCGATGATTTGGAATCATCTATTAAAAATATGGCAAAAATTAATAGTTTTGATATATATAACCCAGATAGAACTGAATTTATTCATAAATTATTTTTAAATTTTCATAATAAATATAATTTTAATAAAGAATTTAATGATAAAGAGAAAGAAATTTATGATAAATTTAATTTAACATATAAAGGAAATTTCTGCCCAATACAATCAATTATTGGATCTATTGTCGCCCAAGAAGCTATGAAAGCAGTATCTGGAAAATTTAGTCCAATTAATCAATGGTTATATTTTGATGAATTTGATTTAATTGATATTGATGAAATTTATGAAAATAAAGTTAATGAAAAATCAAGATATATTGGACAAGAAATAATTTTTGGAAAACATTTTCTTGAAAAAATTAAAAATTCAAAGATATTTATTGTAGGTTCAGGGGCAATTGGATGTGAACATTTAAAAAATTTTGGTATGATTGGTGTTGAGAATATTGTTATTACTGATATGGATACTATTGAAAAATCAAATTTAAATAGACAATTTTTATTTAGAAATTATGATATAGGAAAATTTAAATCAGAAGTTGCAGGTAGAGAAATTATGAAAATGAATCCAAATATTAAAGTAGAAATACATAAAAATAAAGTAGGTAATGAAACAGAAATTTTATATAATGATGAATTTTTTAATAGTTTAACATGTGTTGCAAATGCACTCGATAACGTAAGTGCGAGATTATTTGTTGATTCATTATGTATTAAAAATACAAAACCATTATTAGAATCGGGGACATTAGGAACAAAAGGTAATGTACAGACGATAATACCGCATTTAACAGAAACATATGGAAGTCAAGTAGATCCACCAGAAAAAACTGTACCTTTTTGTACATTAAAAAATTTCCCATATCAAATTGAACATACAATACAATACGCAAGAGACTATTTTCAAGGTTTCTTTTTTAATATTCCCGAAAAAATTAATACTTATTATGAAAAAAAAAATAAATATTTAGAAGGATTAACTTTAACAGAACTTGATGATTTTTATAAAGATTTTTGCGATATAGTAACAAATATGCCTAAAGATATCAATGATTGTATTAATTGGTCATTTAATATGTGGTATAAAATATTTAATTACCAAATTAGAGATTTAATTAAACAATATCCTGAAAATGAATTAAATGATATAGGACAGTCATTTTGGTCAGGATCTAAAAAGTTTCCATCTTTAAGAATTTTTGATATAAAAAACGATAATGATTTAGGATTTATAACAAGTATGACATTCTTAATTGCAAATATGTTTGGAATTAATGATATTTCAAATGATAATTTAAATAAAATGATAATTAGTTATTTAGATACAAATCCAATTCCAAAAGAATATGCCGAAAATGCAAAAAAAATTGGTAAAAATGAAGAAGAACAAAAGAAATTTGATGAAGAAAGTTTGACTGACTTAAATAGAGAACAATTAATTGAAAAAATAAATAATTTATCAGTAATTTTAAATAAAAAGTTAATTACGAATGAATTTGAAAAAGACGATGATAGTAATTTTCATATAGATTTTATTCATAGTTTTGCAAATCTAAGAGCAGAAAATTATAAAATTGAAACTGTTGATAAATTAACAACTAAAAAAATTGCTGGTAAAATAATACCAGCAATTGCAACAACAACATCACTTGTTTCTGGTTTAGTTTGTTTGGAATTTATTAAAATTCTTAAAAATAAAACTAAGTTAACAGAATATAAAAATTATTTTGTAAATTTAGCTTTACCATTATTTACATTTAGCGAACCAGGTAAAGTTGTAGTTAATACATTAGCTAATGGTAAATTTAAATTTACTGTATGGGATTCATTTAATTTTAAAGATGTTAAATTAATAGAATTATTTGAACATTTTAAAAATAATTATGAAATAAATATTAATATGGTCACACATGGGCAAAAAATTTTATACTCAGATTTTATGAGTATTAAGAAAGCAGAAGAAAGAAAAACAATGAAAATCAGTAATATTATTAAAGAAGTATATAATAATACTGATATAACATATGATGATAAAATTATTGAATTATCGCTTGTTGGAGAAAATAATGATGAAAATGAAGAATTAGAATTACCAACATGTAAAATTTATTTATAAATTTATTTTGTGAATTAATAAATATATCATGAAACATGAATTTGAAATAAATTATAAATCTGTACATAAAGAATATATAAAAAATTTAATAAATAATTTAAAAAATATTAATGATTATAATAATCAAATCTGTAATTTTTTTTTAAATGAAATATTAAGTACTATAAAAAATCCTAAATTAAGATTGTTAATAAATTTATCTGATTATTTCCAAGAATATGCAATAAATAATTTATTTAATGCAAAAAAAACTAATGAAAAATATAATAAATTTGATTTAGTAATTGATAATTTTAACAATTTTGATGCTATTTCAAATATAACAAATGTTATATTATTACAAAATAATAAAGATGTTTTTAATATTTTAAAAAAATATTTTAATAAAATGTTTGAAAAAATTGTAATAATGATCGGATCAAATGTTTATTTAGAATTTAGTAATTTTTTAGAAATAGTTGATTTATTAGATAAAAATGGGGAATTTATTATGGATTTAACTAATTCCAGAACCGAAATTATAAATAATACAATGGATTTTTTCGATGTTTCAAATAATTTAATTAAAAAACCTACAAATAATAATATTAAATTATTTGGAAGAAAATTTAATTATATAAATAGTGGTAAAATTAATGAATTAACATATGACGATATACGAAAATTAATTGAGTTAAGATTGGAGAATTATAGTGTTTCAGAACTAAAAATATTAAAATTAGCTGATTGTACTAAAGAAAAATTAGAAGAAATTGGTTATTATGATGATGATACTTGTTTTTTAATAAATAATAATGAATTAGTTTATGTAATTATTAAAAATGATAAAGAAATTAGTACTGAAATTACAGATCCAGTTATTAAATATGTTTTTACAGATTATCCTGAAAAAACAGATTTTACAGATAAGGAAAAAAAATTAATTGGGTTTAGAAATTATTTTAATTTTAAAAACCCTGATATTTAATTTTTACATTTATTTATTCTATTTAAATTATTTGAAAAATCATCATTATGAATCCATCTTTGGCATTTTTCTTTTAAATTAGTTGGTCCGAATACTGTACCAGGTGTACAATAGCCCTTATTTTTATCTGTAACACAAAATCCACAATTAAAGCAATCCATACATTGACCGTAAGATTTTTTATTACAATTAATACACCATTTTCCAGAAATTCTGCCAAAACTTTCTTTATTTGAAAAATAAATTATAATTATAATTAAAAATAATATTATTAGTAGTAACATTAATAATATTATATTATAAAAAAATTGAAATTATATTTATATTATTAATATTTGATTTAATTATTGACTTATTAAAAAATGTCTGATTATTCCGTTTTTGCAAACATTATGGATGAAACTACTGGACAAATGGAACCTATTCGTGGTAAAGAACAAATTATGACACAAAACAATGCAGGTGGGTATGTTTTTAAAGTGTCCGATGAAGATTATATTCTTCGGTGTCTTATTCTAGGTACCCATAAAAATACATATTATTCAACAGCACGCGAAATGTCAAATGATTGTATTGAATTTATTAAGAATATGATTAGAGATGGTAAAGGAGATATTATTGTAGATACAATTGCAAAAGTTTATGAAGATGGACGTGCACCTAAACAAGATCCAACATTAATGGCTCTTGCACTTGCATCGTCATCAGATGATCTACAAACACGCAAAAAAGCATATAATATTGTATCTAAACTTCGAACACTTTCTCATATTTATACATGGAAAGGCTATCATAAAGTAGCAAGTAAATCAAAAGGTATGGGAAAGCTTTCGAAAACGGCACTTTGTGATATTTTCCAAAAAATGTCTGCACAACAACTTGCATATCAAGTAACAAAATATCCTCATCGTAAAACTGCAACTGAAGATTGGTCTTTTCTAGATTTAATTAGATGCATTCATTTTAAAGGGGATAAACTTTCAGTTGAAGGACAATATGTTATGAAATATGCTATTAGAGGTGTAGACGAGGCTAATATTTTTCTTCTAGAACATCCTGAATTAATTGATAATAAAGTTATTAATTATATTAAGGCAGTTGAAAAAGTTAAATCTCTAACAGATACAGAAGATAATCGTGTTGAACTTATTAAATTAACTTATGAATTTAATCTTCCCCGTGAAGTAATGCCAACATGGGCATTTAATCATGCAGATGTTTGGAAAGCATTATTAATTGATCGCGAACAAACACGCGTTACTATGCCAATGACTGCACTTATTCGTAATCTTGGTGTAATGAGTTCAAAAGGTGTATTTTCTGATGTATTTGTAACTTCTATTGTTGAAAATCATCTTAAAAATGAATTTGTAATTAAAAAAGCTAGACTTCATCCAGTTAATATTCTTATTGCAATGTTAACTTATCAAAACGGTCATGGTGAAAAAGGAAAACTTACTTGGGAACCAAATTATAAGATTGTGACAGCACTTGAAAATGCTTTTTACAAATCGTTTAAGTTTGTAAAACCAACAGGAAAACGTATTTACCATGCAATCGATTGTTCTGGATCAATGACTGCATCAATTCCTTGTCTACAACAAATTTCATCTCATACTGCCGCAACTGTAATGGCGATGACATTTGCACGAATTGAGGCAAATTCGCAACAAGAATATATTGGATTTACAGCAAATTATAGATATGCAAAAACATATGAGGAATTTTCTGGTATTCGTAATATTAATATTACTCCAGAAATGACTTTAAGTGAAGCAATGAAAAAAACTCAATTTAGTGACTTTGGAAGCACTGATTGTTCGTTACCGATTGAAAAGGCAATTTCTGATTACAAAAAATCAGGAGGCACAAAAGGTCTATGGGATGTTTTTATGATTTATACAGATAATGAAACATACGCAGGACATCGTCATCCATCAGAAGCACTAAAAGAATATCGTGAACTTACTGGTATTCCTGCAAAAATGGTAGTTATTGCAACTAGTCCAAATGCATCAAGTATTGCAGATCCTACTGACGGTGGAATGCTAGATGTAGTAGGATTTGACACAAATGCTCCTGAAATTGTAATGAATTTCATTCGCAATGAATCATTAAATATCGATTTTGATGAAGAAAATAATGAAATTGATTATTAATTTATTTTATTTTTGAGAGATAAATATTTTTGTTTATATTTTAGATATTTATTGTAATATTTAAGTTTTGGTTTAGTTACATAATCAAAAAAACCCCCTGATAGTGGTTGTGAAAAATTACTTTTAATTTCATTTAATAATTCTGGAGTAATTAAATTATTAGAAAAAATTTTGTCAGCAAATGCATTTAATTCTCTTTCATGATCTGCCAAATCATATGTGTTTTTTTCATCATCATTATTATCATCATCGGTATTGTCAATACAAACTCTAACAGTGGGATAATATTTAATATTTGCTCTAGCTGTTGCTTCTTTATTTAGGTCTCCATCATATTTATCAAAAATAATAGTAATATTTTGTGTTTTTAGTTTATTTGTCATGTCTTCGCTACTTAAAACACTTACAAATTTTTCCCATTGAGGTTCAAAACTTTTACAATATCCACACCATGATACTTTATATAATTTTATATAAATCTTTATCATTTTTTTATATAATATAACAAGGAAAAATAAAAAATAAATTATATGAATTTATTATAATATAAATGGAGTTTGATATAAGTACCGATAAAATAAATCCAAAATATAACCATTATGTATATAAAAGAAAAAATTTAAAAATATTAATAATTGATGATGATGATTTAGTTTCACTTATACTTCAAGAGTATTTACTTTTAAGAGGGCATCAAGTTGAAATAGTAAATGAAGGAACACGTGGTATTACAAAAAATTATATTAAAAATTATGATATAATATTTGTAGATTATCATTTGGAAAATGATTTGCCACCAAATATCGATAAAACAAATATTAATGAAGAAAATATTTTAAATGGAGCATTTGTAAGCGAATTATTAAATATTAATAATGAAAATAAATCATTAATATTTGGTTATACTGGTGATAGTACTAAAGAAGCAATAAATAAATTTAAAGAATCAGGAGCAGATGGAATAATATTTAAACCTATTGAACCTGAATTAATAGATAAATTAATGTTTAATATTGAATCATCAAGAGAATTTGATAAAAGTTCTTTTATTAAAGCTTTTAAATCAGTAAAAAATAATATAATAATTTTTTAGTTTTTTTCTAAATAAGAATTTAATAAAGATATAATAGTTTCTTCATCATATGGTTTAATTAAAATATTATCAAAACATAAATATTTATTATTTGTACTTGATAAATTTTGATTTTCTTTTTTTGCCATAATATTACCTGTTGTTGCGATGACTTGTACTTTTATATTATTTTTTAAATAATTTTCTTTAATAATTTTTGTAGCAGTGCATCCATCAATACCTGTCATATTAATATCCATGAAGATTAGATCATAGTTATTTATTTTACATAATTCTATTGCAGATTCGCCACAATTAATAGTATTAATTTCTAAATCAATATCATATTCAAATTTAATATTTTCCAATAAAAGTCTAAACATATTTAAATTTGATAAATCATCATCAACTAATAAAATTTTTCCTTCAATAATTTTTGTAAACACTTTATTTTTAATATTATTTATACTCATTCCTAATTTTATTGGATGAAATAATGTAAATACAGACCCCTCATTATATTGTGATTTAAAACTAATATGACCATCTAATAAATGTGCAATTTTTTGACTTAAATATAATCCAAATCCATTACTTTTAACATCAAATTTATATGAATTTGTTGTTTTTCCATTTTCTTTAAATAAATTATGATATTGATCTTTCGATATCCCCATTCCTTGATCAATAATATTAAAATTTACACCATGATCTTTTTTATTATAAATAACTTTTATTAATACTTCTGATGATTTATTTGAATATTTAATAGCATTTGATACAAGATTTGATAAAATTTGTGTAATTCTAGTTAAATCAGTAAAAATAAATTTTGGACTATTGCTATCAATTAAATATTTTAATTCAATATTTTTTTCTTTTGCATATATATAAAATGTATTACATAGATCTTTAATAATATCTTCAATTTTATAATTATCTAAAATAAGTTCCATATCATCAGATTCTATTTTGGATAAATCTAATATATCATTTATAATTCTTTTCATTTCATTTGATGATTTTGAAATAGTATTTAAATAAATATTTGATTTTTCGTCATTTAAAATATTTGATAAATTTATTTTTTTTTGCAATAAATATGTCGCCATTGTTAACGATTGAAGAGGATTTCTCAATTCATGCGATAAAAAAGCTATTAAATTATTGTGGGTTTTTTTAGATGTTAATTCAGATGTTTCATTATGGGAAATTAAAAAAATATGATTTATATTATTATTTGATATAACAGAATTTAATAAAATATTATAATAAATAAGATTATTTTGAAAATTATTTAATTCTAAATTTATTTTTTTGTTTTTAAAAACTTTATTTTCTTTATTATTATCAGAAATTAAAAAATCAAATTGAGATACTAAATCAATTATATTTTTATTCAAAAAATCACTTGTATAAGTGTCATTAGATATATTTTGAATAAAATTAAACCCTAAATGATTGTAATATAGTATTTTGCATTTATTATCAATAATAATAATACCGTCATTTGTTTTATTCATTATTTCATCCATTAATTGATAAGATATAAATCTATTTTGATGAATTACTTGTTTTGTATTATCCAAGTAATTATTTATTAATATGCTCAATAAATATGAAACTTCTTCCAAAAAAACTAAAATATTTTCATCATAATATGGTGCATCAGTTAATCCAATTACACCAATGATTTTATTTAAATATTTAATTGGGTATGATACATATGTATTAATTTCCGTAAAATTTCTTAAAGGTTCTTTATATAATTCATGTTCTTTAACATTATTACTTAGTATATGTATACCTGTTTTTGCAACATTTGTAATTATAGATTCAATATTAAGATTAATCATATTATTTTCTAAAAAAAAAAATTCGGATTTATTAAATATATTTTTATTAATAGCTTCTGCTACTAAAAAAGTTTCATTATCATAATTACATATACTCATTATATATCCAGATTTACTTGAAGTTAATTTTATAAGTTTTTCCAAAAAATCATTCATAAAAATAAGCGGTGAAATATTATTTAAATATGAATGATATGCATCATTGTAATATTCTTTTAATAATTTTATATCATAATTTATATTTATTTTTTCCATTAATAATTTATATATATATTTTATAATATAAATGAATACGAATATAAAATTAATAATTTTATTATTTTTATCTATAAGTTTATTTTTTTTGATTAAAAATGATATTAAAGAAAATTTTAATGAAAATACTCCTATAAAGGGATTACAATTAGGATTTAAAAATGATAGAAAAGAATCACCTGTAATAAATTATAATAAAAAATTTGACGAATTAAGAAAAAATAAACCACTTAATCATATTTTTGATGATAAATTATATACTGATGTAATACAATATGAGAATGATTTAGATGGTAGAAACGGATTAGATAAATGTATAGAATCATGTAACGGATTATGTGTTGAATATGGACAGACTGGTATTGCTCAATGTTATCCAAATGATAAACATAATGTTATAAAAAGTACATTTTATGAAACTTTAAGAGATAAAACATATAAAACAGAAAATACTGACGAAAAACCTCAAAAATTAATATATGCAAATTTAAGATAATAAAAATATTATATAAATATAAAATGTTTAAAATTATTTGTAATATTGAAAATTTATTAAAAGAATTATTTTATAATAAAAAAACATTATTAGTATTTTATGATGAAAGTAGTCAAGATTCAAGTAAATTAATAGAAATATTAAATTCAAATGATTTAGATATAATACATAATATAATATTAATCGATAAAACAAAATATTTTGTAAAAAATTCACATAAATTAAATAAAGATTATTTTAACAGTTTTTTACAAGATAATATTTTTAGTAATAATTTAGTAAAATTATTGGAAAATTTAAAATTTTTGTATTTATCAGAAAATAATCTTTATGATACAAAAATAAAAAATCCTAAATTATTTTTTATAAAAAACACTATCTTTCCAGAAGTTTGCTATGAAACAATATATTGTGCAAATTATGATACATCCAATTTTTTAATTAATATAATAAAAAAGTATTTTAATGATATACAAGAGACAAATAATCAGATGGAAATAAAAAAAAATGTATATATTAATGAGAATCTAAATATAGATGAAATAAATAAAATGAAAATATTTATATAAAAAATTGAATTTTGTACCAAATGAAAATAGTATATTATAAAAAATAGCTAAAAAATGATTATTAAAGTAGATACTGTAAATGAATTAGAAACATTAATTGAAAAGTCAAAGGCGCTAGTTCTTGATTTTTATGCAAATTGGTGCGGACCATGTAAAAATCTGGGAAAATTCTTAGAAAAAATAAAAGATCAGGAAGAATACAAAGATATCGTATTTTGTAAAGTAAATGTTGATGAAACCGAATTTGAACATATTTGTTCAAAATATAAAGTTTCAGGAATTCCTCATGTAGTATTTTTTAGAAATTCTAATGAAATTTCAACAGTAGTAGGTAATACAGAAAGTAAAATAATAGAAGCCCTAAATATGATTAAATAATTTATTTATTAAATAATAATATTAGTTAATAAATATGTAAATTAATATATATAATTAAAAAAAGATGAAAAAAATATGCATTGCATACGAATTCTTTATAATAAGTAATTAAATATCAAATAAAATGGCTAAAGACAGTAAATCTAAGAAAACTACTAATTATTATGGATGTGTATATGGAGGTGTAATGAAACAAGGTTATGTATACTTTTTCTCAACCACTGAAGATCCAGAAGACTATTTTAATCAATTTAAAGATTATTATGGAAATAAAGTACGAGGACGCTTTGTAAAAGCAGCAGATGATGAAGATTATCTCGAAAAAGTCCAAGATAAACTTTCTGAACATCAAGTTTTTGAAAAACTTTATGAAGTATCTGTTGATACCGCATCAAAAACTCTTAAAGAACTTACCGGTGCAAAGAAAACTTCTCTTCTAGGTGAAGATGAATCTAATCAAGATGATGAAAAAACTGCAAAAACTGAAACTGACAAAAAATCAAAATCCAAAAAAGCATCTCAAGATGATGACGACGATGATGATGAAGTTGAAAGTAAAAAAGTTAAAGTAAGTAGTAAAAGCAAGAAAGTAGAAGAAACTAAAAGTAAAAGTTCTAAAAAAACTAAAGCTGTAGAAAGTGAAGATGAATCTTCAGATGATGAACAACCATCTGAAGCAGAAAGTGAATCTGAAAGTGAACCTGAAGAAGTTAAAAAACCAAGTAAAACTTCTAGTAAGAAAAAAGAAACTAAATCTAAATCTTCCAAGTAAATTTAATTTTTTTGTTTATAATTTATGATAAAATAAATAATAATTAATATTAAAATAAAATGTATTGACGAATTATCTTTATTTTCATTAGTATATGCATTTTGTATCATTTTATATTTTTTTATTATATCGTGTGGATTACGATTCGATATTTGAACCAAATATAATGCAGAATCATATGATTGTGGTAATCTATTTAATTCGAGATCTTTTATAGTATAATTAACATTTTTCATTTTAATTTATATTATTATTTTGGATAATAAATATATTGATAATATTACTATTAATATAAATAAAATAAATACATCAATTCTCATGCACTTAGATTTAGGTGTTTCATCAAAAATTTCTATATTTTGAATAGTTCCAAGATTTAATTGTGCTAAGTTATATTCATATGATTTTAAATTTGATTTGTTTACTAAAACTAATTTAGTATTTTTATCTGCTTGCATTACGATCCTTGTATAAGGATTTATAATAATATCATTAAAAGTATCATTTAATTGATGATTACCTAATCCTAAAATATTTTTTTCATTATTATTATTAATTAAAATAACCTTTGACATATTTTTATATATAATATATTAATATATAATTTATAATATGATTAATATAAATACTATAGATAATATAAAATCAGATACATTACAATTTGGTTTAGCATTAATATTTTCACATATATTTGCAAATAAAGAAATATTTAATAATAATTTAAAAGCAATATTATTAAGTTTAATTGGATTTGTAGTATATCAATTAATAATTAGAAATATTATTAATACATCAGAAATTAATACTCATACTAGAATTATAATGGACGATTTTATAAAATTTACAACAGTATTAATAATAACAAAATATTTATTAGATAGACAACATTTATGTACAAAAGATTTTATTTTATCAACCATTAATTTATTAATAGGCTTTACTATTTATAATGTATATATAAATAAAAAATATGCATATAAATTAATAAATGATAATATGAGTTTAAATGAGATAAAAGCAATAAGTGATATTACAAAATTTTCATCAGTATTTGTAATAGCAGGTATATTAAATAAAATTTTTAATATTGGTGTATTTGATAGTGAATATATTAAATTATCATTAGGATATATTACTGGTCTTGTTGTATATGATTTGTTATCTTATTAAATTAATTATTCATTTTGAATTGCAACTAATTTAGGAAATAAGTATTTTTCATTATATAAAGTTAAATAACTATCTTGGTCATCTTTCGCATATAATTGTTGCATTGCTCCAATTGCAGAAAAATTATCTTGAGATTTTTTATAATTATATAAAATTGCTATTAAAAGCAGAATTAGTAATATTAAAAAAAACATATATTATTATATTTAGATAATAAAAATTACTTAAAGAATAATAGCATATATATAATTATGTACTATAGTATATTATATAATAACAATATAGTACGTTTAAATTAATTAAATTTATTCTATAATAATAGTAATAATAAAAAAAAGTTGAAATTTTAATTTATTGAAAACTTCTTTTATTAATATAATAGTAGTGTGAATCAGTCTGAATATAAATGATTATCTTAAAATAAAATATAAAATCATTTATAAACTTATTGACTTTTTCATACTGGTTTGATAATTGTGAAAGCAATTATTGAACTTGCAGGGATAGGAAAGCGGTCAAATCCAGCAGATTTAAGCTCTGCCCCTTTATTGGTTCGTGGGTTCGAATCCCACTTCCTGCACGCTTGCATAGCTCAGTGGATAGAGCAATAGCCTTCTAAGCTAGAGGTCCTGGGTTCGACTCCCAGTGTGAGTACAAAAAATACTAAAAATTAATTAAAGTCTGAATATAAATAGTTATCTTAATATGCAAAATACTGTTTATAACTCGTTTGACTTGGTTTGATAATTGTGAAAGCAATTATCGAACTTGCAGGGATAGGAAAGCGGTCAAATCCAGCAGATTTAAGCTCTGCCCCTTTATTGGTTCGTGGGTTCGAATCCCACTTCCTGCATGCTCTAATAGCTCAGTTGGATAGAGCACAAGCCTTCTAAGCTTGGGGTCCCAGGTTCGAGTCCTGGTTAGAGTGCTACAAAAAACAATGATTTAATAATTGTGAAAGCAATTATTGAATTCGCAAGGATAGGAAAGCGGTCAAATCCAACAGATTCAAGCTCTGTCCCTTTATTGGTTCGTGGGTTCGAATCCCACTCCTTGCATTATTTTTTTATTAAATAATATTAAAATATTATTTAAAAATTGATTTTTTTATTCAATTATATCGTTTTCATTATAATAAAATAATGAAAAAAATAGATATAATATGTTATCGTTACGAACTTACTCAAAAAAATAATTATATTAAACTCGATGATATAATAAATAATATTATACGCAAAGATAAAAAGGATTCTGTTTTAAAAAAGATAAATGATAAAATTCATATAATAGATGAAATTAAATATTTATCAGAAAATGATTTTATAGATTTATGTAAAGAACATAAATTTTATAAAACAAGAGAAATAAGTTATATTTTTGAAAATAAAATTAACTTTGATATAATTAATTATGAAAATTTTAAAATTCACATAATTGAAAAAGATAATATAAAATATTATAAATTACAGGATATCAGTCATATTTTAGATTATAAAAAATCGGACTATTTAAATAATTTATTAGAAACAAATGATAAATTTAAATTAAATGATATTTTAGATACTACAATTTGTACAATATTTGGAAATGATTCAAATACATCATTTATAACATTAGATGGAATTAAAAATATATTATTAAGATCACAAAAAACTGTACCTGAAATTAAAAATAAAATTGGAAATTTTTTTAATTTAAATATAAATTTTGAAAATATTATTTATGTAAAAAAAGAAATTAAATATTGTAATTATATAAAAAAAGCCTTTAACTTTTTAGATATTGAAACACAAAAATATGTTGATAAGTATTATATTGATTTATATTTTCCAGAGATTAAATTAGCAATTGAATGTGATGAATATAATCATAAAAAATATGATAAAAATAAAGAATTGGAAAGAGAAAATTATATTAAAAATAAATTAAACTGCAATTTTATAAGATTTAATCCAGATGATAATAATTTTTGTATTTTTTCAGTTATTAAAAATATAAATGAATATTTGTTTAGTAATAATTTTTATAAAAAAATAAATCTAAATAACAAAAAAAATAGAACTAATATTGTGAATAATGATAATAATGATAATAATGATAATAATGATAATAATGATAATAATGATAATAATGATAATAATGATAATAATGATAATAATGATAATAATGATAATAATGATGTGAATATTAATTATTTAAAAAAAATAAAAGAAACTAATATAAATTTTTGTCAAGACTGTGATACTAAAATCCTTAAAGAAAATACTAGATGTACTGATTGCAATTCAAAAAAAAGATTTAATAATAATTCAACAAATCGCCCAACATATGAAGAATTAAAAAATAGTGTTAATACAATTGGATATACTAATACAGGAAAAGTATATAACGTATCAGATAATTGTATAAGGAAATGGATTAAAAAATACGAAAAATATACTTAAAAAAATATTATATATAATATATTATATATTATAGATGTTTTAAAAAATTGAAAATTGAATTAATTGAAATGTCTATTTATATATCATATACATTATAAATTATGATCCATAAATTAACCAAAAGTTAATTAGGATATAATTAATATATTTTATAATTAATATATATATTTAGAAAAATGTAAATTTTTACTAAATATTTATTAATTATATTTCAATCATTTTTCATAAGTTTGACTATTATTGTCTGATGAAAAATGATTACCAAATTAAATTTTTAATAGTTTAATTAAAAGACTGATATTAATTGATTACCTTTAATATATATAATTATATCAATTAATAAATGTTTGTCTTTTAATTAAATTATTAATTTGGAACTGAAATTATTTGGTTAACGGGTAAATAATACCGAATAATAATACTTTGTTCCACCCCCTTACCATTTTCTAAAATTTGACTATAAAGTCTGAAAGAAAATGGTTATCTCAGAATATTATATTAATTAAGAGTCTGAATGTAAATGATTATCTTTTTTAAGCGTTTTTAAAATATTATTATCTCATTTACTTTAACTTTGACTCGGGTTTATATTATCAGAAATGGTATATAGACCTCACTCGTGTATTTCAACGGTTAGAATTCGGCTCTTATAAAGCCGAGACGTGGGTTCAACTCCCACCATGAGTATTACTTTTTTTTATTAAATAAATATAAGTTATTTATTTAAAAATATTTTTTTATAAAAAATTAATTAATTTAATTAAACGTAAAATATCAAATTCAATATTTCCTAAAATATTTATAAAGTCTGATGTAATATTATCCAAATTAGTTGAATTTAAAGGATTAACTAATTTGGCTAGATATTCTTGCGGTTTGTTTATTAAACTATCAACTAAATCTTTATAATAAGTATAAATTTTTAAATCATAATGCTTACAAACTAAATGACAAACTGATTTTTTAAAAATAATCATTTGATTAATAAATATATTACTAATAGTTTGAATATTGATAGTTTGACTACTAATATCATCAATTGCTAAAACAGTAATATTTGTTTTATATTGATATAAAATATTTTCAACTCCCTTTAGTCGTTTCGCAAGTTCTAAAAGATTTGAGATATAACTTAATTTACTATAAGTACTGGAAGGTCCCATATATCCCAAATCAGTTGTGGTTTTAGTTAATTTATTTGGAGGGGAATTACTATGAGATGTACTAAAACATTTATTATTATCGTGATTACAATTATCTATATTTTTTTTTTTATTTTTATTTTTTTTTGATTTCTTTGATTTAACATATTTTATACTATTATATTTAGATTTATCAATTATAATTATATTTTGATTCATTACAATATATTTAGATAATAAATATTTTTTTATTGAAATTATTTTATTATGGTTTAAATTTTCCCTCCATATAAAAAATTATTTAAGCATATAATTATATATACAATGCCTACTGCTATTGCTCAAAATCCCGCACAAAATCCAAGTGCTGTTGAAACATCTTTAGAAGGATCTATTGCATTAAGATTCGCAATAAAATTAAGAGAACAATTAAGAATTATGCAAGATGCATTAAATACTTATGATGAAAATGATTCCACTTTTGGTAAATTTACTACTTCTGGTAAAGATGCTTTTAACCAAGCTCAAGCAAAAATGAGAATATATTTATATGATGCATCTGATTGTTTAGTTTTCGATAATTTAAACCATAAATTACATTTTACTTCTTATAATGAAGCAGGTGTTGAAAAAGAATCTGAATTTTTATCATCCAATTACTATTTTGGGGATGTAACAACTAATGAAAATGTATCTACTGTTAGAGTTGCTAACATTAATAATGATATGGGTAAATTAAATGCTTTTATTAGAGTTAGTCACGAAGAAGTTATTGAATCATTTGATGCACAAAATAATGAATTAATTAATGAACCTGATATACTCGGCTTATAAAATGGTTGGAAAACTTTCAGCCAATTAAAAAAAAAATAAATATTATAATATTATATACAAATGCCAGAAATCTCTACTGACGTAACCCTTGACGCATCTGCTAATGCACAAAATGTTAACCAAAATCCCTCTGCAGTTGAAACTTTCTTAGAAGGTAAAATTGCACACAGATTTTGTGTTAAACTCAAAACTCATTTAAAAAAAATGTACGATGCAGTAACTCAATTTGATATGACTGATGCCTCTTATGGTAGATTCTTACCCAGTAAAGCTGAAGACTTTAATACTTCTAAAGGAGAATTAGAAAGATATTTAGGTGATGCTGCTGATTCTTTAGTATATGATGCTACTTCTAAAAAATTACACGTAACTGCATATACTCTTGATAACAAAGAATTAGAATCTGCCGCATTAACCTTAGATTACTTACAAGTAGGTACTACTAGTGTAAGTGATTCTAACTATGTATCTGAAGTTAAAGTTACTAACATTAACGCTGATATTAAAATCTTAAACAAATTCTTATCTAGCGTACATGTTGAAGTATTAGCTTCTGCAGATGCACAAAACCAAGAATTATTAGATAACCCTATCTTATTTGGTTATGGTAATTAAATTATGTAATTTTAAACGTACTTAATTTTTTCTACCAGTTTTAAATTAATTTTGTATATATAAGTTATATACAAAATGCCTACAATTGCAATTGATACTTATGATGCAAGTGCTATTTTTATTAATTCTCAACAAAACCCTTCTGCAATAGAAACATTTATTGAAGGAAGAATTGCATGGGGATATGCCAAAAAAGTTGGGGATAAATTAAAAATTATGGTAAATGCTGCAACTGGTTTTGATAGATCTGATGAAAATTATGGTAAATTTACAAGTGACGGTGCACTTGCATATAATGCCGCAAAAATTGATTTAGAACGTTTATTAGTTGATGCAACTAATTCAAGTGTATATGATAATTTAGATAAACAATTTCATTTTACATCTTTCTTAAATAACAATATTGAAGTTTTATCTTCATCTTTAGTTGGTAATTATTCAACTGAAACTATTAGTAGTAATACTTATGCAACTGAAGTAAATATTACTAATCTTACTACTGATCTTAAAATAGTAAATATTTTTACTGCAAAAGCATTAGTTGAAATAGAAGCTGCTTCAGATAGTAACAATCAAGAAGTAATTAATGTGCCAACTGTTTTAGGATATGGTAAACCTGATAATAGTTTTTATGGTGTTGTTAATGGTGTTGAATTTGAATATTTAATTCAAGAAGGAAAATTACATATAACTGTTAGTGAAAATGCTTTATCATATCCTGGATTAAGATTCACTAATAATATTCCTCAAGGTTATATTCATTATCAAGAAGATTTTCCAGGTATGCCTATACAAACATTATATAAAGATGCTATTACAAAAAAATATACAATATCTACTGAATTATATGATCCTACTAAAAAATTTGTATTTTATGTAAAAACAATATATCCTGATCCAGTTACTAATCAAGGAATTTATGAAGAATTATTTAACTATGGTAGTAATATTATTGTTAATGATCAAGATTATTATACAACTAAATTAGAATTTACTCCAAAAATTGCACAAGGTTCTTTAAATGATCTTGATTGGAAAGTTGAAACTACATTTGAAAAAAAATTTATTTTATCATTTAATAAATTAAGTATTACTAATAATAATGGAGAATCTCGTAATTTTCAAGCTGTTAGATATACAGCATATCCAGGAGCATTTGGTTCTTTTGCATACGAAGATAATTTTACTTTAAATCCAAAAACAAAAAGATATGAAACAATTGTAAGTTCAAAACCCGAATCATTATACTTATATTCAGCAGAATATATTACAGATGATCCTAATTCTCCTGAACCCTATTGGTATATTACAGGAGGTCTTACTCAATTTTTGGGAGGAAAACAAGTTGCTCCTGTTTATAATGGAAATACTCCATATTTAGGAGGTCCAAATCCATTTAACCAAAATAACCAACCTCGTTTTATGATTACTTATTCTTAAATTCCTTAATTTTAATTATTATTTTTTATAATTAAAATATATAATGAGTTCATTAGAAATTTACGTTAAATTAACAATAATTTATGAAACATCTAAAGAAATATATAAATTATTAAGTGAAATATATTCAATATTAGTATCAAATACTTTTTTAAGAAATGTAGTTGATATTGGTTTTAATGATATTAATATTAATAATTTATTTAAAAATAATTCTGACAAAGTTTATAAGTTAATAAATAATAATTTGGAAAAAAAAATAATAGATATAAGTCAAAATAATATATATATTGATTTAATAAATACCAAAATTGATTTTGATAATAATTTATATTTGATAAGCGATAATGAAGTGCCATGTTATAAATTTTATGCAAATTCAGGAAAATTAATAAAAAATTTAAAAGATTTTGAAATTATTCAAAATAAATGCGCGAGTCAAATTTTGGAATTAAAAAAAAGTATATTAGATATTTTAATTTTATAATATTATAATATATGAGTTTATATAGGTATCAAATAATTAAAAAAAATAATAATATAATTAATTATTTCAATGAAATAAAAAAAAATTCAATAGATTTAATGAAATTTACTTTTGCTAAAATAATGGAAAATCCAACTTATCTTTTTAGTGAAAACATAAAAAATGATATTATTAATCATACAACTTTAATAAAAAACAATTTTAAAAATTTAATTAATTTAAATATTATACAAGAGGAAATAAATAATATTAATCCAAAAGTCCCTTTTAAATATATTATAACTATAAAATTTACTGAAACTACTTTTAAATTTATCGATTTACAATTGGGTAATTTTAATAATAATAGTGGAGGCATTTTAGATGACGGCAGTACAAGTTTAACTACATTATATAATGATATAAAGGATGATATTAAGAAAATAGATAAAATTATTAATTTACTTATTGAAATTAATAATAAAATATAAAAAATTGATAAAATAACAATTTATAATAATAAGATTATCTTAACCACTGTATTTAAAGCTATTTATTTTTTTTCAAAAAAAAACGATGACATAACATTCAAAAATAATATTACATTTTTAATTCGCTGCTTTAAGTTGATAATAAAAATTTATAATGCTGTATTCTAATCTACTAATTAAAAAAATTTAGTAAACTGTTAATTATATAATATAAAGTAAATTATAAAGTTGTTCAAAAAGCAAGTTAAATATAAATAAAGTATGATGACATCCTTTAGGGGATATTGATTCGAAATATTTTATAGTTAACTTTTAATACGTTGTGTTTAATTCTTTTCTTAATTTTTTTATAGTACTAAAAGGTAATGTTAAACCATAATGTTCAAATAATTCAAACATATTTTTAAAATAAATATTTTTAATTTTTAAATTTTCATAAGATTCAGGTAATAAATCTCCTCCATTATAATAACGAGGATCTAATTCATAAATACCTACATTTTCAATATAACAAAAAATATAATTATAATTATTAAAATATTTATAAGAAATTACAAAGGGAAACATTGTATTATTACCTTTAATAGAAGCTCTTCTTATAACCCATGAACCATTTATTTTATTTTTTAATATTTTAGTACAATCGTCTCTTAAAATATGTAAACCATAATTTAACTCCCTATCAAATAATTCTATAAAATGTAAAGGGTGGATGTCTTCTTTAATTAATTCATCATTTTGTTTAGTAATAATTTTTTTAATAATAATTTTTCTTGCCTCTGTATTTGTAAACATATATATAAGTTATATTATGATAATTTTTTATATCATTTAAAAATATAATATAATATATAATATAAAAGTAATATTTTCATTTATTAAAAACAAATAAATGGAAGAAATAGCAAAAGTTATAATCGGATTATATAAAAATCCACAAATTAATAATAAAAAAGAAATAATAAATAATCATTTTGGGGAAAAAAATATATCAAATGATTTAGCTAATATTCCTGGATATACTAATCTTAATATAATTTTAAGACATGCTATAGAATTTTATTCAATTAAAGATAAAGAAATAGTTGAATTAAAAATTAAAATTGCACATTTGAGTGCTCATATTGATAAATTAAAAAAAATTAAAAATAATAATACATATATTAATGAAGAAATAGAAACTGAATATGAATTAGAAAATGCAAAAAAAAAATTGGTAAATTTTAATAAATTAAATAATAAAGAAATTATTAATAAAATAAAGCAAGGGTTTAATATATTATTAAGTAATAATAGTAATTCAAAATTATTACATAGAATGATTACGGAAAATATTATTAATAATTATAAAATTAATATAAATATTATTGAGTTAAAAGAAGAAAAAGAAATTCCAGAACTTATAAAAGAAGATAATAATAAAAATGTAATAATACGTTATTATAAATATAAAAATGGAGAAATAATAAAACAAGTATTTTTTAAAAAAAATGTATTTAATGAAGGATTAAAAAAGCAAAATTTATTTATAAATTATTTAAATGAAAAAAATAAACCATGGATTAAGGGAATGACTTTTGATGAATGGAAAGATTTCAAAGATGAAATTGCATATGAAAATGATTATTATAATGAATTATAAAAAATTGAAATTATTTTAACTATAAATAATTTAAATTAAAAATTCGAAAATGAATTATAGTGAAATTTTAAATTATTGGTTTCCAAATGAAGATTATAATGAATTTTGGTTTGATACATCTCCTGATGAATATATAAAAAAAAACTATTTAAATTTATTAAATCAATTAGAAGATGAAAATAATGATTTATTTAAAATTTGGAATGAAACAAAAGATGGAAAAATTGCATTAATTATTATTTTAGATCAATTTACAAGAAATATTTATAGAAATACTGATTTAATATATAAAAATGATAAATTAGCTTTTAAAATAGCAAAAGATATTTTTGATAATAATTATGATATAACATTTCCATTAAACTACAGAATTTTTAGTTTAATGCCATATAGACATAATAAAAATAGCGAATCATTGGATTTTGTAATGAATAAGATTAAAATTTATGAAAATGAATTTAAAAATAATAAATTATTGGAAAAATTTAAAATAGCTACTATAATGAATTATACAAATTTAAATGATCGTATTGTATTAATTAAGAATAATATAAATCATATTGCTATTAAAGATTTTGAAGATATATTAGATCCAATATGTTATAATTATACCAGTATTATTAATAATAATTTATATAATTATAAAGATAAAATAAAGGACATGATTTTATATAATGTTATTAAAGCATTTTTTGAAAATAAAATACCGAATATTTCTGATAGAATTATTGGTATATCTTTATCAGGAGGAGTAGATTCCATGGTAATATTATTTTTATTAAAAATGTTACAAATAAATAATATTATTAAAAATGTATATGCCATACATTTAGAATATATAAATAGAGAAGAATCCAAAAAAGAAACAAAAATAATAACAGCTTATTGTAATATTTTAGATGTTCCGATATTTATAAGAAAAATAAATTATTTTAGTAGAGTATCAATTGATAGAAATTTTTATGAATCTGAAACAAAAAAAATAAGATTTAATACTTATAAATATTTAATTAATAAATATAATATTAAAGGATTTTGTCTTGGACATCATTTTGGAGATATGAGTGAAAATGTATTAATGAACATATTTAATGGAAGAGATATTCTTGATCTTTTTGTTATGGAAGATGATTCAATAATAAATGAAGTAAGAATATTTAGACCATTATTAAAAAAGCCAAAAAATGATATATATTATATTGCACATAAATATGAAATTCCTTATCTTAAAGATTCAACACCTGATTGGTCATGTAGAGGTGTATTAAGAAAACAAATTATGCCAAAATTAGTAGATCAATGGGGTGAAGGAATAATTAATAATTTAGCTGGAATAGGACAAAAATCAAAAGAATGGGAATCAGTGGTAAATAATTTTATTTTAAAACCAATTTATGAATCAATTGAATACAAAAAATTTGGTTGTAAAATTAATTTAAAAAAGGAATTTATTAATTTTCCTAAAATTATATGGGAAAAAATATTTTTGAAAATATTTCATAATATGGGAATTTGCATGATTAGTAAAAAAAATCTTGATTCATTCTTGGTTGATTTGGAAAAAAAAATAAATAATAATTCCAAAATAACCTTTTCAAATAATTGTTTTGGTATTATTCATAATTATAATATGTATATTTTTAAAAATATTTATGATAAATTTTTATTGGAAAAAAATATTAAAGTAGGAGAAACTTTAAAAATTAATAATTTTATAATAGTTACAAAAAAAATTAATTTTAATACAAATAATGAAATACGAAATAAAATTACATATGATGATATATTAAATGGTTATTATTGTTATACTGAACAATATTTAGAAGATAATCTAAATATTATAAATAAATTTAATGAAAAAGATATTACTAAAAAAATATTTACAGAAATACCATTTTTTAAAGATTATATACCCAAGATAACAAGTGGATATAATTTTAAGCCAGAAAATATGGCTTATATTGAAATTTTATTTATTTAAAAAATTGCCCAAGTTTCAACATATAATCTCCATATTCCGGCAATTGTACCTGGAACAGTAGTATATGCTAATACATCTGCATGTAAAGTTGCATCAGGAACTCCATTTGCTAAAATATCAGAACTAGTGAAAAAAGGAGAATATGCATCTCTTTGGTAACCTACACTACCCCAAGTTCTTGGTAAGGTAGTTTCATAAGTACCTTTATCACCAGACCATCCAAAACTAAATCTTACTTTTAATTCACCTTCTGTTGACATAGTATCAGAATATACTGCATATAATCTATGTAAAATTTGGGCATTTGGAGGTAAAGGAACACTATCTGATGCAGCATATGCAAAAGGACCATAAGCTAAATCATTAACTACGATACTTGTTGGGTTATTACCGACTTCGACTAAATTATTTTTTAATATTAATTCTCTTTTATTAACTAAATGATATTCTGGTTTGGCTTCACCATTATTTACAGTTTTTGTTTGTTTGACATGTTCAATAGCTTTATGTAATTGACTATGAGCATTATGTAATTTATGATGTCCGTGTTTGGCACCATGTTCTTTATGTTCTTTATGTTCTTTATGTTCATTAGCAAAGTTTTCAGTTTTATAGAACTTTTTAATTACCATTAAAGTAACAATCGCTAAAACGACTAATACACTTATATTGATACATGTATCATTTGATAAATTTAACATTATTATATATTATTAAAAAAATATAATATTTTTTTTTAATTAAAAAATAGTTCTTCCATTGCAGCAGATGAAAATAATGGTTTAGATGCAACTACATTATTATTAGTATCTAATAATTCAACAATTAAATTAGTTGCTCTATCTTGGCAACAATCTTGTCTATTATAGTATACAACTTTAGTTACATAAACAGGTGCATCAAATTGGATCATCCAAAATTCACCTGATGCATTACCTTCACATGTACCATCATGATAAATATTATTAAATGATCTTGATTCTAAAGTACCATCTGTACTTATATTGGGATTTGTTACGGCAGGATGTATTGATTTATATTGTACAGGTTGATTTAAAGCAACATTATTACCATGTTCATCGTAAACTGCTAATTGTGAAACTTGAATACAAGTTGCAGGACTGTTAGGATTTATTCTTACTCTAACAGAACTAGTTAAAACACCAGTATGTTTTTCTTCATGTACATGATGCATATGTTTAGGTTTTGGGTCAGTATGATGAGGAACATGGTGTTTACCATGTGTATGGTGAGTTTTGTGAGTTTCAGCAAAATTTTCTTTATTTAAATAGCTTCTTATAATAACTAATAAGAGTATAGATAATACTGCAATAATTGCAATATTCATACAAGTATCTTTGGTAAACATGATTTTTATATATATTTTATTATATATAAAAAATTTAATATAAAAAATAAAATAGTTTATTATAATTAATGATAAATAAATATGTTTTGAACCCTATTTTTAAAAAAATTAAACCAGAATCAAATTATAATAAAATTTTTGACAATATTAATATAAAAACAAATTTTGCACATAACGGAGAATCTATATTTGCAATTAATTTAGATAATGTAAAAAAAAAAATTAATTATTGGGAAAATACAATGATTAATATAAAACCATATTTTGCTGTAAAATCCTTTCCTGATAAAAAAGTATGTAAACAATTTGATTATTTTGATTGTGCATCTGCAGGTGAAATAAAACTTATTCAGGAGATAGAAAAAAATACAAAAAATATAATATATGCAAATACCTGTAAAAGACCAATTGATATTAATTATGCTTTTAATAATAATGTTAATTTTTTTACACTTGATTCTGTTGAAGAATTAGAAAAAATACAAAATATTAATGAAAATTTTAATTTTTTAATAAGATTATCTGTTGACGATTCTACTGCAAAAACTAAGTTTTCTAATAAATTTGGTATTTCTGAATTAGATGAATACAAAAAAATAATAGCAAAAATTAATCCTAAAAATAATTTATTAGGATTTTCATTTCATGTAGGAAGTTATCAAGATGATGAATTTGCATATTTAAAAGCAGTAGATAAAGTGGATTTTTATATAAATTATTTAAAATTTAATAATAAAAAATTGTACAATAATTTAAAAATGATTGATATTGGTGGAGGATTTAATAAAAAGACTAATTTAGAATTAATTTATAAATCATTAAATGAAAAAATAAATAAATATAATAATTTTAATTGGATTGCTGAACCTGGTAGATTTTTTTCAGAATCATCTGCGGTATTATTTTGTCCTATAATATTAAAAAAAAGAAAGAATGATAAAACTATTATAGTTATACCAAATAGCGTTTATCATTCATTTTCAAGTAAATTTTATGATGGATTCAAAATTAATTGTCTAAAAAATAATAATGAATTGGATTTTGAAGAAGGAATTATTGTTGGAGATTCATGTGATGGCATTGATATAATTTATGATGGATTTATACCAAAAAACCTTAATATAGGTGATATATTTATTTTAGAGGATATGGGTGCTTATACCTATTCGTCATCCTCGACATTTAATGGATTCCATCCACCAAAACATATTTATTTATAGAAAATTATATTATTTTATAATAATATAATAATAAATGGATTCTTTAAAAAACTTTAATCTTAACGATGATAATATGAAAATGATTGGAGAAGCAATTCTATTAGCATCAATTCAATTTTCAATTGGGTCTGTAGAAATGAGTTCCAAATTCTCTGTTAAAAATTTCTCAAAAGATCAAGAAACATTACAAAACGCTGCAGATGCATTATCCGATTATTTAAAAATTAGTATATTTTGGACATTTGGTGTAGCTGCATTATTATATTCTAATTATGGTATTAAAGGTGCTATTTCTGCTATAATTGCAAATACTTTAATTATTGTATGGGTATATGTTAGTTATATACAATCATTTAAAATTGCAAGTGATAAATATAATTTAGTAACACCTGTAATTAAAATATTTTAATAAACAACTGATTCATTTTTTTCTATGCTTTTTTCCGAAAAATGTAAATAATGTTTCCGACATAAAGGAATATAATCATTATTTATACTAACTTGTTCTTTAATATCTGAGATTCTCCATGTAAATATAGCAGATGTACCATCATTACATTCAGTACAAAATGCTTTTAATTTTGTAACTTCGTCTGCTAAAGAAATTAATTCATTCATTTGACCAAATGGTTTTCTAAGATAATCACCATCTAATCCACATACAACAATATGTTTTGAATATTTATCACAATATAATTTACAAAATTCAATAATGTCTGTAAAAAATTGTCCTTCATTTATTAAAATAACATCATAATCTAATAAATAATCTTTTGGTATATCCATAAGATGATTATGTTTTATGCATGAAATTTTATCTAAATTATGAGAATAAACATAATCATCATCTCCATATCTATTATCAAATGTATAATTTATACAAATTACTTTTTTTCCTATTTTTTTATATCTAGTGTATTCTCTAATTAATTCAGATGTTTTTCCGGAATACATGCATCCGATATAAAGTCTTAAACTACCAATGTTATTCATTATAAATATAATTTAATTTCTATATTTTATATATTTTTCAACATTTTTTATGATGATTTTTTAATAAATTTAATTATTAAATTATATAAGTCTTTATCTGTTACTATTTTTCCTAATTCTTTTTTTATTTTTATATTATCAATTAATTGTTTCATTAATTGATTTTGTTTTTGTAATAAATCTATTTTTTTTTCTAAATTATTTCCTTTATCATATTGTGTATTTTTTTTTTCTTTATTTTCAGATAAATGCTTTTTTTCAGTATCTTTTGAATTATCAATAATACTTTTTTTATCAATAAAAGCTTTATGTTCATAATATGATTGAGTTATTTTATCAATAGTTGTATTCATTAATTTTGCCAACGATGATTTGCTTTTTCCTGCTTCTATGTTATCATAAATAATTTTATTATATCTCATCATTAAAGCAGAAACCGATCTATTATGAATTTTTGTTAATTCTTCATATGATTTATTTTCTTTTAATTCTTTAATTAATTGCTTTTCTTCATCTTTCGTCCAAGAAGTAGGCATTATTATAATATAAATAAATATAATTAAAAAAAATAAAGATACAATTTATATAGATGGATAAAATCGATCATATAATATCTAATACTTTTGGCGTTATTATTGCGGAATTTTGTACTTTACCTATTTGTACATTAAAAACAATATATCAAACACAACATAATAACAATAATATAATAACAACTGCAAAATTACTTTATAAAACAAAAGGAATTCAAGGTTATTATAATGCTACTTGGTCTGGATTAAGCGCACAAACAATATCTACTGTTTCTAAATATGGATTTTATCAATACATAAAAGAAAAAAGAAAAACTAAAAATAATGATATATTTAATAATGCAATTAATCGATGTTTAGGTGGAATTTTAGGCAGTTTAATATCTCATCCTTTTGATGTACTTAAAAATTATCATCAGTTACATAATAATAACTATATTAAAGATGTTAAAAAATATCCGTTTACTGTTTATAAAGGATATTCTCAAACAATTATTAAAAATATATTTTTATATTCTTCAATGTATCCTATTTATGATTTTTATAAAACAAAAATTTCAGATAAACCTTATGTCATTGCTCCTTTAACTACCCTTACAATGACATTATATTTGCAACCAATTGATTATATTAAAACTAATATTATAGCTGGCAATAAAATATTATATAATAATTTGTATAAAGGATTTTCATTGCATTTATCTCGAAGTATACCGCATTTTATGATAACTATGACTATTACAGAATATATGAAAAAAAATCTAAAAAATTGATATTTTTATTTATTTATATTAATACTTATATTATAAAAATGCAAAAATTTAAACCTTCTTGTTCATTTATCAGTGATTTATATTATCTTGCAAAAAATGATATAAACAGTATTATTGAAAAAGAATATGAATTATGGGGTAATGTAAAAAATGTTAGAGAACAATCTTCTTTAATTTTTATTACAATTTATGATGGAACGCATATTACTCCATTTCAATTAATTCTTGATCTGGAAAAAAATCCAGAACTAATGACACATAAAGGTAAAGTACATGCAGGTGCTTATATTAAAGTTAAGGGGATTGTAGTAAAATCCCCTGCAAAAGGACAACTTATTGAAATGCAAGTAAATAAAGTTATTTTAGAAGGAGTTGTTCGAGATGCATTAACTTATCTGCCTCTTGTAAAAGGCGTTAATCTTGATACATTACGAGGGAAAAATACTTATCTAAGACCTAAATTTCAAACATATCAAGCTGTATATACTATAGTAGATAAAGTTGATCAGTTTGTAAATGATTTTATGAGAGAACTTGAATTTAAAAAAATCGATCCTAATATTATTACATTATCTGATTGCGAAGGAGGCGGTGAAGCATTTTGTGTAACAACAATGTTATCTGATAATATTAAAGATATTCCTGTTACTAATGATGGTAAAATCGATTATTCAAAAGATTTTTTTGGGAAAAAAGCAAGTTTGACAGTATCTTCCCAATTACAATTAGAAGCGCTATGTCCTATGGGTAAAGGGGTATATACACTCAATCCATCATTTAGAGCAGAAAAATCACTTACTAGACGACATATGGCTTGTTTTACACATTTTGAATTAGAAAGTAAATTACTTACTAATATTGATGAACTAATGAATTTAGAAGAAGATTTAGTAAAATATATAATTTCAAAAACATTAGTTGAATGTAAAGAAGAATTAGAAACACTAAATAATTTTATTAGTAAAGGAATTATTAATAGATTAGAATCACTTATTAAAGATGATTTTGCGCGTGTTTCCTATACTGAAGCTATTGAAATTGCAAAAAAAAACAAAGCAGAAATTAATACTCTTTATGGATTAGAGGAAGATATTATTTGGGGGATGGATTTAGGTAATTCTATCGAAAGATATTTATCAGAACATATTTATAAACGCCCAGTGTTTATTCATAGTTATCCAAAAGCATTAAAATCATTTTATATGAAGCAAAATGAAAATGAAGAACCGGGAAGAGAAACTGTACAAGCTGTAGATTTAATTTGTAATGGAGTTGGAGAAATTATTGGATCATCCATTCGTGAAGAAAATTATGAAAAGTTATTAAATGCAATGACAGAACGTAAAATGAATATCGAACCTTTACAATGGTATCTTGATCTTCGTAAAAATGGATCAATGAGAACTGGAGGATTAGGATTAGGTCTTCAAAGAGTTATTCAAATCTTATGTTATATAGATTCTAATATTAGAGATGTTACACCATTCCCAGTATGTTACAAAGAATTAGAGTTTTAAAAATATTTTTTTATTTATTGAATATTATATAAAATGAAAATAATAGATTTAGCAATTATAATAATTATTATTATAATTATAACCATTATATTACATAAAAAATATGATTATTTTGCATCATTATCTCAAAATGATGAAGCAATTGCGAATGTTGCAAGTTTATATAATTCTGGAAATTTTACTGCAAATAATATGACGATTACAAAACAATTGTGTATAATAGATGGAGGAGATAGTCCCATCTGTTTAAGTGGCGATGGAAAAGGCAATTTAGTTTTAAATGGAGGATTAACTGTTAATAATGTAATCAATGCAAATGGAGGTATTACTGGACCTAATAATAATATAAATGTAGGTGGTAATTTAAACATAACCGGTGGATTAACTGCTACAGGTGATATAGGTGCTGCTAATATAGGTGCATCTGGAAATGTTAGTGGTAATAGTTTAAACTCTACAGGAGGTATGACTTTACATGGACCAATTGCAACAACTGGACAAGGAGGTAATAGTTGCTATTTAACTATGACAGATGTAAATGGTAGAAATAATTGTGTCGCTATGGATAATAATGGAAAAATTTGGTTTCCGCAAGGAAGTAATTAAAAATTATAATTATATTGGATTGAATAAGAATATAATTACTTTTATAAAGAAATTTTATAGTGCAAATAATATATAAATGAAAATAATAGATATAGTAATTATAATAATTATTATCATAATTATAACTATTATATTGCATAAAAAATACGATTATTTTGCATCATTAGCACAAAACGAAGAAGCTATTAGTAATATTGCAGGACTTTTTAATACAGGAAATGCTACAATTAATAATATGACTGTTACTAATTCACTAGCTAGCAATGGGCAAACTGTATTATTAGGACCTAATAATAATAATTGGTCAATTCAGACACCAAATAATACTAAAATAATAGAATTTATTCCTGGAAATGGAAGCGGGGGTTGGAATTATAGTAAATTTGCTCAACTAGATGTAAATTCAAATAATTTTAATGTAGGAGGACTTAATACTAATTTAGGAGGATCCCTAAATGTTACAGGACCAATAGCAGCAAATTCTATAAACTTAAATTCTCTATTTACAATTAATAAAGGTACTAACTCACCAGATAGTGCTAATATAGTAATTGGAGATGGTACTGGATGGGGTATTAATTTTCAAAATACAAAAGGAACAAATGTTGGTCGCGTTGATGATCAAGGTGTTTTATATATTAATAAAGTTTGTTTAAATGGTAGTAATCCTCCTGTATGTTTAAGCAATCCTGGAAATAGCTTTCATGTATCTGGAGCAGGAGGTAATGGTGGTAATTTTGGACTCGCTACAGATGGGAATGGTAATGGGTTAGCTGTACAAAAACCAGGTGGACTCGCATGGTTACCAGGATTTAACGGATTCTAAATATTATGCTTTATTCAGATTAAAAAATGGGGCAATATATTTATTTATATCATTTTCTAGAGTTCCGGAATCTATCGACATAATTATATCAATAATTAATTCTACATCTTTTTGTTTATTATATTCTCCATTTCCCATTTCTTGTAATAATTGTTTTTGATGATCTAATAAAGCATTAATACATTTTTTAATCAAAGGTTTTACAATATCTTTACATATTTTAATACCATTTTTATCTACTATCCAAGTAGGTGTATTCTCTATTAATTCTCTAACTATATAATTTAATCGAGAACAATCGGTTGTATGAAAAGATTGACTTTCAGGGTTTTCCTTTTTATAATATTTTATTATATGGTCTCCTAATAATTTATCTAAGGATTTTTGTTTAGAATTATAAATAAGAATTTCTGTTAATTGTCCTTTTTCTTCTGCATTTTCAAAACTTAATTCATTTAGATTAAAATTATCTAAAGGTAATAAAACAGGCGTATCTTTAAACTTATCATTGGCATATTTAAGTGCACTCATAGAAACATTTTGGATTGCTTGTGCAGTAATTTTTGTATTATCAGTTGTTTTATTCAATAATATATTCGCATTATTCATAAAATTAGTTAATAATTCTGATTTTTCTCTTTCAATTTTCTTATAAATTTCTGTTTTCTCTTTTTCTAATTCTTTTTCTTTTTTCATAAGTTCAACTTGTAATTTTAATTCTTTAACTGTATTACTATCATCAATTTTTGTACATATTTTTTTATGTCTATAGTAACTTGTTTTATGTATTGTTTTAAAATCACATATACAACAACTGTAGTTTTTAAGTACACACTTAGTAGACATATTTTGTGTACTACATGTGTCCATTGTGTACTCTATAGTGTTGTTTTTATCACATGTGTTACTTTTTTCTAATATTTGTTTATGCTTTAGTGTTCTTTTATGATGAGAATAATTTCCTGAATTATTAGTAGAATAGTCACAAGACTCACAATAATACTTCATTATAATTATATTTACTATATATAAAATATTTTAAAAAACTACACAAACTACAGTAAGCAGTGTGTACTAAGTAGCATAAAAATATTTTTTGACACTTGTTACTTTTAGATATTTTATAAAAACGAAATTTATATAAAAATATTAATTTTTATTTTTATATCTTTATAAAAAATTCGGCACATTGGTTACTTTTTTATTATAATATTTGGACTTAGTTTTATGAAAATTTTATAATTACTAAAACTACAGTAATTTTACACACAAAGTTATTTTAAAATATGTGTGTGAAATTTCGCGCACGCCTTAGATTTTTATAAAAGATAAATTCATAATATAATATTTTTAATAAAAATTTATAAAAAAATATATATATTAAATATATAAAATGAATATAATAATGATAATAATATTTTTAATCTTAGTATTAATAATAATAAGATTTATAGAAAAAGAACATTTTACTGATAATGCGGAAACAATTGCAAATACTGCAAGTTTATATAACACAGGAAATTTTACAGCAACTAATATGAATGTTACTGGAAATTTTAATTTATTGCCAAAAGGAATAATAGTTGCATGGAACGGTTCTACTCCTCCTTCAGGATGGTTATTATGTGATGGTGCTAATGGAACTCCTGATTTACGTGATAAATTTATTATAGGAGGCGGTAAAACTTATAATATTGGATCAATTGGTGGAAATACTACACATGTACATGGTTCTTCAAATATGTGGACTGCATTTGGATTAATTTGGAATACAACAAGAGATAATTATTTTCAAACAATCGGAAGAGGTTCATTTGCAGGAGGTATTTGGACTCCTGCGCCAACTTATTATAATGTAAATACATCATTAGGTGATTCAGGTAATTCACCTGGTTCTGCAGTAAATGGGAATACAGATAGTGCTTCTAATATTCCTCCATATTATGCATTAGCATTTATAATGAAATCTTAAGTTATTATTTAGATATAAAAAATTTAAAATATGCAATATTATAAACAAATGCAAAAATAAAACAAGCAATACACCATTTAAATTGAAATTTAGTTGGATTCATAATATAAAAACATACAGCTTGAAAAATAAAAGTTAAACTAGCCAAGATAATAAGATTTGATTGATTATCATCTAAATCAAAAGTTTCTTTAAGACTATATTTATTAATTGTTTTCATTTATAATATTAAATAATATTTAAAATAATAAAATAATTTTAATAAAATGTGTATAAAAATAAAATAATATATATATAATTATATATATTATGATTTTATTTTGGTTTAATAATAATTTAACCGAAAAACAATATAATTTTTGGAATTTATATATAAAAGATCAAGAAGGAGAATTATTATTTGATTCTAAAATTAAAAATTTAGATAAATACAAATGGATAATTAAAATAAATAATGAAACATACCCAATAAAAAGTTTTTATTCATTAAAAAAATATTTGGAAAATAAAAATAGTAGTATTATAATAAAAAATAATAATAAAAATGTAGATAATTTTGCAATAATTCATAAAAATGATTTTAATAAAATAAATAATTTATCAAATATAGAAAGTTTTATTAATTTTGAAGATAAAGAAAATATATTATACACATCATATAAAATAATTGGAAAAAAACAATTAGAAGAATTTTATAGAGAAATTACAGATGAAAATTTAAATAATTTTTACAAAAATAATTATTATTTTATTAAAAGAATCGATGATAGTACAACTTATAAAAATAAAAAATTTATAGATTATTTAAGTAAAGTAACAAATTCTTTTAATGGAATAAATAGAATTGATAAAATATTTATAATAAATTTAGCACATAGAACAGATCGTATGGAATCAATTACAAGAGAACTGAATAAAATTGGTACAAATATTGACAAAATACAAAAAATAAATGCAATATATTATAAAGATTTTGGTGCAATTGGATGTGGAATGTCACATCAAATAGCTTTATTTCATGCAGAAAAAAATAATTATGAAAATTGTCTTATTTTAGAAGATGATTTTATTTTAAATGTTGATGCAGATATTTTTAATGAAAATATTGATAAATTATACGATATAACAAAAACATGGGATATTGTAATGTTAGGAGCAAATATCGAAAAAGCAATTGAAAGTGAGTATCCATTTTTACTAAAAATAGAAAAAGCCAGAACAACATCTGCATATATTATTAACAAAAATATGGTAAAAATAATTAAAGATAATTTTAAAGAAGCATGTGAATTAATGAAAAAATGTTTAGAAGAAAATAAAAAAGGAAATAAAATTGATGAAAATATTATTAAACATAATTTTGCAATAGATATGTACTGGAGCAAATTACAACCTTTATATAAATGGTATTATTTTAAAGATAAAATAAGTATACAATTGCCAAGTTATTCTGATGTTGAAAATAAATTTTTAGAATACGGTGTTTAAAAAAATATAATTATTATGTATATAATAATTATATGTTAATTATACAACCAAAAGGAGGATTGGGAAATATATTATTTATTGTATGTAATGGGATTGCATTATCTAAAGAGTATGATATTAAATTATTAGTAAATAGCGAATATTTAGATAAACGAAAAACAATAACAGAATATAAGTTATTTAAAAATATTAAATTTGTTAATCAAAAATTTTTGAGTTTATTAAGAGATGTTAATATTTATAAAGAAAATAATTTTTGGTATGAAAAACCAAAAATAATATCAAACAAAATAAATTTTATAGATGGGTATTTTCAATCTTATAAATATTTTATTAATTATATTCCTGAAATTAAAAATTTATTATTTGAAAATATGAAAGATGAGATTATTGAATTAAAAAATAAACATCAAAAAATAAAAAATAATAAAAATACAGTATTGTTGCATGTTAGAAGAGGTGATTATATTAATTTACAAGACATACATCCAGTACAGTCAAGAGAATATTATATAAAGTGTTTGGAAAATATTTCACAAAAACTAAATAATTTAAAATTAATTATATTTTCTGATGATATTGAATATGTAAAAAAATGGGGATTACATAAAAAATATGACACTTATTATGAATTAGAAGAAGACCCTGAAAAAGCTTTTATTCTAATGACATTATGCGATAATTTTATAATAGCAAATTCAAGTATGTCATTATTAGCATATTATTTTAGAGATAATATAAATGGAATTTGTTATGCTCCAAATAAATGGTTTGGGGATAAAGGACCTCAATATAAAATAGAAGATATTTTAGAAGAAAAAATAATAAGAGTTTAATTTATTTAAAATATATATTATATAAGTATTATATATATTAAAATGTCAGCATTTCCTTTTGTAACATGTATTTGTCCAACTTACAATAGAAGAAGATTTTTACCATATTTATTACATATTTTTGATTATCAAGATTGGCCAAAAGATAAAAAAGAGTTTATTATTTTAGATGATTCTCCAACTAGTAATCAAGATATTATCGATCAATATAAAAAAGATAATAATATAAAATATATATATTCTGCAGAAAGAATAAATTTAGGGAAAAAAAGAAATATGTTAAATAAAATGGCTAAAGGAGAATATATTATTTGTTTTGATGACGACGACTATTATCCGCCTTGTAGAATTAAAAAAGCAGTTAATACTATGAGAGGATCAAAAATTACTTTATCAGGATCAAGTCAATTATACATTTATTTTACTAGTATAGATAAAATTTATAGTTTTGGTCCATATATGAAAAATCATTGTACAAATGGTACAATGGCATATCATAAAAGTTTTATAAAAGACCATTCATATGATGATGAAGCAACAAAAGCCGAGGAAAAATATTTTTTAAAAGACTATTCTGCTCCAATTGTACAATTAAATCCAAATGATGTAATGTTATGTATATGTCACGATAGTAATACTATTGATAAAAGAAAAATTATGAATACTGGAAAAGAATTAAGTATGAAATTAAAACAATTTGTTAAAGATAAAAAATTATTTGAATTTTATCAACAATTACATAATGAAACAAAAGATATGGCTCCATTAGAATTACCCCCAATGACATATCTTGATGAAGGGCAATTTGATTTTGATGCAGTAGAAAATGGATACTTATTAATTCAAAAAGAAAAAATAGAAGAAATGTTAGTAGATTCTGAAAAAAAAAAATTACCTCCTCCTGTAATAAATAGATTTAATAGAATTATTAAAAAATTAGAAAAAGGAGAATTAGTAGAATTTAATCCAGAAATTAATAATAAACAACTAATAATAGATGATGTAATAAAAGGCGATGTTAAAGTATCAAAAGATTATATTAAAGTAATGATAGAAAGACTAGAAAAAGATAAAAATTCGCCACCAGTATTATTAATGATTTTTAATAAAATAAAAGAGTTACAAGATAATAATGTAATTGATTCATGTCCTATTACTCCAATGAATCAATATGCTGGTGTATCTTTTGATAATAATAATTTAATAGAAAATTTTGAAAGTACAATAAATAAAATGTTAAATAAAGAAAATTGAAAAAATATATTAAATAAATATACAAATAATGTAAATAGAAAATATATATAATATGTATAATACTTGTTTAATATGTTTAGAAAATAATGCTAAACAAATAAAACAAATTAATTGTAATTGTAAATTATATATACATAATAGTTGTTTTGAAAAGTGCAAAAAAAATGGAATATATTGTCCAATTTGTAGAAGAAAAGAAATTATTATTTCGAATTTTGAAAGAAATAATACGTTATTATATTATTTGGAAATTCCTATTAAATTATTACTTTTCAGTTATCCATCTTTTATAAGTTTTATATTATATTTTATATATAACTTTATAATAACAGTATTTTGTATTTTTCCAATAATAATTATAAATATAATTATAACAAAATTTGGATATAATGAAATAAATGAATTAAAATCATTAATTATATTTTATTTTGTAATATTTATAAAATATAATTTTATTTTATAAATATAAGAGAATATTATGTCTACAACAATTAATTTAAGAGAAATTTTTTTATCAATGATCGGAAATTATACAACTAATAAACAAAATAAAAAAACAAAAATGGAAAAAAAAAGTTTACAATATTCATTAGGAATCATTATAGATAACAATTTTGATATAGAAAATAATCACGACACTGTAAAAGACATAATTGATTTATTAAACATCATAAAGAAAGAAAAAGGATTATAAAAAAACATTATAAATTTTATATTTAATATGAATATATAATATATATAAATGAATTTAAGATATATTATTATATTTTCATTAATTTTAATTTTAGTTGCATCATATATTATTGATTATAAAAAAGAAAAAATAACAGAAGATTATATAATTAATAATGATAATGATGATATTTATATAAATCCATATTTTAATCCAAAAGAAGGTAATTATAATATTATTAAAAAATATAACGACGATAAAATTAATATTATAAATAATATACCAGTATTAAATAATAAAAATTCATATGATACTGCAGTATTATCTAGCTTAAATAATAATTCAAATAAAAATAATTTAATGCATTTTATAAATTTTTTAATATAAAAAATATATATTAATATAGTATATAAATAATTATGTATAATTCAATTGTAGTTACAAATTCATTAGATAATGAACAAAAAATAATCTATAAATTTACTATTATTCATGATAATATTAATTGGAAAACTATTGTTAATTTAAATATTAATAACCAAGAATTAATGGAAATATATTCTGGGGATTTATTTGTAAAAATATTACCTAAAATCACACCTGTATTGGAATTACCATTTGATCCAGAGGGTAAAGTATATGATGGTCCAGAATTAAAAATAAGATTATTTGATCAAAACTATCAACAAACATGGGTAAATATGACAAATAAAAAAAATACATGGGATAAACCATTTAAATTGCCAAATTTATATGTTAATCAAAATAATCAAAATATTTATAATAATATAATTAATTATTTAACAAAATTAAGTGATGATATTTTTTCAAATAAAATTAATAAATATTAATTTTTTTTTTAATAATTCATTTTAATTAAAAATGAATTATAATGAAATTTTTAAATTTGGAGATGACTATTATGAAAATATAAGTTATAATGAAAAAAATTTAGATATAATTAAACAATTTGATTTTCGTCCAAATATTCCATTAAGAAAAACAAAATTATTTTTTCAAAAAATTGAATTGGAAAATGCAACATTTTTCTTTGAGGAAAATATTAATTATACTTTACAATGGGACTATTTTCCAATTAATTCATCATCAAATATTTATGTACAACAAAATTATTTTGATGTTGCAATATTTATACCTTCAATAATAGAACCAATAATAGATTATGAAAATAATATTGTGAAAATTATTAATTCAATGAATTTTGAAGTTATTTACAAAAATATTTTTGAACAATCAGGGCAAAAAATGGATTATTTAAATTTAATCCATACAAAAAGATATTATATTGAAAAATCAAATAAAGGGTTTCCAAGTTTTAATGAAAATTTAATAAAAAAAAATAAAGGATACTATATTATTCCACATATTAATATTTATGAAAATTTTGGTAATGTTGATGGAAAATTATTATGTGAATTAACAGGAACTATTATAACTTAATTTAACCAAAAAATTTCTGGTAAATCAGATGTATAATTACAATCAATGCAATTAAAATCATCTTCATCATCTAATCCCGTTACTTTATTAATTTGTAAAAGTGCATTTGTAATATTTGCAATTTTTTCAACATATTCATCTATATTTTTTATATTTTCAAATTTAATTTTACAAAGTTCTTTGATAATAGAAATACAATTATTTTTTATAAAATTAAATAAACATATTTTATGAGTAATGATATCCATACTTAATAAATCATCAAAATCAGTTATTAATTGATCTTTATAATTATTATTAGGTTTTCTATATTCCATCCAACAAATATTCATTTGCATTCTTAAACTATTAATAATACTATCTGTATTACTAATTAAATAATTAATTTTATCAATATCAAAATTATTTGTATTATTTAAGTTGATATTTTTTGCAAATGTTTCAAAACTATTGATTATAAAAAATAAAATAACATTATTTAATAAATCATAAAATTTAGTATATTTTTCTTTATCAAAAATAACAGATTCATTATCATTAATATCTGGATTGTTATGATATTCATTTAATATTTTACTATATATTTCTTCCATATATCTTTTAATTATATAAAAAAATTGATTATTTAAACCTATACTATATTTTTTATTATAATAAAAAAATATAAAATGGATTGTTTATCTATTATTGTATCTGCTTTTTCATATTATTGTATGTTTATTGCATTATCTATGCTAACATCAATGTTATTTTCAAATGATAAAAAAGAAAAAAATACAAATGAAATGAAAATTGTAGTTGATATTATTAAAAAAAATAAAATTATGAATAAAAAATTAAATAAAATTAAAAAACCATTATTTGAACTACAAGAACAAATAGATGAAATTAATGAAAAAATAGATGAATTAATTTATTTTTATTCCAACTTTGAGGTAGAATCTGATTCAGAATCTGAGTCTGAATCTGAATCAGATAACGAAGATAATAGTGAAAGTTCACAATCTGAAATTAGTAAAAATTCAGATGAAAGTAATTTGGATATAAATGAAAATATTTATGTGAGAAAACATAAACGAAACAATTAAAAATTTTAATAACAATAGTTATTTATACAATTATTTATTTTATTTATATATTCTGAATTATTATTTACATAAATATATTTATCGGCACATTTTTTATGACAATTATTTGAAGAATTATAGATTATTGCAGGAGATTTATAAGCATAAGGGATGGAAAATTTAGGATCATATCTTGAAGGATATCCAAACCAAGTATAATTCCAATATCTTGGATGCAAATGTCGATATAGCATTATAGGATAAAAATTTTCTTTTATTGAAAAAATATAAATACTAACAAAAAACAAAATTAATAAAATTATTATTATATTAAACATTTTGGTTTATATATATTATAAAAATTGAAAATAAAATTAATAAAATTAATTATAAATAAAAATGGACCCAATATATTGTTCTTTAATATCTTCTGTAATAGAAGTAATTACAACACATCCATTAGATGTTTATAAAACAAAATATCAACTTAACAAAAATTATAAATTTAATGATTTTTTAAATAATTCTTTTAAAGAAAATTATAAAGGATTTGCAAGTAGATTTTTGGGTGTAGTACCAATTCGTTCTACTTTTTTATTTTTGCAAGATTTTTTAAATAATAAAATTAAAACAAAAAATAATTATTTAAAAGATATTTATGTAATATGTGGATCTAGTTTAGGACAAACATTAATTGATACTCCAATAGAATTATCAAAAATTAATAAAATAAACAAAAATGATATTAATATATTAAGTTATAAAGGATTTTTACCTCATTATGCAAGAAATTTAATTTTTTTAGCTTCAGTTTATGAAGCTAAAAAATTATCTACAAATAATTATAATATTGCATTATATGGTGCATTTGGAGGATTAATTGGTAGTTATTTAAGTCATCCATTTGATACATTAAAAACATTTAAACAATCAAATTTACCTATTAAACTTAATTATGAAAATGCATTTAGAGGTGCAAATATTCGCGCAGGAATGGGGTTTATTAATATGTTAATTTCTCTTTTTATTTATGAAACTTTAAAAAAATAATTATTTCTTACTACCTTTTTTGCTAGTTTTTTTAGAAACTTTTTTTGATACTTTTTTACTAGTTTTTTTAGCACCACCTACTAATTTTTTACTTCCTTTTTTAGAAACTTTTTTACTAGTTTTTTTAGAAGCTTTTTTACTAGATTTTTTAGCACCTCCTGTTAATTTTTTACTTCCTTTTTTAGTAGTTTTTTTAGAAGCTTTTTTGCTGGATTTTTTGGCACCGCCTTTTTGAGCTTTAAGGTATTCTAAAGCAAATTTAAGATGGGTATTTTTGGAAATTTCTTTTATTAAATCTTCTTTTTTAGTAAATTCTTTTTCGTCTTTTTTTTCTTCTTTAGTTTTTGCATCAACTACAGAAGTTTTCATGGTATATTTACCATCTTTTTCATAAATAACATGTTTGATAGTGGAATTGTCATCTTTATGATAATGTTTTATAGTTAAACCTTTTGCACCATGAATAACGAATTCTTCATGGGTTACTTTTTTACCATCGACGATGGATTTGTGTTTAATATCATGTAAAAAAACTAATTTTTCACTCATAATTATATAATTTTATATAACAAAAAAAAATTGATTAAATATATTTATATTTACAATAAATTAAATAGAAAAAAATGAATAAATTAACAAATCCAAATTTATTAGATATTATTATATTTCATTTCCCTTGTCAAGATGGTCTTGCAAGTTCATGGATAGCTCATAAATATTTAAATTCAATAAATAAAACTCATGAATTATTACCAGTGCAACATAATCAAACTAATGATGAATTCAAAAAAGATTTATATAAAAAAATAAAAGATAAAAATGTAGGTATATTTGATTTTTCTTTTAATTTAGAAATAACAGAAGAAATTAAAAAAAAAGCAAAAAATTTAGTAATTTTAGATCATCATATTACAAATAAAGATATTTTAAAAGATAAAGAATATGCTTATTTTGATATGAATTTATCAGGTGCTGGATTAACATGGAACTATTTTTATCCAGATACTAAAATGCCAGATTTTATTGAAATGATACAAGATAGAGATTTATGGACATGGAAAATACCCTTATCAAAAGATTTTTGTGATGGATTTTATTTTTACTGTAGTATAAGTGACAATATTTATTCATCTTATAATATTTTTGATGAATTATATAATGATAATACAAAAATAAATAAATATATTGAATTTGGAAAACTTTTAAGAATTAAAAAAGAAAAAACAATTAATAGTATTATTAAATCTAATAACAAAGTTTATAATTATACATTTAATGGAATAAATTATAAAGTAAAAATGGCAAATTGTGACCATGAAATTACAAGTGATTTAGGAAATGCATTATGTAAAACAAATGATTGTGATTTTGCTATTTTATGGAGATACGATCATAATACTGAAAAATATTGGTTATCAATGAGAGCTGATAATAAAGCAGACGTTTCTGAAATATGTAAAAAATATGGCGGAGGTGGACACAAAAATGCTGCAGGTTGTAGTACAAATAAACATCCAATTAAAATATTTAATAAAAATTGAAATTTTTTATTTATTATTAGTATATTATAAAAATCAAAAATATGGATACTGAATTTATTAGGCTGAATTATACAGAAAATAACTCATTTGATTTGAGAACAATTAATTCAGAAATTGAATTATTAAATATTATTAAAATTTTATTTGAAGATAATAAAACACCATCACGCATATATTTAAATAATGAAACAGGTCAAAAATATAAAGATATTATTTTAGATAACTATAAATTAAAATCTAATATATTTTTCTTTTATTAAAATATAAAATGGAATATAATCTTAAAATTATTAATAAAATCCGTGAATATTATAAAAAATATGATATATGTTCTTCTCCAAAATTTTATTTAAATAATTTTAGAAGTCTAATTGGATTAACTTATGGTATGTCAAATTCTACTTTGTTTATGGGAGATCTTAATTTAGGAGATATTGAAGAGGGTACTATAAAAATTCCAATTGTTATAAAAGAAATAACAATACCTTGTAAATTTAGTAATTATTTAATAAAAGAAGAAAGATGGGAACGGTTTAAAAAAGATAAAACTCAATCAAAATATTTTGATAATGATACACAAATTAATGAAATTGGAATAACAAAATTATTATGCGATGATTTACTATTGAAAAAAAATAGTGATAATACAAAAATTACAAATAATTTACCAGTTTTTTATTTTTATTCAAATTGTAAAAATATATATCCAAATTATGACAAAAAATCTTTATGTAATGGAGAAGATATAGAAATAAAAAATCCATTTCATTATGTTAATGATAAAAGATTATATAAAAATATTTATGAGTTATATAAAGCAGGCGGGTTAACTGAAAATACTAATTTAATGATTGTGGAAAAAACAGATGGAGATATTTCGGGATTATTAGATAATATAATAGAGGATATTAATTTTGATTTGAGTAATTTAAAAATAAAAGTTAATGAATTTTCCGAACTATTAAAAAGTATATTTTATCAATTAACATATATTTTAACAATTTTAAATATTTATTATGAAGAATATTCACATAATGATTTACATATAGGAAATGTATTATATAAAAAAAAGAAAGCAGAAGAAACCATTTTTGATTTTGAAAATAAAAAATTAACCGAAATACGAAGAATAAAATTTAATGATTGTGGAATTACAATTAAATTATGGGACTTCGCAACTAGTTATATTAAAATTTTAGATCAAAAAATAAAAGAAGATTGCAAAATGATAAGATACTATGATAATTACCCATTTATTAGAAATGCATATATCTATGAAAAAGAAAATCCAAATAATTGGGTACATAAATATTTTTCTTATATGGATAATGGACAAATATTTTATACTGTTAAAAGAATATCAAATGATTTGGAATCTTTTTTCGATTCTTTACATGATAAATTAATACAATTTTTAAAAAATAGAAATTTGATTGGATTGTTTCCTTTTTTTACAAATTGCGATGGGTATAAATTATTTGAGAAATATAAAAATTATGATTTGGAAACTATAATATTAGATAATTATATTTTAATTGATGAAGATATTAAAAAATATAATAGTTATGATAATTACTATAAATATATATTAAATTAAAAATACTTAACAATATAAATATTTATTTAAATTAATGGAAATTAAAAGTTTTTTAGGAAAAAGAGCACGCAGCCAATCTTATGATTTCGATTGGGGAAATGAAGAATATGAAAGTGATGGTGAACCAAATAATAAAAAAAGAAGAATTGAAAACACAAAAACTGAATTTGTTGATGAAAAATTTGTTTATACTATCGGAAATGAAATTCATTTTACTGCAAATATTAATAAAGTATCTATACAAGAAGTAATAAAACAAATGACAAGTTTAATACATAATCATAAAAAAAAATCAGATGAAGAACCCGAAAAATTAAATATTGTTTATACTGTTGATAGTCCTGGCGGATCTGTTACGTCAATATTAAAATTTGTTGATTTTATTAGTGTTGCAAAAAAAAAATATCCATTTGTTGAATTTACAAGTATTATAACTGGATTAACAGCATCTGCAGGAACTATTATGGCGATAGTAGCAGATAAAAGATATATGACAAAAAATGCACATGCGATGGTTCATGAATTATCATCTGGTAATTCAGGAAAATATACAGAATTTAGATCATATGTAAAATTTTTGGATCAATTACATGATAAATTAGTTACTATTTATTGTGAAAAAACCCAAAAAACAAAAGAAGAAATTGAAGGATTACTTAAAAATGAAACTTGGTTTTCTGCAGATGAATATTTAAAATATGGGTTTATTGATGAAATTAAATAAAAGCTTTATCTAAAAAATCAAAAAAATTTAAAAGTTTATCAATTTTTGTTAATTCTACTGGTTTATAATATTTATCAGGATTTTCTATAATTTTTTGTAATAAAAGAATATCTTCATTAATTCTTTTATCGATATCTTCTTCTTTTGATAAAAATATTATATTTTCTTTTGGGACATAATTATCAATATTACGACATCCCCAATAAATAGGCATTGTATTGCAAATAAAACAATTTAAAATTTTTTCGCTTAAATAATGAGGAGTAGTAAAATTTTCAATAGCAATATGAAATTTATATGGTTCTAACATAACGATACCATATTCATCCCAAGTAAAACTTGTTTTAATACGAGTGTCTCCTGATTTATTATAAAATTTAGTACCAGCACCCCAAATATCAATTGGTAAATCTGTTTTTAAAATAGCTTGTACAAGCTTATGTCTATATTTATGACCAGGAGCTGAGTTTTTTTCAGATACCATTAATGACATAATATTTTTTTTTTCAGGAATATATGTTAATAATGGTAATCTATTTAAAAATCCAAAATTTTCTTTAAAAGGTAATGGTAGATTTAATTTTTCTCCTATATAATAAGTTTTAATATTTTTTTTAGCATATTCAATGAATTGAGGTGTTAATTGTAAAAATTGTATTGGTTCATGAGAAAATCCAATAACATTAGTTTTATTTATATTTAATTTTGGCATAGCTGTATTTAAAATAATTGCATGCGTATATGTATTATCATCAACTAAAGAAAATTTTTTATTATAATTTGGATCATTATTAAGATTATATATTTTTTCAAAATCATTTTTTAAAATAGTTGAACTATAATAATTACTAAAAATACGATATTTTTTCATTATATTATATATTTTATATTTAATATATCACAAATTAAACATAAAATAATTTAAATATTAAAAAATAATTATAAAATAATTATATTATGAAAAAAATAATAACATTTGGCACATATGATTTATTTCATATAGGTCATTTGAAAATTTTAGAAAGAGCTAAACAAGAAGGTGATTATTTAATAGTAGGTATATCATCAGATGAATTAAATGAAAAAAAAGGAAAAAAATCAGTATTTTCTTTAGCAGATCGTGTTGAAATAGTAAAATCAATTAAATATGTTGATGAAGTATTTATAGAAGATAGTTTGGAATTAAAAGATGAATATATAAAAAAATTTAAAGCCGATTTATTAGTTATGGGTGATGATTGGAAAGATAAATTTAATTGGGTAAGTTGTCCTGTAAAATATTTAGAAAGAACCCCAAATATTTCAACAACATATCTTAAAAATAATATTGCAATGGTTTATAAGGAATAAATTATATTTTTTTTATTTTAATTGGAGCTTTTTTTGGTATTTCCTCTTTTTTTTCAATTGGTTTAATTTTTAATATAGGAGGAGTTTTAAATAAAATTACTCCATTATTATTTTTAAATGTATCCACAATATAATCTTCAGTTTTAATTTTACTATTAATAAGTAATACTGAATTATCAATAGATAATTTAATAATGGGTTTATTAATTAATACTATGGAATTTAAAAAATTTTCAATTTCCAAATAACTATTCTTATTTAAAACTGTAATATTATCAATAAAATCTATAAAAAATCTTACATTTTCTAAAGAAGCCTTATTTTTTATAAATACATTTACTTTAATATCCGGGAAATAATATTTAATATCCAAAATAAATCTAACATTTCCTAAATTATATATATTTATATTATGTTTATTATATTCTGATATATTTGTTGATATATATGTTAAAAGATCAATATAATTTGTACAACTTTGATCTGTTAATATATCACAAGAAGTTTTCTTTTGAATATCATTAAAATTAATTAATTTTTTAGTATTATTAATTGCAATTGTTTTAATTTCATCAAACTCATTGTAAACATCTACCCATTTTTTATTAATTATTACTTTTTCTCTACCGTGTGATATATGAATTATAGATTTATTAATAACATCACCATATTCAATTGAAACATCTGTTTCATAATTATTAAAAAAAGGAATATTTAAATCATCTAATTGTTTATAATTTTGTGGATAAACTAATGAATAGTTTATATTCTTTCTATCATATAATCCCCAACCATATAAATTTTTAACTATACCGTTTTCATTTTTTGACAAAAATATATCACAATGAAAAAATGATGTTTTTGTATTATTAATTTTATATCTAGGGGATGCAATAACATATCCGACAAGTATTTTTTCTTTACTATTTCTTTTATTTCTTTCTACTTTTCGTACTTTAAAAAAATTTTTTTTAAATATTTCCAATATTTTTTCAAGTTTATTAATATCTTTTTCAAATATTAAAATATCGTAATCATCAACCCATGGTATTGACTTATTATTTCGTATTAATCCTATTGAAGACCCGGCAAAAACATAATATTCCATCTTGCTATTTTCTAAAATTTGAAAAAATATTTTTGCAATTTGTTCTATAAATGGAGTATATAAATTCACACGTGATGGATAAATAGAAATCATAGGAGAATATAATAAATTATCATAATTATTAGTAAAAATATTATTCATTTTATAACTTAAATTTATATAAAAAAAATGAATATTATAACACATTTAAAATATATATTATAAAAATAATGGATGAAATAATAAATTTATTTGACAATTTAAATATTAATGATAAGAATATAATTACAAATAATATAAATAATAAGGATAATATTGATGATCTAATTAAATCATTCGAAAATATTAAAATTTCATTAAATAAAGAAACATCGACTTCAAAAGAAATTATTACAGTTATAGAAAAAATTATTGATTTTTTTTCTATATTACGAAAAAAAAAACCGTGTCGAATAAAATTTGATAATTATTTTCCAAAATATATTTATTAATAATATAAAATGGGCGGCAATGCATTAAAAAAAGTACAAGTTGTTCGAAAAAATAAAATAGATTATGAAAAAATAAAACAAGAAATTTGTGATAAAATAAATAATATATTAACATATCATACTATTTCGGAAGTTCCTAATAAGGAAACATTTGGCGATCTGGATATATTATATTTGTATAATCCTAAAATAAATATTAGAGAAATAATTATTGAGTTATTTAAACCAAATGAAATAGTAACAAATGGTGATGTAATATCATTTGATTATAACAATTTTCAAATTGATTTTATTCAATGTGAAAATTTAGATATGGCTAAATTTTATTTTAGCTATGGGGATTTAGGGTCTATTATTGGAAGAATTGCAAATTATTACGGAATTAAATTTGGACATAATGGATTATGGATTAATTTATTGGAAAATACTTATGATTCTTCAATTACTATAGATAATAGAAATATAATTGGTAAAATAATTTTATCAAATAATCCCACAATAATTTGTGATTTTTTTTCTTATGATTACAAAAAATGGGAAACAGGATTTAATTCAATTAATGAAATATTTGATTGGATTATAAAGTCAAAATATTTTAAAAAAGATATCTTTTTAATATTAAATAGTGAACATAGATCCAGACTTAAATTAAGACCAATGTATTTAAAATTTATAAATTATCTAGAAATTAATATAAATAATATTGAAAAAGCTAATTTAAAATCAGCAGAAATAAAAATAAATCTTCAAGATTATTCTATTGATTATTTTAATAAAAAATTAGATGTTGATACTATAATTAAAAATAATAAGATAAAAAAAGAACGAAAAGAAAAATTTAATGGCAAAACATTTATAGATATAGGAATAAAACCAAAATTTATAAATATTTATATGGAAAAATTTAAAGAATATATTGAAAATAAATTTTTAATTAGTTTTGAAGATTGGATTGATAGTGCATCTAAAGAAGATATTAATGAAATAGTTTATACTTTTTATGATTTGAATGTTGCAATTATACCTCCAATTGAAGATAAAATACAAAGTCCTGCAACAATCCAAGCAGCTGCTTCTTCTAATCCACAAGTTTCTCTAATAATAAATGAAATACATGACATTGATATTAAAGCCGAGCAAGAATATGAAACTAAATATGTATAAGAATGAGTATGTTTAATAATAGACATTATTATAAATACTAATAAAGCACAACATGCAACACTATGATAAGTCGATTCCGGTTTGCAATACATTTTATATATATTATATATAATTATTTAAAAATTGTTAAATATAATATTTTAAATGCCAAAAAAAATAAATAATATTAATAATAAAAATAAAACTGATGAATCGATAAATAGATTAAATGCAAATTTAAAATCAGTAAAACATATTATTCATTGTGCAGATATTCATATTAAAAATGATCAAACTAATAGAGATGAATATGAAATTGTGTTTAACAGATTTTATGAATCAATAAAAAAACAAAAAAATCTAAATGAAACTATAATAGTAGTATGTGGTGATATATTTGATAATAAAACTAATTTAAAACCAGAATCAATTGATTTATTAAGAGATTTTTTTTATAATTTAAGTAATATAACAGATGTTATAATTATTTTAGGTAATCATGACCAAAATTCTAATAATTCAAAATCATTAGATGCAATATCTCCAATTATAAAAAAAGGTTTTAATAACAAATATGATATTTTTTTATTAAAAAGTGGAATATATGAATATGCAAATATTTTATTTGGGGTTACAGATATTCATCAAGATAAAGTTACTTCTTTTGATATAAAAACGAATAAATTTAAAGTAAATTTATATCATGGTTATATACATGGCGCAACGTTACAAAATGATATGAATAATATTACTGGTAAATTTAATCAAAGTGATTTTTCAAACGGAGATATTACTTTATTAGGTGATATACATAAATTTCAATATTTAAATAAAAATAAAACAATTGCATATCCAAGTTCTTTATTACAATTAAATTATGGAGAAGATTTATTTAATCATGGATATATATTATGGAATATTGAGGATAAAACAAGTAATTTTATACAAATAGAAAATGATTATGCATATTATACTATTGAAATTGATGATAATAAGTTAATTACAAAAATGGAAAAAAAATTGCCAAAAAATATACGTTTGAGAGTATTTTACAAAAATACTAATTTTGAAAAAAGAGATGAGATTATTAAAGAAATTAAAAAAAAATATAATATTATACAATTAGACGAAATTAAACAAATGAAAGGCGTTAGTGTCGATTTTACAAAAAATAATAAAGTTCAAGAAATTTCCAGTATAAATAGCGTGAATGACTTAATATTAAAATATATAATTGATAATAATGATATTAATAATAAAAATTTGAATGAAGATAAAATTAAAGAAATTAAAGAAGAGTTAATAAATATTACAAAAAAAATAGATTATAATTTTGACAAAACAAAAAAAAATATTAAAATAAAAAAATTAACTTTTAACAATATGTTTATTTATGGTGAAGATAATTTAATTAATTTTGATAATTTAAATAAGATTATTGGATTAATTGCTGAAAACAAAAAAGGAAAAACAAGTTTAATTGATTGCATATTATTTAGTATTTGGAGTGAAAGTGATAGAACTATTTCTAATATTGATATAATAAAAACCGGTACAAAAAAAATGAATAGTGATATTATTTTAAGTTTAAATAATATTAATTATAAAATTTCTCGACAATCATATTATTCAAAAGGAAGGTTATATAATGAAGTTTTTTTATATGAATATGATAAAGAAACTTTAGAGGAAAAAAATATAACAGAATCAGATAAACGTAAAACAGAAGATAAAATAATAAATCTTTTTGGAGCATTTGAAGATTTTACATTATTAAGCATAATTACACAAGATAATCCTATCAACTTTTTAACAATGAAAGATACTGAAAAAAAAGCATTACTTAATAAAATGTTTAATCTTGAAATAATTAAAGATGTTAATAGAGAAGTTAATAAAGAGTATTTAGCTTTAACGAAAATGAATAAAGAATTTGATATTATAAATAAAGAGAATGATATTATTAAAATAGTACAACAATTAGAAAAATTAAATCATGAAAAAAAATTAAATAATGAAAAATATATTAGTCAATGTAATCAAAGGGAAGAAAATAATAAAAATATGATTTTATTAGAATATCAATTACAAAATAAATTAAATAATTTTGAGGAAATTAATAATATTGAGGATTTGAACGAAAGGTACGAAATTATAATAAATGATATAAATAAAAATAAAAATATATTAGATGATTTAGAAAAAAAAGAAAGTATTTTAGATAAGGCTATTAAAGATTTAAAAGTATTTTTGGATAATAATCAGGATTTAGAAGAAAAATACAAAATATGGAAACAAGAAAAGAAAAATAAAATAAAAATACTTAATAATGAATATCAAGAATTAAATGAAAGAAAAAAACCATTAAATGAATTAACAAAAGAAGAAAAAAAAACCAAAATAAATATGGAAAAATTTGTTGAAGACATTAATAATGATTTAGATAATAAAAATAATGAATTAATAGAATATGATAATTATGAATTAATTGAAAATTATAATATAAAAAAAGAAAATTTAGAAAAAATAGAATATGAAAATGAAAATATAAGTATACAAATTAATAATATAATTGAAAATTTAGAAAAAATAAAAAATCACAAATTTAATAAAAATTGCAATGATTGTATGAATAATTCAATTACACAATATAAAATAAAATTAGAAACTGAATTAAATGAATTAAAAATTAAATTTGAAGAAAATAATATAATTATTAACGAAAATAAAAAATTTTTAAAAAAAAAGAAAAAAACATATAATCTACTATTAAATAGTAATAATTTAAAAAAAGAAATAGATGAATTAAATTTAAAGTTAGATGAATATAATATAATTTTAAAAAAAATAATAAAAACCGAAAAAGAATATATAAAAAATAATGAGTTTAATAAAAAATTAAATGAAACCATAAATAAAAATAGAGAAGAATTTAATATTTTAGAAAATACAAAATTTAATGAATATAATGAATATTTAGAAAAAAAAAATTTATTAAATGAAAAAAATATGGAAATTAATGAACTAAAAGAAAAAAAAATTAATATAATTAATAAATTAAATAAATTAGATAATAAAAAAAACAGTATGGTAAATGATATTAATAAATATAACAATAATAAAACAATATATGAAGAAATACAAAAATTAAAAAATAATTTGGAAGAATTAAAGAATAAGGAAAATGATTATGATAAAGATTGTAAAATAAATGCAACTAATATTTCTAATATAAATAAAGAAATAATTAAATACGAGAGTATTATTTTAGCAGTTAAAAAGAATAATGAAATAATTAAAAAAAATAATAATAAAAAAGAAATATTATCTATAATAAAAAATGCAACTGATAATGGAGGTATTCTTGATGAAATCATGAAAACAATTATATTACCTTCTATGGAAAATATTATTAATGATATATTAAATGACGTCGATACATATAAAATTAAACTTAGTTATGATAATAATATTAAAATTACAAAAATAGAAAACAATACTGAATATGAATCTAGTTGTTTAATGGCAAGTGGTCACGAAAAAGCTATTTTAAATATAATTTTTAGATTAGCTTTATCAAAACTTAATAGTAGAATACTTACTAATTTTTTTATTATTGATGAAGCATTTAAAAATTCAGATGCAACAAAAAAACAAAAATTAAAAACACTTTTTGAGTATTTAAGAAATAATTATGATTGGGTATTAGTTGTTACACATGATGATTATATAAAAGACAATTTTGATAAAGAAATCAATATAGAACATCATAACGGTACAAGTTTAATTAATTATTTATAATTAATTGGTTGGAAAAATCAGGCATTTGCAATATTTTTATATAATATATATTATATACAAATGACAGAAAATAGAATTATTACTAATCAAATTAAAATATGTTTTATCGCTAATAGTCCTGGTTTAAAAAATATTCAAAATTTTTTTAATAGTATTAGTCAAGAATTATTTCAAAAATATAATGTAACATTAACGTATATTATAAAAAATACTTTTGATGATGTAACTAACGCATTTAAAGCAGGTAATCCTGAAAAAATAGATATGTTTATTAATTTACCACATGATAGATTACAAGATTATATAAGTAAAGATGGAGTTAAAGAATTAAATTATAATACTTCTTTATTTAGCAAAAATTCATTATTAGCAGTATCATCTGAAAATAAAATTTACGGATTTCCTACTACTTATGAAGCAGTTGCATTAATTAAAAAAAAAAATATAAGTTCAAATAAAAATGATATATTAACAAATAAAATAAATATACCTAGACCCGACGATCCTTATCATTTTTATTCATTATTAACATCATTTGGCACTCAAATATTTAAAATTGAAAATAATCAATGGACAAAAACAGTAGATTTAAATGATGATGTAGCAGTAAAATTTGGACAATTTATTAGAAAATATAAAAAAGATAAAATTATTGCCGAAGATATTTATGGCATTAATGCTTGTTTTAGGCAAAAAAAATGCGGATCAGTTATTACAGGACCATGGTTTTGGGGCAAACTTGTTGAAATTTATGGACCAAAATTTTTAAATGAACTAACAATAGAAAGTGTACCAAAATTTGGCGGCTACGAACCTACACCCTTTTCTACAATTAGAGCATCATTTGTATGGAGTGGAACTACACAATTCGATGTTATAAATAAAATAATCAATCAATATATTATAACAGATACTGGTATGGAGGTTTTTAGAGGTGATGGATTATCTCCATATTTAAATATAAATATAACTGATGAATTTTTAAAATTATTTAATGTTGTAATAAAAAATTCAATACCAATGCCTGTATTTATGGAAAAGACTGATAAAAATGGTATGAATGTATGGGGTTATATGATAAATTATTTAAAAAAAATATATAATAATGATTCTGCACAATTAAAAGAAGAATGGATGATAATGAAAAATGGTATTAAAAATATATTCCCAGAAGATAACATATTTCCTGATCCATGCAAAGAACCAATTAAAATATTATATAAAGAGTCACTTGCAAAAAAAGGCGGCATTCATAGTAAATCCAAGATATTAACTTCAAGTGGATTTAAATATATTTCCGAAATAAATACTGATGATGTTTTATTAAATCAAAATAAAATGCCTATTAAAATTAATGCAATTTATTATATGGATATTATTGGAAATTCTAATAATTATCCTGCTTTAGTAAATAATAATTTAATTTCACGTTATCAAACAATTTTAGTAAAAAATGATTTAGTAACAAAACCAGTTTTTGATAATAATTCTGTAATTAAAAAAGACACAAAATTTAGTTATTATTTTATTGAACTTGAATCTAACTGTGATAATTATTTAGTTTTGGAAAATGATATATATGTTGAATCATACAGTGAAGATAATAATAAATATGCATATATGCCACAAAAAAATAATTTATACAAAAAAATAAAATTAACTGGAAATTAGTTTACTTAATAAAAATTTATAAAAATTTTTATTAACTTATTATATAATTAATGAAATTTAAAACGAATGGTACTATTAATAGTATATATAGTTTAGATTATACTCATAATGTATTTTTTGGTGGAAATTTTACTTCAATTGGAGAATTTGATTGTTCAAAAAATGCAACTAAATTAGGTTTATTGGATGAAAATTTTGAATATCATGGAGATGAATTATTTAGAAATAACAATTTTAATGGTGTAATTACATGTATTAAAAGCTTTTTAGATGCAAGCAATAATGAAAATTTAATAGTAGGAGGTAAATTTTGGAATATTGGTGATATTTCAGCATGTAATATTGCAATATTTAATTTAAAAACAAACCAATGGTCGCAATTAGGTAATAATTTAAATAATGGTACAAGTGGTGTAGTCAAATGTATATATTATTATAAAAATAAAATTATAGTAGGAGGTGATTTTCATTATGTAAATAATTCAATACAATCAAATCCATCAAATGAAGTTAATGCTAAAAATATTGCTATATTTGATTTAGATAAAAAAACATGGTATCCATTAAAAGATCAATATAGTTCTAATGGAGGAGGTGTTATAACAATAAATGAAGATTATGAAGATGTATTATGTATTGATGTAGATGCAAATACTAATACTATATATATTGGAGGAGAATTTAGCCATGTTAATAATCAAAATTTAATTAATTTGGGAAAATATACTAAAATGATTGCAAAATTTACAATAGGAAATTTAAATGCAATTGATAATTATACTCTTAATCAATGGGATTCAGTTATAAATTTAAAAGATATATATGTTCAAGGTTATACAAAAATAAGGGCAATAAATTTTGCCGAAAAAATAATTGGGGGAGAATTTGAAGGTATTATATATAATAAACAAGTAAATAATATATTTCAATATTCAATAAATGGGAACAATATAACTATAAATAATTTTAATAATGGATTATTTTTAACTGCTCCAATGAATGGAAGAGTTTATTCTATACAAATGACAAATAATAATTATGGTTTTATTGGAGGAGATTTTAATAATATGGGTAGTTATTTAGTTAAATATAATAAAACTACAAAAAATTTGGAACAAATAAAACAATCAAATCAACCATCAGATGTTATAAAAAGTTTAGCATGGGTTAGTTCCGATAGTACTAAAATAGAAAATGATATAATAATTGGAAGATTATTTATGGGAAATGCTTGTCCAGTTAATGATGGATTAATATATAATATGGAAATAAAAGGTAATATTAATTTACCTGATCATAAATCAATAAGTTTTTATGATATAATAGATAATGACTTATCTAATAATACAATAAATCTATCAAAATATTTAAATGATAAAGTATATAATTTGAGATCTTTGCAATTTTCATGTTATGATACTTTTATTAAACCATATTTAAGAACAAAATATAATATTTTTATTAAAAATAATAATAATACAGTATCACCAATTCTTTTAAATGCAATCCGATTAGATTCAATTATTAAAATATACGATACAAGTTTAAATAATCAAACAGTTAATAATAAAATATTATTTTGTTTATTAGATCCAAATAATAATTCCCAAGTTATTGATTTTAATTCTTATGCTTTACCGTTAACATGTTATTTTTCATTAAATCATAATGAAACATTAAAAGCAAAGATTGGAAATAAAATATATAATTTAACATATCTAAATAATGGAATAACACAGTCTATTATATTTGATAATGATATATATTTATTAGGTGATAATATATTCGAAAATCATGATAAAAAATTCTATATAAGGGGATTTGGATCATTATTAGCTGATTTATATTGTTTAGGAGAAAATACAAAAGTATTAACATCACAAGGTTATAAATTAATATCTAATATTACTAAAGATGATCATGTAATTACTAGCGATATGAGAATTGTTAAAATAAAAAAAATAATTAAAGATGTATTAGAACCAAGTATAAGAACTTATGCATACTTGATACCAAAATACAGTATAAGTAAAAACTACCCTCCTGAAGATATTGAATTATCTACAGACCACTTAATTAAATTTAAAGATACTTGGATTCATCCACAAGATAAAAAATATAATTTTAAAAGACTAATTACGAATGATCCAATAACTTATTATCATATAGAACTCGAAAATTATGAATCTGATCATTTAGTTATAAACGGAGGAGCTATTGTGGAATCATATGCAGGTGATAATAAAAAAAATATAAAAATTTATGAAAAAAGAAAAAATAAAGAAATATATAATTATGAATTTAATAATATAAATTATATAATATAATGGTTTATATAACAAATATAGAAAAAGATACAATTAAAAATGATTTTTATAGAAAAGTAATTAATACTACAAATAATATGCAACTTGTTTTGATGTCTTTAAATCCAAATGAAGAAATCGGTATGGAAATACATAATAATATTGATCAATTTTTTAGAATAGAAAAAGGAAATGGTAAATTAGTAATTAAAAATAATAATAATATAACTGAACATCAAATAAGTGATGGAACAGTTATAATAATACCAAAAGGTACATATCATAATATTATAAATTCAGGTAATGAAAAGTTAAAATTATACACACTATATAGTCCTCCAAATCATCCTGTAAATCGTGTACAAGAAACTAAACCAAAAGAAGATTTAGATGGAGGTTATTATTTAAAATATTTAAAATATAAAGCAAAATATTTAAAATTAAAAAATAATTAAGTAATTACTACATTATAATTTTCAGGAATATCAATATATTCAATTTCATACTTAATTTGTTCATTAATAAGTTTAATTTCAAGGTCATCTAGCTTCATAGATGAAATTGAAATTTTATTAATTGGTTTTTTCTTTTTTTTAAGTCTATCGAGTTTTTCTCTAACAGTATTAATAATATCTTCGATATAATTAAATCTATTTACTTTATTACTATCAAATGAAAAATCAAAATTTGTCAAAATTGGGATTGTATTATAATTTAGGATTTTTTTAAAAATATATGTGGAAATATGCGGAATAATTGGATACATAATTAGAAGTTGTTTTTGAATAATTTCATATACGAATTTTTTATTTTGTTGTTTATTAAAATATTTGCAATAAATTCTATATTTCTCTCTCATATTATTATAAATATGAAATCCACATGATACAACAAGTTTATATTTTTGATTATTATAATGATCAATTGTTTCATGTAGAATGTTATTAAAAATATTATTAAACATATTTTCGAGTATACCATATTCACCCATTTCAAATTCTTGAGTTGCTAGTTTTTCCATATTTTCTAGAAAATTAAATAGTTTAAGAGTATTATGATCTTCAACTATTTTGGTATTATAATTAGCATCGTCAATGCCATCTCCTGATTCTGCAAGTGTTAGTCTAACTGCATCTACAGAATTTGTTTCAACAGCAGATTCAATCGTAATAAAATTACCTTTTGATTTTGCCATTTTTTCCCCATTTACAGAAATCCATCCATTACAATTAATTGATACTGGATTATGTTTTTTATCAAAAATTGCAACATGATTAAAAATATACATTGTCAAATGGTTTGAAATCAAATCTTTACCAGAAATACGAATATCAACTGGATAAAAATATTCAAATGATTCATTCATGATATCTAGATCGTGTCTATTAATTGTAATAGTATCATCCCATTTTTTAAAAAAGATATAATCCCATACTTTATCAGTAAAATCAAGTGGATTATATTTTGATTCTTTTCCGTAAATATCATTATGTAGAAGATGTGCAATTGTATAATAAGCCATATAAATTGTCGAATCGCTAAGAGAATCAATAATAAATTTATCATCCATTGGAAGTTTAGTTCCAAGACCAAAAGTTCGTGAAACTCCCCATTCTTTAAGCCAATGCACGGTGCTAATTAGTTTATTTTTAATAATATCAGATAGTTTCATTGTTTCAATACATTCCAATGTTTTTGATTTCCATTCAGGATTTGAATAATCAATATACCATTGAGGAATTGGTTTAACAATACAAACTTTGTCTAGTCTATCAACAACTAGATCAGTTGAAAGACATAGTTTATCCTTGGTAATATTAAAATTATTATTACCAAAAATAATTTCACCACCGAGATAATTATAATATTCATTGGTATGTTTTTTAATTACTGTAATATTATTAATAGTTTCGTTAAATTTATAAGTTTCATCACTAATTTCTCCACATTTATATTGTTCGAAATAATTATCAAAAATATATTTCGTCATATAAATATATTGTGAATTAATATTACATTTGATAAATTCAGTATTCAAACTAATTTTAATATTTTCAACTGTTAATTTTTGATTGTCAAAATTAGATTCATAAGGAATCCAAAAAATTTTATTATCATGTTCATATTGAATAATATTGAATTCAGAAGTTTGTACTGATTCACCCTTGGAACGATCATGATCTTGGCATTGAATATTTAGACTTGGTGAATAAATAGAATTTCTTGTTCCAAATTTTAGATAATTTTTTTCATAAAGTTTATTAAATTGCCATTTAATAAATGAATCATAAAAAGGATTAATATCTGTTGTAACGAAAGAACGTCGCGTATCAACCATAATGCCTAGTTTTTTAATATGATCGATTCCAAGATTTGGAAAATATTTAACCCAATAATATGGATCAGTGAAATTAATAATTTCATTTTCAGGAATACCAGAATTTTTCATAATATCATATTGGGTTAGCTTATTATTACTAGAAACAATAGCATTATTATCAAATTCATTTTTTAGTTTCATTGCAGCAGCATGAATTGGCATTCCGGTACAATGAAATCCAAAAGGAAAAAGTACATTATAATTATTAATTGCTTTCCACCTTGCTTCAAAATCAACTTTTAGCATAGTAAAAGCGTGACCCAAATGAAGTTTGCCATTCATATAAGCATAAGGAAATGTCGCCATAAATTTAGGACGTGATTTATCTACTTCTGATTTATATTCTGTTGAAGAAATAATATCATTTTCGATATTTTTAAGGATTTGTGCCTTTCTCATTTTTTATAAAAAAGATATATTTATATATAAATAAATTATAATAGTTAAATAATTTTCAATTTTTTTATTTACTTTATGTAAAATTAAAAAGATGAGGAAAATATTTTTAGCCAATATTTTTACTAAATTCTTTATCTTTTTATTGTCGAAATATTTACCATACGTAAATTAATATTACACATTAAACTATCTAAAAAGATAAAGAATTTTATTGATCACAAAATTCATCTGAATCAATAGATGGAGAAAATGGTAAATTTAAATATTTGATTTTATGAACAATTATTATTACATTAAATTTACCTTCAAAAATATTATATGTAATATCTAAATAAAATTCATTTTTATCAAAATTTATTGTTAGATTAACAGATTTATTATATTTTTTGGATAATTTATCTATTATATGCAAATATTTTACACAATCTTTATCAAGAGCTGTTCTTGAATTGTTATTAGAAAATATATATTCAAGAACATTTTCATATTTTGTTTCATCCTTTATATCAATATAATATGCATTATAAATATCAGTGTTTATACCATCATAATAATTAAATGTTATTTTATCATTATTAAACCGTTTTTCTAAAGTATAATGTACTTTATAATTTTGAATACTATAATCTATTCTTTTATCTTCATATAAAAGAATAATTAATTTATTTTTTTTAGCATAATTACATAAATCCATTTATATTATTTTAATAAATAATTAATAAATATGAAAAAAATCAATTTTTATTTATAATTTCAAATCCAACTATTTTTTCTTGATTATTAACAAGCCCTAATAAATAATATATTTTATTTTTTGGAAAATCATTTTTAATATTCCAAATATGTTCTTTCTTACAAATATTTTGATTTTCAAATAAAATACTTGTAGAATGGGCATTTTTTAAAGATTCATTGATATATTCTATACATTTAATATAAGAAGTCATTATTATACATAATATTTTATAAATAAAAAAAATATTATTTTTTATTTTGACAAAAAATACAATAGAATTTACTACATGACATACAAATAATAACATTTTTATTTGGATGATATTCTTTAATTCTATTACACATATGACATTTATAATAATAATAATCAATTTGCGAATTTATGATAAAGTTTTCCCATTCTTTATCATATAAATTTTTATCTTTAATTAATTCACTAAATAATTTCCCACAATCACACATTTATAATATTTCTATAAAATAAATAAATTATTTAGACATAAAAAATTATTTAAAATATTATGTATATATAAATATATAATAAATGGAAATTATTTTATCTTTGGAAACAAAAAAAGGCTTATCGGTATCATCTTTAATTACACTAACTATACCTGCAAAATATTGCGTTTAGCCCCTTTTTAGAAAATGAAATTAAAACAGCAAAAAATATAAAAGATAGAATTAACAGACATAATGTAATAAAAGTTCTTACAAAATTATATGAATATACAAAAACAAAAATATATGAAAAAGGACTATTTTTATTTGCAGGTATTGACGAATATAATGAATTTATTATGGAATCAATAGAACCAGTAATAGACATTGATAATTTTATTTATAGTTGTTCAAATAAATTTATAACAGAACATGTAAATAATTATATGAAAACACTTGATGGTAGTATTATTTTTGCAAATGGAAATGAATGTATTATTTATGAATGGAAAACAAAATTTATAAAAAAAAAATTTATAAATGCAAATTTAATAAAAAAACATAAAAAAGGTGGACAATCAAGTGTTAGATTTTCAAGATTGGCAGAAGAAAGTAGAGTGCAATATGTAACATTAATAATTGATAATTTGAATCAAATAAAAACAAAAAATAATTGGCTTTTTGGATCAAATGAAATTTTAGATATGATATTTAATAAAAAAGATAATATATATGTCAAAATACAAAACGGTGGATTTTATAATTTTGATAATACAAGTATAAATAACCAAGCTTATTGGTTAAAATATTTAGAAGATAATAAAAATTATAATAAATATTATGAAAAAATTTTATATTATTTAGATACAAATCCAGATATGCTTGATTTTGATATAAATAATAAAAACGATATGGAATTTTTTATGATAAATAAAGATTGTAAAAAAATAGATAATAATCAAATACCATTTATTCAAAAAGATAATAAATATTATGATAAATTATATAAGTTTGAATATATCGGTATTAAATATTATAATTATAATTTTGATTTGTCGATTGAATAAATTACAGAATGCCCTGTAATAAATTTATTTTTAATATTTTTATAATCATCATCCAAATATACTTCTGTTAAATGCCATTCATACTTAATATTATTAATATAAATATTAATAATAGTTTTTTTATTATAGAAAATAAAATCATCATTTGATGAAAGGTGCTCTTCATAATCAGTATCTTTTTTTGATAATTTATAATAAATATTTTTCATTTTAGTTTTATGTTCATCAACATTAATACTTTTAATTTTTAAACGAATATTTTTATCTTTTGTTGAAAAATATTTAGCAATATTATTTAAACTTTCATCGAGATTATACAAATCCAGATTCATATTAAACATATTATTAAAAAATAGGAAAATATTTTTACAATTAGTAAATAATTCAGCAGAATCATTTCTATAATACTCCATAAAATCCCGATTAGATACAAAGATTGCCCAATCTTCACGTTGCTTTGTGCCTTCTTTATTATCCAAATAATAAGATGATTCTGGATAAATATTTGGATATTTATTGATAAAATTAATAATTTCAGAATCATCAATATTATCAATTTTATTAGTTAACCAATTGCTTTTTTTATTTTTTATAATCTGTTTATGATCATAAAATAATAGATGTAAAAATCTTAAAATGGAAAATTCCATACAATCAGTATAGTGTTTTCCATTATTGTTAATGGGAATACATTCAGTTGTTTCAAGCATTTTTAATATTTTAAATTAAAGTCTTTTTATAATTTTAGTATATACATAAGAAAATTTCAATTTTTTTTATTTAATAAAAAAATTATTTATCTTTAACTATAAGATTTTTTTCCATATTCATAATATGAATTTTTCTTTTTTTTAAATCAATATTAGCATTATAAAACATTAGAAAATTCAAACCTAAAATAGCCTTAGTACTGGTTTTTTTATTATCTTTTGGAAATTCCATTACTGTTAAATTTATGGGAAATAATGATCCTTCAATATCTAATTCGACATATGGTATTTTTCCAATACTAATATTTTGCCCAACACCTAATAAAATTGTTTTATTTGTTTTATCAATATATTCATCAAGTCCAATTTCTTTTGCTAATGTATAATCAATAATACAATTCATAGCACCTGTATCAACCAAAAAATTAACTTCTTTATCAAATATTTTTCCATTTATATGTAATGATGGATGTGATATTGACATTGGTAAGATTGTTTCATATTCTTTATTATATAATTCATCAATTAATGGATTTATATCATTTTCAGAATCCTTATCTTGAATTAAATTATTAAGCTTTTCATTTGTAAGACTATTTAAATATATATCATCTAAAATATTTGTAAAATTTTCTCCAAAAACACCACTTATAATATCTTTTTTTTCTTGAGTATTTATAATAGAACTCATTTTTATATTAGAAATATAATGATTTAGTTTAATATAATCAATTTTTTTGAAAAAATTGAAATAGTAAACAGTCTACTAATAAATAAATTATATTTGATAATTTAATTATATTAAAAAATGATTATTTTTTTGGAACAAATCCTTATTACTAAGCCAATTCAAAATGCTGTACTACAAATAGCACCAGAAAAAGATTTATCAAAATTTAAATTAAGCAACGAATCACATGGTTTTGCACTAAATAGAATGGATACAATGTTAACTGCAGATTTTGATAAATTATTAGAAAATGAACCAATTGAGATTAAGAAAGCAATTAATCAAAAAGGACAAGCATATGGTATTAAAATTAATGAAAAAATGTATCCTTTATATGAAATTGTAAATGGACGTCATAGGATAGCGCGTGCTATATATGAAAATAAAATAAATATTAATGCTATTCTAGTTTAATAATTTCACCATTTTTATATTTGCCAACTAACGTGCCAATTGTTTTATCTTTATTTATTTTATAAACTTTTTTTTTGATTAAATAATGTTTTTTATTTTTATAGTCAATTGTTTCATAATTAATTTCATTATCAATGCTATTTTGTTCTTCTTTTATTATATTATTATTATTTATTATTTCTTCCTGAACTATTTCTTGCATAATATTTTTACTTTCTGATTTATTTTTTGATTCAAGAATATTTATATGATTTTTTAATTCGGTAATTTTTCTGTCTAAAGAAGTTATTATTGAACTTTTTTTAAATGAAGCAATTTCTTCTTCTTTTTCTTGAATAATTTTTTCCATTTTACATATATTATTTTGAAGTTCAATATTATTATTTTTTAAATTAATTAATTCTGTATTAGTTGTTTTTAATTGTTCTAATAAGTCATTATATAAAAATTCAATATTAGTATTATTACATACTTGTTTAAAATTATTTAATATACAAAAAAAATCCTGTATATTACTCATTATAATAAAGGTTATTCTAAAAATTTTAAGTGTCTTTTTTTATTGATTTAAGTTTTACACTTTGTAATAATAATGGATCTACCGAAAATATAGGCTTTTTTGGTTGGTCAATTTTAATATCAGGTTTATTTATATTAATATCCGATTTTATTATTTTATTTGGTTCATCAAAAAAATCAATATCAATGTCATCAGGTGGAGCAAAATATTTTATTTGATATAATTGACAAGATAATCCAAATTTATTATTTTTTTGCCATATATAACTTAATTTAATAACCATTTGTATTTCTGCATTTATTTTAAAGTCAGTAATTTTTATTTTTTTGTCTTTAATATTTGAAATAATTTTTGTTTTATCTTCTTGATAATAAGTTTTAAAATAGTTTATATTTTTCTCTTTTGTTATAAGACTATTGTGTTCTAATTTTAATTTTTTTTTATTAAAAGATTTATGATTAATAATTAAATTTTCCAAATTATTAATAAAATCAATAAATTCTATAATTTTATTATAATTTGGAGTTAATCTAATTTTTAATTGATTATATTTAATATTAGTCCAATTATGAGTTAATCTAATTTTAGGTAATTTTATATATAATTCTTTTGGTATATTATCATTATAATAAATAAAAAATTTATATGATTCGTCATAATCTATTTTATTGTCTATTATAATATTATTTATATCAAAAATACTAGTATCTTTATCAAAATCAAGAATATAATAACTCATTATAAAATAGTTTAATAAAATAATATTATAAATTTAGACATAATTAAATATTATTAAAGATAGGTTTAATATCATAATTTTTACTAACTATTTCAATAATTTTAGCAGTATTAGTATTATTATTAGTATATTTGTGTATATTTATAAAATTAATTCCATTTTCTTTAAAATTAATTCTAAGACGTATTTCGCCAAAATTATCTTTTTGTTGACTACATGGTATAAAAGTTGTATCTTCATAACCTTCAAAAGGAACACCAATTTCAAAAAAATTGGTATATTGGTTTGAATCATTAATAATGTTTAAATTATTTATAATTTCCGATTTATTTTTAAAATGTAAATTACAAATAAAATTATAATCTTTATAAGCACATAATTGATAATAATGTGAAGTATGAAAAATGTTTAAAGTAGAAGATTTATTATAAATAATCCATTCTTCATATACATTATTAAAAATCATATATTTGTCATCATTAAATAAATTTATATTTTCAGAATCAAAATAAATTTTTCTTCTATTAGTAATTTTATTTTCTATATTATTTGGTAATTGTTTTCCGTATAAATAAAAGTTAGAAGTATCTAAATTTATTGTTTCATAATAACATGAAATATGATTTATATCAAAAATATTATTAGTATCAATTATAAATGAATAATCATCAATAATATTATAAATTTTATATTTATTATTATTAATATATATTGGATTATTTTTATTTAATTTATGTGGTTCATTACAAATAATTTCAATATTGTTATTTTCCTTAATAATATTTTTTAAGTTAATTATATGTTTTTCTATAGTATAAAAATTTATTATTAAAATACCATTATTATCAGGTAATAAATATGGACTATTTAATATCAAAGTATAATCATCAATAATTTCATAAACTAAATATTTCCCATCATATATTTTTGAATTTTTTATGGTAAAAAAAGTATTTATTATATTATTTTTTTTTAAAAAATGTTTATTATTTAGTGTTATTTTTAATAAACCATTATAATTTGTAAAATTTTCTATATTTAATTGATGCATCCATTCATTGTGATAATTTGGATAATCCGTTGTAAATAAATAGGATTTATTTTTATAATTATCAACAGGTAATGCATTTTTATCGATATTAATATTTGGTATCAATGCATTAATATCATGATTATAAATTAAATTTGTATAAATAAGTTTTCCAATAATAATATTATATTCTAAACCATTTTTTTCTGTTTTAATATCCAATAAATTATAATTTTTAATTTTGTTATATTGATTTGTATTTGAATTAAAAAATAATTCTGATTCATTAATAGGTTCATTATATATATTAAAAATTTGCCCGGGTTTTGGTGTAAATCCAATTTTGGGAATTACAAAAAAATCAAATCTCTGTCCAGGACCAACAATTATATAATTTAATCTTTTATTACTTGGTGTAAATACAAAGTCAGGATCTATTGATTTATTATTTATATAATTTTTGCTATTACGAGGTATACCGTCTTTTCCAACAACTATTATATCATGATTTTTAATATTTAATTTAATTATCATATTCGTACTACAATTAGCAAAATTCCAAATTTGTAGTTCTCCAACCCCAATAGAAATAATTGGATTTACTTGCCCATTTAATAAAGGCAACCAAATATTTTTATTATCATCAATATTAGTTAATGTTAATTCATTTCCATATTTATCGACATTATATATATAAGTAGGAAGCTTATTGTCATTATCGTTATTAGTTGCAATATTATATTCATTAAGTTTTTTTAAATTTAATTTATTAAATAATAAAAATTTATTTTGAATATTATTATCAAATAACCTTTTTTGATAAGGACCTTCAATATATAATAAACCAGATAATCCTTTATTAATCTGATTTATAGCATTATTATTAAAATATGGTTGATATATATATAAACCTCCAAATGTGTTTTCGGGAATTTTTAAAGTATATACTAAATTGTTACCAGGATTAACATCAAATAAATTATTATATAATCCTCTAATATAAAAATTAGTTGATTCTGGAATATTTTCATAATATTCCAAATAATCTTGTTTTAAATTTATATTGAATTTATCATATTTTTCATTAAAATTATAAATATCATTAAATAAATCAATTTTAAGAATTTCACCTGGTTTTAATATAAAAATAGGAGCCATCCAATTATTTTCATAGTTAATTGTATGTTTAATAATCATATCATTAATTAATATATCATCATTTGATATTCTTAAAATATGATTTAATTCTTTATCTCCTGTATAAATATTAGGATAGTGTAAATTTTCAATTAGCTCTGAATTTTGATAAATCTTTATTTTTTTATCTTCAATCCATGAACCATTTGTGTTTTTATTATAAAATATTAAATTATCATTCTCTTTTTTTATTTTCCAATTTTTATTATTATTTAATGTAATTTCTTCTTCAATATTATTTTCTAAATCATCAATAATTACATTTTTATTATTATCAATAATTTTATTATTATCAAATTTTAATGTTAAATTGTTATCAAGATAAATTCCTTCTGCCTTTTTCCATATACCTAAATTATCATCATAAATTAAATAATGATTTCTTTTATCATTATTATTAGGAATTAATATTATGTTATATTCAATACCTTGGTTTTCTATAATAACATTACCATATTTAGTAAGTGCATTTAAAGGAATTATGTTGTTAATACTATTTTTAATATTTGATGTTTCTTGATTATTAATAGTTTTTATTGTTTGATTAATTGGTTCATTAATTAAGTTGTTAATTGATTCATTAATCGGGTTATTTATTGATTCATTGTTATTTTTAATATTAGAATTATTATATAAATTATTTACTATTTTTGAATTAACCTTTAAATTACTTTTAATATGTATTTTATTATTATTAATATTATTATTTTGTTGTTTATTATTTTTATTAATATTTACCTTTTTCATTAAATATAATAAAACTACATAAAAAATTTATATTAAATAATATTTTTTATTATTTATTTAATATATAAAATGAATATTGCAATTAAAGATGTTTTAAAACAAAAACATGTAAGTAATTTAGAACTAATATCTATTATTATTGTAGTTATTATTATTGGAATAATTTTAGTTAGCGGAATGCATATTGGGGGATTTTTTACAAAATCATGTAAACCAAAGTCAAATATAATCCCTGAAGAAGCAAAAAAACAAATACATATTAAACCAAAATTATCTCCATCTGAAGAAGCTTTACAAAGTATTTGTAAAGTATGCACGAAACTGAATTAATTTTTTATAAAAGACATTTTTATATAATATATATTATATATAAATGAATAATTATAATCCATATTATAATCAATATAATAATTATATACAATATAATACACCTCATGTTTATTATCCAATGCCTCATCCACAACAAATATACTATAAACAACCCCCATTACCACAAATACCATATCAAATACATCAACAAATTAATCCACCATTACCGCCATCTCCTCCTCCACCATTACCACCTCAAACGGTTTATAAAATGCAGCGCAATTTACCTCCATTATTAACAACACCGGAATATCCACAATATAATCAACAAAGAAAATATAAGAATTCACAAAAATATACAACACCAATAAAAAAAATAGAAAAAAATGAAGAGGTATATTATCCAATTAATAATAAAATATTAAAAGGTCCTTTTAAAAAAAAAGATTTAGAAGAAACATATAAGAATCAAATTAATAATTTAAAATTAAGTGGCGATATGTACAATTATACACAATCATTATTATTTACAATATTTATTGATACTATATTGTATCATATTGGAAATGTAACAAAAGACTTTGGAATAAAAACAGATTATACTCTTTTATTAGTAGGAGGATTAGCAACTAAACATTATTTCCCCGCACATTATACATCTGACTTTGATTTAAAAATATTTCCAAAAGATGGTGCTCAAATTATAAATAGCAATGAATTATTTGATTTAATAAAAGAAGTATTTGATCCACTATTAAAAACATTAAATGGAAACTATGAAATTATAGTAAAAAAATATATTAATTTAATGAAAAAATTTGGAATAAATAGTGATTTATTTATAGAATTAGAAAAGAAACATAAAATGGAATTTATGTTAAGTTCTCCTCCAGGTAATGATAAAATATTAAAATTAATAGTTAAATTTATGGATAGAGTATATCAATTAGGAGATATTAGTTACTATGAACCAGATAATGAAAATTATAAAAAAATGATGGGGAAAATAATGGAAAAATATGGTAAAACAGCTAATATGTATTATAATATTATGGAAATAAAAAATCATAATAATTTAATAATTCCATATGATAGAGTTTTTCAAAGTATTTACGGAGCCGATGGTAAGCCAATAGAATCATATTGGTTTAATTTACCTACTAAAGATTTTTTAATTTTAGAAAAACAAATATTATTAGAAGATATCAAAAAAGATAAACCAGATTTAAATATTAAAATAAATTATTTAGAAAAGAAATTTGAAAAATCAGTTAAAACTTTTATTGATGATAAAAAAGAAGGTACTTATATTGGCGGAGATTATAAAAATAAATATCTAAAATATAAACAAAAATATCTAAATTTACAAAATAAAAAATAAACTAATATTTTTTTGTTTTATTTATAAAATCAGATAGATTATTATAAATATTAGAATAATCCAAATTATTACTGTAATGTTTTAAAAAATTACCCAATTCATGAATTTTATTATTTATATGTCTATTGTATAAATATACTATATCAAAACAATTTCTAATATAATAATTATAATTATATTTTAATTTATAATGATAAATATGACATTCTATTTCAATATTATTGGTAATTTTAATAATATCTCCTGGTTTAAATTGTAAATCAATATTATTATAAATTTGTTCTAAAATAATATATTCAAAATCTGATTTCTTATTTACTAAAAATAAAACATCAAAATCATCTTCAAATAAATAATTAGTATTAAGATTAAGATATTTTATTTCGTAATTTTTATTATATAATCCTAAATAAAAACTCATATATTATAATACTTATTTTTTATAATATATTTATATCAATTTTTTATTTAGGACTTGATGGTGGAACTGGAGGAATAAAATCAGAATATTTTTTGTATATTGGTTTTTTTAATTTTTCCATCATTTCAAACTTGTCTAATTCATCAAATTTATTTTTATTTATATATCCATTTCCAAAACATAAAGTACAATTATAATTACGAATATTTTTTTTATTATAAACTAATGGCTCTATAAAATCTATAGTTTTACAACCAGTGCCTAAGCAATTATTACAAATATTTTTAATATTCGACATTTTATATTTATAATAATAAATATAAATATAAAATATATTTCAAATTTTTATGCTTTATTAAGATTAAAAAAAGGAGCAATATACTTATTAATATCATTTTCCAAATTACCGGAATCAATCGACATTATTATATCTATTATTAATTCTACTTCTTTTTGTTTACTATATTCACCATTTCCCATTTTTTGCAATAATTGACGTTGATAATCTAATAAAGCATTAATACATTTTTTTATTAAGGGTTTCATTATATCTTTACATATTTTAATGCCATTTTTATCTACTATCCAAGTAGGTGTATTCTCTATTAATTCTCTTACAATATAATTTAATCGAGAACAATCAGTGGAATGAAATGATTGATTTTCTGGGTTTTCTTTTTTATAATATTTTATTATATGGTCTCCTAATAATTTATCTAATGATTTTTGTTTAGCATTATAAATAAGAATTTCCGTTAATTGCCCTTTTTCTTCGGCATTTTCAAAACTTAATTCATTAATATTAAAATTATCTAATGGAATTAAAACAGGTGTATTTTTAAATTTATCATTCGCATAATTAAGTGCACTCATAGAAATATTTTGCATTGCTTGTGTAGTAATTTTATTATTATCAGTCGTTTTGTTTAATAAGATATTAGCATTGTTCATAAAATTAGTAAGTAATTCCGTTTTATCACGTTCCATTTTTTTATATAATTCTAATTTTTCTTGTTCTAATTTATCTTTTAATTCTTGTTCTTTTTTCATAAATTCCATTTTTAATTTTAATTCTTTAACTGTATCACTTTCTGAATCCGAACTATTATTACATGTTTTTTTATGACGATAATAACTGGTTTTATGAATAGTTTTAAAATCACAATTTGTACAGTTAAAATATTTGCTATAATTTTGGTGCACATATAGTGTGTCCTTCACGTGCACTTGTTGTGTACTAGATGTATACTCATGTGTACTAATATCTTGACTAATGTCTTTTATATTAATTAAATTTAAATGTTTTTGTGATTTTTTATGAATTGAAAAGTTGCTACTATACTTGGTTTTATAATTACAATATTTACAATAATAATCTGGCATAAATACTATTTTATTATATTATAGTTTTATATAATAAATTATAGTTTTTGCTATAATTTATATAGTAAAAAATTATAAACTATAGTTAATTCGCATGATATTCTTTTTTTAATTAGGTTTCTTAAAAAAATATAAATTTATTATAAAAAAAATTTCACAAAGTATTATAGTATACTAATTTTATTATGCATATAAATTATAATTCATAATTATAGCAAAACTATAGTAATTTTTACACACAAAGTTTATAAAAATATGTGTGTAAAATTTCGCGCGCGCATTAGATTTTATAAAAGAATAATAAATTTATAAAAATATTGATATTTATATTTATAAAAATACAAATAATTATAGAAAATATGAATATTTTATTAACAACTGCAATAAGTTATACAAACGGATCTCCTCATATAGGACATTTATATGAAATTATTTTAGCTGATTTTATAAAACATTTATTAATTATAAAAGGAAATAATATTAAATTATTAACCGGAACAGATGAACATGGAAAGAAAATAGAAGAAAATGCAAAAGCAAATTCTCTTAAACCTAAAGAATTATGTGATAAGTATTCTGGCGAATTTAAAAATCTTAATGATAATTTTAAAATTAAATATAATAACTTTATTAGAACGACTGACGAAGATCACATAAAATTAGTTCAAGAATCATTAGAAAAAGTAAAAGACGATATTTATCTAGGTTCTTATAAAGGTTGGTATAGTATTCGTGAAGAAACTTATATTAGTGAATTACAAGCAAAACTAACAAATTATATTGATCCTATTTCTAATAAACCTTATGAATTAGTAGAAGAAGAAAGTTATTATTTTAAACTTTCAAAATATAAAGATGAATTAATCAATTATGTTAACGAACTTAATATTCAAAATCATATTAAATTGGAATTACTAGAAAAATTAAATGATTTACAAGATTTATCAATTAGTCGAACATCATTTGAATGGGGTATTAACTTTCCAAATGATCCTAAACATATTGTATATGTTTGGTTTGATGCTTTGCTAAATTATCTTACGGGAAAAATAAGATTATTTGATAATGAACAAGTAAATCCTATTCATATTATTGGGAAAGATATTTTATGGTTTCATGCAGTAATTTATCCAGCGATACTAATGGCTTTAGATTTAAAAGATCTTTTGTCAAAAGATATTGTAGTTCACGGATTTATTACTGATTCAAATGGATTAAAAATGAGTAAAAGTTTAGGTAATGTTATTAATGTAAATGATTTAATTACTAAATTTGATATAGAGGCAATTAGATTTTACTTTTTATGTAATACAACAATTGGAGAAGACTTATGGTTTTCTGAAGAAGCTTTAAAATTACAATATTCAAGTGAACTAATTAATTCTTTCGGTAATTTATTCCAAAGAATATACAAATTATTAATTCCTATTCAAAATGAAATAAATCAAAAATTAGATAATATTGAAATCAAATATGATGAAATTAAAAATATTATTAATACAACAATCAATAATAAATTTGATATAAAATATTATATTAATACAACCAAAAATAAACTTCATGAAATCAATAAAAATTTAACATCAGATGAACCTTGGAAAAAACCATTAGATGAAAAAATTAATATTCTTAGTAAATATATTATTAATATTGATGAAATAATGATACTACTTTATCCAGTAATTCCTGATAAAATTAATGAACTTCGAAATTATCTTGGATTAAATAATATTGAAAGTAATATTTTGGAAAATAATAAAATCAAAATTAATATTGAAAATAATAATATTAAAGCATTTATAATAAAAAAATAATAAAATTATTAATCAATTTTTAGTTTATTTATAAAATCTTCTAATTTAATTTCACCAATACCTCTTACATTAATAGTATTATTTTTAAGTTCTTTTTTACCAAGAACAATAATATAATTATAATGTAAAACTTCAGTATTTAAAATTTTCTTTGAGATAGTTTCTTTATCATCAATATAATCAACATATTTAATATGATGTTGATTAAATTCTTTCTTTATTTCTTTCGCATATTCTATTAAATCTTCAGAATCATTAACAGTTAAGATAGCTATTTGTCTTGGAGATACGAAGAAAGGAATATCGCCTTGTTTTGATTCAAGGAGAATAGCTATAAATCTTTCAATAGATCCTAAGATTGCTCTATGAATCATTACAGGGCGTTCGTAACCTTCTTCGGCTTTAAATTCCAAATTAAATCTTTCAGGAAGATTAAAATCTAATTGAATAGTAGCTAGTTGATGTTTTCTATTAAGAGTATCAATAACAGTAAAATCTAATTTTGGTCCATAGAATGCTCCATCACCTTCATTGATATGATGATTATCAAATGTACTTATAATATTTTTTAGAATTTCTTCAGCTTTATTCCAATTTTCAAGATCACCTATATATTGTTCTGGTCTAGTAGATAATCCAACACTAAATTTCATTTCAAACTTATCATAAATATATTTAATAAAATCAATTACACCTTTAATCTCTTCTTCAATTTGAGACATTCTACAAAAAATATGTGCATCATCTTGACAGAATCTTCTAACACGAGTCAGACCAGTTAATGCTCCATGAACTTCATTTCGATGAAGAACACCAAAATCGGCTAATCTAATTGGAAGATCTCGATATGATAGTGACATCTTGTTAAATAAAAGACAATGTGAAGGACAATTATGAACAACTATACCATTTGCAACAAATGATTGTATATTGTTATCTACTGATATATCATAAACTTGTTTTTTTCCCACATTTTTTTTTGTTAAAAATTTAAGTTTAAACATTGGTAATTCATGGTTAATTTCTACTGAATATGAATTAGTACTAAAAATTTTTTCGGCATCAATTTCTTTAACATATTCTTTAGGAGAATAAAAACCTTTTCCACCCATATGTTTTAATTCTGAACCAATTCTTAATGAAGTATCTAAATATTTTTGGCTTGGAATAGAAAATTTTTCATTAAATATATATTGTGTTTCTGAAGCTTCTTTTTTTAATCTTTCATATATTTTTTTTTTATTTTCAATAGGATTATTTCCAATTTCTTGAATATATTTATTTTTGAAATTATTATGTTGTTCAAGTATATTTTTTTTTAATTTATAATATGAATCAACAACACTTAATCGCATGGCTTTATGACAACAATATGAAAATCCAATATATTTGGCAAAATCATTTATTGATTCTGAATTTATTTTAATTCTATAATGATAATGGTCTCCTTTATTATTTTTGTACGGTCCAGTTATATTATGTTTAGTTATATTACATCTTGATAATAATTCAGACATTTTATTCATATAATCCAATAAATTTTGTAATTTTTCTTTGCTTTTGGATAAAGCTATATAAATTTCAGTAAAACAATTACCAGACAATACAGGCGCCCACCCGTCGCCGCCAAATACACCAGATAAAAATTGTCTAAGTATATCAATTGGTAATGATTTATCCAAAATAAACTCAGGAAATGATGAATCGACAAACATTCTATTTCCATAACCTAAAATTTTAGCAAAAAGTCGTGATATTTTGCTTGATAATGTTACTCTCCATAAATTTCTTTTTTTACCAAATGTATTATTATAAAGGTCTCCAAATACTAGTTTTACATCATTCATAATATTTCTTAAATCAATATTATGTCCAGTATAAATTTCACATTTATATCTATTTTTTTTATCTTTAAAAATACTCCCATCAGTTACTATAATACCACATAATCTTGCAAAAGCAAGAGTTTTATTAATATTTTCATAACTCTTCATATTAAAAGTAAATTTTTCTTTTTCTTTTGTTTTTTCAGTTTCTGTTTCAATAATTATTTCCCAAGTATTATTAATTTCTTGGCTAATTATTGGATAAGATATACCACAATAAATATTACTTTCTTTTTCTATTAATTTATTTGCTTCTATCCATCCTTTATCAGTTAATATTTGATGTTCAGGCGTGCATACTAATTTTCTACCATCAAGTAACATTATTTCAATACAATCTTTTATACCACTATTTATAAAATTTATTTTATTTGTATTTACTAACTCTGATTTTGCGCTATCATACCCTAAAACTAAATTATTTGATGGATTAATCATTTGATCCATTCTAACACTAGTACAATTTGATAATGATATAATACTATCACCGGTAATACAATTCATAGCTTTAAGACTGAATTGTCTCTCAACTTGTTCATTTTCACAATGATGATTTTGATGCTTTTCAATTACAAACATATTTTCTTTATATTTATGCCAATGTCCTGAAGTTTCCCATAACGATTTATCGAAAATATTTGGAGTAATTACCTCTTGATAACCACGTTTTTCATATTCATTTCTAAAAAAATTCATAAGATTATTATATAATATAGCCCCTTTTGGGTAAAAAAAAGCAGATCCAGGACTTTTTTCATCAAAAAAGAATAATTTTAATTGGCGACCTAATTCATGATGAGTTTTTAATTCTTGCATTTTTTAATATATTCTGTAATATTAAAAATAGTTATAAAATCAATTTTTTATTTTCTGGATAATATATCAATAGCAATACATTCCCCAATAATTAATCCTGCATTATTTGCATTATTGCCATGAATCCCACCATAAATTCTTGATATACCGCTTAAATTTGCTAATTCTCTCCAACTATTAAAAGTTAATTTTACGGCACATGTAGGAAATTTAAGAGTACTATCAGTATGTATTACATCACTAGTACCGTTTTTCAACATTGCTACTTTAACAGTATTAACATAATCATTATTTGCCAATAATGGGGTAATTAAACCTCCATGTTGATTAGTAAAAGGAATAAAATTAATAGAATTAAAAGATTGTGGGAAATATTTTTCGAAAATAGTAGCAGCGCCACCACTGAATGTGGAATGACCAGAAATATAATCAGGGAATGGAGGTGTTTGAAAATTTTGTTGTTGGAATGTTTTCCAAGATTTACAATTAACTATTGTACCATCAAAAGTAGTTACATTTTTATTATTTAATAATCTAATTTCTTGAATTGGTCTTGCTTGCATATATTTAAATTTAACACCCCATGCAACTACACTAGACATAAACATAGTAGTATTAAGTAAGTATAAAAATTCAAATGCTAATATAGGTTGTATATTTATTGATTTAATTGTATATAATGCAATTATATTCCAAATACCAGGTGGGGTTACTTTACCACCTTGAAAATATTCAGCAATCATTCTTTGTGAATCATCAAGTGATTCATAAAATTTTAAAATTTCAGCAATTTCTAATTCTCTATTTTTATCTTTATTTGGTACATTATAGTTATCATCAGCTATTTTTATATATTTATCTAAAGAAATATTTTCAACTGATTGCACATTTCCCCAATAAGGTGTTAAATATTTTTGTATTGCATTTCCATGTTTTAAAGGTGTCCATGTATGAGGATCCAAATTAGTTAAATTTTGAGAAAAATCATTAACATTAATAAATAAATTTTGATTTGGAAAGTGAGCTAAAGGTACAGGTTCGTTTGCTTTTTTATGATTATCATTATGTCTTCTATCTAAAAATAATTTTAAATTATCAACAACGCGTTTTGAAATTATATTTATAGAATAATTAGGAGCAACTAAAGCTGCATTATCTAAACCAAGTTGATTAAATAAATATATCATTGATTGTTGTATAATAACATCAACTGCATCCAAACTACTTTCTCTAATATAAATAAATTTTAATTCAGGCTCTGTTAATTTAGTAGATTTAATATTTTTGAAACTAGCATATGCATAATACATAATAGTAGATACTAAATATTGGAATCTTGCAGTAACAGTTGGACCAAATTTATTTACACTTATAGTATTTAACATAATATTTAACCATTTTTCAATTAATACTATTTCAGACATTTTTGTATATAATTACTTTATATTTTATATTTATAACTATATGGAAAATATAAAAAAAACTATAGTAATATTTTTTCAGTATCAATTCTTTTATTTTCATTAAGAATACAATTATTAATTGTTTGTATAGAATAATTATTATCACTATACCATGTTCCAATTTCATAATAATTATTAAAATTTAAATATTGAGGTTCAACTTCATTCATTAATTGTATTAAATGTTTACTTACAAATAATTTATCTTTATCAGTAATTGAAAATTTCAAATCATTTATATTATCATCTCTCCAAGAAATTTCATATCTTTTATCATTATAATCATTATAATATTTAAGTACAAAATTATCTAATTGAACACAATGATAATTATTATCATAATATTCTGCAAATCTAATTAAATTAAATAATCTATCAATTATTCTATATTTTATATTAGTTTTACCATAAATTAGACAATTAACTACACTAATATTTTTAATATCTTGATTAATAGATATATTATTTGAATAATTAAAATAATCTGTTAAATTACATTTATCTAAATTATTTTTAATATATTTTTCAAACTGCGGTATTGTTTGATATATCCATGTTGATTTATTATCATAATCATTTCGATGATTATAAAAATTTTGTTTTTTATCGTCTATAATAGTATTTTTAAGTTTATTATCTTTATTATAAAAAGTAAATTGTAAATTTTTAGAAATTTTATTATTTTGATAATTAATATGTTCTTTTAGTTCAGTAATTTCATATCTTTTAAATTCGTTTGTTCTTTTATCAAAATTATTAATTAATAAATTAATAATTTTTTGATAACCAGAATTATTATTTCTATCATTATATTTAGTCATTTTAAGTTCTAATGGATGTAAATTAATATTTAATGGAAAACTATTTTTTATTGCAATACCATTACAGTAATCAAAATCTACATAATTAACATAACTATTTCTATAAAAGTTATTTTTAATTTCGTTATAATTCATTAATTCTTTTTTATGGTCAAATGCACCCATACCAAAAGGTGTTGAATCAGATATTAATGCAAAAAATACATCAAATGATGATATTTGATATTGTCTAACTAAATTAGTTATATTCCAAGTATAAAAGTTATTTGTGTAAAAGGTATTATTATAAATATCTTGAATAATATCATCTTTAAATTTATTATTTATCAAAGATTTTTCTATTAATTCAATATTATTTTTAGCTTGTTCATTATAATAACTAAGATCAACATCGCGATTATATTGTTTAATTAAATTATCCAATAAATTATTATTTATTACAGCATTAGTAATATCTGATGGTTTAAATGATAATGAATTTTTAAATGATTCATTATTATAGTCCAAATGTAATTTAATAAAATTATATTTAATATATTTTGGTTGAATATAATTATTAAAAATATTAATTCTTTTTAACATTTTTTTGATTATAATTTAATTAGTATTTTTTAATTAAATCAATTTTTTATAAAAAAAATTATGTCAAATTTATTATATGTATATTATAATTTTTGATAGCTTTATATGTTCTAAAACCAGCAATTAACGGGGATGATAAATATGTTCCATATGCAAATAAACTTAATAATATACCAGATGTAACAGGTATATCAGGAATTGGTAAAATATGTGTATTAGTTAACATATTAAATGTTGGTAAACCGAACATAAAAGTATATAATGCAAATTCGTTTTTAAGCAAATAATTTTCTATCAAAAATTTAGAAATACCGCCAATCATTATACTTTCATTAGAAGTTGCTTTAACTAATAATGATGGATGAAATTTATTAATTAATTTATTTAAAATATAAATAGTCGCCATTTTAAGTTAATAATATTATTCATATTTATGTATAATATTCATTTTTTTTTAAAAAATTGATAAAATAAAAATAAATAAATAATATATAATATAAAAATGTTAATAACAAATAGTATTACAAATAATAAATTTGATATAAATGAATTACCTGAAAATATAAAATGGTATAGTTGTGGTCCAACTATTTATAATGATTCACATATTGGTCATGCACGGACATATATTATTTTTGATACAATGGTAAAATATTTAAATAGTATTGGAAAAAATGTAGATTATGCTATGAATATAACAGATATTGATGATAAAATAGTAAAAAAAGTGTATAATATCTATAAAGAAAAGTATTTAAATGATGAAATTGATAAAAACAAGTTATTTGAGTTATATAATGAATTTATAAAAAATCAAGAAAATCGATTTTTTGAAGATTTAACGAAATTAAATATCAAATTACCAAATAAAATAGCGAGAGTTTCTGATTTAGTTGATAAAATGATTAATTTTATAGAAAAACTAATTGATAAAGGATTTGCTTATGAATCAAATGGATCTGTTTATTTTGATACTGAAAAATATTATAATAAATATCCATCAATAATGAGTAATAATAATGAAAATAATATTAGTTTGAAAGATAATTTTAATAATGAAAAGAAAAATATTAAAGATTTTGCACTTTGGAAAGGTGAAAAAGAAAATGATATTTCTTGGAAGTCGCCGTGGGGACACGGTCGATTAGGATGGCATTTAGAATGTTCGGTTATGATGAATGAAATGTTAGGAGAAAATGTCGATATTCATAGTGGCGGCTGTGATTTAAAATTCCCTCATCATCATAATGAATATTTACAAACTACATCATATTTTGATAATCCTAATTGGATAAAATGTTTTATTCATTCTGGACATTTGTATATAAATCAAGAAAAAATGAGCCAAAGTATAGGAAATTTTATAACTATTCGAGAATATTTAGAAAAATATACTGCTAATCAAATAAGAATATTATTTCTATCAACTTCTTGGAATGGAACACTTAATTTAACAGATGGGGTAATAAAAAATGCAATTGATTATGATAATAAAATTAATAACTTTATAAAAAATTTAGAATATCATAAAAATAATAATAAAGAAGAAAAAATAAGTGAAAAATTAATTAATATAATTAGCAATTTTGAAATTTATAACAAAAATAGTTTTAATAATGATTTTGATACACAACAAATATTTGTAAATATGATGGAATTTATAAACGAAATATATAAAAATAAATATATGGAAGTAAATGCAAGTATAATTTTAGAATCGTTTAATAAAATTATTAATATATTAGGATTAAAATATGATAATAAAGAAAAAAATCAAAATATTGAAAAGTATATAAATAGTATAATAAATTTAAGAAGTATGATTAAAAATATAATTAACGATACAAAAGATAAAGAAATAAAAAAGAAATTATTTGAAATTACAGATTATATACGCGATATAGAATTACCAAATTTAGGTGTAAAATTAGAAGATAAAAAAGAAATAAGTAAGTGGTTTTTTATTTAATTAAACTAATAAAGGAAAATGAATATTATTAGATTGATTATTATTGTTTAATGATATATTATATAGATCATTATAAATAACTAAATAATCTCCTTTTTTACAAGTATTTGGAATTAAAATTTTATCGCCACATATTGTGCTAGTCATACTATCATTAAAAATAAAATCTATTGTAGTAGATGTTCCATCTAATGATTGATTACGAAAACAAAAATTATAACAATAATAATAATTTTTATTATTTAGAAGATATTCTAATGGTGCTTTTGAATATAATTTAACATATTTTTCATTTATTTTATCTATTTTATAAAAATTATAATTGAACCATTCTGAATATCCCATATGAATTTGACTTCTTACATGAAGAATAGAAGTCCAATTTAGGAATTTATTCGAATATATTTTCATTTTTATATATAATTGATTTAAATTATGTATAATTAAATCAATTTTTTTAATATAAATAAAATATAGTTATTAAACTAAAATAAAATGTATAGCAATAATATCTAATTTTAATTCTTGTTCATTATAATATTGTTTATAAATATTAATTCCATCTTCTATAGAATTAACATTTGGTAATGTTTTTTTTAATCCTTCTTGAAGCAAATATTCTTTAAAGTTTGTATAATAACATACATCCGTAATCATTATTTGAAATCGGTCTGATTTATCATGATTAAAAATAATTAAATTATCATTTGGTTTAATATTTTTAAATTTTTCACTATTTATTACCCCTTCAATTGTTTTTTTGCGAAGTTTACATAAAGTAAACCATGGTTCTTGAATAGTAAATGTATTAAACATTTTGTCTTTATTTAATAAGATAATAAATATATAAATTCAATTTTTTAGACAACGTAATAAATGTATTTTTTTGTTATCTTTATTAATATTATCTAAAATTTCCTTATCAAATTCATCACCTATATTTAAATATTCTTTTCGATAATTTATAATTTTAATTAAAATATCATTTTGTTCTTTTAAATAATTAGTTAATTGGGGAATTTGTGTATTATCTCCATTAAATAGAGATTTTTTACATTCTAATACTTGATTAATTTTAAATTTAAGTTTATTAATTAATATTAATTCACCATTTTGTACTTGTTTAACTCTTGCAAATATATTAGTTGAATATAAAATTTTAAATTTATGTCTTATTTTTTCTGGTAATATAAATTGATTTTTTTCTCTAATTTCTCTAACTTTTTTTTCAGTTTTGTTAATAAATGAAATAATATCATTACTGTTTACATCATTTTTATTATCATTATCCATATGAGAAAACATTACACGACCAGAAAAAAATTCACATTCCGATTGTATTTTTTCGAAAGAATATGCTGTCATTTTATGTGCTTCTGCTTTGGCATCTAATTTTAAATATGCAATAAGTGCTAATATAAAAGAATTAATTGCAGTCAAAATAGCAACTATAGTAGATACAAGAGGATTAGTTGAAAATATACCACTAATCACAGAACATACTGTTGTGATAAAAATTGCAGGTAACATTAAAGAATATAAATGTTGTTCGCAATATGTTTTTGCTTCAATAAAAAGCATTTTTTGTCCTTTTAAATAAATACTTATAATATCTAAAGTAGTTGATTCAACTGTTTTATTAAAATTATATGATTCTTGAATAATATCCATAACTTCTTTAAAAGAAACGGGTTCAGAATGCGTATTTGGATCAATATTCATGCTTTTAACAGGTTGACTAGTTGTATCATCTTTTTTTAAATGTTCATATTTTGATTTTACCAAATTAGTAATAGATTCAATTTCAGAATTATTAGATAAATTATTATCATTAAAATTAGAAATATTAGATATTTTAATAAAAGGAGATTCTGGTATTATATTATCATCTGAAAAAGATACATTTTTGTCCTTATCAATATTATTAATTAAAATTATATTTTTGTTTATAAAACCAGTAGATAAATTATAAATATTTTCATCTAAAATATCAATTATATCTGATTTATTTATATTAATATATTTATCTTGAAGATCAATATTATAAATACAAGTAGTATAACTTTTTAATTCAGATAATTTATAATCATATGTTTTATATATGTCAGGTATTTTTATTAATTCTTCGAAAGTTATATATACATCTGTTATAATAGGATTTAAATTAGTAATTTTAAAATTACGCGACTTATTAATAAAAGAAATTAATTCAGTATAAGTAGTTTTTATATTTATTTTTTTTAATGCATTAAATGAATAACAATTATTATTAATAATAGCAAAAATTTGAATAGCTTTTTCTATTTCAAATATTGCTTCTTTTTCATTTTGATTATAATCTAAAAAAAGTTTAAAAACAATATTATCATATGTCCATTCTTTTAAAGATTTAAAAATAGAATCATTTGTAATTATTTTTTGAGTAAATTTAAATTTTTCTATATCAATTTCATAATAATTCAAATTATTATCTTTTAGAAGAGTTAAAATTTGTAAAATTTCATTATTATTATCTGTTTGTGTAATATTATCATATGTCATATTATCATAAATTGAATTTTCATTTGTAGTTAGATTAATTGAATAGTCATCTTTTTTTTCATAATTTTGAATATTAATATCAGTAAATAATATATTATCTTTATTTTTATGGTTGTTAATTAAATTATTATAATCATCGTTATTTAAAATATTTATTAATTTTGATTTTAAACTTTCGGGTATTTCCGGAAAATTATATTTTTCTGCATTATAATCATATATAATAGAATAATTTAATAAAAAATCATCATCAACTACATAAGTATAATGTAATTTATATAATTCACATATTAATATAGTATTATTTAATGATATATTATTTAAATTCAATAATTCTTTAATAGTAAAAAGTTTATTATTTTCTAAAAATATATCAATTTCTTTGTCACATGAACGAACATTAATATTACATAAGAAGTTAGCAAATTTTGTTAAATTTTTATTAAAAAGTTTAATAGGAAATTCTAAACAATATATATATGTTGGATTTAAATGTTTATGATCACAAATAATATCCATTTTTTTAATTTTTTCATTAATTTCATCTTGTTTAATTTTTTGATTATAATCTTTTAATTTTTTTAATAATAAATAATCATTATCATTGTAATCATTTTCATCAATTAAATTATTATTAATACGAAATTCCATAATTTGCAATAATAATTTATCAATTGATTTATCAATACCATCAATTGTAAAATAATTATCAAAATAAATGTAATTTCCATTTAAATAATAAATAGGAACATCTTTTCTAAATAATGAATAATTTTTTGCATCATTATCTTTTCCAATATATTTATAAAATAAATTTTGTTTTAAATATTTGGAAGCATTTGGAGAATAATAATTTTCTTCTTTTTTTGTAATTTCCGAAAAGTTTGATAAGGGATATATAAAAAAATTATTTGTATTATTATTTAATAAGTCAGATTTTTTTAATAATTTATTTTTGTCAATATTAGAATTAATAAATTCATCATAATTGCCAAAAAAATGTATATCATAATATGCGTCATGATATAAATGATAATTATAATTTTTTTTTGGATGTTTTAATGTAAAATGTAATTTAATTTGTTTTTTATAATTGTAAAAAAAAACGTTATCATTATTAAATAAATTATTAGTTTTTAAACTATTTTTATTATATTTCATATTTAAATATAATAAATAAAAAAAAATTATAATCTAAACCATTTACAAGGATTACATTTTTGCATATTAATTGAGTTTATATAATTATCAATTTCTTCCTTAAATTTAAAATCTATTTTATTATATTCATCGCGATTATTAATAATATTTTCCAAAATTTTTTCTTTTTCCAGTTTTTTATCATTTAGTTCCGAAATTAGATTAATTTCTCCTATTTTTATTAGAGTTTCTAATTCTAAACATTCGTTAATTTTATGTTTAAGTTCATTAATTAATAATAATTCATCATTTTGTTTTTTTTTTACTTCGGCAAATATATTAGTTGCATATAAAGTTGGAAATTTATATCTAACAAATTCTGGTAAAATAAATTGATTTTTTTCCTTAATTTCTTTTACTTTTAATTCGATATCATTAATTAATCGATATGCATCTAGTTTTTCATCATCTACAGTATCTAAATTAGAAAATAATACCCTTCCTGAATTAAAATCACATATAGATTGTAATTTTTCAAACGATGATGCTGTTATTTTATGTGCTTCTGCTTTTGCATCCAATTTAAGATAATTAATAATGGATAATAGAAATGAATTAATTGCAGCAATTATACATACAGAAATACCTGCATAACTGATATCTTTTAATACACCACTAATAACTGAACATGCTGCAGAAAAAAATATTGTTGGTAACATTAATGAATATAAAATTTGTTCGCAATATGTTTTTGCTTCTATATATAATATTTTTTGTCCTTTTAAATAAGTACTAACAATATCCAATGTTGTTGATTGTAAAGATTCATCATAATTAAAAGATTCATGTAAAATTTTTTTAGTTTCTGCAAATTTAATTGGTTTATTAATTTTTTCAAATCTTTTTATTATAGACTCAGATGTTTTATTATCAGCCATTATATTATAAATTATAAATATTTTTTTAGATATATTTATAAAAAATTGATATATTAATAATATATCTAATTTAAATAAATAAAAAATATGGATATAATTAACAATGTTTTTAATGAATATAAATTACCAATAAGTTTATTTACTATAGCGGGATGTTATGGTTTATATCGATTTATTAAAAGAAAAAATATAAAAAATGATATTATGGTATTAAATAAATTAAAAAATTCAATAAATCCAAATTATAATATAATAAGACAGGATTATTGGAAAGAACCGCAAAATAAGCGTGTATATAAATATGATATTGATGAATTAAGTATTAATAATTTAAAAAATAAATATTATAATGATACAATTAACTATAATCAAATTCGCAAACACGCTGATTATATAATTAGTGAAATAATAAAAAATGAAGAAATAACGGAAAAAAAATTAATATTATGTTTTAACGAGGTTGTATTTTATTTTAATATAAAAAATAATACAAAAGATGAATATTTTGTTATTGAAATAATAAATAATATTGATCTTGAATTAAAAAAAATCAATAGTATAAATAATGAAATTATACACAAAATAAGAGAATTAACATAAATATTACAAAATTATTTTTTTTATAAAAAACTAAATTAGTAATAATTCTATTTTTTCAATAAAATCTTTGTAATTATTTATTAAGAACCCACGTTCAGTATATTTAATAATACGATTTAAAGTACTAATTAATGGATAAATAGTATCATCATTATGATAAATATTAAAATAATAATTTATATATTCATCATTAATACTTGCATTTTTCATAATAGTATTTATATCAAATTTAAAGTGAATTTGATTTCCATTATAAATACATTTTGTAAAATTAAAATCAGAATATTTATCCAAAAATAAAATAGGATCTTCTAAAACAATTAAATTAATAGTCACGTCATTTTTTAGTTTAATATTATATGAGTCTTTAATCAAATATGAATATATTTTTGGTGATTTATCTATTGTTATTACTGGATTATAATTGTAATATAATAATGATTTAAAATTTTCAAAAAATGTTAATAGAAAATTTGGTTTAATATATATATCAATATCATTTGGTTTATATTTTTTTGTTATAAAAGAGTTAATTAAAAATGAACCAGAAACGCATGCTTGATTATCAATTAAAATTTTATTAAATTGATTAATATCATGAATTTTTAATTTTTCGGTTAATTCCAACGAAAAGTTTTTATTGATTTCATCAATTGTTGGGATTTTATTTAATATATTACCAAAAAAATGTAGGTTATTTGTTTTATTTTGTTCGATCAATTTCGGGATATGATATTCTTTTAAATATTTAATAAAAGTATAATCTCTTGTTAAAAATGATTTATTTATGAGTTCATAAATATTTAATTCCATTAATTCTGTAAATTCTTTAAAATTAATATAAAATTTATTACTATGATTTATATTTGAATTAATAATATTTTTTATATTAATAGGAGTATTTTTTGTTAATATTTCAAATAATTCATTTAATTTATTATTATTAAGATAATATTTTTTTATAAAAGCCATTTTAAATGCAGATTTATAATTTCTGATATAATTATCATCAATATCCATATTATTAATATCATCAATATCCATATTATTAATATCATCGATATCCATATTATTAGTATTATCATTAATATCACCAAATGAATCTAAATAATTATATTTTAAGCAAAAATCCAAATTTTCAATATCATTATATTTGCATAAATAATTTGAAACCCATTTATTATTTTCATATGATGTATTTTTGAGTAATTTATTAAATTCATCAGAACCAAATTCCATTTTTTTTCCAAGAATAATTTTATTAGCTTTATATTTATGCGTATTATCAAAACTCTCTTTTATGTATACAGTATCATTTGGTATGGTTATTTCACGAATATTAACACCTCTATGTTTAAATCGCCATAGATTTTCAATATCATAAAAATACAACCCATTCGAACATAAATCATCTTGCATAAAAGGCTTTGTATCAATATTTAATCCATCTTTATATTGAAATCCATTATGGTTTTCATTATAATTTGTTATTTTATAAAAAATTTTTTTATAAGTAGGATCAGTTGATAAATTTGAAGGTGAAAGAAAATCTTTTAACATTGTAAACATTTTTAATTATTTTAATTATTTTAATTATTTTAATAAATAAATAAGATACTATAAAAAAATCAATTTTTATTCATGATTTACTAATATCTGTATATTAGGAATACTATTAAAAACAGTATTAAAAAATCGCGGTATAGTTACTCCATCTTTGCTTCGGGGAAATCTAAAATAAGGAGATGAATCATTATCTTTTAATGTATTATTAGTATATTTCCAATTATCAAAGTTTTCTATTTGGGGATTTGTAATTAATAAACGTCTACTATTAACATTAATTATTTTATCTTTAGAATCATATATAAAATCAATACTTTTAGGATCTGTAGGATAGCCAACAGTGCCAGTATAATTAAATAAATTAGATTCATTAATTAATTTTTCTTCTAACCAATATTCACAAATATCATAATCATTTACTTTATTATTTTCATCATCAAAATATATAATAGGAGTATATACTTCTCCAATTAAAGGTATTTCATTATTAATATTATATTCAGTATCTCTTTTAATAGTAATATTACTTGGTAATAATTTAATTTTATTTTGTATAAATTCGGAATTAAAATCATTTTTATTGCATTCTAATATAATTTCTTTATCTAATAAATTTTCATCAATGCATTTTTCTAATGGAATTACATTTCCATGTAAATCAATTGAAACACAATAAATATGTTTAAATAAAAAACTTCTAAATTGATTAAGAGTATATTTCATTTTAATATATAAAAATTATAAATAAAAATAAAAAAAAATCAATTTTTATGATAATTCTTCATCTGACTCATCATCATAAGAATCATTATTATTGGTATATTTTTTAAATTTACAAAATGCACATTCGTGTAATTTTGGATAACATGCTTCACAAAAATAATGTCCAAAACAATCATACGGTATTAGATTAGTAAATTCAAAACATATAGGACAATCATCTTCTTTTGCTAATTTTCTTTTATTAATTAAAACTTGATTAGTTAAATTATATTTGGTAATAAAATTATCAAAAATTGGGTTATTAATAATATATTTTTTTGCAATTTGAACAATTGATGTCCAATTTAAATTATTATTCATAACATATGTTAATTTTATAATATTTTGATTATTATTAATAACTGAATTATTAGAAGAACATATTTTTTCAAACATATTTAAAAATAATTCACTGTTAAATAATTTATGTTCATTAATAAAATCAATATATTGCATAATGTATACAGGGAATTTATTTGTTAAATTATTATATAATTCATCTACTTTATTAATATTGCCAATATTTTGATAATATGAAATTAAATCAAAATAAGTATCTAAAATATGTTTATTATCATTTGTTGGATTTTTTTCATATTCTACAATATAATTATTATAAGAATTAATCATATTTTCATAATCATTCATTTTAAAATAAGTATTTCCCAAATAGTAATGTTTAATAATATCATTTGATTTATTAAATTGTTCTAATGCTAAATTATAATTATTATTATTGTTATAATAATATCCTAAATCAAGAAATGCAAGAATACCGCCTTTTTCTATATGCATATTAAAAAATTTAACCATTTCATCATATTTTTTTTGAAAATTGCAATATTTTCCCTTGTAATAATATGAATTTACAAGGTTTTTTGATATTCCTAAATCAATAAATGGTAAAGAAGTAGAATATTTATTTTTAGAAATATAATAATGCGATAATTCGAGGATAGAATTATCATTATTGATATCTAAATTTAGTAATTTAATATATTTTTTAATATTATTTATTGATTTGTAATGTAATGCTAATTCATAAGAAGCATTATAAATTTTATGTTCAATTGCTTTTTCATACATTTTAATCATATCATTAATCGAATTGATACTTTTATAATATTTTGCATATTCCATATACACTTCATAAATATTATTATCGCGAGCTAAATCATAATATTTAAACATATTTGCGATATAATTATTTTTTTTATTATTTATTTTTGATCTATAAATATTTCCCAATTCAATTGCTGAATAAAAATTATTATTTTCGATATCTTTTGTAAAATAATAAATACTTTTTTTTTCATTAATATTTTTATAATAAATACCTAATTTATTATAAAAAATTGGATTATTTGTATTTTCAAATATTTTTATTATTTCATTTGGTTTATTAATTTTATTATAATATGTTTCCAAAAGTGCAATATCTTCAATATTATTCTTATTTAAAAAATTTATATAATTATTAATTTTATTTAATTGATTAGTATTGATATAATAATCAATTATTTTTTTAATAGCATGATAATTATTATTATTTGCACTTAATTCATAATATTTATACATTAAATCAATATTTGGGTTTATTTTTTCATAATAATAACCTAACATTAAATAATAATTATGATCATTATTATCATTATTAATAATATTATTAAAAAATAAATTAGTAATATTTTCCATTTTAATGTGGAATTTTATATGGTTAAATATTAATTAGTAATAAAAAAAATCAATTTTTTCCATAATTATAATAAATTTTATAATTAATTAATAATTCTTCACCTATTTTAATTTTTTTGTTAGTTTTGAAAGTAACATATTTGCATTTTTTATCAAAAATAATATCAATATTTGGTTTATTTGAGTGATTCATATAAAATGTAATATCCATTGAATTTAAACCATTTTCAGGAATAGCATAATAATTTTCATTATCATCAATTATAATAAAATCTTTAATAAGTTTTTGAACAGTTTCTGGTAAAGTTTTAACCTCTTCACGAGAAACTTTTACAATATTATAATCCAAAAATTCTTTATTTGGATATTGAAATGGATTTGTATTTTTAGGTATGTCTTGTATTGCTACTACTCCAACACCACTTATTTCAGAAACACCAATTCTACAATAAGTATTTTTAAGAGTATTAACAAAAACTTTATTATCCAACATATTGAATTTTATTTATTTTAATAATAACTAAAAATATTTTCATTTTTTTTATAAAAATTGAATTTTATAATAATTAATGTAATATGAATTAAATAAATAAAAATGTCAAACCCGTTTGATTTTACATATTATAATGAAACGAATGATTTTGAATTCCATACAAATTTTGGTAAAGAACATTATGTTGATGATACTGAAATAGGAAAAAAATATCTAAAATTTACTGTAAAATATACACAAAGAAATCATGATGGTTATTGTTCTGCTTATGATTTTGAAAAAGAAGATATAAATATAGCAAATAGTAAAACACATATTCTAACATTTTATACAAAAATACCTGAATACTTATCTATAAATAATGAAATAAATCATAATTTAATTGACAATGATTCCAAACTTATTAGTAATCTAGAAACAGAAGATCTATTTTTTGATTGGACAGAACATTCATTATGTGATGGTTCCGGATGTTGTAATTTATACGATTCATATAAACCAATTAAGATAGAATATATCGAAATTGTTTAGTTTTTAATTCTTTGCATTATTTTTCTTTCATCAATAAAAACATTATTAATTTGGAATCCAAAATTATTTTGATAAAGTATTGACTCTGCTTTTTCTTTTATTATATTATAATTTAGTTTATTTTTTGAATATTCATCATATATATGTATTATATTATCATTCATTATTACTTTTAAAGAATAATTATACATCGGTTTGGTATAATCTAAATCATTAAAATTATTTGCACTTAAATAACCTAATAATTTACCAAGTTTAATATCAGTATCATATTCACAAGATTCAACAATTCTTTTTGAAACTAAAATAACATCATTATGTTCCAATTTATGATTTTTTGCAAAAGTAATACAATCATTAAGTATTAGATTCGGAAAATTAGTTTTAATTAAATTGGGTATATTTAATGATTTTTTTCCCCATATTAAAAAACACTCCCTAAAATTTTCTTGTATAAGAATACAATTTAGTAATATTTGATATTTAAAATGGTCTTTCATTTTTTGTTATAAAAAAATAATAATAAAAATAAATAAATCAAATTTTTTTAATATTAAATAAATAAATTAAAAATTTTATTTTGCATAAATTTTATCCTCAACAGTTTTAAAATAATCAATAATTTCTTTTGAAATATGATATTTCATACGGGTTTGAGAACGACGATCAGTAAATAATTCACTATTAGCATATATAACTTCAGTAATTTTATTTTGTAGATCTAATGAATATTTATTAATAAATTCATTTACATATTCACAATCTTCTTCTGCACAATCATCAATAGATGATTCTTCATCTTTATCTTTGTCTTCATCTTGATTTTGTTCTTGAATAGTTTCATGATTAATAGATTGAATATTTTCTGCATCAGACTTTTGTACAGTATATTTTTTTTCACTTAAAATATAATCCATCATTTTAAAAATGTAATGAATTAGCTGAATGAAACAAAACATTCCAATAAAGATATTTGAATATTTAAGTACTTCATTAAAATTATGATTAAACATTTCTTGGCTGAATTTTTGATTAAAAAGAATATTTTCCATTTTCGTTATATTTATATATTTAAAATAATGTACAAAATTAATTAAATTCAATTTTTTTTTGTAATAAAAAATGAATTAATTATATTTTACAGATAAAATAAATAAAAATTATTACATAATAATATGAAAATAAGATACATATCAGATGTTCATCTTGAATTTTATAATCCAAATAAAATGAATAAATTTGTTAAATTAATAAAACCAGGATTAGATGAAGTATTAATTTTAGCAGGAGATATTGGCAACCCGTATAGTGAAAATTATGATATTTTTATGAATTATGTTGATAATAATTTTAAAAAAATATTTGTAATAGCAGGTAATCATGAATTTTATAAAAATAATAAAACAATTGAAGAAACAAATGAATATTTAATGAATTATTTTAAAAAATTTAATAATATTACTTTTTTAAATAATACAATTGAAAAATATGAAGAAAAATATTTTATTGGTACAATATTATGGTCTAAAATTACAAAAACAGAATATGAAATTAATGATACAAAAATGATAAAGGATCTTAACATTAATGTATATAATAATTTAAATAAATCATGTATTGATTTTTTAGAAGATAGTATAAATAAAATTAATGATGAAGATATTATTATAATTACACATCATTTACCATCATATGATTTAATAGATAAAAAGTATAAAATAGGCACTATTGATAATTATAATGAATGGTTTTATTCTGATTTGAATTATATTATTAATGAAAACAAAAATAAAATTAAATGTTGGTTTTATGGACATACACATGCGGAAAGTCAAACAAATATAAATAATATTTTATTTTTGTGTAATCCAATTGGATATCCTGGTGAAAATTATAATGTTAATTTTAATAAAGTTATTGAAATTAACTAAAAATTTTTGCTAAATCATAAATTGCAATTATAGTAATTCCAGCTAATATCCAAAGAGGATATAACCATATTGGAATTCCAAAAAAGTGATTTTGTTTATATTTCCAAGTTTGTTTACCAAATTTTATAGCAAATATTTCAGATCCAATACCTCCTAATCCAGATAATAAATAAAATAAAATAGGATAATTAATAAATTGATGTAATAAAAATATTTGTAAAGTTAACAAACCAAATAAAAATAATGGATTTTGTGAAAAAAGTATAACAAAAATAAGTGTCATTATGCTAGAAATAAATTGTATAATTAAATGCATCATATTTATATAATAATTGATAATAAAAAAAACTAAATCCAAATTTTTACATTACTAATATTTTCAAGTTCTTTATCAAAAAAACTTTTAATTTCTTGATCTTTATATTGCAAACTAAAATGAATTAAAATAAAATGATTATTTGGATTATTTTGAATATATGGTTTTAAATCAAACCAATTAATATGTTTTGTTTTATTTGCTTTTTCTTTATGTTCCATTAATAAAAATGTACATTCAATAATAATAGTAGAATAGTCAAAAATATTTTTATTTAATGTCAAAGCATTAATACTTGTGTCACATAAGTATGCTAATGATTTATATTCTATTTTATTGGTTATTTCTATTCCAGAATTTTTTAATTCTCCAAAAATTTTTTTATTAGTGATTGATAAATATTCCGGTTTTAATTTATTTTTAATTAAAGTAATACCATATCCAACTGATGGTATTGTATGATCTGTTTTTAAAACTTGTATATTTAATTCATTACCCTTCACAATAAATGTATAATTATTATTTGGAATAACAGGATAATAATTATACATTTTTTTTATAAATTCATTTTCAAAAGTATTACAGTTATTTACTAAAAATGAAGATTCAATAAAGTTTTTAATAAATAATTCTGATTCTGATGGCGAATAAATATTAAAAATATGAGTATTGTTTGTATCATTTATCATTGTTAACGGTAATGATGCGATATGATCAATATGAGTATGTCCAATTAAGATATGTGATGGTAAATTAAAATTTTGTGGACCAGCATCTAACATTAAGTCAATTTCTTTAATATAAAATCCTGTTCGGTATGCCGCGCGCGAATAGCCAGATAATGTCCAATTTATATTTGGAATTACATATGTTTGCTTCCAATGTATATTTCGGATATCTAATGTTGTTAATTCCGACATTTTTCAATTATAATAAAATAAAATAGAAATTTAATCAATTTTTTCTAAATAATAATTAGTAAAAGTATCTTTAGCATAATTATATAATTTTAATAATGATTTATAGTTACAAATTTCAAATTTATCAATAATAGTTTTATTAATAATATTATAATTCCAATATTCATACTTGAATTTTTCTTTGATTAAAAAATAATTATAATTATTAAAATTCATAATTAATTCTCTAAAAACAGAATTATTGATACTTTCTTCATCTTCATATTCACAATCTGGAATATTATATACAGTATGACAGTTACAATAAATATTTTTTAAATAAGGCATAAATTGTAAAATAATTTTATTTGGATCATATCCACTTAAAATTAGATTATGACATTGTTTAATTTCCATCATAATATCATCATTAATCATTTCAGGAAATGATGTATTTATAAAATATTTTATTATTTTAATACCATTTGTATATTCTAAATAATTTTCTTTTTTTTGCGTTAAAATAAAATTATTATTATCAAGAATTTTTTCTAAATTAGGAATAAAATTTGTTCTGTAAAAATTCTTATTTCCATATAAATAAGAACCATATTCAGATGTTGGTTGTGAATCTATATAAATAAATTCATTAATATTCGATAAAATTATTATTGGAATAATATCCAATCCAGAACCAATATAAACAGCTTTATCCATTTTATATATTTATAATAAATAATTTATATATTATATGATAATCAACTTTTTGTAAAAATTGAAAAAAAAGTTAAAAAAATCATTATTTATTATAATTAAAATAATGAATGAAATATCAAAACAAACAAAAAAACAAAATATACCCAAAGCTTTAAGAGAACAGATATGGCTAAATTATAATGGAAAAAATTTTGAAACAAAATGTCCAACAAAATGGTGTAATAATAAAATAACTGTTTTTGATTTTCATGTTGGACATAATATTCCAGAAAGTAAAGGCGGGACTTTAGAAAAAAATAATATAAAACCTATTTGTAGTAGATGTAATTTGTCAATGAATAATAATTATAATTTTGAAGAATGGAATAATTTAGTTATAGTTAAAACAAAAAAATGGTGTTGTTTTTAGTTTATAATTTCATAATATATGCTAATACATAAAATGGGGGCATATTTTCATGCGATTGTCCGCCTCCAGTAGAACTCGATGTATAAGTTCCTAATGTCGGATTATCATGAGCACTAATATCACCGCCACTATCTGCATTATTTCCAATATAACCACCAGTAATATTACTAATAGTATGGGTATGTGCAGGAATTTGATTAATAGATAATGTAACAGATTCTAATCCACCAGTTTGATTAAGTTGTCTACTTGTTAAATTTGTTCCTTGTCCTGCACTTAAAATAAATCTACCTCGTAAATCAGGTGCTCCATTTGTACCATCACATAGAGTCCATCCAGTTGGTGCACTTGATCCTGTCCATGCAACTATTATTCCTTTTGGTAAAATATTTAAAGAGCCAACAGATAATGCTCCAGTAATATTTGCATTAGAAACAGTAAAATTGCCACTATTATATAAACTGGCAACATTTGCGATAGTTTCATCATTTTGTGCTAAACTAGCAAAATCGTCGATGTTAGAAGAACCTATTTTATTATTTATTATATAAATCATAAGTAGAAATATTATAAGTAAAAGAATAAATATTATTTTATTCATTTATATATTTAATATACGAAAAAAATTGATATATTAAATTTTTTTTATATTGAATAATAGAAAATGTCAATAATAAATCCAATTGAAGTAAAAGGAAAAATAGATTATAATGCTTTAATAAAAGATTTTGGAACTCAATTAATTACAAATGAATTAATTGAAAAGTTCGAAAAAATAACAAATACTAAAGCACATTATTGGATTAAAAGAGGATTATTTTTTTCACATCGCGAATTGGATATATTTTTGGATAAATATGCAAAAGGGGAAGAAATTTTTATATATACTGGAAGAGGTCCTACTTCAGAATCATTACATATTGGACATTTAATACCATTTATGTTTACAAAATATTTACAAGATACATTCAAATGTAAAGTAATTATACAAATAGCAGATGATGAAAAATATTATTTTAAGGATTTATCTATTGAAAAAATAAAGAAATTTGCAGAAAATAATATTAAAGATATATTAGCATGTGGATTTGATTTAGATAATACTTATTTCTTTTTTAATAGAGATTATAGATTAAAAACACAAAAATATGAAATTTTTGTAAGTGAAATGAAAAAATATGTAAATATGAAAACAATACAAAAAATTTTTGGTTTTGATGATAATACAAATGTTGGTTGTTATGATTGGATATTTTATCAAACAGCTAGTGCTTTTTGGAAATCATTTCCAGATGTATTTAAAAAGGAAGCATATTGCTTAGTAACATATGCAATAGATCAAGATCCATATTTTAGATTAGCTCGAGATATATCACATAAATTTAATTTACCAAAACCAACATCTATTATTAGCAAATTTATTCCACCTTTAACAGGAATTGAAGGAAAAATGAGTAGTTCAATAAATTCAGATGCAAGTATATTTATTAATGATAGCGAGAATATTATTAAAAAAAAAATAAAAAAATATGCATTTTCAGGAGGAGGCGGTAATGGTAGTTTGGAAGAACATCAAAAATTTGGAGGAAATATTGATAAGGATATATCTTATCAATATTTATTATATTTTGAAAATGATGATAATAAATTAAATGAAATAAAGGAAAAATTTTCATCTGGTATCATGACTTGTGCTGAAATTAAATCTATAATGATTGATAAAATTATATTAACAATTAATGAATTAAATAAAAACAAAGAAAATTTAGATTTGGAAAAAATTATTTTTTTATAATTAAAAAAATGTGAAAAATATTTTATTTATAGTAATAAATCAATTAAAAACTAGTAAAAAATACAAATTTAGTTTAATAATGGATTTTTACAAATATAGTAATTTATTAATAGAATGTATTTCTGATTGTTTGCCATCAGAAATAATACCTAAAAAATTTAATAATAATATTACTGAAATAATTAATTTTGCAAATAATGTTGAATCAATAATTAATGAAAATGTTAAAATTTCAATGGAAAACCCTATTGTACAAATTTTAAATAATGATGAAAAAATTATTTGGCTACAAAAAATGAAAGAAAAAGAAAGAATTGAATTATTAAAGGATGTATCAGAAAAAGAATATAATAATTTTATATTACAATTAGAAGAATGTATTAAACAATGGTCATTATGGGGATGGGAACTACCTAAATTAAATTATAATACGTTTACAATTGAAATAACAGATGATATAAATTATGATGCAATGACTGAAGAAAATTTTATAAATTGGCTTCTTTTAAATTGGTTATCAAGTAAACCAAGTATCCAAGAAGGAAAAAATTGTATGAATATTTGTGTAAGAACATGGTTTTATCCTATTATAAAATCCAATAAGATTGATAATAATCTTATTAAATTAATTCTTGATATTTATAATAAATATGATTATATTACAACGATGTTTCCAAAAGAATGGGAATGGAAAAAAGAAAGTCAAAAATATATCACTTTATATGTAAAAAATAGAATTGATGAATTATTTAAAAAATATCAAGATGTATCTAAAAAATTTATTGATTTAGTTAAAAATTTATTAGAATTTCAAAATACATGGAATATAATTTTTAATGAAACTGAATTAATATTAAAAGATTTAACATCCGATTATTTAAGCAAATATATTATTCCATATTTTGGAAATAATATTAAGAATATGGAAGCAACTATTATAAATAGTAAACTCATTGAAGAATATATTGATGATAAATTATTAGGATCAATTAAAGGAGAAATAGATTTGGTATTTAGATTAGACAATAATCATAATATATTAAGATTGTTACATATTTATATTAAATATTTACCAAATATATTAAAAAAAATATATGATAAAAGAATATGGACAATTAATATCTATAATTTGGAAATTTTTATTGATTCATTTGATAACTTAATTAATTTTTTAAAAATGAATTATATTAATCCTCTTATACAAAATGAAATTAACTTATTTAATGATAAAATTGATTGGAATTCTTTAATTACACATGTTCTTGAAGAAAGTATTGAATGGAAAAAATTATTGGAAAATAAAAAATATGAAGATATATATAATTTATGCATAGAATGGTCACAAGATAAAGTAAAATTAAAATATTTAAGAAGATTTATACAAATTTGGACATCAAGTAAATTGATTAAATATTTTAATACAATTAAATTAGATAAATTAGAAGATGAATTATGTAAGCTTGGTGACTTTAAAAATAATCTTATTGAAATAGAAAATTCAGAATTATGGATAGAACCATTGGAATTATTTTTATGTATCTGGTTAAATAAATTAAAAGACAATCCAAATATTAAAAATAAAAATATTTTTGAAATGATAAATTTTAGTAAAATTAATATTCGTAATAAACTACTAAATAATGGCTATATGAAAATAAAAAAAATATTATAATTTTATAAAAATATTAATTAGATATATATTTTAAATATTTTCTATTTCTGTTTCAATACTAATAGTAAATTTATTATATATTTCTTTTTTTATTAAATTAATAAAATCAATTATATCACAAGATTGTGAATTTCCTAAATTAATCATAATATTTGGGTTTATATCTAATAATTTTAAATTATTATATTGTTTACCTCTAAAATTAATTTTATCTAATAATTCCCAAATATAATATTTTTGACAGTTAATTATGGGATTTTTAAATACAGATCCTAATGATAAATAATTAGAAAATTTCTTATTTCTAATATTTAAAATATCATTTATTTTAATATTAATTTGATTAGATGTTAAATCTGATTTTTTTAAAATAAATGAAGAAGATAATATTATTTTATTATTTGAACTACTTTTAAAAATACTATTTCTATAACTAAAATTCATATTATTATTTGTAAAAATTACAACTGATTCTTCATTATCTAAATCCAAAATTGTACAATTATCCAATAAATCTTTAATTTCTAAATTATATGCCCCCGCATTTCCATAAATAGCGCCTCCAATTGTACCAGGAATACCTGATAGTTGTGATATATCAATATTTAAATTTGCACAATAATAAACAAAATCCATTAATTTAGTTCCTGAATATACATTAATGTTAATGAAATTATTATTTAAAAATTCATGAGAAATATTATTTAAATTATTTTTTAAAATCATTCCATTATAATAATCAGAAAAATAAATGTTTGTTCCACTGCCAATAATTTTATAATTTATTTTATGAGTTTTACATATTTGTATTAAACATTTCAATTCATCAATAGTACTAAATTCTGAAAAATATTTACTATAACCACCTATTTTAATATTTGATAATTCTTTTGTTGGAAAATGATAATAAATATTAAATTTATTTTTAAGAATTATATCTAAATTATTTTCAAAATTAGAATATCCTCTTGTAATATAATTAATTTTATGTAATTTATAATTAAAATTATGCATTTTTAATAACATCATAATAGCAAATCCTCCCCTTAAATCAGTACAATAAAAATCAATATAATTATATTGTATAGTAAATTTTGCAGGATTAATTATTAATGTGTTATTATTAATATCAATATTATAACCAAGTTTATTTAATTCGTTAATATAATTAAATCTATTATTCCAAATATTTTCTGTTATTGTACAAATTTTGTCTTGAAATAAACTAAGTAAACAAAAAAATGGCTGCACATCAGTAAATATTCCAGGATAATAATCTGTTGTTATATTAAAATTATTTAAAGTAGTTTTTCTTATAAAATAATAATCTTTTTTTGTTGATTCAATTAATTCCAAACCAATATCTTTTAATAATGTTAATGAAGTGCCTAATATATTTAAATTAATTGGTCCAATTGTGTAAGGTGAAATTGTATTATTCATCAAATTAATTCCGGAAAAAATATAATAAGATATAAATTCAATTGGATCATATATAATTTCATAATTAATAATTGAGTTTTCTACAATATTATTGGTTCCATGTATTTTTAATTGTGTATCATTATAAGTAATATTAATTCCTAGTTTAATTAAGAAATTAATTAAATCAAAAATATATGGTTCTTTTGCATAATTTTCAAAAATAGTTAGACAATTAATTTTTGAAAATATAAGTAATCCATTTAAAGTACCGCCTACAGTTGGATTTTCAAAAATATATTTTTTATCTTTAGTATCAAAATTACCATAAATTGATAAATTATTATTAACCAAATTATAGTTTTTACCAGATATATTTATTAAATCTAAATGATAATTTATTTTTCTGCCTTGATTTTCTATATCACAACCTGAACCAAATTTATAAATTAGATTTGAAGGATAATGTATAGTTGAACCGATAATATAATAAGTGCCTCTAGTATTATTATTATAAATTAATTCATTTGGTATTAATAAATTAGTAGTATCAATAATTAAATTATTATTTGATAAATATTCTATTGATACATTAAATTGTTTTAATAAATCTAATTGGATTTCAATATCTGAAATATTTGGTATATTATTAAAATAGTATTTATTTTTTGCTAATAAAGTTGCTGCTAAAATCGGCAATGCCGAATTTTTTGCGCCATTAATATTTATATTTAACATTAAATTTTAATATAAAATCTTTTTTAAATTAATTTAATAACAGGTAAATTATTAATTCTAATAAAATTAAATGGAGGTATTATAAAATTCCATGTTTCATCAATTTGTTTTAAATTATTTATTATATTTTCATTAATTCCCATTATATATTTTTCATCATAATTAATATTAAAATTATATTTATTTTGTAAAATTTCTTTTAATAATATTTGTTGTCTTTTTATTCTATGTATATCTGTACCAATTATTCCTTTTGGTTTTAGTGCATATCTCGCGCCAATAAATTCATGAAATCGATCCCCAGACAAAATATCAAAAGGGCTGTTAAAATATATTATTTTTTTACCATTTTCAATTGGCAAATGCCTATGTAATGGATAATAAAAAGATAAATTTTCAGTGATTGGAACTTTAATTTCACCTATTAAATTAAATATTTGTTCAATAAACATAGGTAAAATACAAATAACATCTTTTACTTTATATTTTAATTCAAATAAGCATTTTTTAAGTAAAATATCTTTACCAACGGAATAAGCCATATTGATTCTATTATTGATAAGATTGCAAAATGTATCTCTTGGTATCCAAGTTAGTGTTTTATTAACAAAATTAATAATAATAATAATATCTGTTCGGGCTTTCCAATCATTTCTATCCATAATTCCAATTGCTATTGTATTCATAATTTTTTTAATTTATAATATATATGAAGATTATTATAATATCTACTTGTTGGAATATTGAAAGATTTATTGAGGAATATATTTATTCTATAAAAAATCAAACTTATGCAAATTTTATTGTATATTTAATTGATGATATGTCATCAGATAATACATTTACAATAGCACAAAAATGTATAAATAAAGATATTCGATTTAATTTAATAAAAAATACTGAAAAAAAATGGAAAGTTAAAAATTTTATTGATGTTATAAAAAATAATAAAAATATTGATCCATTTGATATTTTAGTTGAAATAGATCCAGATGATAAATTAAAAGATGAATATGTATTAGAAAAAATTTATAAAATATTTAAGAAGAAAAATATTTGGATATGTGGTACAAAATGGGAGGATTTTTCTGGTAAAATATCAAAATATGGTCGAATAATACCAGAAAAAGCAAGAACAGGATATACAATATTTTCACATATGCGAAGTTATAGAGCATTTTTATTTAGGGCAATTAGAGATGAAGATTTGCAAATGAATGGTGAATATTTTAAAGCAGCATGTGATATAGCTATAGGAATACCTATGTTAGAAATGGCTGGAACCGAACATTATTATTTTTTAGATGAAGTTATGTATATATATAGATGGTATGATACTCAATCTTATTCCGAAAATAGTTCACATGGTGATACAAGTTTACAAAAAAAATCAGCAAGTTATATTCTTAAATTGCCAAAATATAAAAAAATAGTATTAAATAATTATTTAGATAAAAATAATATTATTGGAGAAATTGTATAATTTATGAATATTGAATTTGAGGAAACATTTGAGTATTTGGATATACATAAAACCCAGGAGGACTAATTGGAACTTGATTTACAATTTGCGGTTGTGGAGTTTGTAAAGGCATATTCATCATCATTTGTTGAAGAGGTGAAATAAATTGTTCTAGTGCAATAATCCGTGATTGATAGTTATTAATAATATTAAGAAATTGTTGAATATTATAATCATGTACTTTATGTTTTTCAATATGTTGATTAATTGTTTGCTGCATTTCATTTTGTTTAGAAATTAGTTCATTGATTTTACCATTAAAATATGCCATATTTGAATCAATAGTTTCATTTTTTTCAGTAATACTTTTACCAATATTATTGATTGTATCAGATAATTGATTTGCATGAACTTTAAGTTGATTAATATCTTCGTAAATTTTTAGTGTAGTAATATCAAAGTTATCTGCTAAACTCATAATTTTATTATCAATATTATCAAAATTATTTTGTACTTCTTTTGAAATAGCTTCATTCTCATAATTACTTTGCATTTCTTTTGAATTAGCTTCATTTTCATAATTATTTTGCACTTCTTTTGAATTAGTTTCTGATTCGTCAACATTAATAGTATTTTTCATAGTATGTTCTGCTACTTTAATTGAACTAGATTCTTTTACTGGTAATTTAATTAAAACAATATCATCTTTATTAATATCCATTTTTTTTGATTTCTTTGGTGGTTTATTACGATCCGCAACAACATCTCCCCAGCTACGTGTTTTAGTTGTTGGCGTGGTAATTAAATTATTATTTTGTTTATTATTAATCATCATATCTCCCCAACTTTCTTCTAAATTATGATGTTCAAAAATGAATTTTTCAATAGGCATATTAGATTCTTCTTTAATATTATTAATTGGTTTAATTTCAGCTAATTTTTCAAAAATTAAAATTTGCTTATTATCTTTTGGATTAATTAGATATAGATCATTTAGCTTACACATTTCAAATTCTTTAAGTAAATCTTCTGTATTAAGTTTACTATTCATACAAGTAATTTTATTAATTTCAATCTTATAATGATTATTTTTCCAAATAATATTAAATTTATATTCAGCACTCCATTTTTTATCCCAAAGATTTTTATTCTTTAAAGTATCATGAAGATAGGTGTATAGATTATATGTTCTAAATTTTTGATCAGTGAATTTATCAATTTCTTCAATTGATAGATTTTCAACTAGTTCATAAATAGTTTTTCTTTTTGTCAAAAAAATATTTTTTAAAATATTAATATCATTAATTAAATAATTAGTATTTTTAATGTCATTGTGCCATTCTGCAAATGAACTATATTCCTTTTTAGTTTCATTGCATCGAATAATCCCTGAGATTTTTAAATCTGCACTAATAGTATCAATATAAAATCGAACTACTTTATAATCAAGTTTCTTAATAAGATAATCAAGAAATCTATTAAAATATTGAGGTGAATAATCAAGAATCTTTTGAATTTCCGCCATTTTAGTATATATAACTAAAAATATAATTACTATAAACAGTATATAAACAAAAAAAATTCAATTTTTTATAGCCCTTTCTTAAAGTTAAATTCGCTGATTTTATTGTGTATAATATCGATAAGATAACCAAAATACAATGAGATTGACTTACTAATAATCATTTCAATTTTTGATAAATTTTCAAGATTCTTAACAATTTTTTTTCCACGACTGCTAAGATTTTTAATATTAGTTTTGATTGAATTTACAATCTTAGTAACATACTCGTTAATATTAATTTGTTTATCATCTGAATAAAATTCGATTGAATTGGTAATATTATCATATTTAATATTAAAATACAAATGTTTTCCATCAACACCATAATTTAAAAATTCATTTGTTAAATGAAACATACCTTCACGTGCCTCATGATTATAAATACTTAAATGAATTGGGTTACTATAGGTTTCATCTTGAAAAACAACAAATACACCTTTTCCAGTTTTTGATGGAATTGTCATAATACTACTATTTTGTGTGCTATCAGTAGTTAAAACAATATCAACAAGATTTCCCGAATTTTTTAATAACGCGTACCCAGATTTTTGTTTTTTATTTACTTTAATAAAATCCTTTTCATCAATAATAGATTCTATAGAATCAGCTGATGTACTTGATTCTGTAATAGAATATTCATCATCGCTATTAGTACAAACATTGTCAATTAATTTATTAGTTAAACACTTATTAAGTTCTTCAATGGTAGTTTTTTTAGTAAAACTTTTACTCTTCTTTTTCTTTTTGGAATTATTATTTTGGTTACGTGGTGTTAGTTCTCCAATTGAATCAATTAATTCTTCAATACTAAGTTCATCTGAAGAATGATTTTCAAGAGAATCCAAAAAATCATTTTCAAATAATAATATATCAATTTGACTCATCCATTTACTGGTAATACTATAAAGCCCTGTATTTGAAGCATTAGTTTTGAATAAAAAGTTAAACTTATTAATGAAAAATGTTAAAAATCTAAATTGGTGCACAATGGAAGTAAAATTAGAATTATTTAATTTATAATTTTCTGCAGTATTTTTTCCTTTTGAATGAGGAATGTATACTTTTTCATTAGTTTTATTCTGGAAATTAACAGGTAATGATAAAATTGGATATAATTGAGCAGATTCGTGATCGTAATAAATATTAATATCCGATACATATTTTAGATATGATCTTGTATTTTCAATTACATATAATACTTCCAAATTAAAACAATTTCGCTTTGTATTAAAAACAATAGAAGCAATATAATCTGATTTATCATCTTTATTATATGGTTTAGTAAAATACAATCTTCCTGTATTATAGTCTAATAAAATAGAATTGTTCAAGTAATTTTGGTACAAATATTCTTTAGCATATCCCCAAAATAAACTTGAAATTAATTTTTGATTAAAATTCTCAAATGTTAAATATGATGATTTTGTTTTATTATATCCTACTAAGGTCTTTGGGTTTTCAAATAAGAATGGTTCACTAACTTCATTAAATACATAACGATATTCGGAAATAATTCTATAAAGCAATTCTAACATTAAAGAAGTTAATTCCACAGGGCTTTCCAAAAGCTGTTCATAAGTATTAATTCTTTTAATATCATACTTTGAAAAATTTTTTAATTTCAATTCCCAAAATTCATGCGTATAAACGGAATCACAATATTCACCATTTAATACTTTACTATAATTATATAATGAACTAACATATTTTCCATAATATGGTTCATGTAATTCATTTACTTTAACACCGTCCTTACTTAATGTTAAAATAATATTTGATTGAATTTTTATTTTTGGCATAATTTCACTATCATCAAGTATAATATCTAAATCTGGAATATAATAACGCATCCAAAAAATAGCATCTTTTGCTATTTCGCATAAAAATGATTTAATAATTGTATCGTTATTAAACACAATAGAAAATTGTTTAACAAATAAGTTATCAACTGTGTTTAAAATTGATGTAAATAATGGATTAATTTCGTTAACTGTTGCCATTTGATTAATCAAACTGACAACAGTTGATTTGGGATTTTCAATAGATTCTTCCATTTTTTAATAATAGTAATTATTTAATTAAGCGAGTTAATTATTTCAATTTTTTTAATATTCCATGTATAAATACTATTTTTTTATTTAATTATAATAAATGAACAATTCAAAATTATTAAATAAACTAATAGATAGTTTATTTATGAATTTACAAAAAAAAGACGTAATACCTGGTATTATTATTGCATCTCCATCAAAAAGCGAACCTGATTATTTTTATCATTGGATTAGAGATGCTGCTGTAACTATGAAAACAATATTAATGTTATATAAAAAAAATATAATAAATTTTGATTATTTAGTTAGATTATTTAATAATTATATTGATGTTGAATCAAAGATCCAAAATCTTAATACTATTTCTGGTTTAGGCGAACCAAAAGTAAATGTTAATTTAACATGCTTTAATGAATCTTGGGGAAGACCTCAAAATGATGGTCCCGCGTTACGTGCAATTGTTTTAATTGATTATTTAGAAATTCTATTTGAAAAAAAATTTAAGAATAATAATTTGGACAAAAATATTGTGAAAATTTTATACGATTGTGAATATCCAACACATTCAGTTATTAAAAAAGATTTGGAATATATATCAAATAATTTTAATAATGAAAGTTTTGATTTATGGGAAGAAATAAAGGGATATCATTTTTATACACTAATGGTCCAAATGAAAGCATTAGAAAAGGGTTATAAACTAGCTTACAAATTAGATGATTATGGTGCATACGAATGGTATAAATTGAATTATGAAAAAATTAAATATAATTTAAGTTTTTTTTATAATGATAATAGAATTATTTCAAGTTATAAAAATTTAGAAAATTATGAAATATTAAGAAAAGATGATTCATCTATTATATTAGCATATTTACATACTGATACTGAACCAGATATTTATTTACAAAATACAATAATAGATTTATTAAAAATATTTCGAAAAGAGTATTTAATAAATAAAAAATATGATTTTTATTTAATAGGTAGATATGAAAATGATAAATTTTATGGAGGCAATCCATGGGTTTTATTAAGTTGCGCGTTGGCAAATATTATAAAAAAAATAAATAATTGTAATTTTTATAAAGATCTTGATAAAAAAATAATTAACGATTTACTTTATATTTCAAAATTAAATAATAATCATTTAAGTGAACAAATAGATAAAGATAATTTAAATATGAAAGGTGCTAAATATTTAACATGGAATTTTTCAGAATTTATTAATTATTTATTATGAAAATATTATTTTATCAGATATATCACTGACTATATTTTTATTACTATTATATGCAAATACTTTAAAATATGTTAATTTATTAGGTATTGACCATGCAAAGTCATATATATCATCGTTTTTAATTCCGTAATAACATTCATTTGTTATCCATTTTTTAGCAGGATGGATAGAATAATTAGAATATCCATAAATTATATAAGAATCTGCATTTTTAACTTTTAACCAATTAAAGTAAATATTATTTTTTGTATTATTTTTTGATAATATTTTAGGTACAGTTAATGTATTATTATTTTGTGGTTCATTTATTATAAAAAATAATTTATTTGATTTTTCACTTTCTGTAAATATTGATTGATTTGATTTTGCTATTATATCAATAAACACATTATTTATATTTTTAAATATAATATTATTTTTAATAAATACTGTATTCAAATTAAAATTTAAGTTTGCAGTTTCACATTTATGTATTAAATTGTTTTTATCATAAAAATTAATTTGATAATAATCTGCATTTTCTATTTTATGCCAATTAAAAGAAATTTTTGTAAAGGATTCAATATCATTGCAATTATAATTTATTTTAGGTGTTTCTAATTGTATAAAATCAGGTGTATTTTGAGTAATTATAATATCTTGAGTAAAAGTTTGTGAAGGATAACTATAATCTTTTAATGTTAATTTATAATTACCTGCTATTAAATTATTAATTTTAGCATTTTTTGTAAGCAGGATACCTTTACTACTTATTAAAGTATCCATATTTTTTAGAGTATATTCAAAATTTTGTCGTCCATTCAATATATCAAATGTCAAAATATTTTTCCCTTTATTTATTAAATCATATGTTGTATTAATATTTGATATAGTTAATGGATAATTATAATTAATATCTATGTTTTTAGTTTTTGAAACATTTGTTGACTTTAAGTCAGTTACAGATAATTTGTATTTAGTTAAAGTAAAATTATTATCAATATTATTTATTAATTTAATAAATTTATGTGTTTTATTATCATCTATATTTGCTATTAACATATCATTACCGGATATATCAGTATAGATTTTGTAATTATAAAATCCGGAACCATTATTAACATTTACTAATAATTCACCATCTAATTTATTTTCATAATTTTCATTTATAGATACATAATCAAAATCAAATTTAGATACATTAAATAAATTTACAGTAGAATCTGTTTTTACTTTGTTATTAGATGTTGCAATTGAATATAAACCTTCAACTAAATTATCAAATTTTATTGTGGAATTATTATTTAATAATGTTTTTGTTATTTTTTTATTATTTTTTAATTCGGTTATGGTTATATTTAAATCAGATGAAATAGTTGGATTTAATAAAAATTCTAAAGAACCTAAATTATTTGATGGTGTAATAGGATATATAGATGTTTCTAAAATAGGACCTGTTTTTATTTCTATTTGTTCAGAAGTACTGATTTGTTCAGAATGTTGATAACCACTATTATTTAAATTATTTAATTTAATTGTTAAATTACCCGAAGGTAAATTAGCTGGTGGATTATTTAATAAATCTAAAAATGTAACATTTTGACTATATACTGCTTCAAGATTTATATCTGTAATAATAATATCTGTAGTAATTTTTGGTAATAAATTTGGATTTATATTATTAAAATTAAATTTAATACTACCATTATCATTAGTTAAATTAGTATTGTATGTTTTGACTAATTCATAATTTTCAATATTAGGTATAGTATAATTATAAATTACATTGTTATTAATTGATAGTTTAATTATTTTATTGGCTAAATCATTCGTATTAATTGAACTCATTCCAATTATATTAGCTACATCCGTTTTTTTAAAATAAAAAGTAGTATCTGCATAATAACTTCCAGAATATTTATTAGTTATTAAAAATGATACAATATTATTATTGTCTAATAAATTTATATTTGATTGTAAATTTGTATTTATTGTAATAATTAAATTAAAGAATTTATTATAATTTTTAATACAATTATTATATGTACTATATCCATCTGAAATATTATTTATATTAGTAAAATATGATATATTAAATAAATCTTTTTCAAATATATCGACATATTTTTCGTTATATGTATTAGCAGAATCATATAAATGAAGTTTATATTTACCACTTTTTAAATTAGGTATTATAATTGGGAAACTATCATTTACTACTGTATAATTGCCCAAAATATTATTATTCATATCTAGTACTTTTAATGTTTTTTCAGTTTCAATATATTCAGTAAAATCATTTATTATTATTTTTCCATCATTATTACCATTTTGTGTAGGAGAGGTAGTTTCAGTTTCCAATAAAATATATTCATACGGATTATATTTATATATGTATTCGTTTTCATATATTGTATATATAGTATTATCAGGTTTTACACCAAATAATTTAATATAATAAGTTTTTTCTGGCGATAAATTATCCAAAATTATATCAGTGTTTTGATTATATATTATATCGGAATATTTTTCAAACCCGACTTTATCAGTTATATATAGTTTTATTGGCGTATTAATACCATATCTCTTATAAAAAGATGAACGTATAATGAAAGTAATACTTAATTTATTATTTGTAAAATTAGTATTACTTGGTATATATTTATAAAAAAATAATGATTTGTCTACTGTAATATCAATTTGTGTATTATCTATAGGCACATATGTAGTACTAAGTAATATTGATTTTATGGATATAAGAATATTATAATTATTTAAATATGGTGTTTTATCTGTTAAATTATCTAATATATATAAAATATTATCAATGTATGCATATAATGTATAAAAATATTTTTTTTTAATTAATTGTTGAATAGTACTTTTGCCTATATATGCCAAAAAATCACTATTATTTATTGTAATTATTGATATATCTTGTATTTGATTAATAAGTTGATTTAATTTAGGTGATACATTTAAATTAATTTGTATATCTTGATATATATTATTATGAAGTGTTAATATACCTAAAAATAAATGTAAATTAGAGTCTAACATGTTATCCCATACAGACATCATATACGCAATTAAATTATTAGATAGTGTATTATATTTATTTTTTGATATTAAATCCAAAATAAAATTATAATAATCTTGTATAAAACCTATATTATTTTTTATATCTGTAGGTAAATTATTTATTCCATTTATGTAGGAAATTAAAGCATTTTTATCAATAACATCAGTGATATTAATACTAACATTTTTATTATTTGTATAATTCATATTTTTATTACTAATAGCGTCATTACTAATTTTAATATTATAGCCCCCATAAGATAAATTATCAAAAATAACAGTACCATATTGAGTAATAACACGTTTTTCTTCAACAAGTATTTCATTTCCTTCATTATCAAATGTATATAATGCGATTAATGCAAAAGATATATCATTAACAAAACCATAATCAAAAATAATACTACCATCAGTATTATAAATTGGTTCATATTCATAAATATTACTATCTGTTTTTTTTGTGCAATTTATTACAGTATTTTTAGTATATATTTCATTATATAATAACTCTCTTGTAAAAGTTTGCATATCATCTAAATTATTTATGTTTTGTATTTTAAATTCATATTCTGCAGTTTCTGATACATCTAATATATAAATAAATGTATTATAATTTTCATTATTTATATCATATGATTGATCAATAGTTCCAATTTTAATATATTCATATGATATATCTGGAACATCCGAATATTTTCTATAAAATATATCAAATACATTTGCAGATAAATCATTAAAAGAAAATATTAAATTATATCTATTATATGAGGAAGGATCGCTTAAAATTATATTTTGACTAGGATCTAACCCATAACCAAAACTTGAGTAAATATCAATACTAATATTTGGCACATCAACAACTAATTCAAAAAAATCTGTTGCATCCGAATCATTAATTATTTTAAAAGTATATTTAGTATTTTCATAATTTGTAATTCGAATATATTGTTTATAATCAATATACATATAATCAGGATAACAAACACTTGATATATTTTTAGGAAGAGGATCTTCGGAATTAAAATAAATAAATCCTTCATAAATTAAATTTAAAGGGTCTGAATTTTTGTAATAAAAAACATTATATTTTGCAAGATTAATACCATTTGTTAAATCTATACGTATTCTTTCTTGATTTATCTCATAATCTGCTGTAACAGTCATTATATATATATTTATTATATATTATAATAAAAATATTAAAAAAAAATAAAAACATTTTTATATAACCAATCTATTATTTTATCATGAAAAATATTCATATTAAGTTCATCTTTAAAAATCCCAAAAGAGGGATTTCTATTACATTCAATTAATAAAACATTAAAATTATCATCCAAAATAAAATCTAAACCGAAAATATAAAAACCATTTTGTGTATTATCCATTAATTTTACATTTTTTTTTAATATAAACGCTAATTTATTACAAATACTACAAATATTATTATAAATTATATTGGAATTAATACAATTATTTATATTACTGTTAGTAAAATCATTTGGAAATAAATAATCATTTTCTGTATATATTATTCTAGTAGTATGAATTGTATTATCAAAATATTTATCATTAATAAAATCATCTTTAGCAGTAAATATATTTGCTTCTTCAAAAACACTAGTAATATGTTTATTATTAATGATGCCATAAAGTAAATAAACTCGTAAAATAAATTTTTTGTTATTGAATAATAAAGGATTTTTCAAATATTCCGATACTAAAATTTGGTCATATTTTAATAATACATTTTTTGCAATTTTAAATGTATCATAGTTATTATATACATAAATATCTTTACAGCGTCCTGGTTGAGCTTTAGTAATTTTTTCCAAAACAGGTCGAACTATATAAACACCCTCTTTATATTGAGTATTATTAGTTAATTCAAAACTATTTTGAGTAAATTTTAAATAATTTTTCGGAAAATATTTTTTTAAATTAAAAAATAAATTATATTTATTAGTAACACAATCAGTATTTAGTAAATTATTAATACAAAATATATTTTTTTTATAATACATATTTGTAATTTTATTATCGATAAAAGCGAAATTTTTAAACCAAACAAAATAAATATTATTTTCACTTGTATCAATATTTAACTGTTGCATATTTTTTAATGAAAAATAATGTTTTAATTTATCTAAATTTATATAATTTAAGTAATTATTATTCTGAGGTTGAAAAAAAATATAATACATATTATATTATTTAATTATATTTTTTTTTAAAATTGGTTCTGCACTAATATTATTTATATAATCTGGATTTTCATTTAAAAAAAGTGGTTTTAAAATAATTTCATTAATCCAATCAAAAATATTATTTTCAAGTAATATTTGTTTATTAATACAATATAAATCCAAATATCGATTACATTCTAATAATTTTATATTTAAATTACTATCAATCATAAAATCACAACCAAACATATGACTTCCATTTTTTGAATTATTCATTAATTTTGCATCTTTATAGTAAATATATGACATTTTAGCACAAATATTTTTTATATCAATTATTATTTTGTTTATTATTTCATCATTTACTTTTATATTTAAATTTTCTTCAATAAATGAATCTGGAAATAAATAATCATTATCATTATATTTATAATGCGTATCATGAATTTCTGCATTTTGATAATTATTCATTTCATAATTATTTTTAGAAGTGATTATTTTGAATGTTCTAAAAAAATAAGAAGAAAAAACGTTATTAATTATAGTAACTATTAAATAAACTCTAAAATGAAATTTTTTCCCTTTAAATAATAATGGATTATTAATATATTTCGAAGCAATTATATAGTCATATTTATGTAAATTATTTTTTGCAATTTTTAATGTAGCGTTATCATGATAAATATAAACATCTTTACCGGTAGATGTTCTTATATTTGTATTAATAAAATTCACAGGTCTAGTTATAATTAAATCACCAATATTAAATTTAGTATCATTTGTTAAAAGAAAACTTTCTTGCATATAATTTAAATATGTTTTTGGAAAATGTTTTTTAAAATTTTCATATAAAAAATATTTATTAGTAATACAGTCGGTATTTAATAATTTATTTATAAAATAAACTTTTTTTTGGTTATATTCATTTAATATATTTTTATTAATACTCTGAATATATTTAAACCATATAAATTTTGGATGTTTTATCAAAATACTTTCTTTATTATCTTCAATTAAATTATATTTATTTAAATGAAATCGTAATCTATTTAAACTAAATTTTTCTGGATTTTCTTCAAATAAAATATATGTATTATCATAATTGATATCAGACATTATTATATTTTTATAATAATATTTTTATTATTTATAAACTCAAAATTATATTTTTCAATATTACCTAAATTTCCATCTTGTTTATAAATAAAATAAATATTTTCAAATATCATATCATAAAATTTAGTTGCTAAAATCTTATCTGGTTTATTAAAATAATTTTCCATATAATAATCAACATAATTAATATTTGCTGGTAAAAAATTAAATGTTTTTAACCTATTATAAACACCTAACATATAAAAATAACACATTGTTCTAGCACACTTACCACATTTCCCGCAATTTAATATCGATCTATCAGCTATTTCATCATTACATATTCGTATTTTATTTAATAAACTAAAATCTTTTTTTAAAATAAATTTTAATTTTTTTACTCGTGTAGTTAAATTATTTATACTGTCAAACTCATTACTTATCAAAAAACTATTTATCGCAGAATGTTGTGAAATTAAACATGGAATATCTCCCCCCATTCCGCTAAAATATATAGTATCAAATGAAATAGGATAACAACTAGCAAGCATTATAAATTCGGATGTAAATACGCCATAATTTGTACCATATAAATCTAATGATAGTATTATTTTTTTAAAATTTGATTTAGCAAAAATAATATGTTTTTCATATTTTGATGCTAAATCAATAATATTGTTTTTTATTATTGGTATTTTATAAGATAAATCCATTTCTTCAATATTAATTAAATGTGTTATTGAATTTAAATTAGTTAATACAGTGTGCAAACTATCAATTCCCATGCTAATAGGAGTTATATTAATATTAGTACTATTTTTTGATCTATCAATTGTAGGAATATCCAAAATTAAATTTAAATGTTCTTTTTTTATTTGACTACCATACATTTGTATATCATAATATTTAATAAAATTATCTTTAATATTAAATAAATTTTTATATAATTGCGAATCAATAGGATATTGAGATTTTATTGTTAAATTATTACAAATAGCAATTGGTAACATCATGCAAACAATGCCATCTATATTTAAATTTAATTTAAGATTCAAATCATAAGAAATTTCAAAATTATATAAAATATCATTAATTTCAACTGGATATTTTATTTTATTATTGTTAATTAACTGAGGTTTTAAAATAGTTATCATATTATTAAATTAATATTTAAAATATTAAAAAAAAACATAAAGTTTAAATTATAATTTTATAATTATGGAAAAATATAATTTATCAATAATATTACCATATTATAAGAAATATGATGAATTTATTTATGCATTAGAAAATAATAAAAATCAATTTGAAAAAGTTAATGAAGTAATTATAATTTTTGATGAAATTATAGATATATCAAAATTTTCGTTTTTAAAAAATTATAATATAAATTTTAAATGTTTTACAAATACTGAAAATCATGAATGGAGAAATCCAGCTGTTGTTTTAAATTTTGGTATAAAAAATGCAATTAGTGAATATTGTTTGATTATGTCTCCTGAAAGTTTATTATTAAATAACGCAATTAATGAATTAATGAATAATGCGAATGAAAATGAATTTAGTGTCGGAAAAGTTGTATTCTTAAAAGAAAATATTTATAAAAATTATAATAATAAAAATGATTTTGAAAAAATATTTGAATTAACAGAAACAAAAAATAATAATTATATTGGACCCGTATTTTACGGTTCAATATGTTGTAAAAAAACTAATTTTGAAAAAGTTAATTATTATACAGAGGAATTTAATGAATCCGGATGGGGAGGTGAAGATGATGATGTACGCAATAAATTGATAAAAAATAATATTAAAATGAATAAAATAAATGCAAAAATTATTCATTTAGAAAATGAATTATCATTTAATAAAAGATTATATAAACAAATTAATATCTTTACAAAAAAGTATAATAGTAAATTTGATAATTTTATAAAAATAGATTATAAAGAAATTGACAAAAATATATTAGAATCAGAATTAAAAAAAAATAACTCAATTATTAAATACGAATTAAAAGATAAAATATATGAATATTATCCTATAATATTAATAACACAATGCTTTAATGAAAAAAAATATATTAATGATTTTTTTGAAAATACACAAAAATTTGTTGATGGATATATTGTATTAGATGATGAATCAACAGATAATAGTTGGGAACTTTTAAAAAGTGATAAATTATTATTAAAAGCGATGAAAAAAAGAACAACATTTAATGATTTAGAAAATAGAAATTTATTATTAAACTTATTTGAAAATGTATTTATAAAAAATAATATTATAGTTGATTGGTTTATTTGGTTGGATTTTGATGAAAGAATAAATGAAAATGAAAATATTATAAAATATTTAAGAAATATATTATTATCAAAATCATTTAAACCAAATATATTAAATATTCCATTTGTTCATATGTGGAATGAAATAGAATATAACGGTGAATATCCTAGTTCAAAAGACGGAATACAAAATCATATTAGAATAATACGAAATGTAAAAGAAAAAATGCCATACATAATTAAAAATGAAAAAAACCTACATTTTCAATTAAATCCTTATGAAGATAAAATAGAAATATTTCCTTTATTAATAAAACATTTAGGAAGAAATAATGAAGAATTAAGAAAAAATAAATATAAACTTTATACAGAATCATATGATAAAAATTTAGAATCACAAAAAAATTATGATCATTTTTTAAATGATAATATTAAATTATTTAAATATAATAATGTAAAAAATTCATATATATATAATTTTTTTAATACAATGCAACCAGTTATTTTATATGGAGGAAATTGTGAAGATAATAAAAATATGGCATATGAGCATAGTAAATATATATCAAATATAATTCCTGGTTCATGTATATTAGAAATAAATAATAAAATTTTTAATTTTTTAGATAGCGAAAGAAATTTAGTATTATTAATTTTTTATGGTAATATATATGATGAAATAAAAATAAAAATTGAACTGGATAAGAAAAACATAAATTATATAGGAACAAAATCATTTTCATCATGTTTATGTGTAAATAAATTTTCATCAAATAAACTAATTGATAATAATACATTTAAAGATGCTTATTTGGCAAATATAAATAATAAAGAAAAAAAATATAAACAAGAAATTAATAATTTTATTAATAAGATTAACAAACCGAATTTATTAATAAAAAATAAAAATTTCAAAAAATACTCAATAGCATTTTTTAATAATATACTTATTGGAATTATTGAATATGATAACAACAATAATATAAAAATACCAGTAATTGAATATAATTTATTAAATAATATTATTAATGAATCCATAAAATTACAAAATGAATTAAATTGCGAAGATTATATTTTACTTGATTTCTTATTAGATTCTGAAAATGAAAAATATCATTTTACAAAAATATCATCAAGTATTATATTTTGCAAAAATTCTGCATTTTTTGTTTGTGGAATGATAAGTGGATATAATTTTGAAAGTTTAATAAAAAATATTTTGAAAATTAAGTATAATAAATTAAATAAGAGATTAATTTTATAATTTATAAATATAATAAAAATGAATAATAACAATGAACAAAAAAATAATGATATCGATAAAGATAAATATAAAAAAATTATGGAAAATATAAATATATTAATAAATGATACAAATATTAAAAATCAAAAATTATTAGATAAATATTTGGATAATAAAAATAATAACAAAAATATATTTATAAAGTTATATAAAGATGAGTAGTTCATTTTTAATATATAATAATGATTATACTAATAAGAGTGATTTTATTAAAAATAATTTATTATTGAAATTAAGAGGGAAAGAAAAAAGTTTTCTTTATGAAAGAGATAATATTAAATTTATTTATCATACAAATTTTTATAAATTATATAATCATGAAAATAATATAATATGTCTATTTGATGGAAGAATATATAATTATAAAGATTTTAGTGATAATTATATGGATAGTGGAGAATGTATAATACCACTATATCTTAAATATGGTATTGATTATATAAAATACTTAGATGGAGAGTTTGGAATAATAATTTTTGATTTTATTAATAATAAATATTATTTATCTTCTGATTTTTCTGGAACAAAACCTATATTTTATTCTATTAAAGATAACAAATTAGGAATATCAACATTTAAATCATGTTTAAATTCATTTGAATTAGAAAATATATCACGAATAAAACCAAATATTACATTATGTTATAATTTATTAAATAATCAATTATTAAACGAAATAACAAATTATAATCTTGAATTAAGAGAATATAAAAATAATTATTTGGATTTTTTTAAAGCAATTGAAAAAAGTATTATTAAAAGATGTTTTTGCAAAGAAGAAATATTTATATCTCTGAGTAGTGGTTACGATAGTGGATTAATTGGATGCATTTTAAATAAATTAAAAATAAAACATAATATTATAAGTTTAAATAACGGATATGAAAGTTTAGATATTATTAAAAAAAGAATAAATTTATCAAAAAATAAATTATGCAATATAAATAAAAAACAAATTATTGTTAATACAAAAAAAAAAGATATTGTTAATAATAAGTTTAAATGTTTTTTAGAAAATATTTTTGAAAATAATTTTAATGTTTGCAACATTAGCTATGCGTCGGTTAATTTATTAAATACTGCATATGAAAATAATTTTAATGTACATATTGCAGGTGTTGGAGCTGATTTAATTACATGTGCATTATATGGAGAAAGAATATTATTAAAATCAGATGATATAAATTTAATTGAAAAATATTTACCAACAGATGAAAATTTAAAAAAACAAGCTATTAAATATATATATGGTGATTATATTAATAAAACCCAATTAATACCTGGTATGTTAATAAGAGAAGAATTAATTGGGTCTATTTTTAGCATAGAAAATAGATATCCATTTTTAGATAAAGATGTAATACAAGAATTCATTTATCTTGAAAAAAATTTAAAATATTCAAAATATAAAGCACCAATCTATTATTATTTAAAAGAAAATAATTATCCAATCGATGAAAATAAAAAAATAGGATTATTAATATAATTCTCTTAATAATATTTAAAATTATAATAATATTTTTAAATTAAAATGACAGAAAATTTTATCCCAGTTGTATTATGCGGAGGCATAACAAGCGAAAAAGAACCATCACTTAAATCAGGGAGAGCAATGGCAAAAGTTATTGATAATTCTATTCTTGTTGAATTAGTAGAAAATAAATTACCGAATTGGTTAGATCCAAATAAACATTTTTTAGTATTAGCACTTCACGGAGAATATGGTGAAGACGGTACTATTCAAAAAGAACTAGAAGAATTAAATTTTGCTTTTACTGGGTCTGATTCAAAAACAAGTGAATTATGTATGAATAAACCAAAAGCAAAAGAAGTAATGAAACAAGTATACGAAAATGTTTTGCCAGAAATTATATTTAATACAAATAATAAACCGAATATAAATGATATTTTGGAAAAAATCGGCAATAATATAATTATAAAACCAACAAATAAAGGCAGTAGTATTAATTTATATGTAGCTAATGGTATTGATGAAATTAATAATGTATTATCTAATATAAATGATGGAGAATATATGATTGAAAAAAGATTAATTGGAAGAGAATTTACAATTGGTTTATTAAATGGAAAAGCTCTAGGAATAGTTGAAATATTTGCACCGAATGGAATAAATAGTTATGAATTTAAATATAGTTCAAATAAAGTAAATAAATATCCAGCAGAATTACCACATGATTTAGAAATAAATATATGTGAAACTGCTGAAAAAATTTATAAAATATGTAATTGTAGAGATTATTGTCGAATGGATTTGATTTTAGATAAAGATGGGAAGTTTTATTTTTTGGAAATTAATACATTACCTGGAATGACTGAAACAAGTTTATTACCAAAAAGTGCATTATGTAAAAATATGAATTTTAAAGATTTAGTTTATAAAATGATTGAACCTGCAATTGTAAGAATGAATAATAAATAAAAAAATTGAAAATTTAAAATATCTAAATAGCCAATTAATTAAAAAAAATTATAGATAACTATAGAATTTATAGTAAAAAAAGTATTGAATTAGTATAAATACATTTTAAATTAATAATAAAATTTTTGGAATTAGAATAAATAAAAAGCGAAAAATGAAAGCATTTAGATTACGCTATCGACGACGTGGTTCAATTTATGATTATGATTATGAGTATAATGATGACAATACTGAAATTGAATATGAATGCGAATGCGAGAGTTGTACTGGAACATTTGAAGCTGAATATTATAATTTTGAAATGAATGATAATATTGATCTATATAATTTACGTAAACAATCACATGTAAAGCAAGTTAAAGGAGTTGTTACATGTGGAAAAACAATTAGATCACGAAGCGGGAGAACATTTAAATGTAATATTTGCAAGTGTTCGGTATGCGATCATATTACTCATCCAGATTATAAGGATCTTGTATACAAATATACATCTGATTCCAGACTACAAAAGAAAAATGTTAGAAAATGCGACTGCTGTAATACTCATGTTTGTACTTCAAATATTCGAATTAGAGGGCGACATATTAAACCAGAATTTTATTTATGATTTCATAATCCATGTTAAAACATAATAAGGTGGTCTATTTTCATGAGCATTACCGCTACCAACTGTACTAGTTACAAATGGATCACCCCCAACACCTAAATTCCAACCACCTCCTCCAGAAAAAAGATTATTAGCATTACCTAGTGTGCCAACATATCTTCCATAAAACGGTGCATTTACAATTGAATTGTGATTGTGCGGAGGCAATTCATCTACAGTTAATGCAACAGATTCTAAACCACCTATAGTATTTAAGGCATAATTGCTCAATCCTTTTGATTGACCCGCTCCGACAATAAAACGTGATCTTAAATCAGGTGTTCCATTTGTCCCGTCACATAATAACCAACCAGATGGAGCAGAAGTACCATTCCAAGCCATAATCATTCCTCTAGGTAATAAATTAAAAGTTGTTGCTGATAAATTTTCTATATTTGCTTGTTTTGTTATTGATAAATTAGTAGATTTTAAGTTTCCACTATTATATAAACTAGCAACATTTGCTATTGTTTCTTCATTTTGTGAAATTGATGAAAAATTTTCCAATTTCAAAAATAAATAACAAGTAATAATTAAAATTATTATTAATAAAATAATTTTATTATAATGGTTCATTATTATTATATAATTAATTAATAATATTATTTTTATTTATTAAATAATATTATATGTGTGGTATTTTAATATATAATTTTGATTTTTTTATTAATTCGATTGATACATTACTTAAAAAAAGAGGTCCTGATAAAAAAACAATTATAACTATTGATAAAATTAAGTTTGTCCATTATTTATTATCTATGAATGAAACTCAGAATATTCAACTATTAAATTATAATAATGAAATAATTTGTTTATTTGACGGTAAGATTTATAATTATAAAATTTTTGATGATAAATATAAATCAGATGGTGAATGTTTAATACCATTATATCAAAAATATGGAACAAAATATGCAGAATATCTAGATGGTGAATTTGCTATTTGTATATTTGATTTCAAAAATAATATTTTTTTATTATCATCTGATACATTTAGAATAAAACCATTATATTATGCAATAAATAATGATAAATTTGCAATATGTAGTTATAAATCAGTATTATTAAATATGAATTTTGATAATGAAAATATTAAAAGTATGTCTGCTAATTTTACAAAAATTTTTGATTTAATTACATTTAAATTAATTGAACAAAATGAAATAGTTAAATTTGATCTTAAACAATTTAAGAATAACTTTGATGATTGGAATAATGCAATGATTAATAGTGTAAAAAAAAGATCTTTGCATGATAATAAAGATATATTTGTATCATTAAGCAGCGGGTATGATAGCGGACTAATATGTGCAATTCTTAATGATTTGCAAATTAATTATAATACAATAATGTTAGATAATAACAAAGAAAACAAAAAACTTTTAAAAAAAAGAGCATCATTAAATCAAAAAAATAAAAATATTATAATAAATTGGAATAATAATTCAACTATATTTAGCTATCAATATATGTTATTAAATACAATAAAAAATGATACTAAATATTTTCCGGATTGTATAGCTACTGCTTATATTATGGATACAGCAAAAAAAAATAATTATAAAATAAATCTTTCAGGAGACGGAGCAGATATATTAATATCTGATTGTTATGGAGGAAAATTATATTCTAATTTTGGTGGCAAATTCCCCGAAGATTTAGCAACAATATTTCCAAAAAATTCTGAAGATCAAGATTGTATTTGGAAAGATTTTTATATGAAAGGGGTATTCACAAGAGAAGAATCTATTGGAGGATTATATAGTATAGAAAATCGATATCCATTTTTAGATAAAAATGCCGTACAAGAATTTTTATGGTTAAGTCAAGAATTGAAAAATAAAATTTATAAATATCCTATTCACCAATTATTAATTTTATTAAAATATCCATTTGATAAAGGTAAAAAAATAGGATTATATATATAAACATAAAAAATTGAAAATATATTATATATTAATATTTAAATATATTAATATTTATCTAAAATGGTAAAAATAGCATATAATAACTCAAAATTACATGAAGGATTAAAAAATAATTATGAAAATCCGGAACGTATTGAATATTGTATTACTGAATTAAAAAAAAAATATCCAAAAGATATGTTTATAAATTATGATACTGATAAGAATATTGCAATACAATTAATTAAAAATGTTCATTCGGAAAGCTATATTGATAATTTAATTAATTTTAAACCTAAAGATATTGTTTGTAAATTATGTGCCAATAAAATTAATAATAATTTTAAAACATTTAATGATATTATTGATACTAAATGCAATAAATGTAATAATATATTAAAATTAGATAATATTATTTCATACACATCAATTGATACATATTATACACCATATACATTTGATATTATATTAAATAGTACATATAATTTAAAATTATTAATTGATGAAATAAAAAATACAAATTATGGTTATGCGTTAATTCGTCCTCCTGGTCATCACTGTAATAATAAATCAGATGGATTTTGTATTATAAATAATATTGTAGTTGGTGCAAAGTATGCTCAAAGTATTGGATATAAAAAAATACTTATTCTTGATTATGATTTTCATCATGGCGATGGAACAGAAGAATTAGTAAAAAATATGGAAAATATACATTTAATTTCTATACATGGTTTTGGAGAAATGATATATCCAAAAACTGGAAATAAGAATGGAGAAAATATTATAAATATTCCATTAAATATTACACTCGATCCAGAATCTCGTAAATATATTGATGATAAATATTATTTGAATATTATAAAAAATAAAGTATTACCATACATAAAAACAATTAATCCAGATATTATTTTTGTTTCTAATGGCTTAGATGGTCATAAAGAAGACCCATTAGAAGGGTTTAATTTAACAGATAATATTTATGTAGATATTGCAGTTGAATTAAAAAAAACAAATAAACCTATTGTTTATGTAAGCGAAGGGGGATATAATGTTAAAACTATTGCAAGAGTAAGTGATAAAATTATAAATATACTAAATAATGATTTTAGTAAATATATTTATGATGTTAATAACATTTATTGTAATAAAATTAATTTAGTTGATGGAAAAAATGGAAGAATAGTATCTTTAAATGATTTAAAAGAAAATAATTTTAAGGAAGTATTAGAATATATTTTTATAAATATGTTCAATTATAATAAAATCGACAAATTAAAATTTTTATTAAATAATAAAATTAAAAATTTTAATGATTTAAAATATACGGATATTAATGATTACCAAATTTATAGATTTTTAATTGAATGATTTTTTAAAGATAAGTATTTTGTTTTATATTTAATATATTTTTTATAATAGTTATTGCCACCATATTTAACAGAATCTTCTGAATAAGATATTCCACTAACATTTAATTCTGAAATTTTTGCAATCATTAAATAATATGGGGCATTTGCATCAAAAATATTAATTCTATCATCTTCAACATCAGTTAAACCATATTTTTCATAATTAAATTTACATGGATTTAATTTAAAAAATCCCATATATTCATAATATTTTATTAGGTTATCTTGATCGTCAGTTCCACCTAATGTTTTTGATGGATATAAAAATATATATTCATAATTACTATTTTTTGCCATATTTTGAAGTATTTTAAAAAATATTTTTCCAAGACCTGTAATACGACCACTATGAATATATTCTAAATAAATTGTATTAGTATCTTTTATATTATTAAATTTATTTAATATGTGTATATTATTTTTTTCGATTAAACAATTTGATAAATCATTAAACTTTTCATCAAATAAATCATTATTTTTTTTTCTAATATCCAAGTAAGGTATTCCTAAAAGATTATTTGATAAATCGTATACCTTGCAAACTGAATTTGTACTATTATCATAAAAAAAATTTTTAATAGAATTATGACAATTTATAGTTATTTCATTTAATTTATATTCTGACATATATTATATATTTTAATAAAATAAAAATTTATTTAGTTAAAATAATAAATTTATAAATTATTATAAAAATAGAATGAAATTAATAAATATACCATTTTCATTTTCAAGTTTAATTCCAAATAATACATTTGCGAAATTATTTATAAATAAAAACCAATTATTTAATTTAAGTACTTATAATTACATACATTCATACGAACCACCATTTCACGAAAAAAATAATAAATATTTTTATTCAAATAAAAAAGAAAATTTTGATTATATAAATTTACTTTATGAAGAAACACAAATTTTGGATATATGTGATATAAATAATTCCTACAAAATTACAATAAATTTTTTTATTAATAATTATGAAATTAATGAAAAAATAATTAGTATTAATGATTCTTGTTCATATGAAATTAATTTATCAACAAAAAATAATAAATATAGTTATGAAGTTAATAATTATAAAGATAAACTTGATTTGGAAAATAATTTACCATTAATAATATTAAATATATACAAAGAATTTGAAAATAATATATCATTACTTATCTAAGTTAAAAAAAGGAGCAATATATTTGTTTGTGTTTTTTGCTAATTGTTTATTATCAACTTCCATTAACATACCTAAAATATTTTCTATTTTTTGTTGTTTATCTTGTGAATTTATACCAGGAGTTAAATTCATTTCATCAATTAAAATTTTTTGATACCATTTTAATAATTTTACATAATGATTTAACAATTTTTCTATTATAACATCACATATAACTAACCCATTTTTATCAGTATACCATTTAACATTATTATTATCATCTTTTGCAATTTTAACAATATAATTCATTCTAGATGTATCAGTTGCATGCATACTTTGATCTTCTAATTTATCTTTTTTATAAATACTTACAATATGGTCACCAAAAATTTTATGAACAGAATTTTTTCTATAGTGATATAATAAAGTATCAATTAATAATTTTTTATCAGCATCGTCATTTATATCATAATTAAGCATATTAAAATTATTAATTGGTAAAAGTTCTGGTGCATTTTTAAAGTGTTCGTTAGCATATTTAATCGCAGAAATTGTTTTATCAGTTATTTTTAGTGCTTTTTGTGTTGTTTTTGTTGTATTATTTACGATATCTTGTAACAATTTAACTTTCTCTTTTTCTGCATTTAATATTCCTTCATTATAAATATTTTTAATTTTTTCTTTTTCCAATTCATATTTAGCTTTTAATAATTCGATTTTTATATCAGAATCATCTGAATTATTATAACAGCATTTTTTTATATGATAATAATAAGAAGATTTAGATTGATATACTTTTTCACAATTTTTACAAATATATATTTTTTGAGAATTTTTTTTATGTTTACTGGACAATAAGTGTTTATTATAATCAGACTTTTTTATTGTCGAATAATTACATTTTTCACAAAAATAATTCATTTTATATATAATTATAAAATATATAAATTCCTAAATTTACATTTACTATATACTTTCCAATAGTCCAAAAAATATACTGTAATTTATAAAGTTAATATACTTAATATATTTGAGAATTAATATTTTTTTAAAGTATATATGTATACAATAATATTATTTTAGATACACTGGAAAAGCATTATACTTGCTAAAATATAATAATTAATAAAAAATTATATTCTCAAAAAAGTAAATAATATTATAATTTTAGTATGTCCAAATACATACATAATAAATTCTCATAAAATTATAATTTTAGCTAATTACTTTTTAAAAATATTACAAAAAAAAATTTAATATTAAATTTAGTTATAAATAAAATAAAAAGTATAACATATGCTAATTTATTAAGCATTGCAAAATATTAAATTTCAAAAATGTCTACTATTTATTATAGATCAACACACAATTAAATGTTATTGTGTGTGTTGACCCTCGCACATGTAGTAAAAATAATAATTTATAATATTTCATACACTTTAAAAATATTTTTATTAAAGAACTAAATTATCTAGTTCAATATATATACTATTATCATTTTGAGAAATATCTATACAATCATTATAAAAATCTGGTTTTAGATTAATAATTTTATTGATAATATTATTAATTTCCGGTTGTATTTTATATAAATCATTAAAAATAATTTCTAATTTAGTTGCGATAGGTATTAAATAATTTAATGAACTTTGGTTATTATTTTTTAATTCTAAAAAAGATATACCATTTAAATTAAAATTAGTAATTATGTTACGAAATTCTTTTTTTAATTTAAAATATTTATTTTTAAGTTTTTTTAAAAATCTAACTCCTTCTATTTTTGCAGAATATGATTTAACCAAAGCATAATTATCATAATCCGTTGTTATAATAATATTTCCAAATATACTTATAATTATTTGCGAATATAAAACGATAGCCGAATAATATAATGAATATGATTGATTTTCCAATAATTTTAATATGTCAGAATCTATATTTGAAAATAAATTGTCAGTATTATATTGGTTTTTTAGTTCTATTTGATAATGTTTAAAATTACGAATAAAAGTTTTTATATTATTTTTCCAAATTTTTGATGGTATTATTTTTTCATAATAAGTATCATTTGAATCTAATTCATTAATAATTCCATATATTTTTGGAGCATATTTATATAAAAGACTACATATTTTATCTAAATTTTTAATTTCCCTAATTTCTGTAATAGCGAATACTTTAGTCATAAATATATGAATAATTCTATTTGTATATTTTATATATATTTTTTCATTTTTTTAATAAAAAATTGAATTATTTTATGTTCTATTATAGATTATAATATAAATGTATCAAGTTATGATATAAAAATGTCGAAAAGAAAATATAGCGAAATGACGGGGGGATATGATGAAGAATTTAAAAGGTTGGAATTAGATTTAGTATCAAGTTATATAATTACTGTTTTTGGTAATTATATGGAAGAGATAACGAATTTAATTAAAGATAATTTAGAAAAATATTTTAAAATAAAAAAAATAGATGAATTAAGTAATTTTGAAAATGCAATATTTAAAAATATGGAAAATATTCAAAATTTAAAAATTAAAATATTAAAAAATAATAATAAAAATAGCGATATTATAGAAAAAATACTTAGTTACGATGGTACCGCTAATATAACTATAAAAAAATTAGAAAATACAATTATAGGTGCATGTCTTGATAGTAATTCAAATGATGCGCATTGGATATATATTGATGAAAATGGGAAAATTCATAATTCTTATAATAATGGATTACAAATAGAAAACAGTAATCAATTTTGCCAATGTTATGCATTATTAATGGCATTAAATCCTGATTATAGAAATAATTTCAAAAACTTACCAGATAGTTATAAATTTGGATATAGCGGATTGATTGAATTATGGGAACATCTCTTAGGAAGTGTAATTAATTTTTCATTGAAAAATCAAAGAAATAATATTTTAACACATAATGAAACTTTAAAAATTATTTATAAAGTAAATATTGACGAAGATATAAATATTGTTAAAAATATTATAAAAAAATATTATTATGAAGATAAAGTAACTTTAACAAATTATTTTTTAAAAGTATTAAAAACAGATTATGCATATATTAATGCTCCTTATTTTACATAAATTTTTTTATAAATATAAAATATATATGGATTATAAAGAAAAATATTTAAAATATAAAAATAAATATTTAAAATTAAAAAATCAAAATGGAGGTGCAATGACTGAACAAGAAAAAATGGATTTAAAAATTGATATGTGTGTTAGTTATGTTACCGAAGTTATAGGAAGTATGCAATTGGTTTTAGATTCAATAAAAAAATACAAAAGTGAAATACAAAAATGGACAACAAATAATTCTAATCCAAAATTAAGTTATATTGCGCAAGCTATACTAAATAATTTTGCAAATATTGAAACATTAAAAATTATTAATATAGGAACAAAAAGTCATCGTGCTGTTTATGCAGATTTATTTTATTTTGAAGGTATAGATCCTGCTGGAAATTATATAGTAAAAATACCACAAAGAGGTAAATCTATATATAAGATTTCAAAAACATTAAATTATGGAAGTTTACAATTTGCAAAAAATTCTTTGGTTAATTTGGAAGCAGATGAAGGTGTTCATTGGATTTATATTGATAATGATGCTAGAATACATAATCCTTATAATTATAATATGCAAAAAGATCATTCTCATCAATTTTGCCAGACACATTCATTATTAATGGCTTTAATTCCTGATTTCAGAACAGAATGTAAAAGTTTATATGATCCTACAAAAGATGAAGAAGAAAATAGCAGATTAGGTAGATTATGTGCATATGTATCCATTGTTGAATTACTTGAAATTATATTATACTTGGTAATAAGAGATTCTTTTGATGAAAAAAAAACTAAAAAAAAGGGTAAACAAAATAGTAAAATCATATTAAAAAATTCTTTACATGAAGATATAATTGAAACAATACGTGGGATTAATTTAACAATCAATACTGATTTATATTCTCCAGAAATAGATGCTTTTGTTAATGATTATATGGATAATTATTTAAAATTACCTGTTTATCGCGGATATACTAATGCAGAAACTGCGGCATATGGTATTTCACAAAATATATTAGAAACTTTAAAAACTGCTCGTGCACTTGAAATTGTACCTGATTTTGAATAATCAGGTTTATATTTTATAAAAAAAAGTATTAAATTTTGATATATTTCAAAGTTTCTTTTTGAATAATTTCGGGAGGGGTCATATCCATAGTTTGATCATAAATATTTTTAATATATATACGGAATTCTTCAATTAAATTATCAAGATTTAGTTTTTTATTTGTAGATTTAAAACATGTTTCAAAAGGAATTACATTAATCTTTTTGAAATTATCATATTCATCCCATTTAGAATCTGGTATATTATTACAATTCATAATAATAATACCAGGAAAAGTATATGTTCCTTTTCCATAAAATGTAGATGTATTTCCATAAAACGTAATTGGATTATTGGAAAGAAGATTTTTTAATGCAAAACTATTAATTTGTTGATTTATTTCCGGTTCTGCCATAATAGCAATTTTCTTTTCATTTATATATGAATAATATCTTGGATTATTGGTTTCTAGAAGAATATTATGTGTTATTTTATCAACATTATTATCTCCATATACTTTTTTTATAAAATCTAAAAATTCGCTTTTTCCATTAGCTCCATCTCCTTTATAAATATACATTTTTTTCAATGGATTTTCACTATGAATTGTATCTGCAATTGTTCGTACAACATAATTACGAACATCTTCATTTGGAAATATTGATGTAAGATATTCTTGAACTGATGAATAAGATGTCATTTTTTATTTATTTTTATTAAAAATATATTATAATTAATAATATATTAAATAAATATTCAATTTTTTTAGTTATTTATCATATAAAAATTGATTAATTCAATTATTATTACTTTTAATAATAATTTAAAAATAAAATGTCGGAAAAAGAAGTAAAATATATTGATGAATACACAACTGAATTTGCATGGAAAGAATTACCTATAATTAACAAACATTTTACATTTCGAGAATTATTATCCGAATCTTTTCAAGAATTTTTTAAATCTAAAGAACTATTGGATAATTACGTAACAAAATTTGAATATGTACCATGTAATCAATTATATTTATTATCAGACGATGAAGAAGAAATAAGTGTTCATATAAATATGAATCAATATACAATTAATGAACTTTATTATAATTATTTAGACCATAATAATATTAGTAAATTTTGCAATATTATTGTTCAACAATATAAAAACGCTATTCAAATAGAAATAATGTATAATAAAGAAAAAGAAATCATTTTAAATGAAAATGAATTTAAAAAAACCATAACAGTAAATAAAGATTTACTAGATTCAATATATGTTCAATGTGCAAATAATAAAATTGTTACAAAAGATGGTATATTGATTAATTCTTAAAATAAAAAATAAATATTCTAAATTTTAAAAAAACTACCCTTTATGTTTAAAATAAAGCATATATGTAAATTATTATATTAAAAAATAGATTTAATTAAATTATTTTCATCATAAACTGGATTAAATTTTTCTAATAAAATCATCCCATCGTTCCATCCTTTTTGATTTTGCATATCTTCAATAATTTTATTAGTACCAAAATAAGGATGATTTAATACACCATCTTTAATATTATGTCCTAAAGTAATAATTTGTTGGTCTTCAATATACATATTTGGATTATTAATATCTTCCATAACAAAAGAATATATATAATCAATATTAGTTAATATAGGTTCACTACAATCATTAGGAAATTGCCATTTATTATTATAAAATATTGGATGATATGGTGTTATTTTTAAATTGCCAAAATAACTCATTTTAATTGGATGGTAAATTTTAGTTTTAAGTATACATTTTATTTCATTATAACTTCCATTTTTGGGATTATATAATATATCTCCTTTTTTTAGATTTTCCACTATTTCTTCATTAATAATATTATTTTTATTTATTAATACTTTAGCAGAACCATTAACACACGGACCACCTGAATTATAAAATGTAGATTGGAAATTTCCAGAATATCCTGAATTAGATAAAGAAGGTTTTGGAATTTGCATTGAGTTATATATTTTTTCAATTTCATTACGAATTTCAACAAATGTAGGAGAACTATAATTTTGTAAACTTTGATCTTTAAAATTATTACAAACTTGAATAGAATGGGAATTAGTAAACGATCTTAAATAATGAACACCCCATTTCCAATACCATTTGATATTTTCGATTGCTTTTGTAACTTGACCATTATTAGGACTAGGATGATAAATATCATATTGCAATAATTTAAGTTTTTCTATTATTTCAAAATTAGTAAGATTTAAAATTTCATTATCTATATTTTGATATAATTCTTCTAATTGCAATATAGTATCTTTAAAATTATTTGATTGTTGATTAATATTATTGATAATATTTAATAATTTATCAACACAATATAAATAATAATATTCATCATAATTCAAATTATTATTATTTTTATATATAACAATTTCATTAGAAGTATCTAATTCTTTGATTTCAATATATTCATTTATTTTTTCATTTGAAAACTCTATTTTTAAATCTAAATTTGAAGTAGTGTTTTTTAGAGGTATAAGAATATTTTTTGTTTGCCCATAAAGTAAATTTGAAATTACAAATTTATTTTGATTATTAATTGATACATTTATTTTATTAAAACACGACCCGTGAATATTTGCCAACGTATTAATAAATGATGTTCCTAACATAGTATAATCTGGAACATAATTAAAAATACCACCTGTTTTTTTACTAATTTTATAAAGTAATTCAGTATCTATGTCTGAAGAATATCCAAACCCAAAAGTGTGAATTTGCATATTTGTATTAATATTATCAACATCAGTTTTACCACAATTTTCTTGTCCATCAGTTAAAAATAATATATGACCATTATCGAGATCTTTAATAGTAGCTTCCCTAATCGCATCTTTTATATTAGTTGAACCATTTGCATAAATATTATCAATATAATTGTCTAATTTTGTTTGTTCTGTTATATCAACGTAGAAAGTAGGAGATACTGTAATTCTATCATCAAAAAATATAAACTTAATAGTATCTTTTTCATTAAGACAATTTTTAATTAATTTTAAAGAATGTTTTGCTAAATCCAATTTTGAAAATTTTCCAATTTCAGGATCATCGGAAATTCTTGATGCCATTGAACCAGAAATATCAATCGCACAAATTAAATTAACCGGTTTTCGAATAAAATTTTCTTTAGGTGAAACATTTAATTTTAGTAAATAATTATTATTGTTTTTTAAATATTGATAAGATATATTAAGTAAATTTGTTTTATTAACAGTATTTAATAATGCAATGCAATTATTGACAGGTTTAATAAGCTGTAATATATTATTTGACATTTTTATTTAATATAAATAACATTTATTAAGTTTGTTAATTCAATTTTTTATAAAAAAATACTAACCAAATGTATAATAGCATTTTTTAATTAGTTAAAATTATGTTTTATTCTTAATTTATTTTGTAAATCAAAATCTTTTATTGGATGAAATAAATAATCACTTCGAATATCATTATAATCCCAATATAAATATTTATTATTTTTATTTATAGGATCACATCTCCATACAATTGATGACAATTCAATAGGATTAATAATTGATAAATTGTTATGTAAAGATAATGTGAAATAAAGTACCTCATCCATTATTAACATTTTATGTTTAATTGCAAAAATATCAATATTATTTAAAAATTTTTTTGATACTCTTATAGCACACGTCATACCTTTTAACCATGGAAATTTAAAATAATTATTTAAATTATAACTTTTAAATGCCCAAGAATCAGGAAAATTATAATTCTGATCAAATTGTATAAATGTAAATGATTTATTAATATTATTAAAATTATTAAGATTATTAATATCATTATCTACTATATAATAACAATTCGACATATAATCGCTTTCTGGATATTTAATATCAATATTAGCAATTGTTTTTGTAGTTGGAATAAATACATCTTCTTCAATAAACCAATAATGTTTATAATTTGTATTATTTATTCTATTAAAATAATAAAATGCTTTATCTCTTGAACTAACTTGATCTCTTATAATACTATTTGAATTATAATACCCTGCATTTTTAACTTGATCATCATTTAATTTTATAATAGTAATTGATGTAGAATCATATTCTGGTATTTTATAATTATTATCATTAATGGAAACAAAAATATCATAATTTTCATTTTTTAGCAATTTAGCAAAGTTAAATAGTTCTTGAGGTGGTCTAAAACAAAAAAAAATAATTGCATTAATCATTTATATTATATTATATATATATAAAAATGATTATTACAATTGTTTCAGGAGGGTCTGGAAGTACAAATATTCAAAAAGGATTATACGATATATGTCCAAAAATATCTATAAATTTATTAATTAATGGTTACGATGATGGTAAATCAACTGGTGTTTTAAGAAAATTATTTCCAAATACATTAGGAATATCAGATTTTAGAAAAAATCAAATATTAGAATATAAATTAATATATGGAAATAATAGTGTTTATAATTTGTTAAATAGTAGATTTACTCATAATAATCCAAATATTTATATAATTGATTTAATAAATAATACCAATTTCAATGGCAATGAACAATTAAAGGATTTTTTATTAAGTAATTCTAAATATTTTTTTTCAACAGAACAATCAAAAAAAATTATTTATGAAGATTTTAGTTTTATGAATATTATATATTGTTCTTTACTTGATAAAAATAATAATGATATTGAAATTGTATGTAATATAATTAAAACGAATTTAGGATTAAAAAATAATATTTACATAAATTCAGATGAAAATTTAATATTAAAAGGTATTACAGAAAAGGGAAAGATATTGTTAGATGAAGCAAGTATTGTAGATTTTAATGATGAAAATGATAAAATCATTGATATTTTTTTTGATAAAGAATTTCCGGTATTAAAAAAAAACACAGAAAAAATATTATTAGAATCTGATATCATTTTATTTTCTTGCGGAACACAATTTAGTAGTTTAATACCAACATATAAAACATTATTATTCAAAGAAACTATTATTAAATCAAAAGCATATAAATTTCTTATTTTGAATTGCGATTATGATAAAGATATAATTAATTATTCTGGCAATGAATTACTTGATAAAATAAATGAATTTTTACCATTAAATAATATAGAAATAATAATTTCGAATAATATGAATAAAAAATTATTTCCAACTAATGACAAATATAATTATATAAATATTCCAGGATTATTAGAAAATAAACAACATAATGGATTTCTTATTTGGAAGTATATATTTAATTATTATTTTAATAATTACTATAACAATTATTATATTTTTGATTATGATTATACTTTATATGATAAAGATTTTATTGAATTATCAAAGGAAAATATTAATTTATTAAAAAATATAACAAATAAAATAATTATTACAAATAATTGTTTTACAAATTTATTACCAATTAATGACATAGATATTTATAGTAATTTTGGTAATATATATAATAATAACAATATTATGGATAAAAATTTTATTTTTAATGATGAAGAAATCAATGATATTAAAAAAATTATAAATGATATTAATATTACAAACAATAATTATACAATTGCAAATAGAAAAAATATATCAATTTCAATAAAATCTATTGAAAACCGCAATGAATTAATAAATATAATAAAACCATATTTGTTAAATACTAATTATGAAATTATAGAAACTGGAAATACAACAATTGAATTTATTAAAAAAGGATTATCTAAAAGAAATATTTTTAATAAAAAAAACTTTTTATATGATAATAATATTACATATATAAGTGACAAAAATGATATAAATTATACTTTAAACGATAAAATTAAATTTTTACAAATAAATAATATTTATACAACAAATTTATTTTTAAAATCAATTATAATAAATAAAAAATATGATTTTTGCATAATTGTAGGAGGGATTAATAAAAGAATGGAAATAAATTATCCAAAATGTTTAATAGAAGTTGATAATGAAATAGTTTTAATGAAAATAATTAATAAAATATATCCATATGCAAATAATATATTTATTTGTGGAAATACTTATTATAAAAATAAATTTATTGAATTTGAAAAAAAAATAAAACATCATAATAATATAAAATTTTTATATTTTAATTCTGTTGATAATTCGCAAAATTATCCAAAAGGGAACGGGGAAACGATTTTTCAATTATTAAAAACTATACAAAATTTAACGGAAAAAATATTTATTATGTGGGGAGATATTTTAATTTCTGATAATAAAATATTTGAAGAATTGTATAATAAACAATATAATAGTACTTTTTTAATTCCAACAAAATATGAAAAAAACCCATATGTATACTTAATTATTGATAATAAAAATAAGGTTAAAGATGTTGAATATAAAAAAAATAAAAGTATAGATTATGGTTATCACGATCAATGTATATTTTTATGTGATAAAAATAAAATACAAGAAAAATTAGAACTACTTATAAATCAAGATTATGATGAACTTAATTTTTTGGATATAATAAAATATTTAGATGAAGTTAGATATTTTGAAACGAATTATACAATAAAAAGTTTTAATACGATAAAAGAATTATAAAATAACTAATAATAAAAAAATATTAACCAAGAAGATATTCAGACCGTTTATTAAGTCCATTTATGGTATAAAAAATTGCATATACCATAATTAAAAAAGATAAAAATCCTAAGCATGTTAATATTATAGTTTCATTATATTTGGACTTACTGATTACATCACAATAATAATTATCATTATTGCCATATTTAGTCGTATAATAACTGGTATCAATTGAATAATATGAATTGACATAATTATGCATAGTAGTAATATTATACCATATATTATTATCAATATATTTGCAACTGTCAAAATAGACAACATAAGTATACGAATTATTAGTATTTACATCAATATTTATATAGTTAATTTTGTTGATATTTTGCGAAGAAATATTTTGTATTAAACAATTTATTATAATAATATAACTTGATAATAAACCAAGAAAATAAATAATTAAGCTTACTAAATTATTTTGTGGTCGTTGTTGATACATTTTATCTAAATATATAACTAATTACACTATTATAAATAACGTTTTTATTTAATTAAGTATATATTTAATTTTTTTTCAATATTTTTTTTATTTTATAAATAAATAATCTAAAAATTTTTAAATATTGGTATTGGTTTCATGATTGTGTCATAATATGGATTCTTATTAGTTATTAATTTTGTTCCAGTAGTATTATTACATATATTTAAAGAATTATCTTTTTTATTAATGCTTGCGAATGAATGCCTTCGCAATGGATGCATCTTATAAGCTGAAAAATTAAGCTCGTAAAATGTCGGAACTGGTTTACTAATTGGAGTATTAACTGGTTTTATTATATCTTTATTAGTCTTCTTATCATAAATTAATAAAAAGCCATAATTAAAAATATTAAATACCATATGACTCAAAAAACAGATTATCATGCTTTTTTTGAAAAAAGACAAATATATACCCAATATAAAGGTTCTACTACATTGCATTCCCAATAATACAATTATGTCATTTTCATGATAATGTTGCATTAATATAATATTCTGAAGATGTGCTAACGAAAACATTAATGATGTTAGTAAAATAATTGTTGTTTCAGTAAAATACCCTTCAAAAATTACTGGATAAGCTATTCTAAAAATAAGTTCTTCTCCAAATATAGTACATATTAATCCAAATAATGATGATAATATTGATGTTTTTGAATTTGTAGAAATAGTCATATTATATATAAGAGGTAGACTATTTTTGTTATATTTACGCGAAATTTCATATATTTTAAGATTAGTATATATCATTAATATGAAAAATGCACAATAAGAATAGTTATTGAAAACTAAGTTTTCTAACCACATTCTGACAATAAAAAAGAATAATAATTTAATAATAGCTTATTAAATTAATTAATTATCAAATTTTTATAAATAAATAAAATTATGCAAAAGATATACTAACCATTCCATGCTGTATAATAAAACTATTTAGGGAGACACCTATTATATTCATAGTATAATTATCCATATTTGGAGTATCAATATTAACCCGTAGTTGATTAGTACGAAACATATGAACGCCTGCGGACGTTATCATATCTGATTTATTGTTGAATGTTTCATAAATTTTTTCCAATGTACTAAATTCTTCGCAAAATGGAATTAAAAATATTTTGATACCTAAAATATCAATTGTTGGTATATCTTCTGGATAAAATATTAAAGGTGCACCAGTATCAGCAGTAATAGATACACTATTAACTTCGGGATATTCTATACTAAAATCCCATGAATCTGGTTCATAATTTGGGCTAAAATATAATAAGAAGTATTTAGTAATACTTGTAAAATGTAATTCAGTACTTGGTTTTGATGTTTTAATAATTTTATTTGTTATATAAAGATAAGTAAGTTTTGAAGATAGTCTAAATAATTTTGCACATATTTCAGTGGGATAAACTATACCATTTATTACAAGTTTGGGTTCCAATTTTTCCAAGATTTTATCCCCAATAACAATAAATTCAACTTGACTATAAGTCATCAGACACACTGGCAAACCAATAACTGAATTTTGAGTAAGTTGAGAAAAATTATATATCGGTATTTGAATCATGTTATCATCTTGAATAATATGTTTACCTTCACATAATTGAGTAAATAATGCTGATAACAATAATACCTTTTCAATAGTATTGCCTAACATTTTTAGAGATATTGTACTATTTAAAATTGCTAATTTTTCACTAACGCTTAATCCTTCAAATGTTTCAGGTACTTTAAACTGTAAATAAACATCTTTTATTGTATCATAAACTCTAATTGATTGAAATAACCATTGTTTCATTCGTCCATCTTCTAAGATGCTTATCGGCTCATATATTTTTGTATATGTATATGTAGATGTATTCCCATGTACTATCGGGAAGAAAAATTCCATATTGTCATAATCTGTATTTGTTAACAGGTCTTTCTTTTTTTCATCAAGTTCGGCAAGACTCGTTTCAAATTCTAGTTTTTCATTCTCTAAATGAAGTCTAGTCATTTCTAACTCTTTTTCTAAAACATATTCGTTTAATAAATCACTATTCCATTGATCTTTTGGTTTATATTTAGTAACACCTTTGTCTTTTAAAATATCCTTAAAAGCATCTTTAGTAAATGCTAGATTAGTACTTTTAGAAAAAATATCATCAGTTGTTTTATAAGAAGCCATTTAATATTAATTATTATTATGAATCTTTTAGTTTTTCATTTTTTTAGTTTATAAAAAAATTAATTATTTGTGAAATTAGTTATTTTTGTACATTCGTCATCTAAATGCATCAAAGCTTCTTCAGGATAATTCCTATAACGCAAGAATACAGAACTAATATGTGCTGGCGAATATTTGGAATTTTGTATATTATTTAATTGATCATTATCAGCTCTTTTACTGAAAAACATTTCATATAAGTCCTTAATTTGGTCAATATTACAATTATCAAATAAATACTTTGAATCAACGCGACCTGGTCTAATTAATGCACTGTCTAATACTTCCGGATGGTTAGTTGTCATAATCAATATTCTACCATGACAAGTAAAAACACCATCTATTGCATTTAGCAATCCAGATAATGTCAGTCTAGATTCTTCTTTTTTCTTAGTTTCTGATTCTTCATCAATATCTGATTCAGAACTTTTACTTACTTGTTCTCTCGATTTAACAATTTTTGACATTGCATCAATATCTTCAATTACTAATACAGTTTCTTTATAATTAATCTTTTTTAGAAGATCAATTAGTTCAGCATCACTTTTAACTTCAGATAACATAAGATAATGAATATGTCGTTTGCTATATAGCGAAATTGCTTTAATCATAGATGTTTTTCCTGTTCCAGGTAATCCATAAAATAGATATCCTCTACTATAGGGAATATCGCGTTCCTTATACCAACTTTCTGAATTCAAGAAAAGCTGTAAATCATTTTTTATTTCATTTTTGAGATTATCTTTTAGAATAATAGTGTCAATACTACGAGAATTATTCGATGGACTTGCAACCCATTGACCATTTGAATTAGTGTAAATTTGTTGAGTCCAAACAGATGATGTCAAATTATTGATATATTCAGTTAAACAGAATTTGCAAAAATCATCTAGAATATCTTTTTGTTCACATTCATCTATTTCAGTCCATAGAGTAACTTTATAATTTTCACGTTTTCGATCTTTATCGGTATAAACAGTAATTAACTCGGTTGATAGTGAATATTTAATATCATGATTCATATATTTAATAGTTTTAGTCTTTTGTTGTGAAAGTACTTTATGAATTGAGAGATTTTTCTTAACATCATCTTTTGTATCAAGTGTAATTTTTTTATCAAATACATATTGAAGATATGGTTCACGTAAATAATCAGTTTCAGTATCATTAGTAAGAAACCAAAAAACAGCCTTATATAATTCATTTATTTGACGATTATCGGAAATATATGGAATATCTACGCATCTAGGATATTTTTTACTTTCTTTTCTTAATTTATTTTTTACAAAATAATAAAGCCTTATTGCTGCAAAACATGAATTATTATAGATATTAGTAACCCCTGTTGTAATTAAACTAATAATTTTACCAAGTTGAGATACAATAAGAGATACAAAAGTAATAATTAGTGCCTGAACAATTGTATTAATAATCGAATCCAGAAATTTATCGCCAGTATTTAGAAAACTTAGATTAAGCATTACTTTATTTATCATTTGCATTTGTAACATATTTTGTAAACCATACATACTAGAAGGTGCAACAAAATTATTATGATCAGGGTTATTTATAGTATCAATGCCATGTTTAAGTGTATTTTTTGCAAAAGGGTCTACTTCTAAAGCCATTTTGAGGATTATTAATTTTTATAGATAATATATATTGCATATTATTCAATTTTTATAGCAATATTTTTTTGTTTTATAAATAAATTTACGGAGTACCATATTCCTTTTTCCACCATTTTGGATCGCTAAAATCTAATTTCATTTTAGCGATTAAACTTCCATCACGTTCTTTACCATCGTAAATCAAAATATGTTCTGGAAAGGCTTTATGATTAAAAGATAATGCATATAAATATGCTTCTGGTGCCAATCTTTCCATCATCATTATTCTTAATAAAATTGCACCTTCATCATCTTCTTCCATAATTCGGTACCAACAATAGGTACCATTCCATAAAATATGATTAATATTAGTAATTTCGTCAGCCCATAAATTGTATAAAAAGTTAAAATCATAATAATATATCAACTTTCGCTTTTTACCATTATATATAAATTCTAATTGCCATTTAGCATTAATATCATATCCTTGATTATCTATATCATAAGTAATTATAGAAGGACCTAATAATGTATGTATTTCTTTAGATGGATAGCCTGTTTTATGATTATGTTCATACCAAAAATCATGTTTTTCAACATTCTCATCGCTACCGTCTTTTAAAATAGTTCGAATACGTGTTTTATGATCTTCCCATGAACCGCCAAATGCTCTATCTAATACATTAAGAACATATATAGTATCAAATTCTGGAACTAAAAGTATTGGACCCATAATATCTGTAGCCATACCAAGATATAATACATTTGTAGATTGTGTTAAAGCCATATGCGATAGTTATGTCTTTATCCTTAAGGAAAAATTATTGATAGAAGTAGCTAGCTGTTAATACTTAATTCAATTTTTTACAAGTTAAGATTGATATTTCTTAACACTTTTATTCCAACACAGTGCCTTAAAATAAATGTTATTATTAAAAAACCTAATTTAATTATAATGATAAATAATACTCATTATTGGAAAGAAATATATAAAATACATAATATTCCATTTACTTATTATGATATTTTAGATATGGTTCAAGTTTATAATAGAAAAGATATTATAACAAGAGAAGTAATAATTCCAGATAAATATCAAAATGGAGGTATTCGAAAAATGATAGAATCTGAAGAAGATACTAACACTGAATTATTTAAATATAAAAATAAAGAAATAGTCATGTTTAAAACGATTGAAAAACACTCAATAAAATATTCAATACATAAGATATATAAAAATCAAGATATGGAAGAATTACGATATTGTTTATTAATTGAAATCTATAATAATTTGGCAAATATAACTAACATAATGTCATCAAATAATTGCAAATATGAAAAACCCAAAAATATAAATATAGGTGGATCTGAATTATTAGATATAGCAATTGCCTTTATAAAAAGTAAAAAGAAAGAATATAATATAAAAAAAATATGCTTAAAAGATAATTCATCAAAATATTATTATTATAATGGAAAACAAAAAGCTCAACCGATGTCATATTTATATACATTGTTATTTGGCGATACATGGTATGGTTCGAGAGGATTTCGACCTTATAATAATGTAGCAGCAGCAAATGCAAAAGAAATAGATGATAAGATTTTAACTGGTAGTACAACTATAATGTTAAATAAAGAATATGAGATAAATAAAAAAATATGGAATTTTATAGAAGTAAAACATGTTCCGAAATTAAAATCACTAATTTATAATTCTTATGTAAGAAATAAAAATATATTGGGATCATTTGATATAAATTTATTATTAAAAATATTATCGAAAGAAAAATACAAAGAAACAAATTTTGGTAAGTTTTTACAATATTTACTTGATAAGAATTATTTAAATTGCATAATATTATTTGACATTGGATATGAATTATTTAAATCAATAAAAGTACCTGTAATTGATGCCGATAATAAAATAATAGATTATGCCAAATATTATGATTTTTATGGGAGATCGTTTTATTTGAATATATAAAAAATTGAAATTAGTTATTATAATTAATAATAAGTAATAGGATATAAAAAATGTCTTTAGTGCATATTCCAATTATAGAATTAGTAAAAGATTCTATTGTTAGACACTGTGAAAATTATAATTATTTTCCGAATGAATCTAATTATCCTACTAATCCATATACATTTTTTACAGCATATTCTAAAAATAAAAAACTAACTGAAAATGATAATTATTGGGAAAAAGGAGGATTAAGTGATTCAGTATTATATACTTATGAAGTTAAAAAGAATATTAAATTATTATATATTAAAGAGTGCAAATTTCATAATATTTTAGAAGATATATTACCTTCTGAAATTTTTAATCTTTTACCATATAATGTATCAGATCCTTCTTTTCCTTACGAATGTAAATTTAATAATAATCCCATACAAACATATACATGGGATTATATTGATTGTGGACTTCTTGCAAAACTTACAAAAGCAGATGGAATTATAAGACATGACGAATGTATTTTATTTGAAAATTATGAAGAAAAGATTGATTATAAAAATATGATTATTTATGGTAATCCAATAAAAATAAAAAACTATTCTGAAGTTGAAGATATTGATATTTATTACAGACCGCCTGAAAAAATAATTGATATCCTAAAAGAATATATAGTAATTAAACATTAAATATAATTTTATTTATCCTACTAAAAACTATTCTTTAATTTAATATAAATAAATTATTATAAAAAATTGATTAATAAATTGATTAATTAGTATAAATCTTAATAAATAAAAATGTCAAAAGCAAAATTATTATTTGATGAAGCAAATCAAAAAATCCAAAGATTAAATTTATTTACTACAAGAATTTTTGGAAATAGTGAAGATTTAAAAGAACAAATTGTGGATTTGCTATATCGTTCATTTGATCAATATAATATTTGTAAAGACTATGAAAATTCTATTGTATGTTTAGAAAAAATAATGAAATATGCCAAAAATGATGATTTATCAAAATATGCACAAGATGCTATAAAAATTTATATAAAATTAAAAGATTTTGATAAAATTGAATCGCTAATTGAAACTTATTTTCCACCAGATAGAATTACTGGTCAGACTATAAAAATATTATCTACACTAATAAAAGAATTTATTGATATTGATGAATTTAATAAAGCAGAAAAATATTTATTAATGGGTCAACAATATGCTGAATATTTAGGTTCAACTACAAATATTTTAGAATATAAAAATATTCATGCTCATTTATATTTAAAATCAGATCCTCCAAAATATAAAGAAGCATCTGAATTATTCATGCAATTAGGTAGAGAATATTTAGATAATAAACTATTATCTAGTTATGCAATTGATGTTTTTACTAAAGCAATTATTATACAATTAGTTCGCGAAGATATTGTAAAAGCAGAAGAATACTTTAATTTAGCAACTAATTATGATTTTAAATATATGAATTCAAGAGAAGGAAAATTTGCAAATAATATTTTAAATTGTGTGAAAAAAAGCAATGAGAGTGAATTTATGCAATTTGTAGAAGAATATGATAATGGTAAATCAATTGAACCAGTAATAATATCTCTTTTATTAGCAATTAAAAATAAATTTAATACAATACTCTAAATTAAATATTTTTTTTATTTTTAAATTATATTTATAATATATATATTATAAATATGAATTTTGAAGAAAAATTAAATAATATTACAGATAAAGTAAATAGTAATTTTTTAGATGGGGTTTTAGATAAGGAAGAATTAAAAATTATTTTTTACAAAAGTTTTTATAGATTTCAAAACAATGATCGTAGTAAATATACATTAGGATATCCTATAAAAAATGAAACAGATTCAGAATGTTTTAGAATTACTGGTTTTAATATATTTATGAGAATGCAGGAAAAAATTTGGGATGAAATAGATAATTTATGTGAAAAGGATGAAATTTTATTATTAGTATGTAAAATTAAAGAAAATAAATGTTTAAATGGCAGTGAAACTAATATTTATAATAAATATTTACTTCTTCAAACAAGTATTGAAATGACATCTACAGAAATATTAAATATAATGTATTCTAATAGTGATAATATATCTGTAAAAAGACAAAAATTATTAAATGAAAGATTTAAAATTTTATCCATATCATCAAATATTGGAGTATATGTAAATCCAATATTATATAGTACTGATAAAGATACTTTGAATAAATTATTATTTTTGGAAAAAATTATTAATACATATGATAAAATTTTAGAAAATAATTTTGATTTAAATAAAAAAATGGAAGATGACCTTATTATGGGTGATACATCATTATTAATTAAGTCATTTAAAGATACTATTGAAAATTTATTTGAATTATTTGAATCAAGTGAAAATAGAAATAGTCATGCCGAAGCATTAGATAGCGAATTAAAGAAATATTTCACGGATATTATAATTGATAAAATAAAGGAATTGTATAAAAATTTAAATACAGAAATCAATGAAATAAAAGATATATCTAAAAATGATGAATTAATTAATTTAAATATTAAAAGAGCCAATGAAATATATGAAAAAATCAAAATTTTAAATGAAGAAATAAAAAAATTAAATAAGGAAGAAAATAAAGATGACAAAAAAATCAAAGAAGATGAACGAAAAATATTAAAAGATGAATATGCAGAAATTACAAAAAATGAATTCTCTCCATATAAAGAAATTCATTCATCATATATAAATGTTTTGTCACAAAATAAATATGAGAATATGCAAAAAAGATTAAAAGAAATCGGAGAATTAATTAAAATTATAGAAGATTATATTAAAACTGATATAAAAAGTATACCGCTACAATTTGAATCTTTTACATCTGATAATTGTGATTTCCAAAAATTAAGAAATTTTAATGATGTTTATTTAAGAAAAATTTTAGCTTATGATGAAGTTTCAGGATCAGTCAGTTTGTTATTTTTAAACTATTTTATGAAATTTGCCATAAATGATTCTTTTGGTAGACAGGTTATTATAATGAATGATGTAGAAAAAGATAAAAAATTGGATAGATTAAAAAATATTTTTGATAGTACACAAAATAGTTTATTAAATGATTATTTAATTTTTAATTTTGATGGTGGACAAAATTTATATCCACCTGAAGATATTTTTAGTAATATTAAAATAATTAAAGTAAAACATTCTGATGGATTGATTAAAGAATATAAATTAGTCGGAATTGCATATAATTGTGGAGGAAGACATTCTGTATCATCTGTTTGTTACGGAGATAATTGTTTATCTGATATATCTGATAATATTATTCATGAACAAATTAATGAAGACACTACAATTGAATTCCCTTTAAATACTCCATTAAAAGGTACAAAATTATGTGGTTCAAATAGTTATAAAATTGAATTATTATTGTATGAACCTGTAGAAACAGTCAAAAGATTACAAGAAAAATTAAATGATTTTAAATCAATATATATTAATATTAAAGATATTGTAGTATCCGGAGGTAGTAATTCAAATTATTATATAAAATATTTAAAATATAAGCAAAAGTATCTAAATTTAAAAAAATTGAAAAACAATTTAATCTATTAATAAAATTATTAACTATCTAAATAATCATATAAAATGGAGGAACAGAATAATAACACTATTCAGATTACAACAAATAATCTGGAAAATTTGATTCGACAGAAACAAATTAATTTCAATGATCTAAAAAATCATTTAAATTTAGTAAAAGTAGAAAATATTTATTATGAAATGATTATTAAAAGCTATTTTGGTTATGATAAGTATATTGAATTAAAAGAATATTTTAATAATAATTCATCATAAAAAATATTTATAAAACTCATAGCGTGTTACAAATTAAATATTATCTTTTATTTTATCTATAATATTTGTATAAAATATAATATTCACTTAATCATATTTTTATTGATAAAAAAATATGATTTTTAGTTTGGTAATTTTTACATTATTATTTTAATTAAAAAATAAAATTTTCAGTTTCTCCTGTTTCTTTAATAGTGTGTTTTACACCATTTAATGTAAATATATTAAATTTATTATCATTTGTACTTATCCACTCACTACCATTGTAAAATGGAGTAGAACCATCTAATAATACAAAAATAATATCAACTATATCAGATAAATTTTTAATATTTTTTAAATCTATACCTAATTCGGGATTTAAAAATTCTAGACTTGGTTGTTTTGTCCAATCATATTTAATGAAATCGTATTTAAATGGATAGTTAAAATTTATTTTTAAGTCTAAATCATTACTAAAATCTGTAAATTTAGTCATATATAAATTTATACGAGAATCATATACATCAAATTTATAACACATTTTTTTTAAATTCCTTATATTATTATATCCAAGTTTAGTAGATATATAATTACCGATGATATCTGAATAAATAAATGGACGCATATTTTTTAATCTACCATTTATCTTATCAAATACATTATCACTGTTTATACTTATATTTGGGATTAATGGTTTAGATAAATCAGTTTTAAATAAATCATGCTTATGTAATCCACCAAAATCTATTGGAAAAATATAAATAAATTCTTCTGTTTTACCCCATTTTAATCTATTATTCAATTTATAGGTTTTATTATTTAGAGTAAAAGTTGTTGTATATATGTGTTTATTTTTATCAGTTACTGGTATAATTTTTACCATTAAATTATCAGATTTAATATCTACGTATTGATAATCAAAATATGCATTAAAAATAAATGCTAACATTTCAATTTGTCTATTAAAAGTTTCGGTATTATTTATTAGTATTTCTAAAAATTCATTTTCCAAATTTGATTTTATTTTAGCTAATCCTACTTTTTTATTAGCATTAAAATCATTAATTTTTTTATCCAAATCTTTTTTAAAATTAAGATTCGATTTAATACTATTAAAATTTTCCGTTTTATAATACTTATTAATACCATTAAAATATCTAGTTAATGAATATGTATTATTTTCTTTAAATGCATCAAATAAAAGCTTTTTCTTATTTAATCCCAATAATTTTAATAATTCTTCTTCATCAACTTTAGGTAATCCTTCGCTTCCCCATAATTGTGAAGTATCAAATTTTAATGTTTCAATTAAATTTTCATTTTTATAAATATTTATATCGTAATATTTAGTATCATTTTTAATTAGTTCCAAATAAATATCTGGTTCAACAACATAAACAGAATTATAATATTGTAATAGTACATTATTTTCAACAAAATGTGTTTCAATTATTTGGTCAATTTCGTTTACATAATCTTCATAAGATATGCCAATATTATCAATAAATAAATTATTCAAATATTCATAAATTCTTGTATGAAAATATTGCGAAACCATATAACTTTTTATAAATTCTGAAATTAATACATAAGCATTTTCATCAGGATTTATAGGACTTTTACATTTTATTATGCCATGAATATCAGCAAAAAATGGATATTTATCTTTTAATAATGATATTGCATATCCTCCGCGAAATTCATCAATTGAAGTTGAGTTTGTAAATTTAAAAAAAATGTTTTTTTCTTCTCCATTATCTATATAGTTATTTATATATCCAACACCAATATTTTTACTACCAGGATTATCATGTTGTGGTACCATTTTAATATCTTTTAATATTTCACATTTATCAGTTGGAATTAGCGATTCATTATTAAAAATATCAATTAGATTTGGCATTATATTTAAAAATCCCCCATATTGGTTTTTAAATTTTAAATTAATATATTTCTCTTTATATTTAAGATATTTCTTATAATAATTATTTTGCATATTATATATTATTAACTAAATAAAAAAAATGAAAATTTAAAATACATATATATACAATATAATCAATAATTTATGAATTTTATAAGATTCAAAAATGTCACAAATCCTCGTCAGTCTAACATCCGTATTTAATTTGTCAGCTACTAAATATATTAATACTGGAGACAGAAATTTAGATAATGCCTTAATTGTATTAAGTAGTGTTATAATTGCTTCTATAATGAATTACATTTTTGGATGCAATTATAAACAAATGTATAATAAATTTGTGTATTATGCATTTTATTTGTTGAAAGATGTTAGTGATCCTAAAAGTTTACCATATTTACACCCTGCAAAATCTACATTTGAAACATCTAATACTGCAGAAATTACAAAAAATAATAACAATCCACTAAAAACTTTGGCAATACAAATTACATATGGAAAAAAATTTATCGATTTTTTAAATTTTCAAAAATACTTATCAATTTATAAACAGGGGTTATATTCATCAATGGGAGATTATATTGCCATGAATGTATATAATGGTAATGTTGTATACGGTCAAACTTATTTTAATAGTAGTTACGATCGATTAACATTTTATTCAGATGATGATACTGCTATTATATATACTCATGAAAAAATTATGAAACAATATGAAGAATATGTAAAATCAGTTGATGAAAAAAATAAAACACAAAAAATCTATTGTATGAAATCAGAAGGAATTGTTGAATTGGGAAATATTTCAAAAAATAAAGTATTTGATACACTATTTTATGACCAGAAAGAGGAACTGATTAATCTACTAACAAAATTTAAAAATGGGAAACTTTATCCAAAGTGTATTTCAATGGATAACAAGTTGGGTATTTTACTATATGGTCCTCCTGGAACTGGTAAAACAGGTACTATTTCAGCAATTGCAAATATGTTAGAGCGAGATGTTCTGCAAATTAATTTTTCAGAAATTACAACATGTGGTCAGCTTGATGCAGTTTTGTCAGAAAAAAACAGGAGCAAAATTTTAGTATTTGATGAATTTGACTGTATAATGGATGCACTGATTAATCCTAATAAAATTATGAAAGAACCTGATAATACAAGCAATAAATGGGCTGATTTACTGGCAGTAGCTGAAGGTGATGAAAGAAAGGAAATTCTAAAAATGGTTAAAGAAAATAAATCTCCTACTAAAGATACTATATTGGATCTTGGATATCTACTATATAAACTTGATGGTCTGGAAGATAATAACAATCGTATTATTATTGCTACAACAAATAATCCTGAAAAAATTAATCCTACATTGCTAAGACCTGGACGATTTGACATTAAACTATGTCTACAAAATTGTTCTGGAAAAATGTTAAAAGATATTATTGGGAACTTTTTTGATAATCATGATTTCAATGTCGATAAAATTCCTGTTAAAAAATACTCTCCACTTGAAGTTATTAATGCATGTTTGGTTCATAATAATCTGGAAAAAGTATTGTCTATTTTAGTTTAATTTTTTTATAAATAAATTAGTATCTATATACTAAAACTACTCTTAAAAAATGTGTAAGCTTAAAGATATTTGAGTATTATAATGTATAATTATAATGGCAAATTTAAATGAAGCTTTTGAATTGCAACAATTCAAAACGCATAATATTTCAATAATTGAGCAAAACAATACCGAAAAACCAAATAAAAAATCATTAATTAGTAAAATATGGAGATTTATAAAAAAAACATTATCATGTTTTAAAAAAAATAAGTTAAGTCATTCAGCACAAGAATATCTTGATAATTTTAATCTTATTAATCCAGAAGAAATACCACCAAATATTTTAATAGAATTAAAAAAATATAGTGAAAAAAACAACCTAAATTTGGCTTTTAATAAAGAAGATGCTGAAAAAAAATTTAATGAGTTTAACAAAATGAGGAATAAAGAAATTTTGGAATGTTTTAAAACTCATCAATTACAACCATATTATAATAAATCAACAAATAAACTCAGTGAATTTTTAAGTGAAGATGCTCGTAATTTTTTATTAAATGATATGGGCGCAAAACCTATCCCGCCGCATATTTTGAATGAACTTATTGAATTCAAGAAAAAAGTAATTTGTAAATAAGAATAAATTATATTATGTATAATTTGTTTAATAATATATAATATATATGAAAATAAACAAATCATTATATGAAGCTAATCATCCAAATAAATCTCTAAAAGGGACTGGATTTAAAAATAAAGAAAAAGCAATCCAAACAATTAAATTAATAAAAGATAAAGATATTATTTATCAATTTCAAGTTATAAATACAATGTATAATAGAGCAAAATATCATCCATATCAAACAAAAGATATGAAAGAAGCAATGAAAGTTTACAAATTATGGTTAGAAAAATATAAAAAAAATAATATCTGATTATTAGTCATCCATACAATTCCACCATTGACCTGTTTCATCTACATTATCACATGTATTTGCATTTTGACAACCGGCACAAGATAGAATAACTCTATTTTCATGCGGCTTATAGTCAATAGAATGAATATAATAATCACCAAAGCATTCAGGATCATTATATAATGCAACTTTTGTATTACTTGGAATTTTTGAAAGTAAATCAATTAATTTATTTGCAGTTAGATATGTTACATTATCTCCTGTTGCATAATGAAGAGATGTTTTGTTTTCTATAATATTTCTAGAATTATAAATATGTTGAATATAATCACGAAATTCTTCAATTAAATTATCAAGATCTAAAATTTGATTAGTTGAATTAAATTTTGATTCAAAATTAATAATATCAAATTGATTTGTATCAAAATCATTTCCATCAATTTCTGGAACTGTATTACAACACATAATAAGTATTCCAGGGAAATTAACTTTTCGCCCATATATTGATAAAATATTATTATTTAAAATTGTTTTTAATACATTAGCATCAATTTTTTTATTAATATCTGAATCCTGAATAATTGCAATTCTTTTTTCATTCAAGCCATCAAAAATATAATTATTTATAGGTTTCTCAAGTATGCGTTGTGAAACATAATCGATTTTAGTACTACCATAAACATTTTTAAGAAAATTTATAAATCTACTCTTTCCACTAGCCGCTAGTCCTTTAAATACAAAAAGTTTTTGAGTAGGTTGATCGGAATGAATTGCATCTGCAATTGTTTTTACAACATAATGTCTAATTTCCTCATTAGGAAAGATTGATTTAAGATAAGAATGAACTGATGAATATTTTAACATTTTAATAGTTTATTATTATAAAAATTTGTTTATATTAAATATTCAATTTTTTATATTAAATATTCAATTTTTTATTGATGCATATAATATATTTTTGAATTTTATAAAAAAATTAGTTATCAATCCCAAAAATATCAATTGCAGCGTGTGCTAGTGCATAATCGCCATATACTTTCATAGCTTCAATAAGTGCATATGTTTGAGCTTTTGAAGATGCTCGTGCAGCAATATCGTATTGAAAATATGCTTCTGTAATTTGTTCTTGTGAAATAGCCATCTTTTTTGCATTTTCATATGCATTTAACATTGTCTTTTCAAGCGTTTGTGCACGTAGCATTTCCATTTTGGCATCATCTAGTCGCGAATTATTATTAACAATAGATGTCATTTTGCGTATTTTTAATAAAACCTTTAGAGATTTAAATTAGTTTAATAAATAATAGCACTATCAACTATTTAAAAAAATCAATTTTTTTTAAAAAAAAATGAAAAAATGACGATATATTATAAAATTATTAATAAAGAAATGCTAAAAAATGAATATTCTAATATTCCACTTTCAATAGAAAATAAGCTAGAAAAAAAACTTCATAATAGGAAAAATCATCCTATTGAGATTATAAAAAATAACATTTATAAATATTTTGAAAGTTTAACAGAATATAATTTTTCGTATTTTGATAATTTAAGCGAAATTGTCTCAGTTGAAGATAATTTTGATAAATTATTAATTCCAAAAGATCATCCAGCGAGAAAAAAAAGTGATAGTTATTATGTTAATGAAAATTATGTTTTAAGAACACATACTTCTGCACATCAGAATGAATTGCTTAGTAAAGGTTTTACACAATTTATAGTTACTGGAGATGTATATAGAAAAGATGAAATTGATTCACATCATTACCCAATATTTCACCAAATGGAATTATTAAGTATTATTGATGACAATAAAGATCCTGAAGTAGAATTAAAAAAAATTTTATCAGGATTAGTTGAATATTTATTTCCAAATTGCGAATATCGTTATAATAACGATTACTTTCCTTTTACACATCCTTCTTATGAAATTGAAGTTAAATATATGAACAAATGGATGGAAATTTTAGGATGCGGTGTAGTACAACCTAAAATTTTAGAAAATAATAATATTTTTAATAAAAAAGCAATTGCTTTTGGATTAGGATTAGATAGATTAGCTATGATTTTCAGTGAAATTCCAGATATACGATATTTGTGGTCAGAAGACGAAAAATTCATAAATCAATATGCTGATGGCAAGTTAAACAAATTTAAACCATTTTCTAAATTACAACCACTTTATAAAGATGTTTCTTTCTACATAAATTATGATGAAATTATAGATAATAAATGGGTATTAGAAAATGATTTTTTTGAACTAATTAGAGATAGTGCAGATGATTTATTAGAAGAAGTTAGAATATTTGATACTTTTGATAATAAAAAAAATAATAAAAAATCACATACATATAGACTAAAATACTCGCCAAATGATCCAAAATATAATGACCCTGGAAAATTTAATGATATTAGCAATGATATACAAAGTCAATTATTAGAAAATATAAAAAATAAACTAAAGACAATTACACCAAGATTTTAATTTATCAAAAAATAATTTTAACATAAATATTATCATAATTCATTTTGTGGATTTTCATTATTAATATCTTTTATTATTATTTTACTAATACGGTCATATTTATTTAATGATCTTAGTTGATTCTTCTCGAAACTTAAATCATATTCATTTGTAGTATAATTATTATAATTGATAATAAAAATATTGCCTTTATTATAATAATTCTGATAATATTTATTAATTCGATGATCATCCTCTAACATTCTAATACAAAGTAATTCATAATAACCTCCTAATCCTTTAGTTCTAAATACTTTTTCTGTAAAATAATATACTTTTTTGAGAGTCATAGTTATAAAATTATTACACCTTTTTCACTGAAAAATGGGACATGTTAAGTGTAATTTTTTTCGTGTTTTATATGTCTTTGAGACGTTACATGTCTATCCCAATTATCTTTTGAAAAAGTACCAATGTCGCATAATTTACAATAATATTTAAATTCTTGCTCTCTTTTTTCTTTATTTGAATGTTCATTTAATTCATGTTGTTTAAACATAATTTTATTTGTTGATTCATAATCACATTTTTCACATTTATATGAACCTTTATAATCTGATCTTTTTTTCCTTTTCCCTGTCTTATGTTTTTCTGTTTCTATATGCTTTTCCCATTTTGATATTTCATTACAATAAAATTTGCAATTTTCACAATTATATTTATATTCTTTTTCTTCCATTATTTTACTTTATTATATTTTATTATATATATTTTTATTTTTAAATTTTTTTTGTATATAGAAAATTATATTTTTCATATGCGGAAAATATATAAAAAATAATTTCTAAATATATAATATACATTATGGAAAAATCCAAAAAACCACCTGATAAATACAAAACTATCAAATATACTTTAGATAGTATATTAGCAAAAGATAAAGATAATAAAATTATTTTAGATGAAAAAATTTTATTTAATGCTGTTTTTAGAACTCATCAAATTATTATTCACACTTATCAATTTTTAAGATTATGGATTCTTGATAAATATCATAATAATAAAGATATTCCTAATATTTCTGATGATACTATTAAGATGGCTTTTAAAGTTTTAGTTAAAAGTTCACAAGGTCCTAAACCAAAAGGTTCTAATTTAAAATTATATGATGAATTTACTATTTTTTATAATGAACATTATACTAAACTTAATTATGATACTAAATTAGATGGTTCTAATCTTTCTCAAATTTTAAATTATTCTGCTATCGATATGTTAACTAATATTGAAAATAATATTAAATTAAATTTTTCTAAATATGTTAGAAGATTTGTTAATTCTTCTTTCAAAAAAATAAATAATGATATTTTGGAAAAAGCAGAAAAAGGACAAAAAACTAAATTAAGAAAAGAATTAAATAAAGATTTAGTTGATATAAAAAATGACTTATTTGATAATACTTTATTAAGTAATAATAAATATCATGATTGGATAAAAAAACATAGAGATAATATTATTCCTAAAAATATATCTAATTCAATTGATTTTGATATTAATTATAATCCACAAAAATATATTAAGAATATGATTTATATGTGTATTGAAATTGAAAAATTAGAAACAAAATCTTTTCAATTCTTTCCTTTAAGAAATAATATAATATTAAAAAATTGTCCAATTGATACTAAATCTTTAATAGAATTACTTATAAAAGAAGATAAAAATGATTATTTATTAAATATCGAAAAATACAAAGATATTTTATGGAATCAGTATTTTAATCTTAATCATCCTATTTTTAAACAAAATAATTATAGTTTTGATTATAGAATTTCTACTGATTGTTATTCTGTTTCTATTCAAATGATTCATAAAGATTTTATTCAAAAGGAAAAAGATAAAAAGGCAAATATGAAAAAACAAAAAGGAATAATGAAAAATGCCTGTAAAGATATGACTCAAGAAGAGAAAGAAAAATATAAACAAAAACTAAATGATAAAAAGAAAGAAGAAAATAAATTATTTAAATTAAAATTAAAGGAAGAAAAAGATAAAAAGAAACAAGAATTTAAAAAACTATCTAAAGAGGAACAAAATAAAATAAAAGATAAATTAGCAAAAGAAAAAGTATCAACTAAAGAATTTCCTTATTTGGAAGATTTAAATGAAAAACAATTAGAAGAACTAAAAAAGAATAATTGGGTTGTATGTGATCCAGGTAAGCGAATTTTATTTTATATGAAAAATAAACATGGTATACGATTTAGGTATTCTAATAGGCAATATGTTAATGATATTAAAAGATTAAAATATCAACGATTATTAAAGAATTATAAAGATAAACAAAATATAACTAAAACAGAAAATGAACTAACTAAATTAAGTTCAAAAACTTGTAATATAGAATCATTTAAGAATTTTGTTAAAACGAAAAACAAATTAAATGAAGTATTATTACAAAAATATTGTGATGATAAATTTAGAAAGTATAAATGGTATAGCTATATAAACAAAAAGAAAACAGAAAGTAAAATAATTAAATCAATAAAAAGTAAATTTGGAAAGAATGCTATAATAAATTATGGTGATTGGAATGCAAATGGAGGCATTCAAATGAGAAATTTTATATCAACGCCTAATTTAGGATTAAAAAAAAAATTGGCAGAACAAATGAAAGTATATAATTTAGATGAATTTAGAACATCGAAATTAAATTACAAAACAGAAGAAATAGGAGAACATTTATCATATACTGATAAAACAGGAACAATACGAGAATTACATTCAGTACTAACGTATCAAACGGAAAAAGGAAGTAAAGGATGTATAAATAGAGACGAAAATTCAGTAAATAATATGATAAAAATAGTAAACTATTATTTAGAACATAAAAAGCGACCAATAAAATATACACGCGAATATGATCTGGATAATAAAAAAATAAAAGATAGTAACCCGTTAGAAGGGAAAGAAAATCAAGGGTCAAATACTATCAAGCCTGAAAAGGTGCAATTACCCAAATTCACTTGAAAAGTGTCCCATTTTTCAGTGAAAAAGGTGTAATAAGTATTTTCTTATGTTAAAAATAAAAACTTATTCTAAAATATAATTTTACACACAATCATATAGTTTGTGTGTAAAAAAATTTCTTTATTAGATAAAATTTAAAATAAGTATTTATCATTAAAGTAAAATATGAGGTTATATCACTTTTATTCTTTATATTTTAATTATAAATATGAAATTTATGATTTATTAAATATAATAAAATGATGACATAATATGAAAAATCATGACATACCCGTGACATTTCATATATTTTTTATGACAAAACGTGACATTTTTTCGAAAAAATATATAAAAATAAAATATATTTTATATATTATATGTATAATTGTAACTTATGTAATTATGAAACATCTTCAAGAACCGCTTTGTGCAATCATAAAAAAACAAAAAAACATTTGCAAAATTTTGAAGAAAATGAAAAAAAAATAAGAGAAGAAAAAGAAAATGAATTATTAAAATTAAAAAATAAGGAAATAGAAGAATTTAAAGAAAAATTGGCTGAAAAAGAAAAAGAATTACTAATAAAAGATAAGGAAATTGCAAAATTAGAAGTAGAAGCAAAAATCTACAAAGAACTATCAGAAAAAGGGAAAAATATAAACCAAGGTATTATAATTAATACTAATAATACTAATAATTTAAATTATGTAAACAAACACTTTAAAAATGCACCACCATTAAAAAAGCTATCAAATTATATGTTAAATGGAATCGATTTAAATGACGATACACAGATAGATAAATTAACAGATAGTATTATTTATTCTTATAATAACAAATGCTTACATAAATTAATAGGAGACCATATAATAGAAAATTATAAGAAAGATGATTTAAATTTACAATCATTTCATGCAACAGATGTGGCTCGTAGAAAATACTTAGTAAAATTAGAAGATAGTTTGGGATTTTTATATGATGAATCATCAGATGAAATAGATAAATATAATCCAGAAGAAAGTGAAAATGAAATAAGTAGTTCTGATGACGACGACGATTATGAAGAAATTAAAAATGATTATGAAAAAAATAAAACCAAAGTATTAGTTAAAAAGAAAAAATCGAAATGGACAAATGATAACGAAGGCGTAAAATTATCATATTTATTATTAAATCCGATGATAAAAAGAATAATAAGACAATTGAAAAAGAAATGTCGTGATTATAACGATGAAATGAAAAAAAATATTAATAAAATACCTACAATAGATGAAGCAAAAAGATTTGAAGTATTAGCAAATATATTAAAAGAAATAGATCAAGATAAATTAAAGAAAAATATAAATAATTATATAGCACCTTATTTTGGATTAGTTAAGAAGTGACATTTATAATTTAAGTTAGGAAGAGCTCATTATCTTTAAATATAATAAATTATCTCTATAAAATATTATAATTATTAAGTATGAAAATATTTGAAGATATTGTAAATAAATTAGAAATTAAAAAAAAAGATATATTATTTGAACCATATTTAATGTATTTAATTGATAATTTTAAAAATATTAAATTTAATATAAATAATAATTATCAATTTGGTGGAGGTAAACTATCTTTTATTTATAATAATATAAAATTTATTTTTAGAATAGTTGATACAACTGATAAAATCATAATAAAATTATTTGACAAAGATAATAATTTTTACTGTGTTTCTATTATAATTGAAAAATCGCATAATATTGCATCAATAAAATATATAACTGCAAAACCAGATTGTATTACACCAAAAGAATATAATACTGGTACTTTTTTATTAGAAGCAACAATATTATTTTTAAGAAAATATCAAAAAGAATTTAATATAAATATTATAACACTTCTTGATGAAGCCAATATAAATTGTGGTAAAGATAAGATAATATTATCACAATTAAAAATTTTGACTTCAGGGCATACATGCTATTCAAAACCAAGACATAATATATTTTGTAATAATTTATGTAAAAATAAAAATTGTATTTATAGGGATTTTGGATTTATTCCTTATTTTGCGGATCCAAAAGAAAATAATGATATTATAAAAAATAAAATAAAAAAAAATATATCAATAATTTCGGAAAAAATAAGTAAATATCCAAATATAGTGAACATAATTAATAAACATACCAAAGAAACTAAATTAAATGAAATTATAATAAAAAATATGTATAATGAATATAAAAATGAACCAATATGGTATTTTTTTAAAAAATTATTATTAAATTATGACAAATATTGCGTATTGTTTAATTTAATATATCAAGAAATATTTTCAGAATTAAATTTATTTTATTTTAATAATTATAAATATTATTATTCTATACAAAAAATAGAATAACTTATTCTCAATATAAAATTTACACACAAACTATATGATTGTGTGTAAAAAAAATTCTTTATTAGATAAATTTTAAAATAAGTATTTGTTAGTTAAAGTAAAATATTAGATTATAGTACTTTTATTAATTTTAAAACATTATTAATAATTAAATTAAAAATTTTTATATATAAAAATATGTAGTTTTTTTCCTACCATAACTACCATATTTCTACCAGAAACTACCATAAACTACCAGAAACTACCATAAAACTACCAGAAACTACCAGAATAATATATAAAAAATTATTTATTTGTTACTATTATATTAAAAATGTTCATTTGTGAAATATGTAATTATCAAACATATGATAAATCAAATATTAATCATCATAATAAAACAAAAAAAGCACATTAATAATAAAGAAGCAAATGATAAAAAAATAAAAGAGGAAAATGAAAATGAATTAATAAAACAAAAAAACAAGGAAATAGAAGAACTAAAACAAGAATTAATAAAAGTAAAACAAGAAAAGGAATTAGAAAAATTAGAAGTAAAAGCACAAATCTATAAAGAAATATCGGAAAAAGGAAAAAATATAAATCAAGGTATTATAATTAATACGAATAATACTAATAATTTAAATTATGTAAATAAGCACTTTAAAAATGCACCACCATTGAAAAAAATATCAAATTACACGTTAAACGGTATTGATTTAAATGATGATACACAGATAGATAAATTAACAGATAGTATTATATACTCTTATAATAATAGATGTATGCATAAATTAATTGGTGATCATATAATACAAAATTATAAAAAAGATGACTTAAAATTACAATCTTTTCATGCAACAGATGTTGCTCGTAGAAAATACTTAGTAAAGTTAGAAGATAGTTTAGGATATTTATATAACGATTTATCAGATGAAATTGATAATTATGATCCGGAAGATAATTTAAGTATATTAGAAAACGAAGAGAGCGAAGATGAAGAATATGAGGATATAAAAAAAGATTATGAAAAAAGTAAAATAATAATCAAAAAGAATAAATCAAAATGGACAAATGATAACGAAGGAGTTAAATTAGCATATTTATTATTTGATCCAGTAATAGGAAAAATAATAAGACAATTAAAGAAAAAATGCCGTAATTATAATAATGAAATGAAAAAAAATATTAATAAAATACCGACATCAAATGAAGCAAAAAGATTTGAAGTATTAGCAAATATATTAAAAGAAATAGATCAAGATAAATTAAAGAAAAATATAAATAATTACATAGCACCATATTTTGGATTAGTTAAGAAGTGAAATATAAAAAATAAATTATATATATATTGAAGTAGGGCGAGACCCTCTCTACTTTTGTTAAAAATAAAAAAAATATTAAACCATATGTTATTATAAATAAATAAAAATAATTTAATTTTATAGATTTAGTATAAATGAATTATTGGGGTCAAATTTTAGAATTACATAATATAAAATATTCTGGGGAAAATATAAGATATTTGCAAGATTATAAATTTAGAAAAAATATTGGTATACAAATTAATTTAAAAGAAAAGTATCAATATGGCGGAGCTAAATATAAATTTAAATTTAAAGATTTTGAAGTAACAATACGTAGTACAGAAGATAATCATAGCATAATATATTCTTTAAACAATAATTATGATTGTTTATTGATAGACATTGATAAAGAAGAAAAAAATATAGCAACAATTACAGGAATTTCAGCAGATTATGGATGTTTTGATGATAATAAAAAAAGAATGAAAGGTTCAGATTTATTAGATTTAGCAATAAAATTTATAGAAACAAAAAGAAATTTTAAAACAGAAAATGGGGGAATATTAAAAGTTAATAAAATCCAATTAACCGATAATTCTCATATTAACTGTAATAAAATAAAAATAAAATTAGCTAATTTATATACTTTATGTAATGGATATACTTGGTATATGAGTCGCGGATTTATGCCAATTGGTATAAATGATAAAGGGACAATGGAATTAATAAATTCAATTTCAAAAAATTATAAGATTATGAAAAATTTAACTATAGAAAATAGTAATATATACGAATATATAAATAATATACCAAAAACAAAAGAAAACATTGACGCCATAAAAAGTATATTATTTTTTGCAAAAGAAAATAAAAAAAAATTAGTAAAAGAATTATTTGAAGAAATTAAAAATAATTTTACTAAATATTGTACTATTATTGATTGTTTAACAGAAAATTTTTATGAGAGAATTGGTTTAAAAAGTTTTTATAAACATACATTTGTGTTAAATATATAATAAAATAGAAAGTAATTTTATAAAAAAATTTGAAAAATGTTTGATATAAATATATTAGTATTATAACTAAAGATGTCTAATACTAATCAAAGTTCAGCACCCAAAATTCCTGTTTATACAAACGCAAATGTAGGAGTACCCTCAACAACTTTTACTCCAGATGCAAATACTATTTTTGTAAATGCATATAATGGACAAACACTTTCAAGTCATCCAACATTTGCGACACCGACAGGAAATACAACTGGAAACTTAACTTTTCACGGTGGTGTAAAAGTTGATGGACAAAATATTGTATCTTGTCATAGAATAGTACCAACTAAAAAGTAGTTTAATAATTTAATTGAACATTATTATATTTATTATCAATTAAATCACTTATTTTTTTATCATATTTAGAAATATTAATTTTTTTTAAATATTTTTTAAGATTAATATTTTTTTCAATAATAATTTCATTAGACATTTGTATCATAAATGCCTTATTTTCTTTATTTTTTTTTATATAATAATTTACTTTATTATTAAAGTTTTTTAATAAATCTAATAATTGTAATTCTGATAATTTACGACCATCTATTTTTTCAGTTATAGGAATAGCATGCCAGCCAGTTTGTAAATAAAATACATTTTCTAATAATAATTTATAATCCAGATAGATATTTGCATAATCACTTCTTTTACCTAATCGTAAATAAATATATTGCGAACCTTCTTTTTTCCCAAATAATCGAACATTTTTTGTTTTATTAGATGACTTTAAAAAACCATCATTAAGTATATTATATATATAATTTTCATCTGTTGTATGTATTAAATACATGAAATATTTTATAATATTGACTTAGAATTTTAATTTTCATTTATTTTATAAAAAAAATATTAATGAATAATATTATTTAAAGCAATTTTTGCTGAAATCATTGCATCTTCTAATCTTTTATTATCTTTAGTAAGAATATCTTTTATTTCAGTATTACACTTTTCATATTCAGCAAGTCGTTGTTCATAATATTTGCATTGTTTGCATTTGAATATATTTTTAAATTTTTGCCATAAAGTCATTTTTTTATTATTTCAAGTTATTTATAATATTTTCTATTTCAATTTTTTGTCATTTTTTATGTAAAAAAATTAAAATAATATATATATATAATATTATAATAAAATGAATGATTTAACAGTTATATCTCACATATATAATGAAGAATATTTATTACCATTTTGGCTTGATCATCATAGTAAATTTTTTAAAAATGGAATAATAATTGATTATATGTCAACTGATAATTCTTTAGATATAATAAGAAAAAAATGTCCACATTGGAAAATTATTAAAACTAAAAATATTATAGATAATAAACCAAATTTTGAAGCTGAAAAAATTGATAGTGAAGTACAAGAAATAGAAAAAACAATTAATGGATATAAAATTTGTTTAAATACAACAGAATTTTTATTTTTTGATATTGACAAAATTAATTTTTTTGATCAATCAAAAAAAAATTGTTTTGGTATTAAAGTCTTTGTAGGGTTATCAAAAAATGATTATTTTATTCCAAAAAATTATGAAGAATTTACAAAAAATATAGATTTAATATCAGAAAATCATGATAGAGGTCAAAGATTTATACATAATTATGAATTCGGTAATTATAATATAGGAAGACATTACATTAATAAACCAAGTGTTAATATATTTCCAAATATGTTTATATTTCACATTGCTAATTATAATTTAAATGAGCATTTTGTTAAAAGAAGAATGCAAATACAAAATAATATACCAATTAAAGACAAAGAAAGAGGATTCGGGTATCAACATATTTTAAAAAGCGAAAATGATATTGAAAAAAATAGAAATAACATAAAAAGAACTACATTAGATATTAAGTTAAATGAAGGACTATATGATATTGTTAATAAAACTATATTATTTAACCAAAATATACATATATATTATCCTGAATTATTTTCAGATGCAAAATGGGGAGATAATAAAATTATTTTAAAAAATGATGTTAACCTATTAGAAAAAACCGATTTTAATGATAAAGGGTACAAAATTTGTCAAAGTAAAAATTACAATAATTATTTAAGAAATTTTATTGAAAATAAAATATATGAAATAACAGATAAAAAAATAATTTTAGAAGATTATCATAAAATAATAACAGATAAAGAACATGCAACAATTTTACATAAAATGCCTTATAACAAATATATTGATAATGAGTTTGAAAAATTTTGTCTCTATTTAGAAAATTTTATATCTGAAGTAACAAAAGAAAAAGTAAAAATATTTAATGATGACGTATGGGTAAGAATATGCAGACCAATAGATTTAAGTGTTATGGATTTTAATCCATATCACAAAGATATATATTTAGACTTTTATAGAAATGTTGTTAATATTTATGTACCAATAGCAGGATCTAATGAAAAATCATCACTGACAGTACAAGAAGGAAGTCATATGTGGAATGAAAATACTACTATGATAACTGAAAATGGTGCATATTTTAAAAGTATTAATAAAAAATATTCAGTTGATGCAATTGTTGCTAGTAAAATTCCAATAAACATGACTAGACCTAATCCTGATAATAATCAAATTTTGATTTTTAGTCCATATTTAGTTCACGGTGGGGCTCATAATGAAAATAATGATATAACAAGATTTTCCTTAGAAGTTAGATTTATTAAAGACAATAATAACAGTGTAGAACAAGAAAAAAACTATAGAGAATTTTTAAAAACTCGTGTTTGGAGATAATAAAATTAATTATTATTATATATATAGTATTATATATAATACTGTATGAATTTAGATAATTTTTTAATATCAGGAGGACATGGTATGGTCGGAATTAACATTAATTTTGGATTAAAACCGACTTCAAGTGAAATGAATATAAATAATTATAGTTCTATAAAAAATTTTATTAATAATAAAAAAATCGAATGTATAATACATTTAGCAGCAATTAATCTAAGAGAAGCCGAATCAGATGTTAAAAAAGCAATTAATACTAATATTAATGGAACAACTAATTTAGTAAAAATTGCTAAAGAATTAAATATTCCAATTGTTTATGTATCAACAGGAGCAGTTTTTTCAGCAAATAATACACATGAAAAATTTAATGAATTTTCTGAAACAAAACCAAATTGCGTATATGGATATACTAAAGCTGCTGGTGAAAAAATTGTTTTATTATATGAGAAAGGAATTATTGTGAGAACAGGATGGTTATTTGGAGGAAATCAAAAAAATCATTACAAATTTGTAGAAAATGCTGTTAATAACTTAATTTTAGATAAAAATATATACGGTTCAACTGATTTCTACGGATCACCTACATACGTTATTGATTTAATAGAAAAAATAATTGATTTAACAAAATCAGAAAAATATGGAATATTTCATATTATAAATAACGGATATGCATCTGGATATGAAATTGGATTAGAAGTTGCAAAAATATTAAATAAAGATACTAATTTTGTAATTGGAAATGAATCTTCAAAAATACCTAATTCAGGACCATTTAGAAGCAATTCTGAAATTTTAGTATCGGAATATGAATTTTTAAAAATGAGAGATTGGAAAGTATCATTAAATGAATATATACAAAAATATTTAAATATAAAAAATGATAAAAAAAGTATCATAAAGGAAGAAAAAATATATTTAAATAGAAATAAATGCAGATTATGCTGTAACAGTGATATTATAACAGCATTTAAACTAGAAGAGACACCTTTTGCAAATAATTTTGTAGAAAAAAAAATATATCAAGAATGTGTTCCATTAGATATTTGTAAATGTAATAAATGTAATCATATTCAATTAAGACAGATTATAGATCCAAAATTATTGTATGAAAATTATTTTTATGTTTCATCGACATCTAATACAATGATAAAACATTTACAAAAGAGTGTTGATTTTTTTATTGAATATTTAAATTTAAAAGAAGACAATAATATATTAGAAATTGGAGCAAATGATGGAGTATGTGTAGATTATTTACTTAAAAAAAAATTTAAAAATACAATTGGCGTAGATCCGGCAAAGAACATCAAAGAAAGAAATAATTTACCAATAATATGTGATTTTTTCGGAGAAAAATTATATGACCAATTAAATAATAATTATGGTAAATTTAAATTAATATTTGGTTTTCATTGTTGCGCGCATATAGAAAATGTGAGAGATGTTTTTAATACAGCATTTCGGTTATTAGACGATGATGGTGTTTTTGTAATGGAAGTTGGGTATTTTTATGAGGTTTTAAAAAATAAAACATTTGACACAATATATCACGAACATATAGATTATTATACTTGTATTGCTGTACAAAATTATTGTAATAATAATGGATTAAAATTATTTAATGCAATTAAAACAGATATTCAAGGAGGTTCTATACAATTTTATATATGTAAAAATACAGATAAAAGAAAAGTTTCTGAAAATGTTAATATTTTATTAAATATAGAAAAAGAAGAAAATATTCATGATATTAATAATTTAATTAAATGGTATACTAAGATAAAAAATACTGGAGAAGATTTAAATATGTTAGTTAAATCAATTAAAGCAAATAATAAAAAAATAGCAGGTTATGGAGCTTCTGCTAAATCAACAACATTTATGCATCAATTTGGTTTATCTGATAAAATTATAGAATATATTATTGATGACAATATTTATAAAATAAATCATTATTCTCCAGGATTAAATATACCAATAAAGTCAATAGAAGAATTAGATAATAATAAAGTCGATTATATAATTATTTTATCATGGAACTTTAAAAAAGAAATTATTAATAAACTTGAAAATTATATTAAGAGAGGAATTAAAATAATTGTACCATTCCCAAATATTGAGATTATTTAAAAATATTATATTATATTAATATATATTATATAATAATGATTTTATTAATGAGTGTATTTATAACTGAAAAACGTAATTTAAATAGATTTGATAGATATGAAATCTTTAATATACATTAAGAAGTTATGCCGAAATTGATTTTGAAGAAATATATTTATATATACAACTCGATGATATATATAAATCAAAAGAACATGAATTAAAGAATTTTATCTATAATAATTTTTATAAATTAGATAATAAAAATATAAATATATTTAATTATAGAATAACATCAAATAATCAATGGAAAATAGAATTAGATATCATAAAAAAAATATGACGATAACCAGTTAATATTTTTTTTACAAAATGATGATCATGTATTTATTAATTATAATAATGATATATTGATAGAAGGTATTAATTTACTGAAAAATGATAAAACAGAACACAAAACTTTATTTTTATCACACTGTCCAGAAATAATGAAATTAAGTGGTAAATATCAAATTCCTGAATTAATTGGTAATTATATAAAATTCAAATTATCACTTCTAGATAGTATTCAAATATTTAGTTTAAAATATTTATATGATATATGTGTAAATTATAAATGGAAAAAAGATCATGTACGTATAGATAGTTTATTGAATGAAATATTTAATTCGAATGATTTACCTTGTAAAAATAATGTTTTGAATCAAACCATTTATGTGCCTCTACTTGAAGTATTAAGGCATTTTGATGGATATAGTCATGTTCAAATAGATAAAAAATATTTCCCATTAATGACATTTATTATGGTAATGATATCGAAAAAAAAAATAAAATGATTGCTTATCATAGTTCTCCTTGGACACATAATAATAAATTTGTAATTCCTGAAAAATGGATGGAAATAAATAAAAATTTACAAATTTTAAAAGATAAACATATTGTTAATCATAATATTATTTACGATATAAATAATATTTTTACTATTAGTAAAGATTATAATATAATAAATTTTTCAAGTTATCCTTATAATGGAATAAATAAAATATTTGAATCATTAAATAAAAATTATACTGAACTAATTTATTTTTTAGATAATAACAAAATAAATCAAAATAATGAATTTGATATATTAAAATCAATTTTAAAAAAAAATCAAAACATATCTTTTATTTTAAACGATGAAAATTATAACTATATTATTTTAAAAAAAAATAACTAGTTTATATCCAAATTTAAATTTTAATATTATTTTAAAAAATAGCAATATTTTAAATGAAAATTATAATAAAGCAATAAAAATTAAACATAATAAAATAAAATACAGATCTATAATATTAATATTAGCATCAAATAACGCAGATATTTATATTAACCAACGAAAAGTATGGAAAAAATATATGAATATACACAACGATATTCGTGTTTTTTTTTGTTTACGGAAAATTAGATAAAGAACTAGAAGTTTATGATAATGAATCTGATTTAATATTTAATGATGTAAGAGAAGGTTATCCTATTAGATAATACTTATTCAAAAGATGAAATTTTAGATATGTATTTTTTTTAAGAAATGAATTCGATGAATTTAAAAAAAAAGAATATGATTATTTATTAAAATATGAATTTGAAAAAAAGAAGTCATAAATAAATATATTAGATTAAAAAACGTCTAGAATTTTTCTCAAGGATAAACTATTTAGATTATAGTATACTAATTTTATATGAATTAAATATTTAAAAAACTACCCTTAAATAGTTATATTTTCTTTATTTATTTTCAAAAAAATGAAAAGATAGAAGAATGTAATAATTATATACAATATAAAATAAATAATGACTAAAGAAAAAACACTAATTAAATGGTCAGGTGAAGAAGAAACACAAATGATAAATGAAATCAATAGTGGAAAAAGTATTTCACAAATAGCTGATATTCATCAAAGAAGTAATAATGCAATTGCAATGAGATTATGTGATATGGGGAAAAGAATGATTGAACAACTTGGAAAAACTATCCAAGAAGCACAAAAAAAATTAAAGTTAGTTTCTATAAATGAAATAGAAAATTATATTAAAAGAGAAAATGATAAAAAAAAGAAAAATGCTGAAGAAATAAAACCCGAAAAGAAAAAAGAGGAAACAATTGAATCAGTTAAAATAGAATTAAAAGATCTACATACAAAATATAATTTACTTGAAGAAAAATATAATAAATTAAATCATATTGATGATAAATTTAATGAATTAAATACTAAAATGGATAAAATATTAGATTTAATTATAAAAGACAAAAAAGTTAAAATAAAAAAAAGTTAAAATAAAAAAAAGTTAAAATAAAAAAAAGTCAAAAAGAATAAATAATATTTTTAATAATTATTTTTGTTATTAAAAATTGTTTCGAAATTTTTATGTTTATTAGATTCTTTATGCAAATTCATTGTATCATTTGAAAAAGTACCAAAATCACATAAATTACAATAAAATTTAAACTGTTTTTCTCTTTCTTCTTTTGTAGAATGAGAATTTAAAACATGTTTTTTGAAATTGATATTATTTTCACTTTCATATTCACATTTATCACATTTATGAGGACCTTCGTAGTCAGTTCTTAGTTTTTTTTTACCAGTTTGATGTAATGATGTATTAATATGCACAGTCCATCTGGATTTAAACTTACATTTAAAATCACATTTATCACAAATAAATTTATATTTATTATCAGACATTATATATAATCAAAACATAATATTTTGTAAAAAATTCATTTTTTTTATTTTCAAAAAAAAGAAAAGAGATAACAATATAAATTTACTTAAAAGTAAAATAACATAATATAATATATATGACAAAAAAAGAAAAAATAATAGAAGTTAATACAATTGAAAATAAAATACTAGATGACAAATTTGAAATAGAAAAAATAATTCATATATCAGATATCCATATTAAAAGTATAAGAAAAACAGAGTATGAAGATGTATTTAATAAATTTTATGATTTTTTAAAATCAAATACAAGTAAAAAAACATTAGTAGTAATAACAGGCGATTTAATTGATAATGAAACTGATCCAGTTTGTATACAAATGACTAAGAAATTCATATTGAATATTTGTAAAACAACAAGATGTTTAATAATACCAGGTAATCATGATATTAATATTTCAAACAAATTGGATAATTTGGATAAAATAACAGCAGTAATAGAGCATATGGAATATTTGCATCCATATTATTTATTATCAAATGAAGGTCATTATCATTTTAAAAATATAATATTTACATTTACAGGTTTGTTTAGTAATAATATTTTAGAACCAATTCAAACAAATAAAATCAAAATAAGTTTATATCATGGTAGAATTAAAGAAGTAATGAATATTGAGGATGGTAAAACTAATTCAGGTATATTTAGTATAAATGAATTTTTTGATAAAGGATATAATTACATATTACTTGGAGATATACATCAAAGACAAATAATTAAAAATACAAATAATAAGGCTTTTTATGCAGGATCATTAATACAACAAAAAGTAGATGAAGAATATATAAAAGGAGGGTATATATTAGATTTAAAAAAAAATAAAGTTGCATCATTTGATATTGAAAATATATTCTCAACTGTTAGAATAGAATTAGACAAAGATGGTCAACCAAATATAGATATTAATACATTACCTAAACAAATGAATATTCAATTTATAAATAAAAGCATGGATGACAAAAATATAGAAAATTTTAAGATAGAACTAGGAAAAAAAAATAAGATTCTTAATAAAACAAGTACAATATATAAAGTCGATGATAAATTTAATACAAATATTAAAATAGGAGAAAAAGAATATGAACTTGCATCTATAGGAGATAAAAATAGTATTTACGAATTAATAAATAAATATATTACAGAAAATAAAATAATTACCGACGAAATAAAAAAGAAAAATATAATGGAAAAATTAAATAATTTACTTGATAATAATAAATATGATTTTAATAATTGTAATAATGGAATAAAAAAAAATATTAATATTGAAAGCTTGGAATTTTCTAATATTGCTATTTATGGTAAAAAAAATTATATTGATTTTAAGAAATTATCAGAAAATAAATTAATATTTTTATCAGGCAATAATGATTTAGGTAAAACTACTATCATAGATACAGTACATATTGCATTATTTGGAGAATCAATTAAAGAAGGGACAAAAGTTAATATAATAAATAATAATGAAAATTCGGCATATACTGAAATACATTTTACAGTTAATATTGATAAATACATAATCAGAAGAGAATTTCAAAGAGAAAAAAATAATAGAGCAACCGAAAAAATTCTCATATTAAAAAATAATGAAGATATAAGTAAAAAATTTAACGATGTAAAAAAGTATATTAGTGAAAATATTTGTACAGTTCAAGATTTAGATAATGTTGGATTAATAAAACAAAATAGAAGTGATTCATTATTGTCAGATAAAAAGAGATATTCAACAATATTAAAATATGCAGGATTAGATAAGTTTTCTTTATTACAACAATTATGTGATACACAAAAAAGAAGTTATAATTTTTCTGCAGGAACATCAATGGCAACAATTAGGGAAAAATTATTTGGCAAAAATGATAAGAAAAAAGAAATAAATATCGAAGAATTGGAAAATAATATTAAAAAAGAAAGAGAACAGTATGAAAATAAAATTAATGAATGCGAATTAGATATAAAAAATAAAGAAGCAATAATTAGAGAAAATGAATTATTAGTATCTAATTTAGAAGGAAAAATAACGAATGTGATTGATAATACAGATGAAATAGATATTAATCTAGAAGAAAATAATAAAAAGATAAAACAAACTGAATTAAAAAAAATAATAAAAGAAATCAAAAAAATCAAAAAAATAGCAAAAATAAATAATGATAGTGAGTTAAATAAAAAAATTATTGAATTACAAAAACAACTAAAAGACGATAATGACTATAAATATACTGAAAAGATAACTAATCAAAAAATTAGTAATTGTGAGAAAAAAATATTAGAAATAGAAAAAAGTATTAATGTAAATAAAGAAAAATTAAAATTATTTTCATATGAAGGTATTATAGATACTTTTGATAAATATATTGATTATTCAAATAATAATATAATAAACAATATTATAAAATTACTTGATGAAAAAAAGAATATGAAAAATACAATTGAAGAAATAAAGAAATTTATAAAAGATATTGATAATAAAGTAAAAGAAAATTATGATGAAATTAAAAATGAAAAAAATATCAGTAATCAACATAATATGCTTATGAAAAAAATAGAAGATACAGTAAATGAAAGGAATGAAATTAAAGAAGATATTAAATATTTAAAAAATCATATTCATAATTTAAAAATATCAAAAGAAATATATAAAATAGAAAAAGAGATTAATGATAATAATGAAAAAAAAATATTATTAGACAAATTTAATTCAAAAAAAGAAGAGTTTGAAAATGACATAAATAAAATAGATGAACAAATAAGTTATTATAAAAAAGATAAGGAAGAAATAAAAAGAGTGAATAATATAAAAGAACAAATTGAAAAAAGTAAAAATAAAATATATGAAACAAAAGAATTACTCGAACCTTTAATAAAATTAAGAGATGAAGAAAAACAAAAATTAATAAATTTAAATATAAAAAATGAAGTTATTTTAACTCTTATTGTAGAATATAATAAATTAAAAAATACTGTAGAAGATTATGATAAATTATCAAATATAATTAAATCTGGTTTAATTAGTGATATATTAAAAATAAAAATATTACCAAAATTAGAACTATCTGTAAATAATATACTCGAACATATCGGTTTTGATAAAATTAAAATAGAATTAATTGATAATGATAAAAAAGATATATCAATTATAAGAGCATCAAATGGCTCTCATGCAAATAGATCTGGTTCATTTTATTATGGATTAATTGATTTGACATTAAGATTAGGATTAAGTAAAATAAACGAATATATAACAACTGACTTTTTATTTATAGATGAAGTTATGGATGCAGCTTCTAAAGAAAATAAAACAAAAATGGAAGAAATAATTAAATATTTGAAAGATTATTATAAATGGGTTTTTATTATTTCACACGATGATGATATTAAAAAACATATGGAATATAGTTTAAAGATTAATAAATTAGAAAATAATTATAGTCATATTCAATACCCACTGAATATAAACGAAATAGAATTTTCAACTAGAAGGGCAACACAACAGTTTAAAGAAAAAGAACTTGATGAAGTTGAGGAAATTGAACAAAAAAAACATTTCGAAACGATTGTTGAAAATAAAGTTGTTGATAATAAACCAGAAGAAAAAAAAGACTATGAGATACTCAAAGATATAGTTTTTATGCAGAAAAAAGAAAAGAAAGTTAAAGTAGCGAAACCTAAAAAAGAGAAAGTTGACATGATTTCACATTTGATGCAGTTTATAGAATAATTTATTTGAATTAAATCAAAAACAAGTTTTTGATTTAGTATTAAAAATAGATAATCTTGCTTAAGCAAGATTTATTTAATATTTTTCGTAAAGTTTTACGAAAAAATAATAATACCGATTATATAACCATAAAATGATAATAATAAAAATAAAAATTAAAATAATAAACAAAGCTAAGCGCTATAAAAATATTTCGGACCATATTAAAGACAATTTTATTAAGCCAATAATTAGGCGGCGAAAAAAATAACATTTTATTGATAATAATGTGAAAAATTTAAAATATATAGAAAACCTAAAAATTTCCACATTTTATAAAATATAGTTTTTTTATTTTTAAAATATTTATTTTCTCATTTTATATTAATAATAAATATATTCTTCGACTTTTTAATACAAAAAATCGAATTTTTATTTTTATAGCTATCTAGATA